>Ga0164295_10003791_pt1 | contig 12072 bp, 9 predicted proteins | sample GEODES006metaG_FD_111798 | JGI IMG/M metagenome (GOLD analysis project Ga0164295, IMG submission 111798) | Oligotrophic lake water microbial communities from Sparkling Lake, Wisconsin, USA - GEODES006 metaG | ecosystem: Environmental > Aquatic > Freshwater > Lake | place: USA: Sparkling Lake...
AGGGGCCTTCAGAAGTGATCGCCTCAGCGGCCCAAATGCATGCTGATGGCTTCACGGCTTTCAAGCTCAAGGTCGGCGTTGCGTCCTCGGTGAAAGATGACGCTGAGGCGGTCAGGCAGCTTCGCAAGGAACTTGGTGATCATGCCCTCATCGGTGCTGACGCCAATATGGGTTGGGACTTGGGTAAGGCGCGGAACTGCGTATCAGAAGCGGCCCAGTACGACTTGGCGTTTTTGGAGCAACCTTTGTTGCCCGGCGAGTTAGCGAACATGGCACGACTGCAGAAAGGGACAGCAATTCCTATTAGTGCGGATGAAGCTATTCACAATGTCTCAGACATTTTCGGACTAAATGCTGCAAGGGCCATATCAGGTGTCAGTCTCAAGGCAAACAAAACCGGGGGGTTAACATCGCTGGTTCAGGCAGCACATCTATGCGACGCGTTGGGGTTAAGGGTAAATGTGGCCATGCTGTTGGAATCAAGCCTTTCCTGCGCCGCTATGGTTCATGCGGCCTGCGCGATTCCGCAGGTTGATTGGGGGTTGGTGCTTGGAAATGCTTACCTGCTCGAAGATCCGGTTAGTGTTTCGATCGAATGTCAGAATGGGCACGTAGCGCCCATCATTGCTGCCGGTCTTGGGATCGATGTAGACGTTTCTAAGCTTAGGAAGTTTGCTGCTTAGGAGTAGAAGCACTGGCCTTATTTATCGCTGTCGAGCGACAGGTCGCTAGCACCCTCGAGATTTACTTTCAGGGAGCAAAAACTGTTCTGGTTTAAGGCGGATTTTCTTTTTAAAGGCAGAAACTGATGAATGCATCCGAGTCTTTTGACACATTCTTGTACATTGGCGATCGATGGCGGAGTGCTCGCGACGGTCGTACTCGCGCCGTCATCGATCCCGCTTCTGGCGAGGCAATTGGTCGAGTTGCACATGCGGACGAAGTTGACCTCGAAGACGCTGCGAATGCTGCACATGCTGGGTTCGTCATATGGCGCGATACCCCGGCAATTGTCCGCAGTCGTCTGATCAGGAAGGCTTCAGATCTGATTCGAGAAAGAGCGAATGATATTGGTCTGAAGGTTACGCGCGAGCAGGGTAAGCCTCTGCCAGAAGCGATAGCTGAAGCTGTTGCTGCAGCAGATTTGTTGGAATGGTTTGCAGATGAAGGATTACGCGTATACGGTCGAATTGTGCCGCCACGCGACGGACTAGACCTCCGTCAGTTTGTGCTGAAGGAGCCGATTGGACCAGTGGTGGCGTTTACACCGTGGAACTTCCCGCTTACGCAGATTGCCCGCAAGATCGGACCAGCTCTTGCGACAGGTTGTTCAGTTATTCTGAAGGCGCCTGAGGAGACACCTGCCGGGCCGGCCGCACTTGTGCAGGCATTTTTGGATGCGGGTCTTCCGTCCGGTGTATTGAGCTTAGTCTTTGGCGACCCTGCGCAAATTGCAAACCACCTTATCGCCCACTCGAACGTGCGAAAAGTGACATTTACTGGATCGACTGCCATCGGAAAATTGTTGGCTCAGACGGCTGGGAGTCACATGAAGCGTGTGACGATGGAACTTGGCGGTCATGCTCCTGTCGTCGTGGCTAACGATGCTGATGTGGATAATGCTGTAGCAGCAATGGCACAAGCGAAGTTTCGCAATGCAGGCCAAGTGTGCATCGCGCCGTCGCGCTTCTTAGTTCACGAAGACTTAAAACTCGAGTTCGGACAAAAGATGGCACAGATTGCTAATAAGTTGGTGGTTGGTAGCGGGCTGGACGAACGTACGAAGATGGGTCCGTTAGCGAACTCCCGACGCCTAGGCGCTATGCAGAGGCTCACAAGCAACGCGCTTGACTGCGGCGCTCGTTTGCTCGCAGGTGGCGAGCAGATCGGAACTAAAGGTAATTTCTGGCAACCAACCGTGTTGTCAGATGTACCAAGTAATGCTTTAATTTTTAACGAGGAGCCGTTTGGGCCGATCGTCGCGATACAGGGATTCTCGTCGATCGATTCTGCAATCAATGAGGCTAACCGCCTGCCCTATGGTCTGGCCGGATATGCATTTACGCGCTCAATGAAGACGACCGGTGAGCTAATGAGACGCATGCATGTAGGCATGCTGTGGATCAACACCGCAGCGCGTGCACCAGCCGAATTACCTTTTGGTGGGTTAAGGGAGTCCGGATATGGTTCGGAGGGCGGGCACGAAGCGTTGCTAGAATATCTCTACACCCGCACGGTAACGGTTAAAGAAGCTTAGTTTGCTCGTGGTGAGGGGAGGACAGAGATCATTTCACTCATTTGTAAAAGGCTTATTGGCATTCCCTAAATTTAGTATACAAATATTTTTGTCAAAATCTGAAAAGGTTCTAGCCCCGAACGTAGCGCCTAAGCCATTGAATATTTGCCTAGGAAATTACTCCAGAAGATATCAGTTCTTCATACCTTTGCTGAGTCAATCCCAAAATTGTTTTAAATACATATTCATTATCTTGGCCCAAAATTGGAGCACTTGATTTGATATGGCCTGCATAGTTATCCATTTTCCAAGGAGTCCTATATAAAAACTCTGGTCCGCTAATAGGATGATTAACTTTCTGCCTGAGTCCACGATTTTCAAAGTGTGGGTCAACCCATTGAGCTTCAATATCTTGAACAGGAGAACAAGCGATACCAACTCCTCGAAGGTCTTTGACCAATACTTGAGCTTCGAATTGTTGAGTCCATTTTCCTATCACATCATCCAATTCTTGTGATTGTTTGGCTCTTGCATCGCTATGAATCCACTCAGATTGACATGCCCATTTGGGTCTACCCATCTTGTCTACAAGTGACAGCCATTGCGTATCATTTGCTACTGCAATCGATACCCATTGATCAACTCCCAAGCTTGGATAAATGCCATGAGGTGCCATTTTTTTGTGACGATTACCGACGGGGCTAGCCTGTCGGCCATTCATCATGAAATCTATCAAAGGCTCTGCAGTCACAGTCATCAAACCTTCTATTTGTGACATATCAATGTGTTGACCTTTTTTTGTTTCCTGCACTTCTTTGATACACACAAGAAGAGGTAACAGTGCATGAATGGCTGCGTTAGGGTCTCCATAACCAAAATTCATCATACCTAAGGATTGCTCATCTGGATACCCAATCAAGCTTTCAAAACCGCAATACGAAGACATGATGGGGGCATAAGCACGCATGGTATTCATCGGGCCGGTCTGTCCTACGGCAGACATAGAAAGATAAATTAATCTTGGATTAATTTTTGAAACTTCTTCATAACCCATTCCCACACGATCTAACGCACCAGGACTCAGATTTTCAATAATCACATCACACGATGGTATGAGTTGATGCAAAAGATCTTGCGCTTCCTTCATTTTTAAATCAAGCGTAATACTCAACTTATCATGGTTGGTTTGATGAAAATACGGGCCAATCTCAATGCTGGGTCCCTCCAATGCAATACCCTTGGACAATGGCCTGCCGCGCAAGCGTGAGTTATCAAGTCGCTTGCCATGTTCAACCTTGATAACCTGCGCACCAAATTCTCCAAGAGTAGCAGCTACCAGCGGGCCTGACCATACCCAACTAAAATCTAACACGCGCAAGTGTTTCAATGGTTCTATATTGGACATTGTTATTTAATCAAAACTTTTTTGAATTTATATTAAAACTGTATGTGTGTGTTCACCTAATCGCGGCGCAACTGGAAACAGATCAGAGTCTTCAACTTCATTTTGTCCCTTCATTTTCCAGGCGACACCAGGAACTTGAATAAATCCGTGATTCGGAAGTTTTATTCTTCTAAAAAACTGTCGATGCTTTAACTGATCAGATACAACCACTTCTTCCATTTGGCGCAATGGACCAATTGGAAAACCATGTTTCTCAGCCATGCCAAGCAACTCGACGCGTGTAAACTGCATCAGCCAAGGCGTAATTAATGCATCAACTTCTTGCGGGTAATCTTTACCCATTGCATGCAAATCTTGATAGCGCTCTAACTGTGTCCATGCTGGTTCGCCCATAGCCTTGATTAAACGTTGCCATTCTTGTCGAGCTCGCCCAATCAAACAAATGGCCCCGTCTTTACAAGGCAATATGACATAAGGATAAGGTCCACCAGAAGCAAAAGCTCTGCGACCTGCTCGAACCCATTTTTGCAAACCATAGCAAAGATAAATCAAACCATTAGTTCCGCTTGCAACTGCAAAAATATCTGCACTTGATATATCGATAGAAGCACCTAGTGACTGATTTAAAAGGTTACTTTTTATTGCACTATCGCGTCCTATCAAAGCCATGGTGATTGCAGATGCAGCGTGTGCGCCTGCTTGGTAATCCGCTTGAAAAAAAGGAATGCTCAGCGGTGCACGATCTGGCTCACCAATTACCCATGCTGTGCCGCTGAGAGCATAAGCATCAATCGTTTGACTTGGCTCTAACGCATTAGGACCCGTATCTCCAAAAACGGATAGGCTCACAATGATTAAGTTGGGGTAACGCGCTTTTAATGTGGTTGCATCAAGACCGATACTCTGCCTCAATTGCAATGGATGATTGGTGACAAATACATCAGCCTTGGATAACAAACGATGAACGACTAACTGCCCCTGACTCGTTTGAATATCAGCAGCAATACTTCTTTTGCCGCTATTGAGATAAATAAAAAGACCTGAACTTTCGATGTCCTCAATATCGCCTTGAAAAGGGCCGTGACGCCTTAAAGAATCACCTTCTAGTGGCTCAATTTTATCAACTTCTGCACCAAACTCTGAAAGTAATTTGGTGCAATATGCAGCGGAGATAAAATCACCACACTCAACTACTTTAATTTTGCTCAAAGCAGACATAATTTATCCTTAATGTCAATCAATGCGGTCAATCACGCCCTCTTTAGTCAAGATGTCTAGTTCGTTTGAACTTAAATTTAGTTCGCGACCCAATATTTCTCTTGTATGCTGACCTAAAACTGGCGGTGGATTTAATGCGATTTGCGGTGAACCTGGAAACTTGATAGGACGACCTACCATTTGAATTTCGCCAACCAGTGGATGCATCGCCTTGACAACCATGTCACGAGCAATGGACTGGGGATGCTCCAAAGCAGAACTAACACTGAGAACCGGTGCATGAGGAACATCATGCTTTGTCAGACACTCCACCCAATAATCAACAGTTTGTTGAGATGTGATATCACTGATGATGCGATCCACCTCTACACGATTAATCAAACGCGCGGCAACTGTATTGAATCGAGGGTCATCCTTGAATTGTGGGCAATCTAAGGCCACACATAATTTAGGCCAAAAACTTTGCATTAAGCAAGCAATGATTATTTGACCATCCTTTGCTAGATAATCACCGTACGGAACAATATTTGGGTGACGTGTTCCAACAGGTTTTGGATCCTTGCCAGTTATAAAATAAATCTGCGATAAATAACCTAACAAACCCAACATACCGTCGTGCAAACTTATATCGACCAGACGTCCGGTACCTGTGGTCTGTCTTTCAAGTAATGCAGATAAAACGCCAATAGAACCAAAAATTCCACCTACCATATCACCCATAGGAATACCTAATTTAACGGGTAATGCTCCGGCTGAACCATTGACACTCATGACTCCTCCCATCGCTTGAGTGACGATGTCAAAAGAGGGTTTGTCCTTTAACGGTCCTGTCATACCAAACCCACTAATTGAGCAGTTAATCAATCGCGGATTAATCGCTTTGACGGCTTCATTATCAAAACCCAAACGAGCCATAACTCCAGGGCGAAAATTCTCAACGAGTACATCTGCATTGGCAATGAGTTTTCGCAATATCTCAGCGCCTTTTGGCTTTTGAAGATCGATAACGAGACTTTTTTTCTGTCTATTTAACGCCATGAAATAATGACTCTCACCTTCAACTTTAGGCGCAAAAGTTCGGGTCTCGTCGCCATATCCAGGCGTTTCAATTTTCAAAATTTCCGCACCCAAATCACCCAATATTTGAGTCATGAAAGGACCAGCTAAAACACGTGTCAAGTCAATGACTTTAATGCCTCCTAGCGGCCCTGGCCAGCCTGCTGACTCAGCAGTTGAGTTCGATAGTTGCATTACTTATTAGGTAACTCTACTTCAGCATAACCTTTAATTGAGAGCGCGCCGGTTTGGTTAGTGCCCACCACTTCACATTGAACCAAATGGCGATCGCCATCAACACTTTTCCCAGTGACAACACCGTTGCACCAGACCACATCGCCAACCGGGTTGTGTCTTCTTATTTGCGTATTGAGTCGACGCAAAAATCCATCATCGCCCATCCAATCCGTCAACATGTGCGAAATCCAAGCTACGCGTTCTGGACCGAAGTCATAGGCAGCAGGTACACCCACGGTTCTTGCAAAATCGTTATCCCAATGCACGCGAACAGGTGGCTCAGGCACATTTTGTTGGTTACGCGGCGCCAAGCGTTGATGCCTGTCGTAATATTGAAATGCAATGCGATGATTTCGAATAGCATAGTTGCCCCAAGCTTGCATAAATGCAACGGCAGATGTTACGGTATAAGGCCCCTTGAGCAATGGGTTGATAACGTCACCCTCATTGACGTCTTTCCATAAACGCTTGACAGCGCCACGTGGTTTTTCTTCACGGTAGTGTTGAAAGTACTTTTCAATTTCTGCATCTGTTGAAACATGCATTTCTTCTAATGCTTTTTCATATTTAGTACCTGCTTCGCGCGCAGTATCTCTTTCAGTTCTGAAGCACCAAGAATCTGCCTCGGCCAAGAGTAAATTATTTTGATCATAAAACTTAACGTGATAAATTTGTTGAAACGATCGACCTGCAAAACGGGTTTTGTGCTCGACCATGTCTTTGAGTACAGCAGTTGTATGCATTTTCGTACCGACACGTATAGGTTCAAACCATCTCCAATCTGTACCTGCAAACATGGCATGAACACCAGCGAGCCCCTCTACTGCGCCACTGACCGAATTTTCTGTGGAGTAAAGAATAGATGGTGGTGCTAACTGAGTGCCCCAGCGCGTTCCTTTGCCATATTCGGAATCATTCCACAACGGATTGTCGTCTCCAATAGCCGCCGAAAAATGTCGCGATGCATCTGAATTAATCTCACTATAAAAAGGTGCGGTAGTTCTCTTCAGAGGTTTACCAATGCGTGAGCGCAATTCTGCAATTGCCTCGTCCGTAATTTTTGCAAATCCCATCGAATCACTCCTTTAATGTTGAGTCAACTTGGCAACGATTAGCATCAAGATAAGGTGCAAACTTTACCTAAAAAGATGATGCCCGCATATTCTAAGTATAGAATGGTTGTTCAGCCAACGCAATATGTAATCCAGCAAACGAGGTCTTTCCATGTCTCTTCCGCTACAAGGTGTTAAAGTTCTTGAAATTGGTGATTTTTTGCCAACTACCTTTTGCTGCATGCAATTGGGCGACTTTGGTGCAGAGGTGATCCGCATTCAGGCACCAGCAAAAGCCAACAAAGGACGCCGAGCAGAGCAAGGCGCCAAAGTTCCAGCTGAGACACGCTCGCCTTTCCAAACCGAACCCGTTTTTGACAGCACAAGCAGAAATCGCAAGTCCATTTCTTTGAATCTTAAGGATTCAGGTGGACAAAAAATTGCCAAAGAACTCGCAGCTCAATGTGATGTGGTAGTTGAAGGATTTCGACCAGGTGTCATGAAAAGACTGGGAATGGATTACGCGAGCCTATCTCGTCATCACCCCAAACTGGTTTACTGCTCTGTCACATTGTTTGGTCAAAATGGTCCATACCGCGACTGGCCAGGCCATGATCCAATGGGCTTGGGCGTGGCCGGTTTGTTTCACCTCAATAGCAATCCAGATGACAATATCCCTAAGCTCTTAGGCACGCCAATTGGTGACGTCACAGCGGGCTTGCATGCAAGCATCGGCATCTTGCTTGCATTGCGCTCCAAAGATACAACAGGTTTGGGCCAATACATCGACATCAGCATGACCGATTCGAGTCTAGATTTTTCAATTCTCTCGTCTGTTCAAGCCCTGCAAAAAACAACCATCCCCAGACTCAATCGACCCAACCCCGTCTCCGGAATTTGGAAAACATCGGATGGCAAGTACATTTGTACGACCAATATTGAGCCGCACCATTGGGCCAATTTTTGCAAAAGCATTGGCCATGAATCCTTCATTGAGCTTCGCTATGACAGGAGCAAACGTGAAGAATTATTCAAAATGGTAGGCGAAAAAATATTAACTCGAACACAACAAGAGTGGCTGAGCATTTTCCATGGCGAGCTCGAAAGCCAAGCTGCCCCAGTCAATACCATTAATGAAGTTTTTTCTGATCCACAAGTATTAGCACGTAACATGGTGATTAACTGCTCAGATGAAAACGGAAAATCGGGTCAACAACTGGGGTTCTCCATCAAATTAGAGAAAACACCTGCTCAATTGCGCACAATCGCACCTCTACCTGGCGCTGACACCAATCAAATTCTCAAAAACTTAGGTTATGAAGACGCCGCTATTGAAGAGCTGATCAATAGTGCGGCAATCAATGGCTGATTCAATCAATTAATAATCAAACACCTACAACACCAGTGCAACTCATACCCTCACACCAGCTCAATCTGAGCAACTATTTACGTAAGGGTGACGCCATCATCATCGGCCAGGCCGCAGCAGAACCGCAAACTCTTACCCAAGCCTTGGTCGCACAAAGACATCAACTAGAACCCTTGAAACTGTTTTTAGGCGTTGGATTGACCAACATTTTTTTGCCTGAACATCGTGACACATTTACATTCACTGGGTTTGGGGCCTCTCTCACGTATCGCTCGTTGATTGAATCGGGTGGCATGGAAATTATCAGCTCGCATTTTTCGGCTCTGCCCGAACTCATCCGAAATGACACCTTGGCTTGCGACGTTGTTATGCTTCAGGTCAGCCCACCTGATGCGCAAGGTCAGTACAGCTACTCGCTTAGCAATGATTACCTGCAATCTGCCATATTAAAGGCAAGAGTTGTAATTGCCGAAATTAACCACTTGGCACCACAAACACCTTGTGATTTCCCCTTGCATGAAAGTGACATTGATTTTGCAATTGAATCACATCACGCCTTGATTGAAGTCCCTCCTACGCCGTATTCAGTTCTTACCGAAAAAATCGCTACTCACATAGCCAAGCTCATTCCAGATCGAGCAACTTTACAAATGGGAATTGGCGCGGTGCCCGAAGCTTTGCTATCACAACTTCAAACGCATCGAGGCTTGGGTATCCATTCAGGGATGCTTAACGACAGTTTTGTTGATCTAGTCACGTCTGGCGCAATTACCAATGCGTACAAAGAAATTGACCCAGGCGTCAGCATTGCTGGAGTTTTAATTGGTACACAAAAACTCTATACGTTTGCACATCAAAATCCTGTGCTTCGGCTGTGTAATACAGACTATACGCATAGTCAATCGACATTGGCTAAACTCAAACGTTTTTTTTCCATTAATTCTGCTTTGGAAGTTGACCTCACAGGACAAGTCAATAGCGAAACTCTAGGCAGACAATATGTTGGCAATGTAGGTGGGCAAGTAGATTTTGTCCGTGCATCTGCTAATTCCCAAGGTGGATACTCCATCATTGCTTTCCCAAGCACTAGCAATAAAGGCAAAAACAGCCGAATCGTTTATCGCCTAACAGGCCCAGTCACCACGGCACGAACTGATGTAGATATTGTGGTTACTGAGCACGGATGCGCTCACCTCAAAGGGAAAACGCTCGAACAACGAGTTCTACAAATGATTTCGATTGCAGAGCCTGCGCATCAGGAATTATTGATGAAGCAAATTCATGAAAACGGAATTTATTAAACATGACTAACAATCTTGCACCAGCAGTTTCAAGAGCCATCAGTATTTTAAAACTGCTCGCCAGCATTCCTGATTCAATGGGTGTCAATGCTATTGCTCGTCAGTTGAACATGGCACCTAGTTCGTGTTTAAGTATTTTGCGAGCCCTCACCAATGAAGGCTTGGTTCAACTCTCACCCATCAATAAACAATACTCTTTGGGATTAGGACTGCTGACGCTTGCACACGATATGCTTGGACGCAATCAATTTGCACCATTGGTTGAACCGGAACTCAAAAGCATAGCTACCCAATACGGCGCCACTGCAACAGCAGTAGAACTCGACTCACGTGAGAGAATGGTCGTGGTTGCAGTTGCACAAGCTCCTACGTTTTTACAAATCCAAGTCGGTGTGGGGAGTCGATTTCCTGCTTATATCAGTGCTACTGGGCGCTGCATTGCTGCGCAATCAGACTTGAGTGTTGCACAACTCAAGCAACGCTTTAACAGCCTCAAATGGCAATCTCCGCCAACGTTTGAGCAATGGCTGAAAGAAGTTGCTCTTGCAAAAACAAAAGCCATTGGTGTTGATGTCGGCAATTACATCTGCGGCTTTACCATTGTTGCATCACTGGTTAATTCACCCGATGGTAAGCATCGCGCTATTTCAGTTGTCAGTGTTTCTGAACAATTACAGGGTAAAAAATTATTAAGTCTTCAAAAAGATACAAAACATGCAGCCAACCTTATCAGTTCCAAAATGCGAGGTTTACGATAGGCTAAGATTACAAAGAAGAATCCTTATTGAGCCTTGATATCAGCTGCTTTGATGAGGGTTCTCCACTTTATGGTTTCTGCAGCCTGAAATGCAGCCAAGGCTTCTGGAGAACCACCGCCAGCTTGTGCCGCTTGAGTATCGAACCAAGCTTTTACATCGGGCAGCGCCAAAACTTTGGCAATATCTGTATTAAGTTTTTGAATAATCGGCAATGGGGTACCGCTAGGGGCATACATTGCATACCAAGATGTCACTTCATAGCCAGGAAGCCCTGATTCGTTCAGCGTGGGAATCTCAGGTGCAGATTGATTTCTTTGTCCACTGGTGATGGCAATTCCCTTCATGGCCCCGGATTTGACGTAGGGTAAAACAACAGGGGCATTGTGAAACATCATTTCAATGTGGCCACCCAAAAGATCAGTGGTCATTTGTGAACTTGCTTTGTATGGTATGCCCTCCACTTTAAGGCCAGACAACATATTGAACTGTTCAGCAGACAAATGATTGGATGTGCCTGAGCCCGGATGTCCGTAACGCACTTTGCCTGGGTTTTGTTTAGCGTAAGCGATCAATTCACGTAGGTTGTTGACTGGAACGCTTGGGTGGACAACCAATAAATTGGCAAATGTACCAAGTAAGGTGACAGGAGCTAAATCTTTAACTGGATCATACGGCATTTTTTGAATCAAACTAATGCTCACCGACATGGGACCAATGAGGCCCATCAAAATGGTGTAGCCATCAGGTGCAGATTTAGCGACTTTGTCATGGCCAATAACACCTCCCGCACCAACTACGTTTTCAATGATGACGGGTTGATTCCAGACATCCCCCAATTTAGTTGCTAACAATCGGGCTAAAGAATCGGGTCCACTTGCAGGGGGAGCAGGAATAATCATTCTGACAGGCTTATCTGGAAAACGCCCCTGAGCAAATACCAAACTCCCTGTAAAAATCATGATTAACAAAAGTACTGAGGCAAGTGTTCGCTGGAAAAAAATATGTAACATTTGATGTCCCACTTGGTTTTTGATTTATGAAACGTTGCGACAACCCTTGATACAGTTGGCACAACTGAATTTTAAAGAATACAAATAAATTGTATATAGGGATATGTCTTTGTCAACGAGATTGGCTATTCAGTCAGATGAATGATTGAGCAGGACTGCCGTTCAGGAAATGCTTTTAAAAATCAAAAAAATAACTATGTGTATGATATTTTTTAATCGCTTATTGAAGTATTTTGAAACTGATTTTTACAACCCTACTATCTTCACGTCACCTGCTCAGGCTACCAAAAATGGCTGGCTTTTGGCTGGAGGTGGGCAAAGATCAATTGTCTTTTATCTTTGTGGTCTCCAATTGGGCTTATTGGCAGAATAATTGCTGTGATTGCATTTTTCCTTTGCGCTGGTATGTCAATATATTTTTTGCAAAAAA
>Ga0164295_10003792_pt1 | contig 12071 bp, 7 predicted proteins | sample GEODES006metaG_FD_111798 | JGI IMG/M metagenome (GOLD analysis project Ga0164295, IMG submission 111798) | Oligotrophic lake water microbial communities from Sparkling Lake, Wisconsin, USA - GEODES006 metaG | ecosystem: Environmental > Aquatic > Freshwater > Lake | place: USA: Sparkling Lake...
ATCGAAGCGCCGTTCGATCTCGTATTGCTGGACTGGCAAATGCCCGGCATGGACGGTCTGGAACTCGCCCGTCGGGTGCGAGCGATGCAACTCTTGGCGCAGCCGCGACTCGTGATGTTGACGGGCTTCGGCGACGCCAGCATCGGTGTGCAGGCGACGGCCGCGGGCATCGACCGCCTGATGCTTAAACCCTTTAACCCGCAGGTGCTGCTCGAAGAAGTGGGCACCATTTCCCGTGTGCCATCCGGCGCGGCGCCCAAGATGCCCGGGGCGAGCATAGAGGACGACCGCGCAGCCCTCCGCAAAATCGCCGGGGCGCGCATCCTTCTGGTCGAAGACAACGAACTCAATCAGGAAGTCGCGCTGGGTCTGATGGAGGAGGGCGGCTTCGTTGTTGATGTCGCAGGCAACGGCCAGCTAGCGATCGAGCGGGTGCTGGTGCGCAATTACGACATCGTGCTCATGGACCTGCAGATGCCGGTGCTCGACGGGCTGTCCGCGACGGTCAAACTGCGCGCGATCCCGGCGTTTGCGGAATTGCCCATCGTGGCCATGACCGCCAACGCCATGGCGGGCGACCGCGAGCGATGCCTTGAAGCGGGCATGAACGACCATGTGGCGAAACCGCTGGAACCGGCGGCGCTGTGGCGGGCCTTGCTGAATTGGATCAAGCCGCGAGAAGGCCTGGGCATGCCGGCGCCCGCCGCCCCGGTCGCGGCCCCCGCACCGGCGGGAGCTGGCAGCGTTCTGCCCGACCAAATTCCGGGACTGGACGTGGTCGATGGCCTCAGACGAACGATGGGCAAAGAGACGCTCTACCGCTCGCTACTGCGCAAATTTGTGACCACTCAGGGCGGTTTTGGCGCGGACCTCAGCGCCGCGCTGGCGGCTGGCGACTACACCACCGCCGAACGCTACGCCCATACCTTGAAGGGCGTTTGCGGCAATCTGGGTGCGCCGGGGCTGGGCATGCTGGCGGGAGAGTTGGAGAAGAGTCTGGGCGCGCACGATGAGCTCGCTTCGATCAGCCCCAAACTCGAAATCGTGACCCAGCAGCTGGCCGAGCTGCTGGCCGCCATCAGTGCCGCACTGCCGCCGGACGAACAGGCCGTCGCTGCGGAAGCCGTCGACTGGGAGGCCTTGCGTCCGCTGATTGCCCAGCTGCGCGCCCTGCTGGAAGACTCGGATGCCGAGGCCCTCGACCTGCTGGAGGCCAACGGCAAAGCCCTGCACGCAGCCTTCGGCCCGGCCTATCGCAAGATCGAAAAATGCGTGCGGGATTTCGATTTCGAAGCCGGGCTCGAAGCGCTCAACGCCGCGGCGGCGGCGCGAGCCGGCTAAGCCCCCGCACTCGCGCGCGAGGCGCTCGCGTCGCCCTTTGCCGCAAGCGGGCTTTTGGTTAGCATCCGCGCTGTCCTTCAGTCTGCAAGGCTTCCCGATGATCATTTCGTCTCGCCACGGGCGGCGCGCTGCCGTGCTCGTCACGTTTCTGCTGGCCGGCTGCGGTAAACCGCCGGTCCCGCCGACTCCACCGCCGCCCTTGGTGAAAACCGAGGCGACCCGCACCGCCACCATCCCGGTGGTGAATGAGTATGTGGGGCGCGTATCGGCCTATCGCTCGCTGGAAATTCGGGCCCGGGTGGAGGGCATCATTGCCCAACGGCATTTTGTGGAAGGCAGCAAGGTGAAAGCGGGGGATCTCCTGTACACGCTGGATGCCGCGCCGTTTGAGGCATCGCTGGCCAACGCCAAAGCGGAACTCGCCAGAATTAACGCGGTGCTGGTGAACGCCCGTTCACGCGAAGCCCGTTACCGCCCGCTGGTGAAGGAAACCGCCATTAGCCAGCAGGATTACGACGACGCCGTGGCGGCCGTCGCGCAGGCAGAAGCCCAGCGGATCGCCGCGCAGGCGCAGATTGCGCAAGCCCAACTGAACCTCGGCTACACCCGGATCGCGACGCGGCAAGAAGGGCGCATCGGCGCCTCGCTGGTGCCGGAAGGACGTCTGGTCGGCAAGGGCGAGGCCACCCATCTGGCCACCGTCGACCGCATTGACCGCGTGTATGTGACCTTCACCGTGGCCGACGGTGAGGCGATGGCCCTGCGGACGGCCCTGCAGAGTGGGGCGATTACCGCCGAGGCCGGGGGGGCGACCGCTCGCGTCACGCTGCCCGACGGTTCGATGTACAAAGAGGCCGGCAAGATCGATTTCACCGACATGAAAATCAACGGGGATACCGGCACGGTGGCCTTGCGCGCGGTGATGGAAAACCCGCGTGAAGACCTGCTGCCGGGTTTGTTTGTGCGGGTGTCCCTGAGTGTCGGCCAGCGCCCGGACGCCATCCTGATTCCGCAGAAAGCGGTGGTGAAGAATCCGGCTGGCCACAACGTGTTTGTGGTCGACGAGGCGGGCAAGGTCGAGCGCCGGGATTTGGTGCTGGGCGCCTGGTACGGCGAAGACTGGATTGTCGAGAAAGGTTTGGCCGCCGGGGAGGCGGTGATTGTCGATGGCGTACAAAAGGTGCGTCCCGGCATGACGGTTAACGTGGCGCCGGCCGACGCGCCGGCGGCGAAGTAAGCGAGGTTCACGGTGGGCTTTTTTGTCGATCGGCCGGTCTTCGCGACCGTCATCGCCGCGCTCATCACGCTGGTGGGGGCGCTTGCCAGCCAGCAACTGGCGGTCGAGCAATATCCGTCGGTAGCGCCACCACAGGTGCAGATTACGGCGTCTTATCCGGGGGCTAGCCCGGAGACGCTGGAAACCACCGTCGCCGCCCCGCTTGAGCGCGAAATGAACGGCATCAACGGACTGCTCTTCATGCAGTCCACCAGTTCCGCCAACGGCATGATGACCCTGTCGGTATTCTTTGAGCCTGGCACCGACCTCGACCTCGCAGCGGTTGAGGTCAATAACCGGGCCAAGCGGGTCGAAGCGCTGCTGCCGCAGGAGGTCACGCGGCAGGGCTTGCGCGTCGACAAAACCAATCCGCAAATCCTGATGCTGGTGGTGTTGCAGTCCGACGACCCGCGCTTCGACAGCACCTATATCGCCAATCTCGCCAACAGCCAGATCATCAACGAACTGAAACGCCTGCCGGGCGCAGGGGATGTCACGCTGTTCGCATCGCCTTACGCCATGCGGCTGTGGCTAGACCCGGACAAACTCGCCAAATACCGGCTCACGGTGGCCGACGTCAGCAATGCCGTGCGCGAGCAGAACCAGAATTTTGCGGTGGGCGAAATTGGCCAGTCGCCGAGCGGCGGTGAGCAGAAACTGACTTTCCCGGTGCAGACCTCCGGCGGCCTGACCGAAGTGGAAGAGTTCCGGAATGTCATCGTTAAAGCGCTGAGCGATGGCGCGGTGGTGCGCGTGCGTGACGTCGCGCGGGTGGAGCTCGGCGCCGACGACTACCAGGTGCAATCGCGCAAGAACGGCAAGCCGGCGGTGTCCTTGGGGATCTACCTGCGTCCGGGCGGGAACGCGCTGGCGCTGGCGGCAGCGGTCCGGGCCCGCATGACGGACATGGCCAAATCGCTGCCGGATGAAATCGTGTGGTCGGTGTCTTACGACACCACCAAGTTCGTCACCGCGTCGCTGGATTTGGTGATGCACACCTTCATCGAAGCCTTCGTGCTGGTGCTGGTGGTGGTGTATCTCTTCCTCGGCAGCCTGCGGGCCACGCTCATTCCCCTGCTGGCCATTCCCGTGTCCATTGTTGGCACCCTGGCCGGCATGCTGCTGGTGGGTTTTTCGATCAACATGCTGACCCTTTTCGGGATGGTGCTGGCAATCGGCATCGTGGTGGACGATGCCATCGTGGTGGTGGAAGCGGTCGAGAAATACATGCACGACGAAGGGCTGTCGGCGCGCGAGGCGGCCCGCAAGGCCATGCGCAGCATCGGCGGCGCGATTGTGGGTGTGACAGCCGTCATCTGCGCGGTCTTCGTGCCCATCGCTTTCATGCCCGGCGTGGTCGGCACGCTGTACAAGCAGTTTGCCGTGACCATCACCATCTCAACCCTGCTGTCTGCCATCACGGCGCTGACGCTAACCCCTGCGCTCTGCGCCCTCATCCTCAAACCCGCTCACAAGCCCTGGCTGATTCAGAAATTCGACGCGGCGTTTGAACGCTTGGTGGCGGGCTACGTTGGCGGGGTGCGTGGCTTGTTGAAACGGATGCTGCGCGCACTGCTGATCTACGCCTGCCTGATTGGGGGCGTGGTGTTCCTGTTCAAGAGCATTCCCACCGGCTTTGTGCCAGAAGAAGACAAAGGCTCGATTTTCGTGGCCGTGGATTTGCCCTCGGCGTCTTCGCCCGAGCGGACGCTGGCGGTGCTCCAGAAGGTTGAGGCGCTGCTCGATCAGGAACCGACCCTGCAAGATTACGTGTCGGTGACCAGCTTCTCGATTTTCTACCGCTATGCGAATCAGGCCTTTGTGTTTGCCACCCTGAAACCCTGGGAAGAGCGCGCCGCAGCGGACGAGCACGTGCGGGCGGTGCTGCGACGACTCAACCAGCAGTTCGCGAGCATCAGTGAGGCAAGGGTCTTCGCCCTCAACGAGCCGCCAATCTCCGGGATGGGCAATACGGCCGGGTTTGACTACCGTCTGATTTCGCAGGACGGCGACCGGGCAAAACTGAATCAGACCCTGCTGAGTCTGGTGGATGCCGCCTCCGCAGAGCCGAGTGTCGTCGGGGTGCGCAGCGTTGGTGCGCCCGAGGTGCAAACGCTATTTCTCAACGTTGACCGCAACAAGGCCAAGGCCATGGGCGTCCCGTTGCAGGATCTCTACGCCACGATCGGCGGCCTGCTGGGCTCGAGTTTCGTCAACCAGTTCACCAAATTCGGCACCAACCTCAAGGTCAAACTCCAGGCCGAGGAGGCGTTTCGCGCCGACCCACAGGTGCTCAACCGGTTTTATGCCCGCAGTATGGCCGGCGATTTGGTGCCTTTGGGCGCTTTGGCGCAGAGCGAATGGCGCTCGGCGCCCATCGCCCTCACGCGTTACAACGGCTATCCCTCCATTCAGCTCAACGGCATGCCGGCGTTCGGTCGGAGTTCCGGTGAAGCCCTGTCGACCATGGAGCGCCTGTCTGCCCAGCACTTGCCCGACGGCGTGAGCTATCTCTGGTCCGGGCCGTCGCTGCAGGAAAAAATTGCCGGCTCGAGCGCCGCCGGGATTTTTGTGCTGTCGCTGGTGTTCGTGTTTCTGTTCCTGGCCGCGCTGTATGAAAGCTTCTCCCTGCCGGTAGCGGTTTTCCTCATCGTCCCGATCGCAATTCTGGGGGCGTTGATTGCCCTGCTGCTGCGGCAAAGTCCCAACGATGTGTTCTTTCAGGTCAGCCTGATTACGCTTGTCGGGCTGGCCGGTAAGAACGGCATTCTCATTGTCGAGTTCGCCAAGCAGCGGCACGAAGAGGGGCGGTCGGTGCTGGACGCTGCGGTGGATGCCGCGCGCGCCAGACTGCGTCCGATCGTGATGACCTCGCTGGCGTTTATTCTTGGCGTGCTGCCGCTGGTGCGCGCCTCGGGCGCGGGTGCCGCAACCCAGCACTCGGTGGGTACCGGCATCATGGGCGGCATGTTGGCGGCGACGCTGATTGGTGTGTTCTTCACCCCGGTGTTCTACGTGCTGGTGATGAAGTTGAGCGCTGGGAAGAAAGCGCCCCGTGCGCGCCCGGAGGAGCAGCACTGATGCGGCGTCTTCCTCTCTTGCTCGTCCTGGCCTTGCTGGGCGGCTGTCAGAACCTTCCCTGGCGCCCGCAGGCCGCGCCCAAGCCTGAGCTCGTTATGCCGGCGGCATGGCGAACCCCGAGCGTCGCCGAGCGCAATATGGCTGAACGCGACTGGCGCAGCGTGTTTGCCGGCCCTGAACTGACTGCCCTGATCGACGAAGCGCTGGCCGGCAATAGCGACCTCCGTTTGGCGGTGCTGCGCATCGGCGAGGCGCAGGCGCGCTACGGCGTGCAGCGCTCGCAGCTGTTTCCCTCACTGGGCCTGAATGCGGCCTACCAGCGCCAGCGTCAACCCGGATTTGGGCCGGACAATGTCGACAGCGAGGCGGCGAGCCTCGGGCTCGCGCTGCCAAGCTGGGAAATCGATCTGTGGGGCCGGCTGCGCGACTTGAACGAAGTGGCGCGCCAGAATCTGCTGGCGACCACCGACACCGCAGCGGCGGTACGGACCAGCCTCATCGCCCAGGTGGCGCTGGCCTATATCGACTTACTCGAACTCGACGCCGAATCCCGAGTGGCGGCCGAGACTACCGCTAGTCGCGAGCAATCCCTGCACATGGTGCAGCTGCGCTTTGATGCTGGCGTGGTGTCGGGGGTGGATTTGCAGCAGGCCAAGACTTCACTGGCCAGCGCCGAACAGTCCCGTGCGGATATCGAACGCCGCCGCACTGCGGCCGAGAACCTGCTCGCCGTGCTGGTGGGGCGGAATCCTGGCGCGCTGGCGCGGGCAACGCAGCTGGCGGATTTCAAGCTGCCGGCAGCATTGGGGGCAGGGCTGCCGTCGGCGCTGATCGCTCGCCGTCCCGATCTCCTCGCCGCCGAGCGAGCGCTCGCTGCCACCGACGCCAACGTCGAGGCCGCACGCAAGGCGTTTTTCCCGAGTGTTTCGATCACCGGTTTTCTGGGCACGGTAAGCCCCGAATTCTCGGCACTGTTTGATGAGGGCCGCGAAGCCTGGTCGGTGAGTCCGGCGGTGAGCCTGCCGATTTTTACCGCCGGGCGTCTGAGCGCAAATCTTGAAGCGGTGCGCGCCACGCAGCGGATTGCGGCCGAGAACTACCGTTTGGCGGTCCGCAACGCGTTTCTGGAAGTGGAAAACGCGCTCGTGGCCTACCAGCGTTTCCGTGAACAGCGGCTGGCCCTGGACCGGCAGGTGGCCGCGGATCGCGAACGACTGCGATTGGTTGAGCTGCGCAATCGCAACGGGGTGTCGAGTTACTTCGAAGTGCTGGATTCGCAGCGTCAGTTGTTCAACTCAGAGCTGGCGCAGGTCAAAACCACCAGCCTGACCTATAGCGCGGTGGTGCAGCTTTACCGGGCGCTGGGCGGCGGCTGGGACGCACCCGCAGCCCCCACGCCTTAGGGCAGCGCTGACCACGTGCTTTCTGAACTTTTCGGCGTTCGGAAAGCAAACACTGTGATTTTTACTTTCCGCCATTTTGTCTGCATGGCCAGTATCGAAAGTGACGGCACGTCCCGGTGCCGCACGGCAGACGCTACATTTCGCCGCGCTGCTTCGATCGCGTAATGCCCGCAAAGCGCGGGCAGGTGATTACAATCCCGGCATGACTCTACACACCTCTCCTTTGCCGGCGACAGATGGCGCCGCACCCGCCGTGTCGCTCATCGCGCCGGTCTACAACGAACGCGACAATCTGCTGGATTTGGTCACGCAGGTTGCCGCCGCCATGGCCTCTGCCGGCATCAGCTTTGAGCTGCTTTGTGTCGACGATGGTTCTCGCGATGGCAGCGATCGCGTGCTGGCGGAGTTGGCGCAAACGCGAGATTGGCTGCGGCCGCTGTTTCTGAATCGTAACTACGGGCAGTCGACCGCCATGCAGGCGGGTTTTGATGCCGCGCGCGGGGCGGTGCTGATTACGCTGGATGCCGACTTGCAAAACGATCCGGCCGATATTCCGCGCCTGCTGGAAGTGCTCGAGGCCAGACCCGAAATCGATATCCTGTCCGGCTGGCGGCGCGACCGTCAGGATCGGGCGCTCTCGCGCAAGCTGCCCTCGCGGTTGGCTAACCGCCTCATTTCCGCAGTCACCGGCGTGCGTCTTCACGATTACGGCTGTTCGCTCAAGCTTTACCGTCGCGAAGCGCTGGAGCACGTCAAGATTTACGGGGAGTTGCACCGGTTTATTCCGGCGCTCGCCGGCCAGTTCGGGGCGCGCGTGATGGAAGTGGCGGTGAATCACCGGGCACGGACTCGCGGACAATCCAAATACGGCATCGACCGCACGATTCGTGTGCTGCTGGATTTGCTGTGGGTGAAGTTTCTGCTGCGCTATCGCCACCGTCCCATGCACGCCTTTGGCGGCGCGGGCGCGTTGATGTCGGTGGCGGGCTTCGGGCTCCTCGGCTACCTCAGCTTGCTCAAGCTGTTCACCGGCGCCGACATCGGGCAACGGCCCTTGCTGCTGCTGGGGATCATGCTGACGCTGATGGGCGTGCAGTTTCTGGGCTTGGGGCTGTTGGGCGAGATGCTGACCCGCATCTACCACGAGCCGCTCGGGGGTAAGCAGTATGTGCTCCGGGAGCAGCCGCGTCCGGAAGGTCTTGCCGCGTCGTGAGGACGCCCTTGGCGGCCTCTGACTGGCGCACGCTGGCGGTCTTGCTGCCCTTGTTGGCGCTCCCGCTGATGGGGCTCGGCATGGCGCCACTGTTCGATCTGGATGAGGGCGCGTTTACGGCGTCCACCACCGAAATGTTCCTGCGCCAGGATTTCCTCTCCACTTGGCTGATGGGTGTCCCACGCTACGACAAACCCGTGTTGTCCTACTGGTTTCAAGCGGGCTCGGTGGCGCTGCTAGGACCTTCGGCCTGGGCGTTCAGGCTACCGTCGGCGCTGGCGTCCAGCGCATGGATTGCGCTGACCTGGGCCTTCGCGCGCCGCGTCGCGGCCACCCGCCTGCCGCCCATCGCGGCGAACGATTTCGCGTTGGCGGCGGCGCTGCTGGTGGCGACGACGCTGGGTCCGGGCATTATCGAGCGCGCGGCCACCGCCGACGCCTGGCTCAATCTCTTTGTGGCCGCCGCCGGCTACGCGCATTGGCTGTGGTTTACCGAGCAACGTCCGCGCTGGCATTACCTGGGATTCGCCGCGATGGGGCTGGGGTTTCTGACCAAAGGCCCGGTGGCGGTCGTCGTGCCGGCGGGGGCGTTCTGTTTGTTTTTGCTCTCGCGTGGCGATTGGCGCACGTTCTGGCGCTGGGCTTTCGCGCCGAAGCCTATCGCCCTGTTTCTGTTGATTGCCGCCCCTTGGTTTATCGTTCAGGCCTGGCTGGAAGGGCCGGGCTTTCTGCTCAATTTTTTCTTCAAGCACAATCTGGGGCGCTATGCCTCGGCGATGGAAGGGCATCGCGGCAACCTGTGGTTCTATCTGCCCGTGCTGGTGTTGTCGCTGCTGCCGCATACGGGCTTGCTGATGCGTGCACTGCGCACGCCGCGCGCCCTCTGGCGGGACGATTTGTCGCGCTATGGCTTGCTGTGGTTCGGACTGGTGCTGGTGCTGTTTTCTACCGCCGGCACCAAGCTTCCGCATTACCTGTACTACGGCTATGGCGGCCTGTTTCTGGTGCTGGCCGGGCAACTGGCGGCACCCTGCGACCGCCGCTGGTTGTTGGTCCCGATGGGGCTGCTTTTCAGCCTTGCCCTGGTGGGGCCGTCGTTGGTGAGCGGGCAGGTGCCGCAGATGAAGCCGGACGATCGCCTGCTGTTTGCCCAGCTGGAGGCGTCTTTTGCCTGGGACTATTACCTGTGGTTCGGAGGCGCGCTCGGCGCCACGGCGATCGGGTTCTGGCTCAGACGCTACCGCGCCCTGACTGTCGCTTATGCCGGCGGCATCGCGGCGGCGCTGGGGGTGAGTTTGTGTCTGGCGCCGGCGCTCGGCGAGATTCTGCAGGGCCCCATTTATCGGGCAGGACTGGTGGCGGCCGGTCGGACCGAACCGTTGGTGATGGCGAACATGAATAAACCGAGTTTCCAAACCTACGCGCAACGCGCGGTAGAGCGGCGAACACCTGCGGCCGGCGATGTGGCGCTGGTGCGCGAATCCCGCGTGGGAGAATGGGCCGGGGCCGAAGTGCTGTTCCGCGAGCGGGGCTACGTGCTGCTTAAGCTGCGCTAGGGGCGGTCAGGGTCAAGCTTGAGGTCGACCCAGACCGCGCGATGGTCGGAGATGAAGTTGCCGGCCGGGCCGAGCCGGCGCAGGTCGATGGTGTAGGCAGGGACTTCCCATGTTGAGCGCTGGTCGAGCAGGACCAGATCGATGCGGCAACCCGGAAAGGGACTGGCAATTAAGTCCTTGCACGCCCGGGCGAGTTCGCCTTGCGGCACACCCGGGGTATGAAATGCCTGCGCGCGCGCGTAGCTGTCGACCAGCGCGGGTGGCTTCGCGCCGGTGAGTTCGGTCATGAGGCTGGCCCCGGCCTGAATATTGAAATCGCCAAGGACCAGCAGGGGCGTGTCGCCCAGTTGCGCCAGTCGCTCGCGGAGCAGCGCCATCCCCGGCGCTTTGTTGCCCCGGTTGTTGTCCATGTGGGTCGCGACCACCGTCAGGGCCTGCCCGCTGTCGCGTTCTTTCAGTCGCAGCCAGACAACGGCGCGGGGGATGGACCACACCCAGCCGAAGCCGACGCGGGCTTCCGGCGTTGGGCTCACCCAGAAACCGCCTGCTGCTTCCACGCTGAAGCGCTCGCGGTTCACCCATAGCACGCTGTCCAGCCAGGGCAGGCCGCGGTCGAGGTAGTGAGGCTCAAGCCGGGGCAAACTCTGGCGCACGAGTTCGAGATTGCTGCTGAACATCAGCTCTTGCGTGGCAAGGATGTCGGGGCTGGCCCCTGCGAGGGTGTTGCTGAGTCCGCGCTGACGCTCCCCCCAACTGCCGTACTCACTGCCGCCACACCACGGGCAGCTGAGGTTGAATGTCATCGCCCGGAACGTGATGGGGGTAGCGTGGCCGAGGCCAACCCAGCACAGCAAAATCCAGCCGAGGGCGCGGTGTCGCCAGCGCATTACCTGCCCCGAAGATTGCGCCGTCCCGCCATGATCAGCACCACGAGGGCGACACCGATACACAGCATGCCGGCGAGCTCAGTGGGCGCCGCGCGCTCACCTAACTGCCAGTGTGCGCTCAGGATCGCAATCACCGGCACCGCCAGCGTACTCATGCTGGCCACCGTGGTAGAGAGCTTGCGCAACACATACAGCCACAAGACCCAGCACAGGGCGGTCGCGACACACGACAGCATGAGCAGAATAAGCACGAGATCCAGCGTCCAGACCGGCGTGGGTTCACCGGAAAAAACGCCGACGCCAATCAGAGGAACGGCGCCGAACACCATTTGCCAGGTCGTGAGCCCGAGCAAATCGAGCGGGGCCTTACGCTGCATACGCTTCACTTCCACGGAGCCCGCGGCCCATGCCAGCCCCGATGCTACGGCGAGTAGTTTGCTGAACAGCGAGCCCTGCGGGTCCCAGGGGCGAATCAACAACACGAGCCCGGCCAAGGCTAGGCCCACGGCCAGCCACTGCCAGCGACGAATCGGTTCGCCAAGGAGCGGCCAAGCCAATGCCACCGTCCAGAAGGGCATGGTGAAGACCAGGATGGAGGTACGCCCGACGCTGCCCTCGACCAGCGCCCACATGCTGAGTCCGATGAAACAACTGGTTTGAATCAGGCCGAGACGCAGCATCTCTGGCCAGCGCGTGGGTTTGAGTGAGCGCCCTGTCAGCGCCATCGTCGCCAACAGGCAGGCAGAGGCCAGCACCATCCGATAGGCGCTGAAGGTGAAGGGCCCGATCGCCGTGATCGCTATTTTGTTGAGAATCCAGCTGTAGCCCCAAACCAGGGACACCACCGCCATTGCGGCAACGGAAAAAATGGAAGGCACGGTGGACTCTGCTCGGGAACAGCCCGCACTCTAGGGGGGGCAGCGCTCGCGCGCAAACCGCAGCGCCTTGATGGGCGTCGAGTCTTATTGCTGAGCCGGTGGCGCGGGAGTGTCGTCCAGCCCCGCTTTGGCGGCAGGGGTGGGAATCGAGGGATCGGCAGGCGGCGCTTCGGCGGCGCTGTCCTGTTCGGTGGCGCCTTCGCCTTGGGTGACCGCCTGCTCGGCGGCCTTGTTCATGACGATGATGCTGATGCGTCGATTGATCGGGCTAAAGGGATTTTGTTTGTCGAACAAGACCGACGAACTTAGCCCTACGACGCGGCCAATTTTGTCTTCGTTGAGGCCGCCAGCGATGAGTTCGCGCCGCGCGGCGTTAGCGCGATCCGCCGAGAGCTCCCAGTTGCTGTAGCCGTTGCTGCTGGAGTAGGGCGTTTTA
>Ga0164295_10003794_pt1 | contig 12068 bp, 12 predicted proteins | sample GEODES006metaG_FD_111798 | JGI IMG/M metagenome (GOLD analysis project Ga0164295, IMG submission 111798) | Oligotrophic lake water microbial communities from Sparkling Lake, Wisconsin, USA - GEODES006 metaG | ecosystem: Environmental > Aquatic > Freshwater > Lake | place: USA: Sparkling Lake...
CCCACCCACTGGGCCGTCGTCGAGCGGGGGATCGCAAAGCCCGCGCGGGCGAAGATGCTCTCTTGCCGATAGAGCGGTAGATGATCGATGTATTTGGCCACCAGCACTTGGGCGAGTAGCCCAGCGGTCGGAATGCCTTTGTCGATCACATGGGCGGGCACCGGCGCCTGAACGAGCGTCTCGCACTGAGTGCACACCCACTTGCCCCGCACGTGGCGCTCGACCGTGAACTGCCCCGGGGTGTAGTCGAGTTTCTCGGCCACGTCTTCGCCGATGCGCTTCAGAGAGCAGCCACAGGTGCACACTGTCTGGGTGGGTTCGTGGCGCACTTCGCGCCGGGGCAGATCCGCTGGCAGGGCTTGGCGCTTAGGCTTTTGCGGCTGCGCGTTGCTTGTTTGTTGGCGCAGCGGTTCGAGTTCTTGGGTCAGGGCCTCGAGGTCAGCATCGCAGTCCTCCTCGAAGAGGCTCTTCTGATGCGTGTTGAATTGCTCGGACTTGGCGGCAAAGCGCAGGCGTTTGATGATCGCCATCTCGTGGGTGAGGCGATCGATCAGGGCTTGTTTGGCTTTAAGGTCTTTGATCAGCGCGGCGGTGAATTCGCGCAGCTGCACCTCATTGAGGCGGTCGATTTCTACGTTTGAATCGAGCATGGGCAAATTTTGCTTCGCGCGCGCGCGAGAAAATCCGGACTTTCCCTAATTCGCGGCATTTACACCACGATTCTCATCACGACTCACACCACGGTGATCACCCCATGCTCACCCATGCGCTGCCACGGCAGACCCAGCACCAGGGCGTCAAACTGCGACCGACTCAGAGCCACGTTCTCATTCATTGAGACCCTGGCGAAGCTACCGATGTGCAAGCGCCGAGCAGCCAGCCAGATGCCAATGCCATCACAGACGAGTACCTTGAGCCGATCGCAGCGCCGGTTCAGAAAAAACTAACCATGATGCGCTCGAGATTGGGGGAAACACAAAAAACCGATCCATGCTCAACAAGGTGCCAAAGATCGCCGCCTCCACACCGGAGAATTACAGGATAGGGCGCTCGGTGATTAAAACCACCGAAATAAGGATTATCGAAACCTGAAAAGGCAAACCGGCAAAATCAGTATAGGGACCTCTTTGTAAGGCCTAGTTGCGCGTACGCTCCGCTTCGCGGGCTTTTTCCAGAATTGTTTCTTGCCTTCGCCGCCGAGACGCCCCATCGGTCCCATAACTCTGCGCCTTCGCACGCAGGGCATATGGTTACTGGTGTAAGGCTCACTTGAGGGCGTCATTGGCAACGGTAATGCTGTATTGGCAATGCGTTCCAGAGTTTGCGCGGCCAACGTCGTACCGTTATGGCAGATGGTCTTCGCGTGGCGTAGAGCCTAGCCATTTATCGCTGCAGCATTGAATAACGCTTCCGTGCTTTCCACTTTTTGCGAACCGAGGTGATGCACCAGACCCGTCGAAGCGATCAATGAGATCGAGATCGAACAGGTGCGCTGGAATGCTTTCTTGGGGTCTAGGACTTCGCTGATAGGCAATCACTGTCTTGTACGTTGGCTTCAGATGGCCTGGATGAATTTCTGAAAGCGCTCGTGGCGGTTGGGGTTTGGCTTTGCGCTGGATCGCGGCAATTTATCGATCCCCGCTTGTAGCAACATATCCAGTCGTTCGGCTGGTGAGGGATGTGTGGCAAACAACAATTCCGCGCGCGGATCATTACCTTGAAGATGCTGCAATTTCTCCAGAACATTAATGGCCGCTGCCGGGTCGTAGCCGGCACGCGTCATGATCTCGACACCAAGCCGGTCTGATTCGAACTCAGCGGTTTTGTCCAATCCACGGGCATAAATCTGGCCGCTAGCTTGGGCCAGCCTTGCAGTGTCACTATCCTGAATCACTGCCTGTAGGCCCTTGGCAGCTTGATCTGCCAAGCGCTGACGCTGAACTACCTGGTAATGGTGGCGCCGTCCCACATGCGAGAGCTCGTGAGCCAATACAAACGCCAATTCGTCTTCGGTCTCGAGCAACTTGAGCAGGCCAGAGGACAGGAGGATGTAACCACCGGGCATGGCGAATGCGTTAATCGCATCGGACTTAATGACACCAATACGCCATTTGTAATTCGCCACACTGTGTGCCGATAGTGCCAGGCCTAGCACATTCACATAGTGCTGCACTGCATCGGAGGCCACGAGGGGCGCAGCACCAAGGATCTGAGCCGCGGCTGCCCTGCCGACTTTTTCTTCATCGGTTTGTGCGGTCACGCTAAACCCAAGACACAGGGCAACGCCACCGAGCACGTGTTTCATGCAACTTTTACCAGTCATCTTCGCCTTTCTTTTTGCCCGCTGAGGTGGTTCCCGCGGATTGTGAGAGCGCTGCCGGGACCGCTACCGCACTGGGGCGCGGCACGCTAAGCTGAATTTTTTCGACGCTGCTCAGCACCGAGCCCTCCGCCAAAAAGGCCTGGACCGTCGGCACAACCGCGGTCAGAGCGTCAAGCTTGTTGACCTCGTTGAAATTTGGCTGGCCGCTCAGCAGATCTGTAGCGGAAAGACCCCGCGCGGCCGAGGTGGCTACGATATTGCCGGTGCCTAGACGTCCCGTGTCAATGGCGGTTGCACCGCCGGTGGCCCCAGCAAAACTCAGCTGTGAGACTTTCAGCCAGCCGATCGTGCCGGCGGCATTAACCTCGACCCAAAAGCCTTGGCGGCGCAGAGTCTTTAGTGCGCTGCCAGCCGGGAGTTTGATCGTCCCAGGCTTGCCCTCTGGCTTGTCAACCAAAACGGCATCCTCACGTACGGTCTGAGCTTCCACTCCCAACGAACATACGAAGCAAAACAAGCCTAACCATCGCCAGCCGCGGCTTATCTCAGTACTCACCGACCATTTTCCTTATTACGATATCTGTCGTTCGCGGCTTGCCTAAATCGACCGTTTGAGGCTGGCTGTCTGAACTGCGAGAAGCTTCTGCCGGCGCCTGCGTCGGCTCTAAAACGATTACTTTGCAGGGCGGATTTTGCACAGGCGCGCGAATCACCACCGCCATTCTCCGAGAATCGGTCTCGGTAGAGAGCAGCGTCACGCCTTGCAAGCCAACTTCCAAACGACGCCCAAGCGTCGGCACGAACCCGCAAAGCTTGTGAGCCATGCTTCGCATGGCGCGGGTCACCAGCAACTCTCTGCTGCCATCAAAGGTGCCGCCAAATGGGCCCGATGCCATCGCATAGATTTGAAAGTCGCGGATCACCACTTCGTTGACGAGCAACTGCTCGCGCATCTGAGCATCCACTTGCGCTTGAGCGGCTTGGTGGCCGACACACGCCGACACTGCAAGAAGGCTCAAAACCCCCAGTTTAGGCATCAAAAATCGCGCGATGCGCGACCCTGACCTGTGTATGAATCTGACTTGCGCGGGTCCACTGCGCGTCCGGCAGGAGATGCGACGGCAGCCCCACTTGAAACGCCACCACGCGTAGTTGAAGAAACTACTGCATCTTTGTTAGCGCTGGCACGATTGAGCTTGGCTAGTTGCTCGGCGATCTGTGCAGAGGCAACTTTCCACTGCATCACCACGCCAACCACCGGCCCATTACTTGCCGGATGCAAGGTTTCCCACTCATGCGCCACCGTCATACCGCTGATCGGCAGCGCTTCACCCACTGCTTTAACAGATTTGCTGAACGAACTTTCGTCCTGGTATCGCGTAGATTCATCCGTGAACACCGTGGACACTTCGGCATCGAGCAATTGGCGATTGGTTTCAACCCCCTCACCCATAAACGAGCGAATCAAGCTGATCGCACGTATTTTGGCCACTTCGTAAGCAGAATCGACGCTCTGCTGATTTTTGGTGCGGGGCTGCGCCTGAGCATAGGCCAACACCACATATTCACCCTTTTCGTCTCGAACCAATTGAGCGCCGAAAGTCGTCAACAATGTGCGTAGATCATCGGGAATGTGCTCTGCGATAGTTTTGCCAGGCTCCCCCTTGCGAATTAAGTCCCACTGATTGGTCACGATCGCATCGGCGATCGCGTGAAGCTTCTCTGACCAAACCGTAACGATACCGACCTGACCCTGACCTGTGCTGGGGTTCTGCTCGAAAGAAGCCATGGCCTTGATGCCGGTACAACGGGCGGCTGCCACGGTGGACACGGCATTTTTGAAACTGGCCGTTTCAGCAATTGTCTTCGCCACCTGCTGGTCTACAGGCTTTGAAGGGTCCAGCCCCTTTTTACGGATTTCCTCTGCCATCTTATCGCTCAGCAGTTTCTCGCCATAGAGCGCCGCAGTCTGGATCGACTGGAGAACATTGCTGCGCGACTTAGCATCACTGTTAAGCGCCTGGGCAACTTTGGCTGCGCCCTCTTGGGCAAGACCCTCACGTTTGAGTTGCTCGGCATCGGCTCTAGTTCGCTCTGCGGGCGGCAAAACTGTATCCATGATGGCTTCGGTGGCAACAATAGTTTTCTGAAATTCTGCGCACTGTCCTTTTGCCACCAGCATGGCCTTGTTGAATGCATTGACACGTGCAGTCACAAAATTAGGGTCACTAGGCGGCGTCGAAATGGTCGCAGTGGCAAAGTCGATCAGCACCGTTCGACCGTCCTGGTCTTTCTTGTTGTCCTTGACCTCACGCAGACCCTGCTCGCGGATGAACTTGTCCATGCGAGATCGCACTGTTTCCGTGCCCGAAATGCTATTTGGCAGTTCGGGCAGCGGTTTTTGCTCCAACTCCAGCTTGGCATTTTGCGCCCACAGGGGTGTCGATGCGCCCATCCAAAATAAAGTCCCTGCAAACCACGATGCCATAGTGAGTGTTTTCTTCAGTCTCATAAGAATGGATCCCTAATTGCTTTACCAGTCTTCGTCGTCTTTGGATTTCGATTTTCCCGCGCCCGAGGAGCCAGCCATGCCCTGCAAGCTGGGCAAGGTGACTTGCACACCCATGTTGGGGATGACTTCTTCGGGCAAGACCCGCGCCAACAATGCACCCGATTTAATTGGCTGCGGCAGGCTGCCCGAGACGATACGCGCTGTGGCGGTGCGATCCGTAACACTGATGACTTCGGCTCGGGCCAACTCACGCTCTTCTTGGCCCAACGACTCGCGCGTGTAGGGATCCACCAGGTTCTTTCCAAGGCTCACCAGGCGATACACACGTCCCACCTGGACCGTATCGCCACCCTGGTTGAAAGTCACCTCTGCATCATTACCTGCGAGCACGGCGATCGGATAAATCGCTGTGCTGATCACTTGCCCGATGTCTGCCCCAATGTCACTAGCGTATTGAGTCAACGACACCGAAGTGGGCAAATTGCCGGGGTTATTGTAAGTCTCGGCAAATTTGATCTGTCCGCTCGCAATGTCAATCACACGCACATCAATTGCCACGGGTACCACGCTGCGCGTAACCACCCTGCCCGTCACGCGCTGTTGCTGCTGCTGCTGCGAAGCAATTTCCTTGAGCGCCACCAAAACGATGTAGTCAGCCCCAACGCGCATCCCAATCTTTACCGTTTCTTCGATCGGCGCATTGCGCGCATTGACGCCAGCCAACTCGCGATTGCTTTTCTCAGTGTATCGACGGTCAATCATAGCGAACTTGCGAGTCTGCGTTAGATATGCCTCCAGAGCAGCGGAGATGTTTTCACCAAATTCGGCAGCCTCAGGCCGACTTCGAGCCGAACCTGCCAGAGTTAGAGGCATCACCGCCAGCTTCAGGCGCTTGAGTTGATCTGAAGGTTTATAAGAGGGAATGATGGCCCTAATCTTGACAAAAACTCTGCCGCTGCCAGGACTTGTGCCTGATTCAAGCACGGTGTAAGACTTAATCACGCCTCGCGTTAACTTCTCAATGTTTTGTTTGAATTTTTCTTCGATCGCGGTGTTGCCGTCCTTAGTAACTTCGCTCATCGAAAGGGAGGTTGCTGTCGATACTCGCATGCCGCCTACTTGCGATATGGCATTCTCGATGGCATCAATCGTGGCTTTGGACGTGTCCCCGCCATTGCCTGTCGAAATCACCTCGCGCATCACAATCTGCGCCTGCGAACTCACACAGAACATTGCTCCGAGCCATGCCAGGATCCGGACCATGCGCCGGAGCTTCATGCCCTTGTTCACTTGAGATTGAGCTGGTTAACGACCACATCGGCCGCCATTTTGGAAGCTGCCGCCAACGCTGCGCGACTTGCATCATTTTGCTTTTCCGCGCGCCCGCTGAAAGTGCGGTTCGCCGAACCGATGCTGCGTGCGAATCGGCCGCTCAGATCGTAAACGGTAATGTTCATATTACCCGTGGCCATCCATAAACCCGAATTAGGATCGGTGCGATAGCCATCCACCTCGATCGAAGCCAAGATGATCTTAGCCAGCTTACAACCGTCTTTGAGTTTTCTAAATACCTCGGTACGGACGTTGGCCGGTAGTTGGCCTGATTCAGATTCGGCGTACAGCTTGGAAAATGGATCGTTGTCGGGAACGCCACAACCACCGACCAACTCCTCCCATGGGACTGTCCCAATGCGGTTATTCGTTAATGCTTCGCCCACACGGTTTTGTAGATCGTCTATGTTCGGCCACGGCGCATATTTAATTTTGTCGCGTTTATTCTCTTGCGAGCCCCCGGAAACGGTTTTAGAGCTTTGCGTCACAGAGACGGCATCAGCTGAGGTCTCTGCGCTGCCAGTGCGGTTGCTAGCTGAGGCATCGGCGCTGGCTGAAGAGCCACTGGTGCCCACCGTTGACTCGGCTCGTTTGGTCACCTTGGTGTCAAACGAGGTTTGCGAATCGGCCACGCGAGCCATGACCAAAAAGGCAATGTCATCCTGCGCAGTAGCCTTGCCGCCGCCAGACGTCTGAGCCACCTGACGCAAACGACTATCGACTATTGTTTCATTGATCGCAGCCTTAATGGATACGGAACAGGAAGGCACTGGGCCTTGGCTGCATTTTTCGTCGATTACGTTCACATCGACGACAATGTTGTCAATATCCTCAAGAAATACTTTTTCATTTGCCAAGATGTTGTCAAGCTTAGCGCCTTGCAAGGTCGCTAGGTAGCTCTTCCAAGCAGCCACCTTGGCTTTTTGAGTAGCCGACTCCTTAGAGCCATCGCTACCCTGAGCTCGCACAAACTTCTGCTGTGCCATCGCAAGGCCGGTGGCCCAAACCAAACAACAAACCAGGGTTGTTTGCAGGAAACGCATCTTGATGGAGTGGGTTTTGATCATGATTTTCATCCTCGGGTTTTGGAACACAGCTCCAACAGTCTAGGCAAAGCGGGCTCTACAAAGCTGAGCTTGACCTCGGCAGCAGCCAACGTACTGGCATTGCGCGTGACCAGACCTCTGAGCAAGTTCGTCAACGTGCGGGTTATTAAGCGGTCAAAGAACACTAGATCCCGCTCAGGCGTGTCGTCTTCAGTTGACTGCAGTGGAATACGGTCTTCGCCGGTAGACATCGCCAGAACATTGAGCAGTTTCTTGTCAGGCAGGTTCGAGAATTCATCGAACACGATCAGACGAATCACCACACTTCGCCGCACGATAGTCACACCCCGCTGAACGCTGTCGATCTTTTGTTTGTCTACGTCCCTAAGTACGATTTCGAAACGCAAATCGGCATCGGGAATCGTGACACCCTGCTGCGCCATAAGCGAGTCTGCAAACACGACCGCATAGCGTTTACCCAGTGCATCGCTTTCCTGATAAGGCAACAAAGGAATGTCCAGGTTGTCGCACAGGGCCGAACTGGTCGAGAAACCCAGCAGCTCATCGTTGAGCACGTTAAGGATCTGGTACGACGCCAGCTTGGTTTGAACATCCTTGTGCACGCTAGATGCGGTCAGGCGCGCAAAGAAGTTGCTGCTGAAGCCCTGATCCCATTTGTTAAAGCGCCCAAGAAAATGCGAAAACGCCTGTCCATAGGCGTTGTAAGCTTGGTCGATGACTGCAATAGCTTTGCCTCGTACATCCTTGAGATCACCACCCGGTCGCTCCATTCGGAGCATGAAGGGAAAGGAGGACACCACGCGCCAGCCCGAGGACTCCGCATATGACAAAATCATGCCCACCCCAGACATGAAGATGAAAAGTGTATTGGCGTTTTGTCCGTCTTTCTCAGCCCTTGCACCCACGGCTGTCTCGTAGTCATGAGCAAACCCCAGCAGCAGGTCCTCGCCAAACTCGATGCCCGTCTTAAACTGAATACGGCCAGCATGCTGGCTGGCAAGCAAGCGGCGTAAAGGCTCGCGCAGAAAGGCGAAAGCCTCCGTGCTGTTCAAATCGAGTTGGGATTTTTGTCGCACAAACGCACGGGTCAGGTCATATCGAGCCTGACCAAAACCTCCGTTGAGACCAAAACCCGTCCAAACGGGTGGGGATTTGGGTCGCACCCTTTGAACGGCCAGTTGGGCCCAGACCACCCATGGCAAAGCGCCGAGCGCTCCGACGAGGGCCGTCAGAAAAGCACGGCGCCGCGGCATTTCTGACTCGATCATGGAGCGTCAGTCTTTGAACTTAGAACTGAGGTCGGCCACGGCCGCTTCTGTTTTCTTGGATTCAACCTTTGGCACATCTTTGGCCCGCATGGCCTGCTCCCACTTGGCCGAAATAATGCAGCTTTGAATTAGTGCGTTGTTGGCCTGAGTCAATGCGGGCAGAGGCGCAGCCATCTTTACGATGTCGCCCCCCATGTTCGCAGTCAACATCTGCAGCAACTCGGAATAAGACTGCGAAATGATGCCTTGTGCCACCAGTCGTTTTTCCTGAGCCTGTGTGAGCATCGTCTTTTGCTCGTCATCGAAGCTGCCCGCCTTCCCGATCATCCTAAGTTGCGCAGCATGAATTTCTGGACTCACATCGGCAAATACCTGCTTTCCGCCGGGAACGCTTTCGCGCAAAGATTTTTGGCTCTCGAGCTGGCCCACCAGCTGATTACCATCTTGGGTCTTCCGAATGATATTGTTGCCAATTTCGATCGATTCATCGTTGATTTTGCTGGCAGCCGCGTACATCCGACCCACACGAGTGTTGGGCAATTCGTTGGCATACGTGTTCTGGGCCTGCTCGATTTGCATTGCTATCTGTGCTGGTCCTTGCCACTGCTGGCGAAAGGGCATGTTCGGTTCGTTGTAGTAAATATCTTTGGCGGTTGATTTGTGAATCAGCTGGTAGTTCTGTGTGTCCCACTCTTTGCGTATGCCGTCCGACTCGCTGTACTTCTTCGGTAAATCCCCGGAGGCGACCAGATCACCCAGGGCCTGCCCCAGGTTCTTGGGTCCGTATTCGCCATACGCATTCATACGCGCACGGAACACCAAGGCGGTGAAGTGCTCGACCCCAAGGGCGCTCTGATAGAGGCTGAACCAGCGATCTTTGTTGATGGATAGTGCAGGTGCCTGCAGATGCAAAAAGGTCAGTGCCATCAGCGCATCTGCTCGCTCTTGCTGGTCCTGGCCACGTGAGATCTGAATAAGCGCAGCAAGGGTCTCTGGCTCTGGAAAAGCTAGAAAACTATCGTAAATACCGCGTACTTTTTTGGTCTCAAAGGAAGCCTGAAAAAAGCGTGCGCTGGGGAATGTCTTGTTGATTTTTTCTTTCTTGAAAGCCAACAGAAATTGGTCTTGAAGTGCATCAATTTCTTTCACGTTGAATTCGCTAGCAATTAGACTCGTGTCTACCTTCATGCGCCCTAGCGCGCCTGCTTGCTGATTACACCACTGGTCACTAGGCACGAGGCCGCCTTTGCTACGACCGCTTGTAGCGCCCTGCGATTGAGGAGTTCCCGTCCCTCCCTGAACTGGCGGCTGCATTTTTTGCAACTGTTGCATTAAGTTTCCAAATTGGGCATAGGCCAGCAAAGGCATCCCCGCCAAAATTGAAATTGCGAAGAGCGTTGAATTTATTCTAGAATTCACGATTTTCCTCTACTTATAGAAAAAACTACATCGAAGCATGATTATACAAAATCTAAATGTCAACCCCTGGCAGGCTGCTGAGATAACCCGCCCAGCTTTCGGCGTTGGGGATCGTTCGATCGTTACAGAATGGCTAATATTCCTAGGCGTCACGGACCGGATCTTGGGCGGATCACCGGGCGAGCCTGCTGGCCCTCATACTGGAGCAGCCCACTTCAAGCACGCAGGTGCGGAAGTCAGGGATGGAGTAAGGGATTGAGTCAGCGTAGGCCGCCAAACGGTCGCCTTTCGAAGGTCGGTGGAAATCGTTTCAAGTAAGGTCGTTCAACGATGGGAAAGACAACGGTAACGGCGCGGGTTTAAAAAACCAAGCACCTGTTTTATTTAGATTTTTTGTGCCTGACCTGCCCGCCTTCGAGTTGGGCCCGAACGGCGCTCGGGCCGCAGTCTGTTACTGCCACAGCCCGCGTGATCCTGCAGAAACCACAACTGGACTAGTCCGGTCTTCGTACCTGCCAGCCTCGGGGTGTCTGACAACGCGCACGCGAGTGGTAGGCTCGCCATTGACGTATACGCCCATGTCGAGCTGGACGGAATTTGGCAGGGAGCGCTAGTTCCATCAGTCGACGTGGGCGCCAGTGGTCAGATTGGCGCGTGCCCGATTAATCTCTCGGCGCTGAGCCCGGACCGCATGGTCCGACCTGTAGCCGAACATCCTGGGGCCAACAAGTAAAGCTGGCTGAACGGCCGATTGGTCGCGACATAGGCCAGTTTTCTGAGCCTTCGTGAAGTGGCAAAGCAATCTGATCACTTTGTCCAGCCTGAAGGATTCACCCCAACGGTGGCTCAGTTTTCAGTCGGCGCCAGCGTTGTCTTATCGATCTCGGCTGGCGATGCCAATGGGGGCACGCGAGGGAGGCTTATGCACGCCGTCTCGCCCCGGCTATCGAATCGCCAAAATCGTCGTAGGTGATTCCCACTTCTCCCATTTTGGTCTGTTTCGCATAGAATTGAGACGAGCGAACCGGGGCCAGCAGGACTTTGCCGTCTTGAACGTTAACGTTGTAGAAGTCGGCCTCACCGACTATCTGGACATTGGCATCGGACAGAGTGATTTGGTTTTTGCTCCTAAGCTTGGCCAGAGCGGAATTCCCCGAAAGTAATGAAAGAAGGAAATAGACGCGAGTCCCTTCGCAGGCCCAGCTTGGCGTAGCTAGACTGCCCGGATTTCATCAGGTCTCAGACTACGCCAAGCTGGCGGGTCTCTTCAACAAACGCCGTCCGGTCATCAACCCATGAACTACGTCGATCTCGTCGCGATTGCGGCCCTTATTCAGTATCAGTTCTTTGGGTTTTTGGTCGGCCGGGCCAGGGGCAAGTATGGTGTTCCAGGCCCCGCCACATCAGGCCATGAGTTGTTCGAGCGAGCGTATCGGGTTCAGATGAACACGCTCGAGTTGCTCGTCGTCTTCCTGCCCGCGCTCTACCTGGCGAACAAGTACTGGACCCCGACGAACGCAGCCCTTGCAGGCGCTGTGTACCTGATCGGGCGATTCATCTTCTGGCGCGCCTACATGACCAACCCGGCAAGCCGGGGCCTCGGTTTCATGCTCAGCCTGCTGCCCTGCGCTTTCATGCTGGTGGGGGCGTTGGTTGGCGTATTGCGCTCGCCGATCGGTTGATTCGAGGAACTAAACCAAAGCTCGAGTCTCCCATTCCCCTGGAACCACCGCCCAATCCCAACGCCCAGTTCACTGGATCGAATAGCCATGAATATCAACTTCGCCAACGAACCGGTTTTGGTCATCGGCGCTGGCATTATGGGCGCCGGTATCGCCCAGGTTGCAGCCCAAGCAGGCCATCCTGTTTTTCTGTTCGATCTCAAAGAAGGGGCGGCTGAAAAGGCACGAGCGAAACTCGCGACAACGCTTGAGGGTCTGGTTAGCAAAGGCCGTATCGATACACAGTCTGCGCAGACAACCCTTGCCAACATCCAACCTGTCGCGACCCTCGACGCGGCCCGCTCTGCCCGGCTGGTGGTCGAGGCAATCGTCGAGAATCTTCAGGTCAAGCGCACACTATTCCAGCAGCTTGAGACCGTGATGGATTCGGAGACGATTCTGGCGACAAATACGTCTTCGATCAGC
>Ga0164295_10003796_pt1 | contig 12060 bp, 4 predicted proteins | sample GEODES006metaG_FD_111798 | JGI IMG/M metagenome (GOLD analysis project Ga0164295, IMG submission 111798) | Oligotrophic lake water microbial communities from Sparkling Lake, Wisconsin, USA - GEODES006 metaG | ecosystem: Environmental > Aquatic > Freshwater > Lake | place: USA: Sparkling Lake...
ATAAGTTCGGGAGGCAGTGAAAAAAACAAAACCAAAGTATTTGATCTAGACTTTTATTTTGAAGATTTGGATGTGTCTACTATTATTTCGCCTACATCCAGCAATAGAGAAACAAATGCGTATGATATAAACTTTACTATATTTGAGCCCAATGGATGTACGCTGATTGATCGATTGCTTGCGATTACAAAAGATCTTACAGGGCTGGGCGAGGACAACTATTTGACCATGCCGTATCTGCTTGAAATTAGTTTTTTGGGCTATGATGAAAAGGGCAACTCAAAATCGGTCAACATTGCACAAAAAACTATCCCGGTGTATTTGACCGAAATGAAAATTAAACCCAGTCTTGACGGTACACGGTATGCGATTCGTGCTCAGCCTTTTAATCAAAATGCGTTGACACAGACTGCTGGCACCGTGCCAGTAAACTGCGAAATTAAAGCAGAAACGGTTGAGGCGCTGTTTAAGTCAACTGGGGTTATCGGCACTGGTCTCGAAACAGAAGTGTCGAAGTTTGGCGCTGCAATAGAAGCAGCAAGAAAGACGATAGAAGAGACTGATAGTCCAATGGTTCGTACTGCTGCTGAGAAGGCACAGGCAGATGCCCGAGCGCAAGTAAACAAACCAATTTTAGCGTCAAGTCTAGGTAATATGCTAAACGAATGGCAAGATTATTTGGTTAAAAATGGCATGATTGAGGTCGCTGACGAATATGATTTTATGTTTGAACCTGAGATTGGGCTATCCAAAGTTGTATTACCTCCGTTGAACCCAGCGCAAGATCTTCCCACCAATAACAGTACTAAGAACTCACAAGATGCACCATCTCAGGCGTTGTTGAATGCTCGTCGGGCAGGCATTTCGATATCTAGTACAGGGGTTGGTCTTACTAGGATATTTGCTGGATCCGCCATTACTCAAATTTTAGCTTATGCAGTTCGGCATTGTAGTTTTATTCTAGATCAACTTCCAGATGATGGGCCACCTCCCCAAACCAGCACCAACAATACTGATGCTAAGAATGCTGCTGCAAAAGATTCGTCTAGGGACAACTCACGACCTGCCGCAAAAGAAGAGAAAATTTTAAAATGGTTTTGGATAACTCCTAGGGTGGAAATAGGGAAGTTTGATAAAATTAGAAACACCTATGCTAAAAAAATAACTTATATTGTCAGCATATATGATAGTCCAAATCCTCGATACCCAGATGCCCCGCAAGGCAAAGCCAAAGATTATGTAAAAGAGTACAATTATTGGTACACTGGTGAAAATACTGACATTTTAAGTGTAGACATTAATTTTGATACAGCTTTTTATACTTCGGTATCAGTTCGTAATTCAGCTGATCTGCAAGGTCGAGTTAGACCACCAGTGGGTGGAAATGATACAAACAGTGACGAACAAGCACGTCGTGCTGCTGAGCGTAGCAGAATGCTTGCAAAAACTGGCCTGCCTTTTCCAGTTATAACATATCCTTCAAAACAACAAGCTGATTTGAGAAATTCAAGTCAATCCGGCGTAAGTAAAAAGGCCATTGCGGTTGATGATTTGGCCGAAAGTTTAATGAGTCGTAGTCGGGGCGATATGGTGACCATGCGGTTGGAAATTTTAGGCGACCCTGAATTTATCAAGCAAGATGGAATTTTTGGCGACATTCCGCCCCGCAGTTCTAATAAAATCAATGACAGTTTGATCACCAATCACGGGCGTGTCATAGTAAAATTCAATTTTGACTATCCCAATGACTGGGGGCGTGAACAAGGACTATTGACTGCTAAGTCGCACCCAACCGTGTTTACAGGGCTGTATGGCGTAGTTAAAGTGGAATCAAAATTTGACCGCGGCCTGTTCAAACAGACACTTGACCTGTATAGACTTGATGATAAGGAATATAAAAAGCCACCCCTAGAGACGGAAATGACAAGAAATTCCTTGACACGCAGTGTAACAGGCGGGGTAGGGCCCTAATAATGATTTACTTGATGAAGAGACATAATAATGGCTACAAATAGAATAGCAGGAACAAAAACCCCAGCGAGTTTTGATCGCGATCGAGCGCCTGGGATGCGTATCGATTCAGGGCCGTATCTTGCTGAAGTCAAAGACAATGCAGATCAGCTGTTTCACGGACGATTGCGGGTTTATATTCCTGAGTTTGGCGGTAATCCCGATGATGACAAAAGCTGGATTACTGTCAACTATGCCAGTCCGTTTTTTGGCGAAGTAAATCCATATTACGATCAACAAAAAACCAATAAAAATCCATTTTACGGACAAACACTGCAATCTTACGGTATGTGGTTTGTGCCACCTGATCTTGGGGTCACTGTTTTAGTAACTTTTGCTGTGGGCCAACCAGATTCGGGCTATTGGTTTGCCTGTGTGCCAACACCGCGTGGGCATCAAATGGTGCCGGGGATTGCTGGGTCGGGCAGTTACCAAGAAGTTGGATCAGCTACCAAAGCCGATTTTCCGCAATTGCCGGTCGCCGAAGCCGTAATAAACAACGACCCTAATTTTTTATACAGTACCCGTCCGGTACACACTGCCCAGTTTGACATAGTGCGAAATCAGGGCATTGCTGGTGACCCCGCTCGTGGGATTATAACGTCCAGTTCACAGCGTGAATCACCTTCTAGAGTATTTGGATTTAGTACTCCAGGGCGACCTGATCCTGATCCGGCATTTAGTAAAGATCAAATTCAACCGGATCCAGGTTTTGCTAAAAAGGTAGCTAATGCTGCTGATGGTACTAGTGCACAATTGGCTAAAGAATTGTTCATGCCCAAGGCCAGAAAAGGTGGGCATACTCTAGTTATGGACGACGGAGACCTCACCGGTAACAATCAATTGGTGAGACTACGTTCGGCTACTGGGCATCAGATACTAATGAATGACTCTGAGGGCCTAATTTACATAATAAATGCTGCTGGAACCGCATGGGTGGAAATGACACCCGATGGCAGTATTAATGTGTATTCGGGTGGCGATGTTAGTATGCGAGCCAAAGGATCAATGAATTTTCATGCTGACGAAAGCATAAGATTTCACGCTGGCGGAAATATATCCATGAAAGCTGTAGGGGCGCTAATTGCTGAAGGTAATGTTATTTCCTTAAAGTCCGAGTCGGCGCTGGTAGCTGATGGTAAGTCCGCATTATTATTGGTAAGTGACGGAACTACTGCTGTACATGGCGAAACGGTAGCGGTCACTTCAGGTGGAGACTTAACTATCAGTGGTTCAGTGGATATTTCGCCTTCGGGCGGAAGCAAGCCCGGGGAAGGTGTCCCCGTTCCTACTAACGAATTCCCTGAATCTGAAAAGTCTGGATCAGTTTGGAAAAGCGGTGGTGGTAATGCTACTAAATCGTCAGTAGGTGTGTTACCCACTCACGAGCCTTGGACTCGCCCGCCTGACCAAATTGATCAACGGGCTGCACAGCGATTAAACGCGATTGGTGACAACTCCAATATCTCGCCTAATACTAGCGTTAATCGCGCAGCAGTTGCTAGTGCCAACTTTGCTAATTTGGGCGGGGCTGCAGCCGGTCGAAATAATAATGCATTTACGTCAGACGGTACTGCATTACAAGCAACTCCAAAAGGTTCTCGAATTACTGAGGAACAAATCAACGCACAGCCTGATCCACCAAATCCGCCAATTGGCAATTTGACTGAGCTGCAAACCAAAGCACTATTTGCTCAACTGGCCTTGCGTGAAAGCGGGTTGCGTTACCAAGTTGCTGGCGGGCGGACCCAGGATGGACAATACACAGGCAACTTTTTGGGCAAATATCAATTAGGGGCTGGTGCTTTGGTCGATGCCGGGTATATTAGTCAAAAGTGCTTGAACACCGAATATAAAGATAACCCAACTTACGCAGTTCGCAGCGACTCTTGTTGGACTGGCAAAAACGGCGTTAATTCCAAGACTGACTTTTTAAACAATGCAGCAGCACAGGAGGATGCTATGCATAGTTTTACTAAAAAGCAGTATACAACTTTGGTTACTACAGGTGCAATACGATCTAGTGATACGCCTGAGGAAGTTATGGGCAAATTGACTACAGCGCATTTGATTGGGGCTGGAGGCGCAACTAAATTATTCAAGACTGGAATTGACAGCAACGACGCTAACGGAACTTGGGGTAAATCCTATTACGAGCTGGGACGGCATGCAGCCAACGTAGCTGATAATATGGTGTACAAACAGACTCTGGCACAAAAATCAACAGCTGGCAAGGCATAATAGGATTCAACTATGGCTACTTACATAGGATTTTCTACTAATCCCAAATTTAAAAATTTCAAAGCCACAGACTTTGATCTAGCACTTGAAGATCTACTAAATCATTTCAATATAAGAATTGGCGAAAAACTCATGAATCCCGAATTTGGATGCGTAGTTTGGGATGTGTTGTTTGAAAATTTTACCGATGATGTTAGGGCCGAAATAATTGAAAATATCGGGCAAATCATTGACAGTGAGCCCAGGCTAAATCTTGTCAGCATAAATGTAGACGAATATGATCAAGGACTGCAAATAGATCTAGAACTACAATATGTAAACAGTCCTTTGGCCACTAGCCTCAGTGTGTTTTTTGATCAAAACAGCGATCAAATCTATGTGGCCGGGTAAGGTTAAATACACGGTTTATGATAATCTATAAATATTTGATACTTACCTTGGATTAACTATGCCCAGTTCACTGCGCCAGCAAACACTACTAGTAGCCGAAGATTGGAAAAAAGTTTATCAAACTTTTAGGCAAGCTGACTTTCAAAGTTATGACTTTGAAACACTGCGTAAGAGCATGATCGACTACTTGAAGCTGTACTTGTATGAGGACTTCAATGATTTTATTGAAAGCAGTGAATATATTGCACTAATTGATTTGATTGCGTTCCTTGGGCAAAGTATTGCATTTAGAGTTGACTTAAACGCTAGAGAAAATTTCATTGACACAGCTGAACGACGCGACAGCATCTTAAAACTGGCTCGGTTAATCAGTTACAGTCCCAAACGCAATACCGCGGCTACAGGTTATTTAAAAGTAGAAGCAGTATCTACTACTGAAAACGTTAATGACACTGCTGGTAATATACTGTCTAATCAAATTATAAATTGGAATGACCCCAACAACGACAACTGGCAAGAGCAGTTTAATGCTGTATTTAATGCTGCAATGGCATCAACTCAGCGAGTTGGCAAACCAGCGGCACAGACCACAATGGGTGCAACACGATATCAGCAATATCAGTTGACTCTGCCCAATGGTACAGTGCCAGTGTATCAATTTGGTGCTACAGTTCAAGGGATTGACACCATCTTTGAAGCAGTGGGAACCACTATTCAAGACGACGTATTACGCGAATCTAATCCGTCAATTCGCGGTGTTTTTGACCTCTTATATAAAAATGACGGGAGAGGAGCGCAGTCACCACACACCGGCTTCTTTGTAAAATTTGTGCAAGGAAAATTGGAAAACCAGGACTTTACCATTGCGGAAAGTGTTAGCAATAGAATTTTTTCAATCAATACCAGTAATATCAACGATACTGACGTATGGTTGTTTGATGTTAATTCTGCAGGTGCTAGTACCACATTGTGGAAAAGCGTTCCAACTCTAGCTGTTTCCAACGTAGTTTATAATTCCGGCGCTAACGCATTGAAAAAGCTCTATCAAATTACTAGTAGAGCCAACGATCAAATTGACTTAAACTTTGGAGACGGCAATTTTTCACAGATACCTGTGGGCACTTTTAGACTTTATTATAGAACTTCGATTGGGGTAGGTTTTAAGATTCTTCCCACAGACATGGTTCGAGTGCCAATTGTTATTGATTATCTTAGCCGAAATAACAAAATTGAAACATTGTCTTTGGCTGTGAGTTTGACTACAGCGGTAACCAATGCCAGCGCCAGTGAAACCATCGAGGAAATACGACAACGCGCCCCTCAGCAGTATTACACACAAAACCGTATGGTCAATGGTGAAGATTACAACTTACTGCCCTATACCAAATTTGCTAACATTGTTAAATCCAAAGCAGTTAACAGAACCAGCAGTGGCATCAGCAGATATCTTGATGTAATTGACGTTACTGGAAAACAGTCAACTACCAATGTGTTTGGTGATGATGCAATTATATACGCAGAAAATACTGTGCAATCTTTTACATTTGACTATGCAACTAGTCTTGACATTTTAAATATGATAGGAACTCGGCTAAATTCAGTGCTACGTAGTCGAGCCATGCTGCATTTTTATTACGCTTACTATCAGAGATTATCTTCACCATTGGTATGGCAGTTGAGTACTGTTGGTACTAATCAAGCTACTGGATTTTTTAGACAGTTCAATCGAGATCAGCCGGATCCAATTGGCCCTGATTATTCCAATAATATTGTAAAGGGCACGTTGGTGAAATTTGGTGCTCCGGCAGGAACACATTTTGACTCAGATAATAATTTGATGCCAGGAGCACCAAATTTCACCACTGGCGAACGACTTTATCTTTATGCTACTGTAGTAACAGTGGTTGACGATGGTACTAATGACGGATTGGGAAATTTCCTTGACGGCACTGGCCCAGTGTCATTAAATGAAAAAATTCCTTCAGGGGCTGAAATTGTTGAGTATATTCCCAATTGGCAAAGTAGTTTTAGCGGTGATTTCACTAGCATTGTTGTAGCCAATATATTAGCTAATAAAAACTTTGGTATATTTTATGATTCAAGAAGTATCAGCTGGAAGATAGATGCGTCTGCACTGCCAATTGACGCGCCATTTAATCAAATAAACAATCCTTGGTTGATTAGATTCAACTATGCTTCTGGTGTATACACGGTCTCCTACAGGTCTTTAAAATATCTAATAGAAAGCCCAATTCAAACTCGTTTCTATTTTGATCCAGACCTGAGAATTTTTGATTCCAAGACCGGGCTAGTAGTCTCTGACCAAATTAAAATACTAAGAGCCAATTCACAGCCTGACAATACTTTGGGATTCCCACAGGACCAAATTTGTTTTGTATATGCTCCAGTGGTAGAAGTTGACGGATATATTGATTCTAGGAGGATAGAAGTTACTTTTCCTGACAGTGACAGTGACGGTATTGCTGAGGATCCAGATTTTTTTGAGACTATTGTGTATTCAAAATCAACTACAACTGTTAACGGGCTAGTAAGTCGAAAAAGCCCAGCTCGTGGATACATTAAAACGTCTTTGGTATTTTATGAGAAAAGCACTGATCAATATAGCTATGTCAGATGGTTACCTATTGCCAAAGGCAGCGTCTTGATTTTTGATAATAAAACCAGTATTGAAAATGTAAAAAAACAATATCTTCTAGGGCAAAAGTACTATGCTCATGATTCGGGCTTATTATATCAATCATATAAAACTGAAACCAGCGTTGAACTACGCGATGTTACTGCTGAGCATTTGGTTCGAGAAGGGCGGCAACAATTATTTTTCCAATACAAACACAACAGCTCACAAAATCGAAGAATTGACCCTAGTCCAATTAATATTATTGACCTTTATATTTTAACTAAACAGTACGACACTGAATATCGATTATGGGCGCAAGACAACACTGGTTCAGTGATTAAACCTGCACTTCCAACACCTGAAGAGTTAGAAGCCAGTTATTCAGATTTAGAAAATTACAAAATGATCAGTGACAGCATAATTTATAATCCAGCCAAATACAAACCCATTTTTGGACTAGAAGCTGATCTATCACTGCAGGCAGTATTTAAAGTAGTTAAGGCCAGTGGCAGTTTAGCTAGTGATGCTGAAATAAAGTCCGGACTTATTTCAGCCGTGAATACATATTTTGCTATTGAAAATTGGGATTTTGGGGAATCATTTTATTTTACTGAAATGGTTGCATACCTGCATCAGCGGTTAGCAAACTTAGTTAGCAGTGTGGTTATTGTTCCAGTTCAAGAATCTAGCTACTACGGAGCATTGCAGCAAATCAATGCTGAACCTGATGAAATTTTAATCAGTACCGCTCGAGTAGACGATGTGATTATTATTTCGTCAATCACTCAGGTGCAATTGAATTCTTTTGTATCTAACGTTTAATTATGGCTCAAAATAAAACTACAAACTTACTTCCAAATAAGTTTAGAACCAGTTCAAATACTAAATTTCTCAATAGTATTGTTGAGCCATTAATATCTGATCCTGAACTACGCCGAGTTAACGGGTATGTAGGGCAGCATTTAACTAGATCCTATCGAGTTGGGGACGGATATATTCAAGAGCCTACCCCAACTCGACAGCAACGACAACTTGACCCGACGCTGATTGTTTATGACAAGGTAACAGACAAAGCCAAATTAACTGTTAGCTATGACGAATTGTTAGATAGACTGCGTTATTTAGGTAGTACAGTAGAAAACGAAAGCATATTGTTTGAGCAGGAATACTATAATTATTACCCACATTTTGATGCTGACAAATTTGTCAACTATGCTCAATACTATTGGGTGCCGGGTGGAGTTCCATCGGTTACTATAGAATCTAACACTGTGATTTCTATCGCTGATATTCTAGGGAAATTAAATTATACCAGTCCTAACGGGGTAGTTTTTACTAATGGGCTAATAATTAGATTTAGGACTCTTACTGATCCTGTTGATTATCAAGATCAAGATTACTATGTAGAGCGTGTGGGAACAGGAATTAGATTAGTAGCAAAAGATTCATTAGTAACACCTGAACCCTTTTATCCTGATCTAGCTATTCCTTATGATATCTACGGTTACGACATAGGTCAATACGATGTTAATCTTGGATTTCCTCTTAACCCGGATTATTTTGTTATCAATAGAGCTGATCAGTCTTTAAATGCATGGTCGCGCGGAAATAGATGGATGCACATTGATGTGATCCAAGCAGCCGCTGACTACCAAAAAATCAATATTGATTTTGCACAATTCACACGAGCTGTTAGGCCCATATTTGAATTTGACCCTGATATCGCATTGTTTAATTATGGTAGCAATCATTATGCCACTGTGGATTTACTGGATAACGTCACGACCGATCCATTAAGTGATTCTGCCTACGGTGGCATAGTAAATTCATTGATCCCTCGATTAGTTGATTCAGTAAAGATAGAACAAGGGTATAAAATAATTTTCACTGTAGCATTAGACCCCAATGTGAGAAACAAAATTTATACCGCGAAAATTGATTGGTTTGGTGATCCCAAACAGCCGCGAGTAAGTTTGACTGTTGGTTCAGAAGTTTTGTTAGACAATTCTAATCTGATAGTAAAGAACGGCTCTAGCCGAGGAATTTCTTTTGTATATAAAAACGGTATTTGGCGCTCAGCTCAACAGAAAGTTGGACTAAACCAGCCCCCTCTTTTTGATCTATTTGATCAAAATGGCAAAAGTTATGCCGATGAAGATTATTACCCTGGCAGTACATTTGCAGGGACTAAACTGTTTTCTTACCGGGTTGGGGATGGGGTTAAAGATTCAACACTGGGATTTCCTCTATCTTATCGAAACATTGGCAATATTGGGGATATACAATTTCAAGACTATATTGCCACTGGGACTTTTACATATCGTGACATTCCAACATCAACAGCGTTGGGCCAGATTCAAAAGTCTAGCAATCTAACTGGTAATTGGCAATTAACAGCAAATAAATCATTTCAACGACAAATTTTTGAATTTACAATGGACGACTCTCTGTCATATATGATTGACATTGAGCCCGTAGATGGAAAAAATTCTATAGAAGTTAATGTCAATGGCGCGTTTTTAACTAAGAGCAAATTTAATTATAATCTAACTACTAAAATTATAACAGCGCCCAACAATTGGGCAGTTGGGGACTATGTTAGCATTGTTGTTCGTAGCAACCAAGTGTCCAATCAAGCCTATTACGAGTTACCAGTAAATTTAATTAATAATTCTGATAATCAAATTATTTTAACAGCAACTCTTGGTCAAATACGCAATCATATTGGGGCAGAGTATGGGTATGCCTTAGGCAGTATTATTCCGTCGGTACGCGATCGACCCAAGTCTTCACTTTTGGCTGGTACCATTGTGCAACACAGTGCTCCGCTAATACCGGCAATGTTTTTTTTGTGCAACAGTGAATTTGATTTTATTACTAGTCTAGAACAAGCTCGAAGTACCTATAGCTTTTTTAAGAAAAGATTTTTAGACGCAGCATCTACCCTGGGCACATTGGACTTTGATGATGTTCCTGCATCAGTTGATACTATTTTGGATTACCTAACCCAAAATAATTCCCCCGACATGCCATATTATTATAGTGACATGCTAGCTCACGGTACACAGCGATCAACAATCACTTATCAAATTTTTAATTCACAACAAAAAAATTACGGTATTGAATCAATCTTTAATAACACCGTGCCGTCGGCTAGATCAGTTCTGGTCTATTATAAAAATTCACCGTGGAAACAATTAGTTTGCGGGCGCGATTATATATTTGACACCAACAAGGCGGGTATAACTTTACTGACTGCGCTAGAATCTGGAGGCATTTTAGAAATACGTGACTATGCTAGTACTGATGGGTCATATATTCCTGAAACCCCGACGAAAATGGGATTGTGGCCGGCTACTGCCCCAGAGATTAGAATTGATCGCAGCTTCCGTGATCCACAAATTGTTATCGTAGGGCATGATGGTAGTCGTACTGTAGGGTTTGGTGATATTCGTGACGACATGTTATTGGAACTGGAATTAAGAATTTACAATAATATTAAACAGCGCACGTCTATTAACAAATTAAACTGGTACGAAGTATACCCCGGAGCGTTTAGATCAAATGGATATACTATTGATCAAGTTAATCAAATTTTAGCACCTTACTATTATCGATGGCGCGAAGAAAATAATCTTGATTTTGCATCAGTTAAATTTTTTAAAAACAGCGATGCTTGGACATGGAACTATTACAATCAACTGGCTCAAGACAATTCTCGACTTAACGGATCGTGGTCTGCAGTGTTTCGATATTGGTATGACACTGTTGAACCCGATACCAGACCTTGGGAAATGTTAGGGTATACAAGTCGCCCAACTTGGTGGGAAAGCAAATATGGACCAGCGCCTTATACTTCGGGCAATACAATTCTGTGGGATGATATACGTGATGGCGTGCAAACTGCAGACAATACTATTGACACTGTAATAAATCCATTGTTCGCCAGGCCCAACATTTATAATTATTTGCCAGTGGACGCTGGGGGGAAATTAAGGTCACCATTGGAATTGTTTGTTAAATTATTCAATGGGTCTATAACCAATACCAGTTATTCTTTTGGTATGGGGGACCCTATAGAACATACATGGAGGCGCAGCAGCGACTTTGCGTTTGCTGCCCAGATAGCCATGTCTGTATTAAAACCAGCTAGGTATTTTGCACAATTTGCCTCAACAATATTAGAGACTGAGGCTTCATTGGTAGTTTCCTATAAAGAAACCGATAAACCAACCGATAAACCAACCGATAAACCAACCTATGAATTCAGTGTTACTGTAACTGATCCAACTTGGACTATATTCATTCAAATGTCGAATGAGTTTACTGTTACTCCGGATAATGAGAATTGGGATGTCTATGTTCCGGGTATAACTTTGTTTACAGTAACGCCGACCGCTTGGTCTTGGGACGTCTATGTTCCGACTACGTATTTGTTTACAGTGGCGCCAACCGCTTGGTCTTGGGACATTACTGTTTGATTTGACAAAATCTTGACAAACTGTCCAAATTGCGGTATACTAAATACTTTTCACTAATACAAAACCACTATATATCAAATGCAAAAATTTTTAATCTGCTTAGACAACTGCTACACAGTGAAAGTAAATAATCAACAACCTGGTTAATTCTTAAAGCAGCTAACTGAATAAATCAAACAAGACTAAATTACTTGAATATTTTCAAGTGGGCGTTCTGTACCTTAAAAACTCGAAGGATAATTAAAGATGGTAAAAATTGACGTAACACGGGATAGACTATTTTCTGAACAAGGACTTGAC
>Ga0164295_10003798_pt1 | contig 12051 bp, 7 predicted proteins | sample GEODES006metaG_FD_111798 | JGI IMG/M metagenome (GOLD analysis project Ga0164295, IMG submission 111798) | Oligotrophic lake water microbial communities from Sparkling Lake, Wisconsin, USA - GEODES006 metaG | ecosystem: Environmental > Aquatic > Freshwater > Lake | place: USA: Sparkling Lake...
CGGACAAGTTGAAAACTTGCCGCCACTGGGGAAAGGCACGTATCGTGCCGAATAGGACTGCTCCCGTCCCCATTTTCGTTCTGTCAGACCAATTTGCGTTCCGGCCAACAAGCGACGCACTAGTTGCCGTTGATGTCGTAAAAGGCAGCCGCCGCCGAGCGATTAGGCGAGCAGTCGCTGATCGAGCGGGCTCTGGGCAGATGAACGGGAAGGCCTCTTTACGGTCTTCGTGGCTTTGGCACGAACCGGGTAGGAACACACTCCGGATGGGCCTCCCTACGCTAGGCATGGCCGGCCCTCTCTGCGGTCGGTAGGCCCGCAGGGCCACTCGCCCACGGGTTTGCGATAGGCTTTGGGGACAAGAGATGCCACTGGTAGCCGAGGGATGACATTCACCATGCAGACGATCCAGCCAACGCACACCCGCCTGATCCAGACCCTTTTCCGTCGGAGCCTGACCGTCTTCGCGACAGTTGGCTTGGTGGTCGCGGCCGTGGCCCGTGCCGACGAGGGGATGTGGCTCTTCAGCCATCCGCCGCTGGCACGACTGGAGAAGGACCACTCGGCCGCGCTCAACGGGACGAAACTCTCGCCAGAATGGCTCACGCACCTGCAGCAGTCATCGGTGCGGTTCAACTCCGGTGGCTCGGGCTCATTTGTCTCCGCCGACGGACTCGTGCTCACCAACCATCATGTCGGGGCTGATAGCCTGCAGAAACTGGGCGACGCGGAGCACAACTACTATCGCGACGGCTTCTCGGCGGCCACGCAGGCCGACGAACTCAAGTGCCACGACCTTGAATTGAACGTGCTCGTCTCGATCGAAGACGTCACGGCGCGGGTGCAGGCAGCCGTCACGGCGGGCATGCCTGCGGCCGACGCGTTTGCCGCCCGCCGCAAGGTGATGGCTGAGATCGAAAAGGAGTCGCTCGCCGCCACCGGCCTGCGGAGCGACGTGGTCACGCTCCATCAGGGAGGCCTCTACCATCTTTATAGAGCCAAGAAATACACCGACGTGCGGCTCGTCTTCGCACCCGAGCAGCAGATCGCGTTCTTTGGCGGCGATGCCGACAACTTCGAGTTTCCCCGCTTCAACCTCGATATCTGCTTCTTTCGCGCCTATGAAGATGGCAAGCCGGCGCGGGTGCCGCACCACCTCACGTGGAGCCAGCAGCCGATCGCCGCGGGAGATCTCGTCTTCGTCTCGGGTCACCCCGGCCACACCGACCGGGCCGACACGCTTCGCGAACTCCTGGCGATGCGAGACCGACAGATACCGTTTTCGCTCGCCACGCTCAACCGGCTCGAGGTGATGCTCGACGCCTATGCCGACGAGGGACCGGAGGAGCGGCGGCAGGCGATGGGCGACCTGTTTGGCGTGCAGAACAGCCGCAAGGCCCGGGAGGGAATCCTCGCGGGGCTGCTCGATCCGCAGTTCATTGCCCGGAAACGAGCCTCGGAAGAAAAACTCCGCGAACTGGTGGCGAAGCGTGCGGCAGCAGCACCCGGGGCGTCGCGGCCTTCACCATTTGACCGGATCGATCAGGCAGAGACAGAAATCGCCACCGTTGCCCTGCGGCACAATCTTTTTGAAGCGGCCGTCGGCTTCAACAGCCAGTATTTCGGGAACGCCCGCACGCTCCTGCGGGCCGCGGCCGAGTCGGGAAAGCCGAGCGGCGAGCGGCTCCGCGAATACCGTGACTCTCATCGCGAGTCGCTGGAGATGTCGCTCTTCTCCGACGAGCCGGTCTATGACGCCTTCGAGATTGTGAAGCTGGCCGACTCGCTGACGTTTCTGGCGACGTCGCTCGGCCCCGATGATCCGCTCGTGCAGAAAGTGCTGTCCGGACAATCGCCTCGGGAACGCGCGGCGGAACTCGTCCAAGGCACCGGCCTCGGTAAGCGGGGCGGGCCAGACGCTGCAAAGCCCGACACGAGGCGGGCGGTTTATGATGGTGGCGCGGCGGCAGTCGCGGAGTCAACCGATCCGATGCTCGCTCTGGCACGCATGATCGATGAGGAGTCGCGTTCGCTGCGAAAAATCGTCGAAGCGGCAGGCGAGATCAAGCGACAGGCGCATGCGGAGATCACGCAGGCGGTGTTTGCCAGTGAAGGGGAGGGCGTCTATCCCGACGCCACCTTCACGCTCCGTCTCGCCTACGGCACGGTGAAGGGATACGAAGACGCCGGAAAACAGGTGCCGGCGATCACGACCTATGCCGGCCTCTTCGAGCGGGCCCTCGCGAAGGGGAATTCGCCGCCCTTCGATCTACCGCCCCGATGGGAGAAGCTTCGGCCACAGTTGGACCGCGACGAGGCCTTCCTCAAGACGCCATTCAACTTCGTCTCCACGGCCGACATTATCGGCGGCAACTCCGGTAGCCCCGTCGTCAACACGGCCGGTGAACTCGTCGGCCTGATCTTCGACGGCAACATCCAGTCGCTCGTGCTCGATATCGCCTACGACGACACGCAGGCCCGCGCTGTATCGGTGGACGCAACGGGCATCCTGGCGGCACTCCGCACCGTGTACGCCGCCGACGCGCTCGTCGCCGAACTGCTCGGCGGCGGTGCGGCCGGCTCCAGCCGGGTGGAAACCGCGGCGGATGACGCCTGGCGGCCACTCTTCGACGGCACGTCGCTTGGGAAGTGGCGTCCGACGCCCTTCGGCGGCGAGGGGGATGTGGTGGTCGAGAACGGCGCTATTCGGATCGGCATGGGCGCTGAACTGAGCGGCATCACCTGGAGCGGTGACGCGCCGCGGCAGGATTACGAAATCTCGCTCGACGCGCAGCGGGCCGACGGCAACGATTTCTTCTGTGGCCTGACGTTTCCCGTGGACGACGAACCGTGCAGCCTCATCGTGGGCGGCTGGGGGGGCGGCGTGGTGGGCCTGTCGAGCGTTGATGGCGATGATGCCGCCCACAATGCCACGACGCTCTATAAAGAGTTCAAGCCTCGTCGATGGTATGCGGTCCGTGTGCGGGTGACCCGTGACCGAATCATCTGTTTTATCGACGACGAGCAGGTGATCGATCAGCCACGGAAGGGCCACCGGTTCTCGGTCCGCAACGAGGTGCTGGCATCGCGGCCGCTGGGCATCGCCACCTTCGCGACGACGGCGCTGGTGAAAAACATCCGCTGGCGGCCGGTGGCGGTCAGGGACGAGTCCGACGAACAGTGACACGGGGAGACCAGCCATGCGTGACGACGGGCGTGATGCCGCCGCCGACAAACTCCGGCAGCGGATCGCGGAAGAGGCGGCCCGGATGGTGGCCAAGGGCAGCGACACGACGCGGTCGCGGTTTCGAGCGGCCCGGCGGGTGGCCCGCGGCTGGGTGCCGGAGGAGCAGTTGCCCAGCCACGAGCAGATTCGCCAGGAGGTGAGCCGCGCGACTGGGCCGTCGAGCGGCTCCGGCCAGCCAGGCTGCGACCGGTTGGACCGGATCGCGGAGCTCGTGCGGATGCTCGAACATGTGAAGCAGGATCCAATCAAGCATCCAGAGGGAGACGTTCTCGAGCACACGCTGCAGGTCTTTGATCGGGTGCACGAGGAGCGGCCATTCGACGAAGAACTGCTGACCGCCGCGCTGGTCCACGATGTCGGTCGGGCGATCGACCGGGCCAATCCGGTGACGAGCGGCGTGGCTGCTCTCGGCGGTCTGATCACGCCGCGGACTCGCTGGCTCGTCGAAACGCTCGCAGATGCGGCGGCCTACGCCAATCAGACGATCGGAGTGCGGGCCCGCCAACGCCTCGAATCGCACCCCGATTTTCTCGACGTGCTACTGCTGGCCGAGTGCGACCACAGGGCCTGCGTGCGTGGCTACGACGCGGTGTCGCTCGACGAGGCGATCGAGATCCTGCGATCACTCGCTGCCGAAGACGAAGACGAGGCTGAGGCTGATTGAGCCCGTGTCACGGCGCCTGACCATCGAGCGCCGCGCGAACGGCCTCGCGGGCTGAACGCCAGCGGTATTTGACGGTGCGTTCGGAGCAGTCGAGCAACGTCGCAATCGTCTTCTGATCGGCGCCCACATACCAGACGAGGTGAAAGATCTCGCGGTCCTCCTCGGGGAGGTTGGCGATCGCCTCGTGAAAGAGGTTCCAGCGGTCAAGGCTGGGCTCGGTAGCGGGGCTTTGATCGATGTGGTGATCGGGCTCGTTTGCGTCGGCCGCGGCGGGCAGCACGTTCGTGCCATGGTTGGCGGCGTAGGACGAGGGACCGGCATGCCGTCTCGCCAGGTCGATTAGTTCGCGATGGAGTTGGGTGGCGGCGAGGGCCATGATCGACCGTGGGGAGTCACACTGCATCGCGGTCAGGGCCCGGTGCAACCGCATGGCGGCATTCTGGAAGACGTCGTCGGTGTCTTCCCAGCGGCGGACGCCGGGGAACCGGCCGAGCATCCGGTGGGCGAGGGCGTGGAGGCGGCTTGCGACGAGTTCGATAATACGGTCCCGCGCCGAGAGGTCGCCCTGGGCCAGTTGCTGCATGCACGCTGCCAGGGCCGGCGAGTGCTGGTCGTCGGTATCCATGCGACGCCTGAGGGCTTGAGGACTAGAACTGGCCGGGTGCGAACGAGCAGGGTGCCGCCGCTGCTATTTGAAATTTTATCCGTTTTTGCCCCTCGAGGAGTCCATTCTCGCCATACCTAACAGATGCGGCCATGTGGCCGCTGCCAGAGCCGGACCATGCTGTGGGCAGTTGCCATGAGTGTATCGAAGGATCGGGGGGTTTTTCACCTTTTTCAAGCTCGCCAGGCGGCCGCACCTCCACGCCAGCGGCCACCAGTGCAGCCCCATCGGGTACTGCGGGTTTCCCGGCACGAAACCGATGCGGTTCAGATCATTCTCGCCGCCCAGATTCAACTCAGGCGATGGAGACGTGGCGAACCTGGGCATGCGTCCTTCAAATGCATGCAGCGGATTCGGGAAATCGCCGCGGCGCGGGATTCGCTGGTGGCACAGGCGGTGGCGGCTCACAGAATGCTCACACATGGCGACGAGCACTCGGCCGTGATGCACGACAGTTCCGTTGTCCAGCACAATGAGCGTGGGAACTCCCTCTCGCGGACTCTATAACACTCGGTCTATGGCCCGCTCTGTCGGTACGGATGCCACCACTGGATTTCCCGCGGCAGTCCCCGCGACGGGAGAGGAGTGTCACGGTCTCACCGGGCATTCGTCCGGGCCGCTTTCGGGCCATTCAGACCCGTTTGGCTTCGAGGGCGAACTGATTGCCGACCTCGTGGCAGGGAGTGATCTCGGCGGGGTGGCCATTGTGCGTCTGCTGGCCGAAGGGGGCATGGGGCGGGTGTATGAAGGACGGCAGCAGTCGCCCGACCGGCTGGTGGCAGTGAAGGTGTTGCGGGCTGGCATTGCCAGCCGCGCGATGATGCGACGCTTCGAGCAAGAGTCTCACCTACTGGCGCGGCTGCGGCATCCCCACATCGCGCAGGTGTATACGGCGGGCACCCATCCTCATGCTGGCGGTGCCGTGCCGTTTTTCGTGATGGAGTTGGTGGAGGGAGCGCTCCCCATCGACGGGTTCGTGCGCGACCGAAGCCTCTCGGTGCGGCAGCGGGTGGTGCTGCTACGCAGCGTGGCAGGGGCGGTCGCCTACGGTCATCGCCAGGGAATCGTGCACCGTGACCTCAAGCCCGGCAATATTCTCGTCGGCGTTGACGGTGAGCCCAAAGTGATCGATTTCGGGGTGGCGCGGACCACCGATGCCGATCTCGCGGTCACGACCCTGCAGACCAACGCCGGGCAGATTGTGGGCACACTCCGGTATATGAGCCCGGAGCAGTTCGACGCCGATATCTCCAGAATCGATGCCCGGACCGACGTCTACGCACTCGGGCTGGTGCTTCACGAGCTGCTCGTCGGCAACCTGCCCTACGACGTGCGCGGCAAGCCGATCGTGGTGGCAGCCCGGATCATCCGGGAGCATGATCCGCAGGCGTTGGCGACAGTTTCCCGGGTGTTGGTCGCCGCCCCGGGGGTGCGTGCGGCGGAGGCGCGACAGCTGGCCGCAATCACCGGAAAGTGTCTCGAGAAGCGGCCGAGTGACCGCTATGCGACCGCCGAGGATCTGGAAGCGGATCTGACGCGATGGCTGGCGGGCGAGCCAGTGCAGGCTCGGCCGCCGACGGCCCCTGAGCGAATGGGCCGGTTTCTGCGACGCCATCGCCTCGCGATGACGGCGGCTGCGGTGATCTGCCTAACCGGCCTGGCGGCAGCCTTCTTTTCCGGCCGAGCGTTGCACCAGCAGCAGCTCGCCCAGCGGCATCGTGCTGCTGAACAGGCGGAGTCGTACTACGCGCTAGTGCAACGGGCTGCTGCGGCGGCCGACCGTCGCAATATCCCGATCGCAGCAGAGCTCGTGGAGCGGGCACGAGCGATCGACGTCGTGGATGGCCGGCCGATAGAGATCGACTGCCTCGCGACCCGGATCGACGACTCGCTCACGGAGCTTCCTGGTCATGACACGATCGTGCGGACGGTCGTCGCGACAGCCGCGGGCGACCGACTGGCAACCGGCGATGATCGAGGCGTCGTCCGGCTGTGGGCGGCAGATGCCGCGGGCTCGTACCGGGAATCACAGCGGCTTGAAGGGCATATCGCACCGATCTGGTCGGCGGCATTCGCCCCGGATGGCCGGCGACTGGTCACGGCTGCCGAGGATGGCGTGGCGATCGTCTGGGACATCGCGGACGGTGCCATATTCTGCAGACTGCAGGGGCACACCTCGGCTGTATATGGCGTTGCCTTTGCTCCCGATGGTCTCGTGATCGCGACCGCGTCTGGCGACGGGAGCGTCTGCCTCTGGGACGCAGAGACTGGAGAGCGACGGGAGGTCTTCACGCCACCACGCACGTCCGCGTCCCGCGATCAAAACATCTACGGGGTCGCTTTTGCTGCCCGTGGTGATCGACTTGCCGCAGCCTGTGGCGACGGTGTGATCCGGTGCTGGGATGTGGCGTCGGGCGAACCTCTGCCCGACCTGCGTGGCCACTCCAGGCGGGCATTCGCGGTCGCGTTCTCCCCGGATGACCGCCGCCTCGCGTCGGCGGCAGAGGATGGCACGGTCCGGCTCTGGGACATGGACACCAGCGGTGAACTCGGTGTGCTGCGGCATCCATTGCGAGTGAACAGTGTCGCTTGGAAAGCCGATGGTTCCGGCCTCGCGACGGTGTCGGCCGATGCGATTCTCCGCGTCTGGAGTGTGCCGAGTGGTGAACTCCAGCAGGAGCGGGTGGGCCATCGCGATGTCGTCTGGTCGGTGGCGAGACTATCCGCCGACCGTTTTGTGACTGCCTCGGCAGATGCGACCGCCCGAGTCTGGGGCATCGGCGCCGGAAGTGAACCAGTCATGCTGTGCGGCAGCGCGGACGGGGTTGGTGTAAGGGGCGTCGACGTGTCCCCTGACGGCGTGCTGGCGGCGACGGCCACGGCACAAGGTCGGGTAGTGCTCTGGGATGTGGCGGCCTGCGCGGTCGCACGTGCGATGCCGCCTGTCCGTGGCCGAGTAAATGCCGTTGATTTTTCGCCCCGCGGCGACCTCGTGGCCGCCGCCTGCGGTGATGGGCTCGTGCGGGTGTATACCGTCGCCGATGCGGAGGAAGTGTATTCGTTCGCGGCGCACGCCGGCCCGGTCTTTGCGGCGGCGTTTTCTCCGGATGGCCAGAGGATTGCCACCGCGGGGGCGGAGGCAACGCAGGCAGGGCCAGGGGCAGGGGCGGAGCAGGGCTCCGTGAGAATCTATGCGGCAACCCCTGCAGCCCACAGCATGATGACGCTGCCCCATCCCTCTCGGGCCCATGGTGCGGCTTGGTCGCCCGATGGCCATCGGCTGGTAACCGGCTGTGCAGATGGTCTCGTCCGAGAGTGGAACGCCGCCACGGGGACGCTGCTCGGAGCGTTCCGTGGGCATGGTGACGATGTCAACTGGGTCACCTATTCCGGCGACGGAAGCCGCGTCGCTACGGCATCCTCCGATGGCGCAGTGCGGCTTTGGAACCCGGCGGATGGTTGGTCGAGCATCGAACTCAAGGGGCCGGTGGGGCAGGTCTGGGAGGTGGCTATGTCACCTGATGGCACCCGGATCGCCGGCGGCGGTGCCGACGGCAGCCTGCATCTCTGGCACGCCGGAAGCGGACGTCACCTGCTGTCGCTCGACGCCCACGAGGGCCCCATTTGGTGTGTGGTCTTTGCGAACCAAGGCGGGAGCATCGTGACGGGTTCCGACGACGGCACGGCCCGCGTCTGGGGCATGCCACCCGCGGTGTTGCATCGCCAGCGGTTCGACGGCCGGCCGTGACGGGGTGCCGCCGGAGGGAATCGCCTGGGCAAGACCCTTGAAATTCAAACCCTGCGGAGGCGGGCCGCTTTGAACGGACTCGCAGACGGGTTAGCATACCCATCCGGCGAGGTATCTCATCACGGCTGGCCCCGCGGTAGCACATACCGTCGGTTTGGCTTCAACACGATCCGTCGCGGTGCTGCGTGACTGCACCCTGCACAGTTCTCAAACTTTATGGCACGTAACAGTCCGCCGGCATCGAGACGTCGAAAAACCATCGCTGGTCGCTATCGGCTGATCTCAAAGCTCGGGGAAGGGGGCATGGGGGTCGCGTACCGAGCGTGGGACATCGAGCGGGGTGTTCCGGTCGTGATCAAGATGCCCAAAAAGGAGTTGCTTGACGATCCGCTCTTGGCGCAGCGGTTTGCACGCGAGATCCGCGCCATGGCGGCGGTACCGCATCCGCACATCGTGCCGATCGTGGATCACGGAGAAGATAATGGCGGAGAGTTTGCGGGTGTGCCTTTTGTTGCCATGCGGTTTCTGCCGGGTGGTTCGCTCTCGCAACGTCGGCTGCGCGATGCCACGGGAAAACCGTTGCCGAACCACCCCTCAACCCTGCATTTGTGGCTGCCGGGCATCGCTGCGGCACTCGACGCGGTCCATGCCGCCGGGATCGTGCACCGAGACGTGAAGCCGGCCAATATTTTCTTCGACGGGTTCTGGCATTCGTTCCTAGGTGACTTCGGTATTGCGAAACAGCTGCAGGATGCAGGGGAGAGCGGTCGGTCTGAAGAGCCTCTGACGGGCACGAATGTTGGCATTGGCACTCCCGACTACATGTCGCCGGAACAGTTTTCGCCAAAGGCCGTGATCGACGGCCGGTCTGACCAGTACGCACTGGCGGTGGTGGTCTACGAGCTACTCACCGGATCGACACCGTTCACCGGATCGACGACGCACTTCGCGGTTGAGCATCTGACACTGCCGCCGCCGCGGCTGGAGGATCGGCAGCTCGGTCTGCCCTCCCGGCTCTGCTCTGCAGTGCAGTGGGCGTTGGCGAAAGACCCCGCGGATCGGTTTGAATCCTGCCGTGAATTCGCGGCGACCGTGCTGGCCGATGTGCAGCCGATGGCGGTGGAGTACGACGTGGTGCGACTCTTATGCCCAGAGTGCTCCAACATTCTGAAGCTCAAGCCATCGGCGGGCGGTCGCACGGGCAAGTGTCCGCGGTGTCGGAAAGTAATGAATGTCGCCAAGGATTTGGGGGCACTCTGGCTACGGAGTGAAGAGGACGAGGACGACCGACAGGATTCGCGGGGCAAGCCAGATTCCGGGACGATCTCAACACTGACGCCGGTGTCGCGGACCACGGCGTCGACGGGATCCCGCATGGGATGGAGATGGCCGAAGATCGACCCGGTCGTGTTCTGGATGGGTCTGCTGGCGTGGGCTTCGTTCCTCGTTATCTCGTACATTCTGACGAGCCATTTTAGGCCACCCATCCACGAGAACCCTGAGTACCGACAGATCCTGGAAGAAAACACGCTTCTCAAGGCCCAACTCACGCAGGCACAAGACGTAATCGCGGAGGCGGAGGCAGTCAGGCTCCAGTTGCAAAAGCGGCTTGCGGAGGGGCAGACTCCGACCGCACCCCAGTCAATCCCATGATTATGGCTGGCGACAGACGAACAGTCGGCACGGGCTGCCCAACGCGAACGATGGCAGGCTATGAATGGCGTGGACGTTCGCGGTCGCCGGTTGCTATCAGGATCGCGGCGACGATCCGGGCGTGATGCCCAGCTCCCGGCAGACGTTGGCAGTGATCGTTTTCACGAGTTGCTCGTAGTCGATGCCCGGCGGCAGCGACTGACCGCCGGCTGCCGCCGAATGGCCGCTGGCATGAGCCTCCGGATGAGTGGCAAACGCTTTCCGCGCCACGCCCACATCCTGCCATGTCGACTTGAACACGGCGTTGTCACAGATGTCGCGGTCGTTCATGTTGAGATCGAGCCGGGCGTCGGTATAGCCCCACTTCTGCTTCAGATCGAGCAGTGCCCGCGTCTCCTTGCCAGTCAGATAGACGACGCCGCCCAAGCCCTTCGCCAGCATCAGAATGCGGCAGTAGGCATCGACGATCTCGGTCCACCAATAGGCCCGTTCAACCGTTTCGCCGAAGCTGACCGTGCCGTGATTGGCCAGCAGAATGACGTTCGAATGCTTCACGACGGGCCGGATCGTGTCGGCGAATGTCTGGCTGCCCGGGGTCTCGTAACGGGAGATCGGAATGTCTCCCAGAAACACCTCGACCTCCGGGAGCACGGCCTGCGGGATCGGCTCGCGGGCCACTGCAAAGGCCGTCGCGTGCGGCGGGTGGCAGTGCACCACGCTGTTCACATCGAGCCGTTCCTTCATGATCGTGAGGTGCAGGAGAATCTCGCTCGAGCGTTTGCGCTTGCCGGCGACCTGGTTGCCCTCCATATCGACGATGCAAAGATCGGCGGGGGTCATGAATCCCTTCGACATCATCGTCGGCGTGCAGAGCACCTTGTTCGGTCCGAGGCGGTAGGAGATGTTGCCGTCGTTGCCGGCCGCGAAGCCCTTGTTGTAGATCCGATGGCCGATGTCGCAGATCTCGTCCTTGAGCGCGGCGAGCGACTTGGTCGCAGTCTTGGTCGCGGTCTTGGCAGCAGTTTTGGACGAGGTCTTGGTCGCGGTCTTCTTGGCCATGATGACTCCTATTGGGCGTATCGATGAGGGGAAACGATGGTCTGGCAAAACGTTCGAAAGAATGGGGATGATTGGCGGCCGAGGCGACATCTTATGCCGGCCGGTGTTTTTCCGGCGACCCGGTTGGTGGCATGCCGGGCGGCGACTCGGCCGCCTCGGGCACGTCGGCGATTACAAGCTGGGCATTCGCGGATGTAACGATGCCGTGCCACCGCTGCGGTAGCCCGTCATCGCTCACGAATATATCGATGGCGTCGAGGCCCGACACGAGCGTGAGGCTCTTGCGTCCGAATTTCGAGCTGTCGGCCACGACCATCACCCGGCTGGCGGCCTTGAGCATGGCTTGCTCGGTCTCGGCCAGCAGCAGGTGGGCGTTGAACAGCCCTTCTTCGGAGATCCCGGCAGCGGAGAGCACCGTCGTGGTGACATGGAGCCGGCCGAGCAGTTCATTGGCATACGGGCCGAGGCAGACGCCCGTGCGGGGCGAAACATAGCCGCCGAGGAGTACGAGGTCGGTGCGGGCCTCGGAGGCAAAAAGATTCGCGACCGGGAGGCTATTGGTGACCACCTGCAGCGATCGCCCGACGAGCAGGCGGGCTACCTCGTAGGTGGTCGTGCCGCCATCGAGCAGCACCGTTTCGCCGTCTTCGATCACGCCCGCCGCCAGTGTCGCGATGGCCCGTTTGGCAGCCCAGTTGGCCGGTTGCCGCTCGTCAAACTCCGCAAGCCTGGGCATGCCGCCGGAGTAGAGCACGCCGCCGTGGGTCCGCTTGGCAGAACCCTGTTCCTCGAGGGCGTCGAGATCCCGACGGATGGTCGATTCGGACACCCCCAGCGCACAGACAAGTTCATCGAGCGCGGCGAAGCCACGGATGCGAATGATGTCGAGAAGCCGGCCGCGACGGTCGTGGTTCTGCACGTTTTCATACTCCCTGCGCAAAGCGAGTATGAATGAATAGCGACAGGATTCAATCGCAATCTGAAGGAAATCAGGAAGGCGCGATCGATAACGCTCA
>Ga0164295_10003799_pt1 | contig 12051 bp, 10 predicted proteins | sample GEODES006metaG_FD_111798 | JGI IMG/M metagenome (GOLD analysis project Ga0164295, IMG submission 111798) | Oligotrophic lake water microbial communities from Sparkling Lake, Wisconsin, USA - GEODES006 metaG | ecosystem: Environmental > Aquatic > Freshwater > Lake | place: USA: Sparkling Lake...
TAGTTATCATTACATCTTTATTAGCATGGTTCCAATCCCTTAGCAAGTTACTGCACACATCTATCCATTGATTCATATATATCCATGGATGCTTCTTCATCATACCTGCTTAAATTCATGCTTGTTGACCTGCTCCCAGAAGTACTCGCATATGGTCCTAGGCGTCACTCCTCGGAAGTGCTTCTCTATGAGCACCTCCCTGAGAGTGTTGACAGCAGACAGAGGACAGTAAAAGGAGACAGTCGCGATAAAGAATGCAGATATTGGTGGATAAGGATGAGGCATGCATATATCCATGCATATACAGACGACTTACTTACCCCGTGGTAGAGAACAGGAAGAAGCTCTTTATCATCCTTTAGTACTTTGCGTACTGTACGTACTGATAAGTGAGAGTTCCCCTGACCGGGTTGCTCACAAGCTTAAGAAGTACGTACTGTACGCATTATGGATGATGAGGTGTCTGCTGTCCATTGTCGGAAGCTGTTGACACTTGGAAGAGGTAGATGTGGGTCTGTGGACTGCTATCAAGTGGTGGATCAAGGTGGTGGTGGTGTGGAGACATTACACGTCGCATACAAATGGGAGGCTCGAAGACTGGTGGAAGAGTACAGTAATAGTTTCAACAGGACGACAACGACAGCTCCTCTCGTGAGCATCATAGCAAAAGATGCTGTGATCGCTATCAAGACGTTCAATAGCGATTACAACAGTAGTAAGATCCTTCATGAATTGAAAGTATTGGAGTCGCTGCAGAGCAAGTCTGTGTATCTTCAGCAACTGCTGGGATGTGGCCGTGATGTAGGAGGTCTGCAGAATTTACTGGTGCTAGAGGCATACCTGTGCGGATCTCTCAGCAGTCATATACTTCATAACATCTATCAGCATCACCAACTGAATAGATTCCCCATTCATTGCATTCGTAACGTAATTTGTGAGTTGATCTCTGCCCTCACAGTGTTGGAATGTATGGGCATCATCCATCGCGACGTGAAGACCAGCAACTGCCTCATTGATACTTCCGGAAGACTGAAGCTATGCGACTTTGGTAGCTCCAAGGTGCTATGGAGAGACTCAGCCTCTTCCTCTTATGCTGCATCTGAACGTACCAATACCGTGACAGGAACTTACCATGGTGTTGCGCCTGAAGTGGTCGCATGTGCAGCTCCTCGTGATGATGATGCTGTTGTCGGATACGATCACTCAGTTGACTACTGGAGCTTGGGGGTGCTGATGTATGAGTTGTTGACAGGCAAGATGCCTGCATGGATCCGCCGTCCTGTAAGCTTAGACCAGATGGTGAGGGAGGATCATAGCTGGCCTGATGTACATGCTGGCAGTGTTGCTAGAAAAGCAATCGATGGTAGGGTCAGTAAGATCGGTCAAGGTGTAGACGTGATACGATTGAACGCTGTATCGTTTGTGGGTAGTATATTGGGCCATAGTTCAAGGGACAGTGGTACTGATGCTACATCGAGTATGGATACTAACAATCAGATAGAAGGCTGTTGGCATATCGAGGCCATAGATGGACGCTTCGCATGCACTAGAGCAGACACAGACGTAGCACTACTAGAGCTGTTATTCGACTCGGCGTGCAGTCACTCGTCTGTCGAGGAGGTCCATCTGTGTGGAGCTGCGGTGGATTTGGTGCGGTGTCTGCTCACCGTCAACCCGGACCGGCGTCTAGACTCTCTCCAGCAGAAAAGGAGAGGATATATGAGGAGGTCTATGGTGGAGAGGGATGATGACGATGGTCGGTGGTCGTCAGCGGTGAGGGGCCACCCATTCTTCGATAGCATCTCTTGGGGAGCTGTCGACTGCGGTGCATCCTCACCTTCTTTAGTCGACTGTGATCGCAGACTCGGCTTCACTGAGCTGATCGCAGCTGTAGACGATTTAGATGAGCTGATCAGCCCAGAGAACCAACTATTGTTTGAAGGCTTTTAGATGTTTGGAACACGATCTCAGTAGTTACATTAGAGTGTGAATCGATGGATGTGATGATGTTATGTGCGAATTGCTTCTATACATTGCACAGTGAAGCAAATTGCTCCTCTAAACTAATTAGATCTAATTAGCAGCAGCACTAGCCATCTTCATACTCTTCGCTTGGCAGTCAGCGTCGCACTTGCTGAGGACGTAGCTGTATAACTCCTTGAAGTTGGGTACGTAGCGCAGCTCAGCTTTAGCTCCATCTTTAAGGAACAGCACCATGTCTCCTGCCGAACCGAAGGATCGGAACACGAAGCGGATCTCTTCTATGTCCGGATAGATGATCTCTGATTGGTCGTTGCCTCCGAAGCCGCTCTGGATGCTGATTCTTCTCGAGGTGAACTTATACTTCACCCAGAACTGTCTGGATAGGGCGGCTATGAATGGAACGATACCAATCACAGACAGAATGGAGATGGCGGGGAACAGCAGTTCGCTGGAAGAGGGAGGTCCTTCGTAGAAAGTGGTCTCCGGGTCCAGCTTGAACTTCTCCTTCTTCGGTTCATCTCCATCAGATACATCATCGTCGAATATATCTTTATCACTCAGATCTCCCTTAGCCCATGCTCTATTGCGTGCACCCATTTGCAATGCAGTGCCGCGGCTGGTGGAATACCTCACAACACTTCTACAACAGGAGGTAACGTCATTAGCATGAATATCAGAAGAAGAAGTGCTTTTGTGGACTACCGACCGTCGATGTGAGAGCTGCCATGAGTAGATACATATAGAGTTGATCAAGAGCAGTAAGACAATCACTGGAAACATGCTCTGCATCTCTTTGAATGATGGTGATAATGATGACGATGTCAGGAATTCAAGAGTTAACGTACGAATTGCTTTCTGACGTCATCATTTGTGTCTTCTGTACGTACTTTAACTTACTGTACTGTACATCTGTGAGCAATTTATAGTTATCGAAACGACCAATGGAGCTGTGGTATTCAATTAATAGAATAGCACACACTACATAGTCTCGCTAGTGCACTATAATCAACTGCTCCACCAACGCCTTGTCTTCAACGTTGGGGATATGTGTAATGTATGATGATATTATGTTTTGATATCCTGGACTAGATTGATACAACTGCTTGAGGAAGCTGGTTGTTATGTCCTTCGTCTCTGTGGTGGCCGTCGACGACTTCCACAGTGTCTCCCCACAGGCAGCTACGATCTGATTGATCATGCTCACGGCAACAGCCTCATTGGTCAAGATCAGCTGCGCCAAGCACTGATAGACACATGGTCCCTCGGAAGTATCGTCTCTCAGTGGGAGGGAGTTCAGGAGGACTGGCAGCACATGCTGTAGAGGCACGGCACTGGGTGCTGCGGTGATGAGTCGAGCTACAGTTGCTAGAGCGTTATCGACATCAGCACCGCCAGTATCAGAGCTCTTTTGCTCCTCCCTCCTCAAGCACACAGGATGCAGCCACTGCAGGATAGTGAGATAGTGAGGCACCAAGCTAGTGCCCGTCGTCTCCACCAGCACTCCGAGACAGTAGGCAGAGTTCCTCCTGACTCCATCCATGTTATCAGCAAGCCCGGTCTGGATAATAGGGAGCAACACGTCGACATAGTTGATCGCGGCGGGTCCGAACTCGGCGATGACTTCCCCAAAGCATCCGATGGCCATCGACCTATCAGTATGGGGTCGCGAGAGCTTCACGTAACGCAGCAGATACTTGCTGAACTGGTCAAACATTCCCACGAAGTTGGGTCCCAGTGTCTTGGCGAGTTGGCCGATAAGATCAGTAACAGAGTCCATCACTAAGTAGTCGTGATCCTCTTCATCATCCTCCTCGTCATCGTCCTTATCATCCCCTTCGCTCTTCAGCTGACAAGGAGCTTTCTCTGTGAGGATCATCATGATCGCATTCAATAGATGCTGCAGCACAGGCAGGCCTTCCTCCCCAGGCAGCTGCAGCCCCACCAACCCGAGCATCTTCAGAATATTGACAGTGCCCTCCATTGCATAGGCTACTGGTAGCTTCTCCTCGTCAGTCAGCAAGCAGTTGCAGTACGCTTTCAATACAGCTTGAGCCACACTGATGGAAACAGTATTTAAATTCAGAATTTCACCGAACTTAGGGTTGTCAACAATGCCATTAGCGACGAGAGCGGCTTGCAGCATGTACTGACAGACACTGAGGGACTCTGCTCGGATGGTCTCATGCAAGCTACACACTGAGCCGATGTCAGCCTCTAACAGTGAATGCATCGAGCTCTCGAGGAAGGGGAAGAACAGCTCCTTGGAGTGCTCCGCCAGTGCACCGAGAGCTCCGATGGCTGCCTTCTTAGTGTTGATGAAGCCTTCAGCCACATACCCGAAGTCGTATTTATTCATGTTCGCCGCATCATCATCATCCCCTTCCTCATCATCATCATCATCCTCAGCACCATCCTTCTTGTATGCAACGATCTCACTTTCGTTGATGACCTCCAGTAGGTATGGAATCAGGCTAGCCAAGTACGGTCCATAGGCTGTGCCCATCACCTTCGCGCAGTTGGCAACGAACACGAAGCTGTATTCCTTGAGGGACTCGTCGTTCAGCTGTACACCCTGCGTAGCAGACTGCATGCCCTGCTCGAAGTATCGAGTGAAGTATGAGCTACCAATCGCTAGACCGATGTGTCCCAAGCACTCGAGAGCACGGCCACGGAGGGAGAACATGGCAGGCTCCGTGATGAAGATCAGCTGGCCTATGATACCGCAGATGGCTTCTGAATAAGGAAGGAAGTCGGCCTCAGCAGCTAGTGACGTGGCAGCTATAGCAGACAGAGCCATCTCTTGTGTGGTCCTCTGAGATGAGCTCAGTAGATTAGCGAGCTTACTCATCAGCTGGTTGAGATAAGGACGCAGAGTTGCGGGCTGTAGATTCTCGCAGAAGTACTCCAGTACGTAGCACGAGGTGCCCTGTACAGTGTGTCTGGGGTCATCGAGGGCCTGGAAGATGGCGGGAAGGATGGTGGCATTGTGGTACAGTATGTCGGGCTGACAGTACTCCGCGAACTGGCCTGTAGCAGTCATGAGCAATCATGTCAATGGAGCTACCATGTTAGAAGCGAAGCGCAGTTGAGGTGTACTTGTATTGACATTCTTCAGTCGAAAGGGATAATGAGATAATGTCCTACCTACCTAGAGCGAAGCATGCGCACTCCCTCACGTAGTACTCAGGGTCCTGCATCAGCTCCAACAGGCGAGGCAGTATGCTGGACAAGCTCTCTCGGATGCGGTCGCTACATCCCTCCGCAATGATACCCAACACTGCACAACCAGCCTTCCGCATCTGAGGATCGAACGAAGACATGCCCTGAGCGATCAACGAAAGCGCTGGCTCTACGAAGTGTTTCGATGGAATATGTATGGCCATATAGTCTATGGTTGTCTGAGCCAGCCGATTGATGTCTTCCTCGTCGTCATCCTTGTCTTTGCCCGACTCGTCTGCCAGGATGCCGTCGTGGGGATTGATAGTGAATAGGACGCCTGCTACAGCGGAGTCCTGCTTAGCAATCATCTCGATCAGGGTGGTGAGGATGGGAGCCACCAGGTTCTTCTTTGCCATCAGCTTCGGCCTGCACTCAATCATGTTCATCAACGTCTGCGAAGCTGTCTGCTTCAGGTCATTGTCGTACTCTTCCGAGACGATGATCCCCAGTATGAACTCTGTGATGACTTGCAGATGCTCGTTGATGAGCGGCTGCTCCAAGAGACATGCCTCCTGAATCACGTCCAGACCCTCGATGACGGTCTCCTCCGACCCATTGCGCAGACACGAGGCCATCACTAAGAACATGGGATTAAGCACGCACTGCAGACCCATGACTTCGGGCTCGGTTCCGATCTCCTTGATGAAAGACGACACTGCCTTCAGGGCGGCTTCAGACACGGTCGAGCTGGTGTCTTGACATCCCATCACGAACATCTGAGCTAGTGTAGGGACATGGGGCTTCAACTCAGCAGCCACATGCTCTGATAACTAAAGAGACAATATACAGTAAGAATCATTATTACAGATACAGTAGACACTAAGTACAGTACACACTTACTTGAGAGAGCAGATTATAGTTTAGTGCTCGACGGTCCTCGCTGGGGTCTTGAGACATCTGCATGAGGGAGCTGAAGAGCTCTGGCCATTGCTCACTGGTCGAGAAGACAGCCTTCGCTAATATGGCGACACATCCCGCGATACTAGTCCGTACCCCCTTATCGGGCTCCGATAACATCAAGTTCAGCAGGTGGATCTTGAGTGCAGTCTTCAGCTGAGCATTGAATTTAGGGTGGAAGGCACAAAGCTTCTTCTTGAGAAGCAAGGCTGCATGATGCCGCACGACGATCTCTTCATTGTTCTGTATTTGATTCAGCAAATGCTCTGTACATGCGGGTTGCTTGAGGAAGGGCTTCAGTTGCTTCTCACCCTTCTTAACCAACTCCGTACTGTTTGCACTGAGTAGCTTCAGAACACCAGCCAGATTGGCAGCATTCGTGAGGTCAGTGGCAGTCATCCCTTTTACTTCGATTTATTGATCGATCGATCAAAGGCGATTTCAAATTGCTGGAGGACGACCACGAATCTTCCCACAAACCGGTTAATTGCCGCTGCCCCCGGATATTTCGACTGATGTGTGCGCCAACGATTCATTGTTAAGTTACGACATTTGAAAATTTGGAATTACAGCTCCCGACCAGGCGGCAACAACTTTTACGACAGTTGCGTTAGATTAAGCTTAACTTGTTATTCGAAGAAATGAAAATGAAAATGTTGAGTGAAAAGTAACTTTGTATGTGCATGTTCGATGACGAAAGAGATACTTAATTTGCAGATCAGCATCGATTGATTTCGTTGTTACAGTAAGCCATGATCTTTGCTGTTGTCTGCGGTGCTTTCGGTGCCCTCGCCTCAATCGTTGCGAAGCTGGCTCTCTCCGATCACCCAGCTTTCCGATCGATCGCCTCCGTTTGTGAAGCTATTGTCACTACAAGGCATACCTTATGCAGTGCAGCAGTGGCCTCTACGCGTGTGATTCTATTTATGATAATGGTCCTACTGAATGGTTTGATGGTTACCTACTTTCTGAAAGCTATGCGAAACAATGCGTCCGTGGTTGTTTCTGTGGTTAGTACGTCAATTAACTTCCTTCTAACTGGTGTGTTAGGCTTCGTAATATTGAATGAGAAAGTCGGAGCTCAATGGTTGATGGGGTCGGTGCTGATATCCGTCGGACTATGTTTCGTTTCTATCGGTCAACATGGAATACCCAAGCTTAGAGGTCGATGATTAGACTTATCGTCTAGCTGTTAGTAGTTACTCTTTGGGTAGTCGTAAGGATGATGATTGAGATTCAAGATCTGTGTTATCATTTGATCAACCGTGATTTGCTTCTATATGATTGACGTTATGTAGCTGTTAATTTAATAAGCTTCAGCGAATCATAAATTATACAGTAACGTACATTTAACTTACGAATCCTTATTAACTTACGACAAAAGCAGATGCTATCATCATCACAATCATTTTTCGGACGGGAGTGATGATTAAAACAAAACTTTACAAGAGACGGTACATGGAGTACATGAAATACTGCTAAGTCGGCAGAGTAAGGACGGAGAGACAGAGAATGAGTAAGAATAGCATCAGATAAAGCAGATTGAAGACCAACAGATAGAATAGAAGTGAAAAAGGAATAGAAAGTTTGATGGGCAAGATTCGTAAGTTAATCCTTCAATACTGTACGTACTGTTTATTGTACGTACCATTTACCAGAGCCACAAAAAAGGTTGGGGGATGACTTCCGACAAAAACAGAAATAAATTTGACTGAGAGCAAATTAATAAATCACTAAAGTTAAGTCAATCAAGTCTACCAATTCAGGTCAGTGTTACTTACATGTCAACATATTCATTGTAACCTGCATCCTCTCAAGTCATTTAGCTCATTCATTTTCTTGTTTGTTATCAGTATTCAAAAATATGCCAAAAGACCTTTTCCACCCATCACAGTCTGACGAAGCCAGTAAGCACAAGTTGAAGCGTTTGATACAATCTCCAAATAGCTTCTTCATGGATGTCAAGTGCCCGGGATGCTTCCACATCACAACTATATTTTCACATGCACAGGTAATTTTATTTCTGTGAATTTATATTTTAACAATTACCCTATGGAATATTAATTCGTGATGATGCATTTTTCTAGACTGTTGTCCTATGTGCAGCATGCTCCTCAGTTCTAAGCCAACCCACAGGTGGTAAATGTCGGTTGACAGAGGGCTGCTCATTTCGGAAAAAGGTGGATTAACTTCAGAATTGTATGTTGTAATGCATTTCTGAGGCTGATGTATAGGTTTAAATAATAATGCACAATAGACATGACACTTCACTCTCTCTTTATTTCTGTTATAAAGTTAACTTTTTATAAGAAGTATATCTCATGTCTGATAATGTAAGTCAAGTTAAGTTAGTTTTGCTCTAGCTGTATATTAAACACGGAACAAACACGGAATTTCCCTTAAGTACTGACTGCCGATAAGATGCATGCCCTTCTGTGACAGCATTCTCATTCATGTCTGAGTTGCAAAGCACGAAGTGATACAAGTACTTGTATGTATTGAAGTCGAGCGTAAGGTTACGACACTTCGTCGCCACCATTCAATACGAACTTCGTGAGTTTACCCGTTGAGTCACCATATCATAAATAAGTTACTGTTACCAGAGCAGCTATAAACGATGACTGTGATTCATGCAGTCTATGTCATTTCACTCATAATATCAATCACCAACTACACCACCTCCTACCGCTTGAACAGACATGATTCTGCCATAATAAAGAGCAAATTAACGAGCTTGTACTCTTACGGCCGTGATTCTTCGTATGGAGGGGATAAGAGGAGTAGTGGCGGTGGAAGTAGCAGCAGTTGGAGTAGAGGTGGTGGTGGTGGAGGCAGCGGTGGTGGTGGACGATCCCGTTATGGCGGTGGAGGGGGTGGTGGATCAAGCTACTACAACAAGCCCCAAGACCCCACCGCGCAACTTCGATTTAAGAAAACAGTCAAGATTGATCCCGAGTATCAGACTCCAGTATCAGATATGAATTTCTCGGAGAAGACACAAGCCGTCTTGATGAAGAAGGGGTTCACGAAGATGACCCCAGTGCAATCTCAGTCGTATGACTATGTTTATGGAGGTGACGACGTGGTTGCCCGCTCACGTACTGGCACCGGTAAGACCCTAGCCTTCGGACTGCCTTTGATTGAGAAGATCATCGCCTTGGGACTGAATGATCCTCGGGGAGGCCACGGGTTGCCTTTGATCTTGGTGTTGGAGCCCACAAGGGAGTTGGCAATGCAGGTGGCGGAAGAATTGAGCGTGGTGTGTGCGGCCCATCGCATGCGAGTGCAGTCCATCTATGGAGGTGTGTCCTTCTCCATGCAAGAGCGTGCGATACGGAGCGGAGTGCACATCCTGGTGGCCACTCCTGGCAGGTGCTTGGATCACATCACCAGAGGCACGGTGGACCTCAGCAGCATCAAGCATGTAGTGTTGGATGAAGGTATACAATGTCACTTCTTTGATGCCTACACTACCTTTCCTTGCTCACCTTGACATGCCCCATCATTATCTGTGTATTATGTGTCTTCTCAATCACCATATCCAGGCGACACCATGTTGGAGATGGGGTTCCAGAAGGACGTGGAGACCATCATCCTCAACGTGAAGAAGCCCGGGGAGGCGTCCAGGAAGGTGGCCGCAGCCGCACTCGCAGACTTCAGCGATGAGGACGAGGACAGGGACTGGCAGCGCAGCCGCAGTAGCTCCGATAACGATGAAGAGAATGATGCTGAGGATGATGATGAGGATGATGGTGCTAGATCGACCCATTCTAGTGATGGCAAGGGAGGTAGTTCCGTGCAGATGCTGCTGTTCAGTGCTACCATGCCTGGATGGATCTGCCAGCTGACGGACAAGCACATGTCCAGTCCCATCTTCCTCGATGCAGTGCAGGAGGGAGAGACACGGCTGGCCAGCACAATCGCTCAGTTCGCTGTGAGACTACCCAACATCGCTGACCGTATGACAGCGGTGTCGAGCTTCGTCGAAGACCTGATCCTGACGAAGGGAGCTGGTGGACAGACCATCGTGTTCACCAACACCAAGGATGAGGCCGACATGTTGGTTGGTTCGGACTGCTTCGGACAGCTTAAATCGCAGGTGCTACATGGAGACATCAGCCAGAATTCCCGCCAGGCCACTATACGCCAGTTCAAGGAGGGTACCATCGATGTGCTCGTAGCGACGGATGTAGCAGCGAGAGGATTGGACATCGCAGGGGTGGATCTGGTGGTGCACAGTGGACCTCCTAACGATGCGGACACCTATGTGCACAGATCAGGTCGTACAGGTCGCGCGGGTAGGAATGGGACCTCCATCGTACTCTACACCTCCTCAGAAGAGAGGAAGCTGTTCGTCTTCGAGAACACACTGAAGTTCAAGTTCACTCGCACTGGACCTCCTACCCCGCAGCAGATCTCGGAGGCCAGTGCTCTGTATGCCTCCAAGAGACTGCAGCAAGTGAACCCCGAAGTAGTCAAGTACTTCATCCCTCACGCTCAGCAGCTAATTCGTTCTCTGGGTGATGACACTGCTTCTGACAACGATGATGATGATGATGATGATGGTTTCGGTGATGATGATTCAGAAGATGATGAAGCTCCGGCAGTGAGGAGACCCAAAGGACTGCTGATGAGCGATGAAGAGAAGAAGTTGCAGGGTTCCTCTGACCTATCCCTCCACGGTAGCGGCAGTCCCCAGCAGTTGGAGATGCTGGTGGCCAAGTGCCTCGCCGCGATCAGCAACCGTAACACCATCACCAGTAGGTCTCTGCTCACCGGGCAACAGGAGTATACCACTCTGCAGGTGGAGGCTCTGTTCAAGAATGGGTCCTCACCTGACAACATCCGCGACTGGCAGAGGTATGCACAGCTAGCTTGCTATCTATACAGATAGCCCTATCATCGTTCATCACTCGTACACTTGCATACCTTATGCTCACTCTACTTGCCGTGTTCATCTTCAGACTCATCACAGGCGTCTTCAAGCGATCGTTGGGAGTGGAGGAATTCCGTTTCGGTAAGATGTCTATGGGTAGACACCCATCGGATGGAAGACAGCTGATCGCTCTGGTGGACCTGGACTTCGACAAGGCGGTAGAGGTGTTGAAGCTCATCGAAGGTAACCCATTGCCTCAGGGACTGAAGATCTTCACCTGTGAGTCGCTGCCCACATTAGTGCAAGACAGAAGTGAACGAGACAGCTCCTACGGTAGAGGTGGGAGCAGTAGCTATGGTAGGGGTGGGGGGAGCAGCTACCGAGGAGGAGGCTCTTCGTATCAGAGCAGAGGTGAAGGGGGATACAGAGGTGGAGGGGATAGAGGAGGTGGAGGGGGTGATAGTTCCTACAGAGGAGGTGGAGGGGGTGGTGATAGTTCCTACAGAGGTAGTAGCAGTGGGTCCAGCTATAGAGGAGGAGGGGGTGATAGTTCCTATAGAGGAGGAGGAGGAGGTGCACCTGCTGCCTCCGGGAGAACTTGGCAGAGAAGCTCGTAATTTAACCCTCTACTGCTCTGTTGTACGTATATACTGTACCGTACAATGTGTGTATGTACATACCGCACTCCAACACATTTACTAGTTATTCCTAGACACAACAATATCATCTATCTGCCCAGATGTCGATTTAATGTTAATGATTCTTATCCACTTGCCCTTTCTACTTCTTATCTACCTTCGACGATAAGTGAAGAATGGTCGTTAACAGATTAATTTACGGACAGAAGGCATGGTACGAATATGGTTTCAGTGCTTGCAGGTCATCCTCCTTACCATGGACTATAAACGACAAAAATGATTCTATAATAAGGGCGTATAGATCAAAGATACTATCGACTTCATCGGGAGAGGACTAGTTAAACTTGGTGTCAATTCAAGCGAAGCCAGTATCTTGAACAACTTCAGAAGATTACATCAAGACAAGATGAAACCAACCTACTTATCTTATCAACAAGA
>Ga0164295_10003800_pt1 | contig 12050 bp, 11 predicted proteins | sample GEODES006metaG_FD_111798 | JGI IMG/M metagenome (GOLD analysis project Ga0164295, IMG submission 111798) | Oligotrophic lake water microbial communities from Sparkling Lake, Wisconsin, USA - GEODES006 metaG | ecosystem: Environmental > Aquatic > Freshwater > Lake | place: USA: Sparkling Lake...
CCGCCGGCCTGCGGCCCAGCGCTCGAACGGCCGCCGCCGGCAGGCTCGCGGCGCGGAGGGGGGCCAAAGCCGTCGAGATCGTCGTTGGGACGCTCGAACTCCGCAGGAATCGGAAAACCGTCGCGGTCAAATCGCATGCTGGGCACCTCGGGCGATTGGCTCTGCTCCATCCTAGTCAGGGGCTGGAGCGGGGAACAATTGACGGGCTGGAAGCCGAGCCGTAAGGTGGCTCAGAAAGCCTGAGGAGCCACCCATGCCGCTGTTCGAGATCGAGACCGGCGCCCACATCATCATCTCGTGGGCTGCCGACGAGCAGGCCGCGGCGGCGGTCGTCGAGGATGCCTATCCCGGCGAACGGATCGTCCGCCTCACCCGTCGCCCCCGCGATTGCTGGGTGATCTCCAAGTCGGCCCTCGGCCTGACCTGCTCGACCGACGACCCCTGCAATACGGCGCGGGAATGCCTCGCCAAGGCTGCCGGCGACAAGGTCCACGCGATCCGCCTCTACATGCACGAGACGGGCGACGATCTGGAGCGGGCGCGGAAGGTGATCGAGTCGAACATGGTCATGGGCTGGTGAGAAAGAAGCAGGCGACGGGGTTCGGCCGGCGGCCGACTCCGTCGGCGCCGTTGTCGGCCACCGCGACGAGCGTCAGCCGGCCGTCAGCGAGCCGAGGGCCGGCACAGAGCCCCTCGAGATTGACTCCCAGCGCCCCCTTCCAGAGGAGCGTCTTGGCCACCGGCGCGACGGCCGCGAGATTCCCTTTTCGATCGCGGGCCTCGGCTGCCTTCGAGGTGTCGACGAGGTAGATCCTGTTTTCCAGCGGCGGCACGCCGGCCGCAGCGCTCCGCTCGAGGACGAGCAGCCGCCCCGCGCCGAGCGCCGCAAGCGCCACCACGCCCGAATAGAGTGGCCCCCCGCCCAGAGATACCCGATCGTGCGGCGGATCGACCTCGTAGATCACCTCGCGGCGGCGCTCGATTGCCTCAGCGCCGATCGCACGAGCATGATCTATTCCCAAGCCGACCAGCCGCACCTTCCCGGCCACGCCAGAGGCGACCGGGGGGCCGTCACGCTCGAGCGGCTCTTCGTTGGCCGTCCACAGCCTGGAGCCGTCGGGCTCGAGGGCGAGCGCCTCTGGCCCCCGATTGGCGCGGGCCGATCGAAACGGCCCCTCGAGCGACGCCATCCCCACCGCGCGGAGCGAACGCGGACCGACGCCGACCGGCCGATCGCCGTCGGCCACGGCAAACTCGCGCACCGCCGGCGTGTCTTCCTCGACGAAAAACCAGCGCTGCCGGCCGTCGGGCCCGATGAAGATCGCGAGATCCTCCCAGTCGCGGAGGCGATCGAGCGCGAGCGTGCGCTCGAACGTCACCGTCGGTGGCGCGGCGCTGACGCCAGTCGCACCGCTGACGTCCGGCGCGCCGCCGACATCCGGGGTGACGGTGAGGAAGAGGAGCCGGTCGCTGCCATCCATCACTGCGGCGTAGGCATCGCCGCCGAGCCAGACGATCCCGCTCAGCTCGGCGACCGCATGCCGCGATCGATCGGCCTCGACGACCTCGCCAGGGGCATTGACGATTCCTGCCGGCTCGACCCTGATCGCTCCCCCAGACGGCGCCACTCCAGACGGCGCCACGTCAGGTGGCGCTTCCTCGGCCGAGCCGACGCCGAGGGAAGACCAGAGCGCCACGGCGAACAGGAAGCCGCCGCCGAGCCCTGCCCGACATGACCGCAGCGCCCCACGGCGGCGAACAACGCACTCGGGAGTGACAGGAGACATTTGCATCGCCGACCGAATCTATCACCTCCGGCCATCGCGCGCTCGCCGCGGGGCGTGGAGGCCACCGCAGCGATGCGATGTCAATCCTGCCCGGCGGGGAGCGGAGGGGCCACAGTCTCGAAGGAGGCGGTCCGTACCGCCGACGGCGCCACCGACTGCTCGTCGACGAAGATCTGCTCGGCCGGACGGTAGCTCGAGGTGCCACCGGGCCTGAAGACTGGGTCGGGGCGGCGCACAGGCGGGGAGGTGAGCCCGTCGGGATTGGCCGCGGGGAGCGCGGCCGGCGGAGCGGTGGGGAAGGGGGCCGGCGGGGGCGCAACGGCCGGCGCGGCAGCGGCCGGGGGCAGAGCGCCACCGCCTGAGAAGCCAGCGCCTGCGAAGCCAGCGCCTGCGAAGCCAGCGCCTGCCCAGCCAGCATCGGCCGCCGGCGGGGGCGCCTGGTAGGCACTTGCAGGCGCCGCCAGGGCGGGGTCGGCAGCCAACGGATCGCCATAGCGGCTCCGGTCGGAGGCATACCGGGCGGGGGTGCCAGATTCCTGGGGATTGATCGGCGCGAGCGGCGCTGCGGCAGCCACGCCTGCGGCTGCCAGGGCTGGTGCGGCGGCTTCGGCAGCCACGCTTCCGCGGGAGTCAGCCACCCGACTCGGCTCGTAGCCCGCCGTCGAAGGGAAGGCCGAGGACGTCGCCGGCGGGGCCACCGGATAGCCGCCGCCGGGAGGTGCAGCGGCGACCTGGGCCGCCGGAGGAGGCACAGGCTCGAGCGGGAGACTCGCCGGCGGAAGGCCCGGTGGCGTGGGGGACTGGGCCGGAGGGGGCGGGACGGGGAGCGAGGCGTAGGGCCCGACCTGCGGGCTGATGGCCTGCGGCGCGGAGGCTTCGGGGAGCCCTGCCATCGCGCGCGGGTCGGAGTCCGCCGCGGCGAGTTGCGGCGGAGGCGTGGCGCCGTAGGTGACCATGGCCGGGTCGGTGGCGGCACTCTGGATGCCGGTGGCCGCAGCACCGGCTGTGGGGGAGTTTTCGTTGACGACGTAGCCGGCGGGAGTCGAGGTGGTCGGGTAGGGAGTGGCAGCCGTCGAGGGCTTCTGCGTGGAGGCGTCGATCTTCGGCGCCGCGGCGAGGGCCGAGTCATCGATCCCCTTCGGCTTGGCCGTGCCGAAGGTCGGCCATTTCGGCGCTGTCATGGAGCGGACACCGCTGCGGCAACCGCCGCCGGCGAGGCTCACGATGAGAAGGCCGATGGCGATGGCACCGAGCCTTCCCCGCCGCGCGGGCGTTCCTCCCGGGGCCAAACCGCTGATTCGCGAAGTCCGGATCCGCGAGGGCTGGCGCTGCGAACGGTCCACGGCGTGTTGCATCGGCATGACGAATGATCTCCCGGCGTGCGCGCCTCGAAAGAGGGGCGCTCGGAGGGGAGATAAGCGGAGCGCCCAAGGGGAGTCAACGCCAACTCGCCGTCGGTCCACCACGCCGTCGTGGGGTTCGCAAAAACGACCAGGGCGGCCCGTCGTGATCGACAGGCCGCCCTGGCACTCAAGCATGGTGAGAAACCGTCTTCCGGGGCGGGTTGCCGCCGGAGATCGATCACTTCTTGGCGACGGCGAACCGCTTCCCGATCGCGTCCCAGTCGACGACGTTATAGAAGGCGTTGACGTATTCAACGCGGCGGTTCTGGTAAAGCAGGTAATAGGCGTGCTCCCAGACGTCGAGCCCGAGGAGCGGCGTGTTGCCGTGCATGACGGGGCTGTCTTGGTTGGCCGTGCTCTCGATGAGGAGCTTCCCCTTGGGGTCGGCCGACAGCCAGGCCCAGCCGCTGCCGAACCGACCGAGGGCCGCCTTCGTGAACTCCTCCTTGAACTTGTCGAAGCCGCCAAAGACGGTCCGCACCGCTTCGCCGAGGTGACCGGCCGGCTCGCCGCCCTTCCCCTTGCCGAGCGACTCCCAGAACAGGCTGTGGTTGGCGTGGCCGCCACCGTTGTTGCGGACGGCCGTCCGGACCGCCTCGGGCACCTTCTCGAGATCGGCGATCAGCGTGTCGATGGGGAGATCGGCGAGCGGATTCCCCTCGAGCGCCTTGTTGAGGTTGGTGACGTAGGTGGCGTGGTGCTTGCCGTGGTGGATCTCCATCGTGCGAGCATCGATGGAGGGCTCGAGGGCGTCGAAGGCATAAGGGAGCGGGGGCAGCACGTAGGCCATGGAGAGGCTCCAGAAGGGATGTTTCGAGGATTGTCGGGAGGCGGGCAGCGTCGTTGCCGGGGGAATCCCGGAAACCGCTCCAGCTTCGAAGCCGGCATCGTAGCCGACCCTCGGAAAGTGGGCAAATGATGGGGCATGCCCGGGAGTCTGATTGTGACGGCGCCGACCGGTGGTGCCGACGGTGGCGATGGTGCCGTCGATGCGCGTGCGGGGGGGGCGGCAGCCGGCTCGTGAATCCGATCTCCCTCCGCTGCCGAACAGAATCCAGTCGCGCTGCTCGTGAGGATGGCAGGATGCCCCCTCGGCGCGCCCCCGGGAGAGCCCTTCCCGGACGTCATGGATGACTTCAGAACCTCAAACCATGTCCGCGCAAACCGCCCCCGCAGGCGTCTCCCCTCGCAAACTCTTCCCCTGGACCAAAACCGCCACCGCCAAGGCCCCCCCGGCTGACGCGGCCACAAAAACTCCGGCTTCAAAGACTGGGGCCGCCGACAAGACGACTGCCAAGCCGAAGCGCGGGCGCGAGCCGAGGCGGCCTTTCGACTACTCCCCGGAGGCCCGCCCCGAGCAGCAGGGGGCGCTGGCAACGATCCTCCCCACGCGTGCCTCTCGGCTCGGGCTTGCCCTTACCGGGATCGCCGTCGTCACGGCGACGACGCTGATCCTCGGTGGTTGGCCGGCGGCGATCGAAGCCATCAGCCGGTTTGCCGGGGCGCGCTTCGCCCGCACGGTGGCGGTGGTCCGGGAGCTCGTCGACCTTCGTGGGCTCGTCCTCGGCGGCTGGCTCGCGCAGATGTTCCTCCTTGCTGCAGCGAGTGTGGCGCTCTCGATCCGCGGGATCCGCCGCCACCGCAAGGATGGCCGCCATGGCCGGTCGCGGGGCTGGCTGGCCTTGGCGTGCGTGCTGGTGGTCGCTTCGATGGCCGGGACGCTGCCGATCGGAAAGCTCGTGTCGACGTTCCTCGTCGAGGCGACAGGCCGCTCGTTCGGCCCCGAGGGATTCGGCTGGTGGGTGGCGATTGCGGGGAGCGTTACGGGGATCGTGACGCTCTGGATCCTCCTTCCCCTCCATCAGCGCCTCGTCCCCGGCTTCTGGCTGCTTCTCGGCCTGGCCGGCTGGTCGGCGGCGGCGGCCGTGCCCTGGCTTGGCGGGATCGGCTGGGTGGGCGCGGGGCAGAATGACCTGGCCCTCGCCGGTGCCGGGGCCTGGGTGGCGGGGAGCGCGGCGATGTTTGCCGCCATGCTCACCGCCGCCCGCGGGGTGATCCGTGAGGTCCGCGGGGAGATCAAGGCGGCGCCTGTCGGCGCGGCCAAGGAAGAGCGGGCTTCGAAGGTGGTGAAGACGGAAGAGGCCACACGGCAGGCCAAGGCCCCGGAGGCTGTTTTCGAGCCAGTCGACACCGACGACGACGGCGCTTTGCAGTCGGCCGCCGAGGGGAGCGAGAACGGCTACACTGACGGCTCGGATGCCGAGGACGAGTACGCATCGCGGCCGCTTTCGAAAGCCGAGAAGAAGCGGCTCCGGAAGATGGGCCGACACGCCGCCTGATTCATCCCTTGGCCTCTTTCTTTCGTCGCCCCGTGCGTGACGGCCCGAGCCTCGTCGGCTCGGCCAGCGGCGGGGAAGGAATCCGCTCTCCATGACCGTCCGTACCCGCTTTGCTCCGAGCCCGACCGGTTATCTCCACATCGGCGGCGTCCGCACGGCGCTGTTCAACTGGCTGTTTGCGCGGCGGCATGGCGGCACATTCATCCTCCGCATCGACGACACCGACGCGGAGCGGAATGTCGAGGAGGCGCTCGAGCCGATCCTCTCGGGGCTCAAGTGGCTGGGGATCGACTGGGACGAGGGGCCGGGAGTCGGCGGGCCGCATGCTCCCTATTTCCAATCGCAGCGCTCGGCCGGCCACAAGGCGGCCGTGGAAAAGCTCCTCGCCTCGGGTCATGCCTACCGCGACTTCGCGAAGCCGGAGGAGCTCGACGAGGAGCGAAAGGCCGCGCAGGCCGCCGGCGAGCCCTACCTCTACAGCCGGCGATTTGCCGCCTTCACCCCCAACGACGCCGCCCGCTTCGTGGCGGAGGGGCGGCAGGGGGTGGTGCGGCTGAAGATGCCGCGGGAGGGGTCGCTTGTCATCGACGACGCCGTCCGCGGCCGGGTGGAGTTTGCCTGGGAGCGCGAGCAGGATCATGTCATCCAGCGGGCCGACGGCTCCTGCCTCTACCATCTAGCAAGCGTCGTCGACGACCACGACTTCGAGATCACCCACGTGATCCGCGCCGAAGAGCACCTCTCCAACACGCCCCGCCAAGCCTACATCGCCCTCTCGCTTGGCTATCCGCTGCCGGCCTACGCCCATCTGCCGCTCGTGGCCGAGCCGGGGAGCCGCACGAAGCTCTCGAAGCGCAAGCTCGCGCAGTATCTGAAAAACCCCGACTTCCGTCAGATGGCCGATCATGGCACGCGGATCGCCGAGCGGATCGGCGTCGCGGCAGCGGCCGACACCTTCAATCCGGTGATCGTCGACTTCTACCGGGAGGTGGGCTATCTCCCCTGGGCGATCGACAACGCGATGGCGCTGCTCGGCTGGGCCTACGACGACAAGACGGAGTTTTTCAGTCGCGACGAGCTTGTCGCGGCATTTTCCCTCGAGCGGATCAATGCCTCGCCGGCGAGCTTCGATCCGAAGAAACTGTGGAGCGTGCAGGATCACTACATGCACGCCCTTCCGACCGCCGAGAAGCTCGCGCTCATGCTTCCCTTTTTGGTCAAGGCGGAGCTCGTCTCGGCCCCGCCAACCGCAGACCAAACGGCGACAGTGCGACGGGTGATCGAGGCCTCGGGCGACCGGCTCAAAGTGGCAGGCGACATCCTCGGCTACGCCGACTTCTTCCTCCTCGAGGAGCCTGTCCTCGATCCGCAGGCGGTGGCCCAAAAGCTCGCCAAGCCGGGCGTGGCCGATCTCCTCGCCCGGTATGCCGGGATCATCGCAGCAGTAACTCCCTTCGAGCCGGGCCCGCTCGAGGAGGCGACGAAGGCCTTCGTGGCCGAGGCAGGCCTGAAGCTCGGCGACGTCATCCATCCGGTCCGGGTGGCGATCACCGGAAAAACCGTCGGCCCGGGGCTGTATGATTGTCTGGCGATCCTCGGGGCCTCGAAGTCGATCGCGCGGATCGACCGGGCCCGCGAGTTTGCTTCATGAAGTGGCCTCGAACCGGGGCCCGACTCTTGCTCGAGGCTGTAGTCTGACGGTCGTGTCAGGATGGCGGGTCGGCGGCGGTCGGGTGGACCAGCGGAACCATGCGACGGGTCTCGCCAGGCCGGTCCGGCAGCGACCCGATCAGTAGGCGGCCGGTCGCCCCCCAGTGGGACCACCACTCGGTGGCAAAGTCTCTCACCGTGCGCGGTTCACCGGTTCCGATGTTTTCGATGAGGACACGCCCACCTGTCAGGTCGCTCCGGGTCACGCCGGCGACGAGGGCCTCGGCAACTTTTTCCACCGGCACGAAGTCGCGAACCTGCAGACCCGACGTCATCGGGAAATCACGCCCCTCAAGAGCCGCCTGCCTCAGGGATGGCCAGAGGCGGTTCGGTGCCTCTCCCTCGCCGAACACCACGCACGGCCTCAGAACAAGTCCTTCGACGCGGAGCGAGGCGGCGACGCCGTGCAGGGCCATCGTCGCGGCAGCCTTCGATGCGGCATACGGCCCGAGTGGCTCCGGTGCCGTGGTCGCTGGCACGAAATCGTGACGATCACAAGCCGCGCCGTATTCGAAACACGTCCCACAGGTCACGATCCGTCGGACGCCGTGCCGGACCGCCGCCCGCCAAAAGTCCAGTGCGTGCGACACGTTCCATTGAAAGCAGTTCTCCCAGTCGGCCATCCTCGGGTCGACGCCGTAGGTCGCCAGATGAACGAGCACCTCCGGCGATCCTGCGAAGGCGTCAAGGATCCGCTCCCAGTCGGGACGACCGAGGCACGAGGGAACCCAGGTCGCAGCATCGTTGGAATCCGGAGCGGCGGTCCGCCGGTGGACCGCGACGACTTCATGCCCTACCGCGGCGAGCCCCCGCAGCGTATGGCCGCCAATGAAACCGGTTCCGCCTGTAAGGAGGATTCTCATGGAAGCCCTACGACGTGTCCGACGGAGTGTCGACACAACGGACGCGACTGCGCGGCCGATGTGCGTTGCAAAAGTTCCATGCGTGAGGCGCTCTTTCCGTCGCTCACACCAGTCGTGAGAGCATTTCGCGGTCAAACGGGACAGGGCTCTGCCCGGTCCGGAACCTGCCGACAAGATCCGGATTGGCGATCAACGCGCGGCCCCAGGTCACCATGTCGACGAGGCCGGCCTGCAGTTCGGCCTCGGCCTGCTCCGCCGTCAACGATGCGCCACCGATCAGGAAATGGGGCCACATAGTTCGGGCCATGCGGATGACGCGGCCAGAGGTTTTGAAGTAATCGGCGTTCGCGCAGCTGATGTCGAGCATGCGCAAGCCGATGCTGTTGAACTCACCAAGCAGGTGATCGACCATGGCCTCCAGATCCGGCCAATCATAAAGCCCCCCCATTTCACGGCTGGGCGATATACGAACCATGACCCGTTCGGCACCGACGGCGGAGATCACACGTTCGGTCATCTCCAATCCAAAGCGGCAACGATTGGCGACGCTGCCGCCGTATTCATCGGTACGATCGTTGATCCTGGCGTCGAAGAACTGATCGGCGAGGTAGCCATGACCGTGGTGAAGTTGGACGCCGTCGAAGCCCGCCGCGAAGGCGTTACGGGCGGCTTGGACGAACTGGTCGCCGACGACCGTGATGTCTTCGCGCGTCATCGGGCGGGGGGGGCCGTATGGCTTGTCGTTTTGTCGGTTGACACCCTCGGCGGCCCTGGCCGTCGAACTGAGCGGAGCGAGGCCTCCCGTGAAGTCGGGGTGCGAAATCCTGCCGCAGTGCCAGAGCTGGCAGAGAATCTTTCCGCCCGCGGCATGCACGCTATCGACGACCTGCGCCCAGCAGCGGACCTGCTCGTCCGTCTCGATGTGCGGGACGTTCTTGTAGCCATCCCCCGACGGGTGGATGATCGTTCCTTCCGTCAACAGCACTCCGACGCCGTTGCGAGCGCGCAGCGAGTAGTACTCGGCCATCGCCGCAGTCGCAGTATGGTTAGGCCCGCAGGAACCGCGGGTCATCGCCGCCATGGCGATCCGGGATTGGACGTTGCCGAGCGTGAGGTGCTCAAACGGTTCAAGAAGCATGATGGGCTGTGATCCTTTCGCGAATGTCGGAGGACGTCGAGGCACGCGAGTCCGCGGGCGCCGGGTTTCATGAAAAGTCGTGAAACAACTCCCTGAACCACGGCCGCTGGAGATACTCGGCCAACGCGACCCGCCAAGGCCGCTGGATGCAGAGGCCCGCGGACTTCAGTTGCTCGTTGCTCAATACGACGCGGTGGGGACGGGTTGCGATATCCCCGCCTCGGATCACCTCACGTTCCGCGGGCATCACACGGAAGCGCGAGCCGAGGCCAAGCAGCGTAACGGTCGCCTCCGCCAACTCGAAAAAACTGGCTTCGCCTTCGCTCGCCATCGACCACACCCCCGTGTGTCCGTTCTCCAGCAAAAGTAGCGTATTACGGGCGGCGTCGCTGGTATAGGTCGGCTGCCACACCCTGTCGCCCACGGCATACTCGGTATCACCCGCAGCAAGGAGCGACGCCACCTTTCGTGTGAATTTTCCGACGAAGTTCTTGTCCTTCGCGTCGCCACCAAAAAATCCGCCCATCCGCACGACAAGCGACCTCACGGACGAGCAGCGGATCACCGCCTCGGACTCCAGTTTGTGGCGGCCGTACACCGAAAGCGGGTTCGGTGGACTGCCGGCATCGACCAAATGCTGTCCCTCGGAAAAGATCAGAAAAGACTGGGGATAGACAACCGTGGCACCCGTGGCGATCGCCAGATCGACGACGTTTCGCGTGCCGCCGACCTGCACGTTCCAGCAGCCCGAGGGGTCGCGCTCGCACCGGTCGGCATTGGTGTCCGCAGCACAGTGAATGATGACGTCGGGCCTCCAGGACGCGAGGCGGAGGACTGAATCCGCGTCGGTGACGTCGAGTTCCTCGCGGCCACAATCGAGGACGTTACAGCCGTCATAGTCGGATGCGAGCGACTCGACAAAGGCCGTGCCGAGCATTCCCGCGGCGCCGGTAACCAGGATGTTGCTCGCACGAAGCGTCATCAGCGCATCACTTTTGACCGGTGCCGTCCGCCATTCACTGGCATGGTCTGCATCCGCCACCATTCCTCACTCAACGACCTGCAGGTACCTAGCCGTGGACCCCAACGAATCGAGCGGTCGAAGCGGCCGGCCGACGAACAGGCTGCAGTGGTCTTCTTGAACGAGATGGGGCGGAAGGAAGGCTCGCCGCAGGATAACAAAAACGGATTTTCACGCAAGGAAAATCGACCATCAGCTGCCAGAACTCGAACGCGGGTTAGAGCGCGGTGAAGATGTCGATGGAGTCGCGATTGATGCTTCCGATCGCCTGCTTGAGTCCGGCGTTATTGGACGTCAGGACCGGATTCAGCCGCTGGATGGTCCGAATCGCATCGGGATATCCGATGAATCGGCTGCGGGAACCGTTTACGTGGACCTGCACGAACTCTCCCCAGTCGGTCGGCGGGCCACGAGCCGACGAGACGGGCGGTGGTTTGAGCGGTTCGCCGAGATGTGTCAGGATCTTCCGGATCGGCCCCGGATCGGTGATGAACGCGATGAGTCGGCTGTTGCCACCACACCCCGGGCACTCCCGCGGGTTCGCCCACCCGGAATTCTCGCCCCAGAGATGGACCTGTTTAAGGGGGGCAGTTCAGCTGGCTAGCAGGCTGTGGATAATGTCTCCGCCGCTAAAAATGCCAGGGGATTTTGGCCGCGGCTTTCGTCGAAGGGACACCCCACCCACCGCCTACGAACGAAACAAACGCAGCTTGATTTTTCTAAGAACACGCGACATGAACTCACTGGCGATAATCTTCGTCGGTGCGGTTCGAAGGGCATGATTGACGACCGAAGACTCGAAAGCTGTCCGGTAGTTGTGCCCATCCAGGGAAATCGCATGACAAAACATGGCGACAGCATCGTCCATCGTCCCCTGCCGAAGCAATGCAATACGTTGCCTTGATTCCGAGCGGGTTGCTTCGAGTTCGTCGAGAAATGCGAGATACTGCTTCGTCTGGTCCCATCGCTGCTGCAAACCGCTGTAGGCTGGGATGAGGGACGGGAGGTCTGCGTGGGGATAACAGACTTGCGTCTTCCACGAGAGCACAGGTCCCTCCAGCATCAACATGGCCACCAAAAAGTTTTGGATGTACATACCGGCCGGACCAGGCGCGTAGGGCTGGAGGATCGGAAGCGCATTCTTTGAAGCCGAGGTCCGGAAGCAGACTCCGGAGACATAGTTGGCAACGTTTTTGTACCGAGAGGGGTCAACGACCTCCGTCCGAACGGGATTTCCGCGCGGGTAATCGGCGGTGCCACCACGACTGTAGTAGCTGCTCAATGCGGTATAGGTTTGTGGTAGCAGGATCTCGAGTAGCTCGTCCAGAACGCGGCCGTCGACCAGATCCTCGTCCGAAGTTATCAAGACATACTGCCCTCTGGACTCTTCGATGATTCTCAGAAAGTTGCCGCCGAACCCGAGGTTCCTGGAGTTTGAGAGAATGCGGACATTCGGGGCCAGGCCGGCAGCACTCTTCAACGATTCGAAGGTATTGTCAGTGGAGTGATTGTCGATGAAGAGAATCTCGACATCGTGCCTGGCCGACAAACCGCCCGCGAGCATCGACTCAAGATTGTGCCTGGCTTCGGTGGCGCGGTTGTAAGTCGGAACCCCGATGGTGAGTTGATACTGCGGCCTCATGGGTTCTTCCTCCGGATCACCCTCCCGATCGTATCGGCCATGTGGGCGATCATGGCCTCCGTGAGGCCAGGATAGACCCCGACGAAGAGCACTTCGTTCATGATCGCGTCGGCGCCGGCCAGATCGCCGACCGAGCGGAAGCCTGGC
>Ga0164295_10003803_pt1 | contig 12043 bp, 6 predicted proteins | sample GEODES006metaG_FD_111798 | JGI IMG/M metagenome (GOLD analysis project Ga0164295, IMG submission 111798) | Oligotrophic lake water microbial communities from Sparkling Lake, Wisconsin, USA - GEODES006 metaG | ecosystem: Environmental > Aquatic > Freshwater > Lake | place: USA: Sparkling Lake...
CCACGGCACTTGTACACCGTTCCCCGTTGGTTGCGCTCAGAGACGTCTGCCGCGTGTGAGGCGAATAAAAATTAAACACCCGCATCGTCACGCATCCGCCGGGCGCCGGCCTCTGAAAGCAACGATATTACAACGCACGAATAGAAATCCCGCTAACGGAGCTGTGTGGCCGCCTTTTGTGTTCCGTCATCTCACTCTCCGAGCCCCTCGGCCGAGGCGGCCGTACATACGATGCTGCCTGAGCACATCGGTGCGTGTGACGAGACCGAGGAGCACGCCGTTCTCGTCGGTGACGGGCAGCCGGCCGGAGCCCGTGTCGATGATCAGCTGCTCCACCTTGTCGAATTTGGCTTCGGGCGCGATGGTCACCACATCGCGCCGCATCCACACCTTGACTAGCTGCTGCCCCTTGCCCGCCTGCTCGGCCTTGACGACGTCGCTGAACTTGAGCATGCCCATTAGCTTGCGCTCATCATCGATGACTGGCACAGCCTTCTTCGCGATACGATTCATCATCTTCATCGCCTCCTCCATCGTGTCGCCTGGGGAGCAGCTGAAGACCGTCTTCGTCATCAGATCCTCAGCCGTTGGCTGCTCTGGCACCTGTGAGATCACATGCTCGAGGGCGCGGTTGAGCAACGACCGCGCCTCCGCCACGACGGAGGGTGGCGCGTTGGGCAGCGCTCGGGGCAGCTCGTCCACTTCCTCCACAGCAACCGCGGGCTCTGCGTCAGCGGCGGCGGTCGCGGTCGCGGCAACCGCCCCGCCCGCGCCGCCTCCAGTGACTGTCGCGAGATGTGCTCTCTTCTTCTTCAGTGCACCGGCGGGCGCCGAGGCGGGCGCCTCCTCGGCCCCCGCCGCCCCGTCGGCCTCGGGTGGGTCTGCTGGGTCTGCCAGCCGAATGGAGGCTGCTGCGGCTGCAGGATGCCCTCCACCATTGAAACGTCCCATCACATCATTCAGGTCGACAGCGGAGGCGCGCGGCGAGCAGCGCCCGATGAGCGACAGAAAGGACTGCTGCTTAGCGTTTCGGTGTGTGATGCCGAGCAGCAGCGCATCGAACGAGAGGAGTTGAAGGAGCTCCTCGCACACGGCGGACATGCCGGTGACGAAGCCCCGACCCGTGTCGAGGCACACGGTGCCGACCTTGAGCCCCTCGTGCTCGCAGCTCTGCACGTCGCGCATCGCGCTCGCGAGCAGGTCGCGCTGCACGGCGGAGAGGCGCGCCTGCCCAAACTCGGCGATGGCCAGTTGTGAGGCGCCTTGCTCCATGAGGTAGACGAGGGCGCGTCCGTCGCGCGGCGTGGTGCTCGGGAACGAGAGAGCGCCCGTGTCGGCGCGGATGCCCAGCGCGAACAGCGTGGCCTCCGTCTCGCTCAGCTTGATCTTGTGCGCGTGCTTCTGCAGTTCCTCAACGAGCACCGTCGTTACCGAGCCCACAGGCTCCAGGTGGAGCTCCGTCGGGTTGATGTCGCCGTCCACGCACGAGTGGTGGTCGTACACGGCAACGTGCGAGGCGTTTTCGAGCCACGCGGCGGCCGGCCCCAGCCGGTTGGCCGATTGTGTATCCACCACGCCGATGGCACCGATGTCGACCGCACGGATGGTCTTAAAGCCTCTGATGGGTAGCAGGTGCTTGTGGTAAGCGAGGAAGCGCCCAACGAGTGGGTTGACGCCCCGCGGCATGACGACGTGCGTGGGCACCTCCGGCCGCTCGATGCTCCACAGCTTCGCCAGTGCGACCGCGCCGGCGAGCGAGTCGAAATCAGTGTTCGTGTGTGTGAGGACGACATTGCATGCCTCGTCCAGCTCGGTCTTGGGCGTGGCGGCGATGACGCAGCGGGCACGCAGCGTAGACGGTGGGCGTAGCGGAATTCCCACGTAAAAGGTAGCCGTGATTGCTAGCATGGTCAGCAACATTCCGCTCGTCCAAGGGGCTTAGAGGCCGACCGCAGAGCCGCCGCCCGTCTCATGCTTCGTCAAATGCTTCGTCAGAAACTGAGAGTTTTTTGTGCACGGGGAGCCCGTCTGTTTCAGTAAGCTCTGAGCCTTCTACTCTCTTTCAACTCCGCTAAGTTCGCGGAGAAAGAGCAAGGTGGGAGAAACTCGTTCGCACGGATCTTCGCACGAGTTTTCTCAAGCGCTCCCGGCAACATGTATGGCTCTTGCTGCGAGGAGCAGGACGCGCAGGAGGCGAAGGTGCGCGCGCGTGTGGCCGAGATCAAACGCATAACGGAGGATCGGCTCATGCGAGGCCATAAGGTACGTGAGAACATGCGGCGATCCATGCGTCCGACGCATTTTGGCGGGTGCCCAGATCCTTGCTGCGACGGCTGTGGCGGCTGTGACGAAGATGAGGTTGATGGCGAAAGCGGGGAGACCGACGCGGCGGGAGACCCGTCCATCCGCGCGAAGAAGGCCAACGGCGCCGGAGAAGATGGCGACGAAAGCGACTCCTTTGACGAGGATGCTGACGAGGAGGCATTCATGGCGCGCATGCGCGCTGCGCGCCTCGAGCAGATGCGCGCGACTGCGGGCACGACTGCGCAGCGCCTCTCAGGCCATGGCGTGCACGTGCGGCTCCGTGAGGACCAGCCACTCTCGGCGTTGCTCGAGGACCCCACGGACGACTCGCCTGTAATCGCACACATCGCCGCAGGCGACGGCGAGTCCGAGGCGTGCCTGTGGGTCGAGGACGCGCTGCGCCGCGCCGCACCCGAGCTGCCCTTCGCGCGCCTCGTGACCGATTTGAGCTGCTCTGGCGGCCAGCCGCCCGACTTTTTGCCCTTCGTGTGCAAGCTCCCAGTGCTCCTGGTCGTCGAGCGCGGTGTTGTGAGCGGCGTGTGCGATACGCTCGGGGAGCACCGCGAGCCGGAGGCTATCCGCGCGCTCATAAGCCGATGGCTCGCCAATGAGCGTGTGCGGCTTGCCGAGGTCGCCACCGCCGCTGCCAGAGCAGCCGCCGCCGCCGACGACGACGACGACGACAACGACGACGACGGGCCGGGCTCGTACTGCGGCCGCCCGGGATGTCGCTCGTACCCGCACGAGCACGTGGGCAGCAAGGCGATGGGCGGTGATGGGATGCCAACTCCGATGTAGTCATCACAGGGCCAATATAATTGTAATCGAACATATTTACTGCACCCCGCTCGCACACACGCTCCTTTCCGCACTTTTGGCACTACTTATTCACGCCTCCAAGATTTGGTAACGACTTGCCTTCACTTGCCTTGACTTGTCACTTTGCTGAATCAATGCTGAATCAATGCCACCTTTCTTCCTCACTTCTATCTTCCTTTCACCCGCCGGCGCCGATCGCGCAGAGTGGCGGCCCGTGATCTTTTCCAACCGGCCGCTTCCCATCTTCTATCGCGCGTCTTCGTGGGGATATTCAGTTGTGGGCGCGCTGCTGATCATCTTCGCCGAGCAGATGCGCGCGTGCGACGAGGGATTCTGGTGGCGCGCTGTTGGTGCGGGTCTGTTCGTGCAAGGATTCCTTTCCTACCAAAGCGATGTGGCCATGTGGGGCCGCCATGATGCTGAGGCGCGCATATGGAAGTTGATTGACCCTCTGCTCGCATCCACACTCACCGTGATGGTAGGGCCTGTGATCTGCAGCCGCATGGCGCTGGGCGTCTTCACATTGCCTGAGGAACTCAAACACACGTGGACGCTCGGTGTGGTGATGGCCATCACGTCCAAGCTCATGGGTGCCCGAGCCGCGCGCAGTCCTGACGTCAAGTGCGAGACAATTCTATTGTGGCATTGCGGCTGGCACGCGCTGCCGCTGGTTGCGGTGTACTGCATACTTGGCATCGTGCAGCATGTCGAAACGAATTGAGTTACCCTCTGCGAGCCCAAGACCCGAAGGCGAGGTTCAAAAATAGATCCGCATCCGGGCCGCCAAGACCGAGCAGGCGAAGTCGTATATATAGGATCCACCAACCACCATCCCGCCAAGGTTGACGTCAATGACGTTGTCCATTTTTATATACGTTCGCAATCGCGGGCGCGGTGGCTTTGGTGACTGGGTGTGTTCCGGGTGTGTGGCCGGTTCGTGGCCCGGTTACATCTTACTATACCTGAAAAGCCCGAGACGCGACCACTCGGCGTCGAGACGCCTCGCGCGCACCAACCACCAAGCACCCTTGTGTGGGAACGTCCCCCGCCGTCCTAACAGTTGGGGTGCTGGGGGCGGGCGCTTCGCGGCGCGCGCGTTGCACCCCTCGGTCTGGTAGCCATGTCTAGTGCGTGCGGTGTCGTGACCGCGGCTTCGTCAAGCGTCCCCCCGTTCTCACACACCTAGTCGCCCCGCACCTCGCCAAAGCGCGTGGCCACCTGGTCGATGCTCGCATTGAGCGCGCGCATCTCGGCGTCTAGGGCGGAGAGCTCGTCAACAAACGTCGAGCCGCCGGACTGCTGAGGCTCTGGCTGGAGCATGTGATGGGGCTGTTGAGGCTGGGCCTGCGTAGGTAGCGGCGGCTTCGGTGCTGGCTGAATGAAGGTCGGTAGATGCGGCGGTGGCTGAGAGGGCGGCACGGCCGGCAAGAGGAAAGAGGGCGGAAAGAGAATCCGTGTTCCGCCCTTGGTGCTTCGCTCCTCGTCGTCCTCCGCACGGCGGCTGGCCGCGGCGCCTGCGCCCATGCCCGCATACGTGCCCGTGCCAGGGCATGCCGCATGGCCAGTGCTGCCGTGGGCGGGTGGCTCGTTCGCATCCGAGGTGCGCACTGCCTTCCAAGGAGGTTGCTCCGTATACGAAGAGGACTCGTCGGTTCGCACACCTTGCATGCAAGCGCTCACCACGGCGCCGTCTCCCCACGAAGAGGACTCGTCGGTTCGCACGCTGGGCATGGCAGCGACCGCGCCTCGCCTTTGTGCAGCGTGTAGGCCAGCAGCGGAGATCACAGTGGAGATGATCGTGGGAGGTGGGTGCACTGCTTGGGAGGGCTCAACTACGGTTGAAGACCGCGCCCACGGCGATCGATCCGGAGGGGGAGTGGGACGCTGCGCCGGTGGCGGCGGCGGCGCCGCCGCCTGCGTTGGGAGCGGTCGCTTGTGCGGCGATGGCGGGGGCGGTTGTTGCCGCTGCGCTTCCGCCCGCGCCTCCGCCAAGGCCCGTTGCTGCTCCGCAAGCGCCGCGGTGGCGCGCTGCACGCCGGCCTCGTGCTGCTGGTGCAGCTGCTCGAGCTCGCGATCTCGCCTCTCGAGCTCGCGAGCTCGCATCTCGAGCTCGCGCCGATGCTCTTCCGCCATACGCTCGGCTCGACGCTCGGCCTCCGCCTGCTGCTTTTCGAGGGCCTTGGCATGCTGCTTCTCTGCGTGGGTGAGCCTGCGCGCCATCTCCACCTCGAGCTCGGACCGAACGGCCGCCTGCGCCTCGTTCACGCGCCTCGTCCACTCACTCGTCGCCTCAGCCATAGCCGCGCGTAGCTGCTGATCGTACACCATCTCGCGCTCACTCTGCGCCGCCTGCAGCCCGACGATCGTTTGCTGGTACTTGGCGATCAGGCTCTGAGTGCGCTGCTGCTGCCCGCTCGCGCTGTGCAGCTCGTCCCGCGCCTCGCGAAGCTCGCGCCGCAGCCAGCGCACCTCCGACTGCGTCCCCTGAACCATGGTTATCTTGTACTCTGACGACGTCCCGGCCGCACCCGCCGTGCTTGCGAGTGCAGACGCGCCGCCGCGAGGCAGCAGGCTCTTGCGCTCGCTCTTGCGCTCGCTCTTGCGCTCGGGCCTGGAGGCACTCGCAAGGCCGCCGCCGCCGCCGCCGCCGCCGCCGCCGCTGTCATCACCGCTGCTGCCGCTGGCGCATCGCCGAGAGCTCGGCATGGCGCTCGCCTCCGCAACGGCCACGCCTGCAAAGGCACCACCGACGTCGCGTGCACTAGAGCCTGCGTCGTCGCCCCACTCAGTGCCGTGCCGCCCGCGCCCAGCGAAACCCGACGACGGCTCAGCACTGGGTGCAAGCGATGATGGCGTACCTGGCCACAATGGGCGTGGGAGCGGGCTCGGCGGTGCCATCGCGACCGGTACGAAGCCGGTGCCAGCAGGCGTGAGTCCACCACCAGCCGTATCGTGCGCCACGTCGTCCGGCGGCTCCACCACAGTCGCCGACTCGAGGGCCGCTGCCCCTATCTCCTGCTGGAGCTCGTGAATCACCAAAGCGAGCCGCCCTACACTCCCGACGCCTTGGCCGCCCCCCAGCCCCCCGTCGATGGAGAAGGCCTCGCGGCGGAGCGTCTCGGCAAGCCGACTCAGCCGCTCGAAACGCTCCGCCACGCGTGTCGCGCGGCTGCTCAGCTCGTACTGCAAGCTCTCGAGTCGGCTCTTGAAGCGGCTGAGCGCCTGGCGCGTTCGCACGCCGCTCTCTGCCAGCGCCGCCGCTGCCTCGTCGCGCGCCGCTTCGGCAGCCAGCCGACGCTCGCACTCGCGCGCGGCGGAGGCACGTGCGAGATCGAGCTGTGCCTCCATCGCCTCGGCCACCTCTTTCGCCTCGCGCGTGATGGCAGTCGCCTCTGCATGCTCCACTTCCGCCTTCGCGAGCTTCGCCTCTGCCTTGTCGCGCTCGGCGGCCGCCGCCAGGCGCGCCGCGATAGCTTCTTGCTTGAGTGCCTCCGCGGGCTCACGCCACGCTGCCCGTGCCGCTTCGTGCCGCGTGCGCTCGTCGGCCAGTGTTGCCTCGTGCTGCGCTCGCAACTCCGCCAACGCGGCCTCGCCCTGCGCATGCGCTGCGGCCCGCGCCTCAAGCAGCGCCGCGGAGTGCTCGCCACGCGCCTTGGCCAGAGCCTCCTCGCCCTTGGCGAGCGCCTCGGCGACCATGCTACGTGCCGCGTCGCGAGCCATCTCGGCCTCATTGCGGGCAGCCTCCGCCGCCTCCCGCCGCTCTCGGTCACGCCCCGCCTCTTTCTTGGCGCTGACGAGGCGGTCACCCACCGGACCGACAAGGTCGGCCGCATCCTGCTCGGCGCGGATGAGTTCGCGGTGGAGCACTTCCATCTGTACCTTCATCGTCGCGCGCTTGCGCTGCACATCGCCGAGTGACTCTTGCGCCGTCGCCGCGGCGCGTGCTGAGGCGATCACGCGGGCCTCGCAGCGGCTGAGAGCCGTGCGGCTCTCGAGCAGCTGCCGGCGCAGGTGCGGCAGCGGCCATCGATGAAAGGTGCACTCGTCATTGTCGTCGTCGTTGTCGTCGTCGTCGTCGCCACCGTCGTCCGTGGGCGCGTCGGCCAGTGGAATTGCCGCCATTGACTTACCGGTAGCAGTTCAACACAACGCGCACGATTTTAATGAGTTCCCTCAAGTCAAGTCCCTTGACCCACAGGAGCGCGGCCCCGCGTGAGGTGATTTGGGTCGCGGCTCTCTGAGATATGAGAGTGCATTATAGAAGACACTGGTTCACAAATTCGCTGGGGCGCGCCGTCCACAAAGTCAAAGAGGAGACGATTCCGTGTAAGTCAAGTCAAGTGTTGACTTGACTTGACTTCCGTTTTGGCCGGGCAGCAGGGGATTGGGAACAGGTCCCAGTCTCGCAGAGCATCCATGGCAGCCTCGCGAAGGAAGTCTTGCTCCTCATCGCCAAGCGCACTGCTGCCAGCAGGCAAGTGGCAGGCACGTTCAGCACCCAGCATGACCGCGCCAATGGTCACAGCGTTGAGCCATCGACCTGCAATGGTCGGGTGCTCCTCATCGGGATCGAGCAGAGGGCAGCTCTCATCACGCTCGAAGGCCAGCTGGTGTGCGAGACCGGCAGGTGCAATCGCCACTTTGTGAGCCTGTTCCACGAGCTTGTGCGCCATGCAAATGTCAAGAAGGCTTGTGTGCGCAAGGCGGCGGTAGGCATGCGTCATGAAGACCACCGGCACCGCACCGGCTTCACGGATGGCGGCGATAAACTTGGCCACCGCGCGCTCAAACTGCTCATGGATGGCGACCCATCGCTCGCGTGAATCAGAGCGGCTCGTCTTGTACTCGGGCGGGTCGTCTTGCAGAACGACGACATCCCATGCGCCATCGCGGATCTGCTTCTGTGCCTCTCCAATCTTCCAGATTTGGGCCAATGTCGCACCCGGCACAGTCTCCTCGTGAGCGTCGAATCCCCACTCTCGCCATAGCACGTCTTGTCCGCCAGCCCAATAGGTGAGGCTGTTGCCGATGAAAAGCACCCGCTTTCCAACAAACGCAGCCGAGCCCAGCAAGCCTGCGTGATCATGACTTAATGTGAGGCTCAGCCGCGCCTCCTCGTCTCGTCTGCTGAAGGCGAGGAGGATGGACTGCATGCGCAAAAACACGTTGTGTGAACAGTCAGTGAACAAGTCAAAAAATTACAGAGATTTCTGCGCCCACGACCTCGATGATCGCACCGATTCGAAGAGAGCATGCACGGCGAATTCCGACATGTTTATCTTGCATAGCTGAAGGTTTGCGGAATTAGCAGAGGGAGCCACGTTCTACCTCATCGGACGAAGATCACATCATGGCACCGAAAAAGAAGGAGAAGGACCCAGACCTCGACCCGTCCGCTGCGGCGCGTGCCTACGTCAACCCGACGCCCAAAGGCGAGTGCAAGAGCATGTCCGAGCCGATGGAGCCAAGCTACAAGCCGCATGCCGTCGAGGCGTCTTGGAATGATTGGTGGGAGGCATCCGGGTACTACCTGGCGTCGAGCGACCCAGAGGACAACCGGCCGAAGTTTTCCATCTGCCTGCCGCCGCCCAACGTCACCGGCGCGCTCCACCTGGGCCACGCGCTCACCGTGGCCGTGCAGGACCTGCTCTGCCGGTGGCACCGCATGCGAGGCTACAACGTGCTCTGGATCCCTGGCACGGACCACGCAGGCATCGCGACGCAGGTGGTGGTCGAGAAGCTGCTCAAGAAGAGCGGGCAGCCGAACCGGCACGAGATGGGGCGCGAGGCCTTCGTCGCCAAGGTGTACGAGTGGAAGGACAAGTACGGCAACAAAATCTATAGCCAGATGCGTCGGATGGGCTGCTCGCTCGACTGGTCACGCGAGGTGTTCACAATGGACCCGCCGCGCGCGCGCTCGGTGCAGGCGGCGTTCCTGCAGTTCCACAAGGACAAGGTCATCTACCGCGACGTGCGCCTCACCAACTGGTGCTGCGCGCTGCAGTCGGTCATCTCCAATCTGGAGGTTGACCAGGAGCCGATCACCAAGCGCACCAAGAGGAAGGTGCCCGGCCACAAGTTCGATTCGTATGTCTTTGGCGTGATCTGGTCGTTTGCGTACAAGGTCGAGGGCTCGGACGAGGAAGTGGTCGTCGCGACGACGCGTCCCGAGACGATGCTCGGCGACACCGCGGTGGCAGTTCACCCAGACGATCCCCGGTACAAGCAGCTCCACGGACGCTTCCTCGTTCATCCCTTCGTGCCACGCAAGATCCCGATCGTGACGGACGCGGTGCTCGTCGACATGAGCTTCGGGACGGGCGCGGTCAAGGTCACGCCCGCGCACGACCCGAATGATTTCAAGTGCGGCCGCCGTAACGGCCTCGAGGAGATCACGATCTTCACTGATGAGGGTCAGATGGCGGCCAATTGCGGACAGTTTGAGGGCATGATGCGCTTCGACGCGCGCGTGGCTGTGCTCAAGGCGCTCAAGGATCTTGGGCTCTTCCGCGGCGAGCAGGATAACGCAATGACCATCCCCATCTGCAGCCGGACTGGTGACATCATCGAGCCAGTCCTCAAGCCCCAGTGGTGGGTCGATTGCACCGGGATGGCAAAGCGCGCCGCGGACGCAGTGCGCAACGGCGAGCTGACCATCCTGCCCAAGGAGGCGGAGAAGGTGTGGTTCCACTTCCTTGACAACATCCAGGACTGGTGCGTCTCGCGCCAGCTCTGGTGGGGCCACCGCATCCCAGCGTACTTTGCCAAGGTCGACGGCGTCGACGTGGGCGTACACGTGGCGGCGACCGAGGCGGAGGCTCGCGAGGCAGCGCTCAAAGAGCACGGCTGCCGGCCGGAGCAGCTCACGCTCACGCAGGACGAGGACGTGCTCGACACGTGGTTCTCGTCGGGCCTGTTCCCCTTTTCGTGCCTCGGCTGGCCCGACCAATCGTCGGCCGATTTGCAGGCATGGCACCCGACGTCACTGCTTGAGACGGGCCAAGACATCCTCTTCTTCTGGGTCGCGCGGATGGTCATGTGCTCGCTGCAGCTCACGAACAAGCTGCCGTTCACCACCGTGTACCTGCACTCGATGGTGCGCGATAAGTACGGTCGCAAGATGTCCAAGTCGCTCGGCAACGTCATCGATCCTCTAGAGGTCATCGAAGGCGTTTCCCTCGACGCCCTGTGCGCCAAGCTCCGCGAGGGCAATCTCGCCGAGGCCGAGGTGGCCAAGGCCGAGGAGATGAACCAGAAGGAGTATCCCCAGGGCATCCCCGAGTGCGGATCGGATGCTCTTCGTTTCGGGCTGCTCGCGCACGTGGGCGTCGGCCGCGACATCAACCTCGACGTGCAGGCCGTCGCCGGCTACTCCAAGTTCTGCAACAAGTTGTGGAACGCGACGCGCTTCGCCTTCCTGTACCTCGGCACGGACGGCGCGATCTTCACGCCGCTGCCGCTGAGCGCCGAGCTGGGCGCCCTCCCCGACAAGTGGATCCTCTCCAAGCTCGCCAAGACCGTCGAGACGATGGACAAGCTGCTCAAGGACTACCAGATCTCACTCGCGGCCGAGGCGATCTACGCCTTCTGGTACAACTGCCTGTGCGACGTGTACCTGGAGGCGATCAAGCCGGTGATGCAGCTCGACAGCGCCGAGCCGGCCAATGCCGCCACGAAGCATGCGACACAGACGGTCCTGCACGCGTGCCTAAGCTACGGCCTGCGGCTGCTCCACCCGTTCATGCCGATGGTCACCGAGGAGCTCTACCACCGCCTCGCGCTGCTCTGCGGCCAGCCGCGCAGCACCGTCATGCTCGCCAAATACCCCGAGCCAGCCGACGCCGTCGGCGCTCTGCGCTCGGCGGCCGCGGAGGAGACGATGGAGACGCTGATGAAGATCGGCGGCGCCATCCGTGCGCTGCGTGCACTGTACCTCAAGGGCGCGCTCGAGAAGCACGCGCCGCTCATCTACGTCGTGTGCCGGCAGCCCTCGGTCGCGGCGCTCGTCGTGTCGCAGAACGATACCCTTTGCTCGCTCGCGCGCTCGTCCAAGTCGCCAGCGCCCGAGGCGATCAAGGTGGTACCCGATGGGGAGGCGCCGCCCGCCGGATGCGCCATGGAGGTGCTCGACCGCGACACCGAGGTGCACATCTTCCTCAAGGGTGTGGTCGACTTCTCTAAAGAGGTGCAGCGGCTCAAGAAGGAGATCGCGAGCGTGCAGGGGTTTCTGGACAAGGTGCTCAAAAAGGTGGCCGCGCCCTCGTACTATGAAAAGTGCCCGCAGGCGACCATCGACGAGGACGCCGCGAAGATCGAAGGGTACAAGAGCGAGCTGGTCACGCTGCAGAAGGCGTGCGACGCGTTCGCGGTGGAGGTGGCATGAGGCGGCATGTGCGGCGGCCATGCCCGCCGCTGGTGGAGGAGGAGCTCGAGGGCTTTATCATGAGAGCTTCGTCTCCCTCGATCGTCTCCCGCTCTCTCGCGGCGGCGGGAGGACGACGAGCTTAGCGGACGAGCTTGCGCGCGTTCGAGATGCCCACGCATTCTGTGAGTGGAGGAGTGCTTTGCGTCGTGTGGTCGGCGCGCGCGCAGCTCGCAGTGCGCAGAGAGACGAGATCGCTGAGTGAGTGACTCTCTGAGTCTGACCTCGGAGGCATACCCGATACCGCACGCGCGAGAGGCCGGAAAGTTAGCACCTGGGCTCCCTGCTGGACGCCTCCGCGCCGTCGGCGAGAGGTCGGGCCTCTAATCGCCCTGGGGCTTGACATTTCAGCTTTGAAGTTTTTTCCTCGGCAATGTGAACTTCGTCGTTCCCCGAGACTCTGATTGCAGGCCAATCAGAAACTCGCTTTCATAGGCAGCCGTCCAAGATCTAGACAGGCAATGCAAGGCCCCTCCCTCAGGCGATCGCCACTCTCTC
>Ga0164295_10003804_pt1 | contig 12041 bp, 10 predicted proteins | sample GEODES006metaG_FD_111798 | JGI IMG/M metagenome (GOLD analysis project Ga0164295, IMG submission 111798) | Oligotrophic lake water microbial communities from Sparkling Lake, Wisconsin, USA - GEODES006 metaG | ecosystem: Environmental > Aquatic > Freshwater > Lake | place: USA: Sparkling Lake...
AGCTGAGCACCCATAACAGGGTTGATAGCGATAGCACCCGCCCCGACGACCGCGGCAGTACCCGCGATCAGGTGAGAACGAAGAGAGATTTGCACAGGAGGTCCTTAAAGTAAGCATTTAACACTGACGTGATGAGAGTAACTGAGAGAAATCTAAGTACCAAGCTAATCGGTGAAGAAGTTACTTTCGGCCCTGTCGCACCCGTCTCGGCGAATCAGGTTCGGATCCACAATTACCTGTTGGGAGGCATGTGTGGGCACCGTGGGGGAATCGCCGGGCAACATCGCCCCGACGCGCACAGCACCGGCGGTCCGCTACTGGTTCGGAAATGACCGTCCTCACGATTCTGTGTGGTGGTCCGCATATGAAAGGCCGACTCTCAGCAATGGGCAGCGCACCCTCGGGCGGCTACCGCAGCGCCGCAAGTACAGCCTGCGCGTATTCCAGACGACAGACCACTAGATCGGGCAGCAGCAGGTCAGCCTGGTTGTAGCGCAGTGGCGAGCCATCGATGCGAGAGGCGTGCAACCCGGCCGCCCGGGCGATGGCGACCGGCGCGGCGGAATCCCACTCGTACTGCCCGCCGGCATGGACATAGACCTCGGCGTGGCCCTGAACCACCGCGGCGACCTTGGCCCCGGCCGACCCCATCTCGACCAGCGCTGCGCCTAACTGATCCCGAACCCGCAACGCCACTGCGGGAGGGCGGGTCCGCGAGACCACGATGCGGGGCACGGCCGGGGCGGGCGGGAGGGCCGCCACCTCGGGGGTCGACAGCGTGACGCTCTGGGCCGGCAGCGCCACCGCGCCAGCGACGAGTTCGCCGGCCTGCCACAGCGCGACGTGCACGGCCCAGTCGTCGCGATCGAGTTCGGAGAACTCGCGGGTGCCATCGAGCGGGTCGACGATCCAGACCCGGTCCGATCGCAACCGGACCGGATCGTCGGCGCCCTCCTCAGAGAGCACCGCATCGTCTGGGCGGGCGGCCGCCAACTGTTCCATCAGGAAATCGTGCGAACGCTGGTCGCCGGCGGCCTTGCGTTCCTGCGCGGTGGCGTCGGCGAATTCGGTTCGTACATCAAGCAGCAGCCGGCCGGCCTCGGTGGCCAATGTCGCCGCCAACCTGTGATCGTTCACTGCGGCGACTCCAGTAAGTCGATGACCTGCTGGGCGAGTTGCTCCACAGTGTGGTCGGGAGTCAGCCGCAGGTCGGGATTCTTGGGTCGCTGATAGGGACTGTCGATTCCGGTGAAGTGGGTGATCTCCCCGGCCCGCGCCCGGGCATACAGACCCTTGGGATCGCGGCGTTCGCAATCGGCCAACGGGGTGTCGACGAACACCTCGAAGAACTCGATGCCGGCATCCGCGTGGACCTTTCGGGCCAACTCGCGGTGCTCCTCCAGTGGGCTGATCGCGGGAACCAGCACAGTGAGCCCGGCGTCAGCCATCAGGGTGGCGACGTGCGCCAGGCGGCGCAGATTCTCGGCCCGGTCGGCCATCGTGAAGCCCAGATCGGCATTGAGACCATGACGCAGGTTGTCGCCATCGAGAATGTAAGCGGGACAGCCGTGTTCGAGCAGACTCTGCTCGGCCAGTACCGCCACCGAGGATTTGCCCGATCCAGACAGTCCGGTGAACCACACCGTGCGCCCCTTGGTCAGTCGCTCCCCCGCTGCCACCAGTGACTGATGGCGCACCGTATTGGGAGTGGCGGCACGAGTCGCCGCCGGTGCGGTGTCGCGCACCATGCCGGCGGCCACGGTGACGTTGGTCTCGGGGTCGATCAGGATGAACGAACCGGTGGCGGCATTGCGCGAGTACTCGTCGAGTAGCAGGGGAACCTGGGTACGCAGGCTGACCCGCCCGAGTTCGTTGAGCTTCAACGCCGTCGCGCTCTTATCGCGGTGCAGGGTGTTGACATCGAGACGGTAGTCAAGGGCGATGACCCGGGCCCGGGTGGTTCGCGTGGTGTGCTTGATGACGTAGTCCCGGCCTGGTTCCAGCGCCGCCTCATCTGCCATCCAGCACACCATCGCGTCGAATTCGGTGGTGACGGCGGGCTGGTTCTGCGGGCGCGCCAGCAGATCACCGCGGGAGATGTCGATATCGTCAGCCAGACTGATCGACACCGCCATCGGCGGAAACGCCTCGGACACAGGGCCTTCCGGCCCGTCAATGGCGGTGATGTGGCTGGTCCTGCCGCCGGGTAATACGACGACTTCATCACCGGGACGCATGATGCCGCTGGCGACCGTACCCGCGTAGCTGCGGTGGTCGGCATGTTCGCGGGTCTGCGGGCGGATGACGTACTGCACCGGAAAGCGCACATCGACCAGGTTGCGGTCGCCGGCGATGTAGACATCCTCGAGGTGGCTGAGCAGCGGAGGACCGTCGTACCAGGGCGCACGGGAAGATTTGGTGACCACGTTGTCGCCATTGAGTGCCGAGATCGGAATGGTGGTGACGTCGTGGATGTCCAGCCGGGCTGCGAAGGCGTGGAACTCATCGCGAATCCAGTTGTAGCGTTCTTGATCCCAGTCGATCAGGTCCATCTTGTTGACCGCCAGCACGATGTGCTGCACGCCCAGAAGGGATGCCAAGAAGGCGTGCCGACGGGACTGCTCCAACAGGCCATGGCGGGCGTCGACGAGCACGATCACCAACTGTGCGGTGGAGGCCCCGGTGACCATGTTCCGGGTGTACTGAAGATGACCCGGGGTGTCGGCGATGATGAACTTCCGCTTCGCCGTGGCGAAGTACCGGTACGCAACGTCGATGGTGATGCCCTGCTCGCGCTCCGAACGCAGACCGTCGGTCACCAGGGCTAGATCGGTGTAGTCATTGCCCCGTTCCCGTGAGGTGCGTTCGACGGCAGCCAGCTGATCCTCCATCACCGCCTTGGAGTCATAAAGCAGCCGACCGATCAGTGTCGACTTGCCGTCATCGACCGAACCGGCCGTGGCCAGCCTCAGCAGGGTCTGTCCCGGAACGACCGGGAACGTGGGCTCGGTCATCAGAAGTAACCCTCCCGCTTGCGATCTTCCATTCCGGCTTCGGAGATGCGGTCGTCGGCGCGGGTGGCACCGCGTTCGGTCAGCCGTGAAAGGGCGGTTTCGGCGATAACCTCCTCGACAGTGGCGGCAACTGATTCCACGCAGCCGGTGCAGGTGACATCGCCGACCGTGCGGAACCGCACGGAGGTCTCGAACACTTCTTCTCCCGCGGCGGGCTGCATGAACTCGTGCACCGCCAGCAACATGCCGTCGCGGCGGAACACCTCTCGGTTATGGGCGTAGTAGATACCGGGCAGCGGAATATTCTCAGCCCCGATATACGCCCAGATGTCGTACTCGGTCCAGTTCGACAGCGGGAACACCCGGATGTGTTCACCCTTGCGATGGCGACCGTTATAGAGGTTCCAGAGTTCGGGCCGCTGCGCCTTGGGGTCCCATTGGCCGAACTCGTCGCGGAAGCTGAACACCCGCTCCTTGGCTCGGGCCTTCTCCTCGTCACGGCGCGCCCCGCCGAACGCGGCGTCGAACTTGTTCTCCCGGATGGCGCGCAGCAATGTCACGGTTTGCAACGGGTTGCGCGACGGACCGTTGTCCACGACGCGACCGGCTTCGATGTCCTCGACGACGCTGGCCACGACTAACCGCACTCCGTGCCGGGCGACCAGTTCATCGCGGGTGGCAATCACTTCGTCGAAGTTGTGCCCGGTGTCGACATGCATCACCGGAAACGGCAGGCGCCCGGGCGTGAACGCCTTGATCGCCAGATGCAGCATCACGATCGAGTCCTTGCCGCCGGAGAACAACAGCACCGGCTTCTCAAACTCGGCGGCGACCTCGCGGATGATGTGGATCGCCTCGGCCTCCAGCGAGCGCAGCTGACTCAGCTCGTAGCGACCGGCCTTGGGCGCCTCGGCCACGGAATCGACCATTGTTTCCTCGTAAAGTTGGTAGTTATTACCAGATTAACTTGATTGAGGAGACGCTAGCCAACGCGGTTCGGCTGTGTCAACAACCTCTCGCGGGTCTTTCTACGCCGTGACCTCGGTGAGCTTGCCTGTCGCCACATCGAAGACGAACCCGCGCAGCGAGGTGTGCTTGGTGACGAACGGGCTGTTCTCGACACGCCGCAGGGACTGTCGGACGTCCTCTTCGACGTCGGGGAACGCCTCGGCCGCCCACTCGGGCTTGATACCGGTCTCGGACTGGATATCGCGTTTGAAGTCGTCGTCGGTGAAGGTCAGCATCCCGCAGTCGGTGTGGTGAATCAGGATGATCTCCCGGGTGCCCAGCAGCCGCTGACTGATGGCCAAGGACCGGATCTCGTCATCGGTGACCACGCCGCCGGCGTTGCGGATCACGTGCGCCTCCCCTTCCTGCAGGCCCAGGATGCCGTAGACGTTCATCCGGGCATCCATGCACGCGACCACGGCCACATGCTTGCTCGGCGGCAGTGGAAGCGGGCCGTTGAAGGTTTTCGCGTAATCGGCGTTATTCGCCAGATAGGTGTCGGTGACGCTCAAGGCAGCCTCCAGTTTCTTCGAGGGTTGGGTCGTGGCGATGGTAGCGACAGTCCGCGGCGGCGTCACCGTTAGTAATCGGTATGAACCGAATGGCAAAGCCCCGGCGACGGGCCCGATCGCACTACCCTGTGGTCCATGCGACGACCGCCGGCGTGCCGCCGATGACGCGGTTCCTGGTACGTCGGCTGCTCAATTACATCGTGCTGCTGGCTCTGGCCTCATTCCTCACGTTCAGCCTGACGTCGTTGACCTTCACCCCACTGAACAGCCTGCTGCAACGCAACCCCCGCCCGCCGCAGGCCGTGATCGATGCCAAGGCTGCTGAGCTTGATCTGGATAAGCCGGTGCCTTTGCGGTACGCGCACTGGGTGTCCGGTGCGGTACGCGGCGACTTCGGAACGACGGTCAACGGTCAGCCGGTCTCAGGCGAGTTGTGGCGACGCATCGGTGTCAGCCTGCGCCTGCTGGTGATCGGATCGGTGCTGGGCACCGTGATCGGCGTACTCGTGGGCGCCTGGGGTGCAGTCCGCCAGTACCGATTATCGGATCGGGTGATCACCGCAGCGTCACTGCTGATCATCAGCACGCCGACATTCGTTCTGGCTGGCCTGCTGATTCTGGTTGCGCTACAAATTAATTCGGTGTTGGGCGTGCAGCTGTTCGAATATACCGGCGAGACGTCACCGGACGCCGCGGGCGGGGGCTGGAACCGGTTTGTTGACCGGCTGCAACATCTGGTGCTGCCCACCCTCACACTGGCGTTGATGGCGATCGCGGGTTACAGCCGCTATCAGCGCAACGCCATGCTCGACGTGCTGGGCCAGGACTTCATCCGCACGGCGCGGGCCAAAGGCCTGACCCGGCGTCAGGCCCTGTTCAAACACGGCCTCCGCACCGCACTGATCCCGATGGCGACGCTGTTCGCCTACAGCGTCGCGGGTCTGGTGACTGGCGCGGTGTTCGTGGAGAAGATCTTCGGCTGGCACGGTATGGGCGAGTGGGTGGTGCAGGGTATCGCCACCCAGGACACCAATATCGTCGCGGCAATCACGGTGTTCTCAGGCGCGGTCGTGCTGCTGGCGGGCCTGCTGTCTGACGTCATCTACGCCATCCTCGATCCGCGGGTGCGGGTGACATGACCAGCACCCCGGTGGTCGACACGGCCGCATTCGTCTCCCGGCGAACCCTGGTGGCGCGCCGGTTCGCGCGCAACAAGTTGGCGGTCGCCGCGCTGGCGGTGCTGGTGACACTGTTTATCGGCTGCCACGCAGTGCCGCCGTTGTTGCCGTATTCGTACTCAGAGTTGGACTTCTACGCACTGCAGGCCCCGCCGAGCACTACACACTGGTTCGGCACCAACGCCCTGGGCCAGGACGTTCTGGCCCAGGTGCTGCGGGGCATGCAGAAGTCAATGCTGATCGGCGTGGCCGTCGCGGTGATCTCGACCCTGATCGCCGCGACCGTCGGTTCGATCGCGGGCTATTTCGGCGGATGGCGCGACCGGACCCTGATGTGGCTCGTGGACCTGCTGCTGGTGGTGCCCAGTTTCATCCTGATCGCGATCATCACCCCGCGAACCAAGAACTCGGCCAACGTCGCACTGTTGATCGCACTGTTGGCGGCCTTCAGTTGGATGATCAGCTCCCGAATGGTGCGTGGCCTCACCATGAGTCTGCGCGAACGCGAATATGTTCAAGCCGCCCGCTATATGGGCGTACCGAACCGGCAGATCATCGCCCGCCACATCCTGCCGAACGTCGCCTCGATCCTCATCATCGATACCGCGCTCAGCGTCGGGGGCGCGATCCTGGCCGAAACCGGTTTGAGCTTCCTGGGATTCGGTGTCCAGCCGCCGGATGTCTCCCTGGGCACCCTGATCGCCGACGGCACGAAGTCGGCGACCACGTTCCCCTGGGTATTCCTCTTTCCAGCCGGTGTGCTGGTGACGATCCTGGTGTGCGCCAACCTCACCGGCGATGGTCTGCGCGACGCCTTCGACCCGGGTAGCGGAAACCTGCGCGCTCACCGACGTAGGTCGAAGCCGTGAGCGACCCACTGCTTGAAGTCGAGAACCTCGCGGTCACCTTCCCCACCGATGGCGGCGATCTGTACGCCGTCCGGGGACTGAGCTACCACGTCGCGCCACGTGAGGTGGTAGCGATGGTCGGCGAATCAGGGTCAGGTAAATCGGCGGCAGCGATGGCCGTCATCGGCCTGCTGCCGTCCTACGCCACGGTGTCCGGCTCGGTCCGGCTAGGTCGACAGGAACTGCTGGACAAATCCGATGCCGATATGTCCAAGATCCGAGGCGCGCGGATCGGCACGGTGTTTCAGGACCCAATGTCGGCGCTGACGCCGGTTTACACCGTCGGTGATCAGATCGCCGAGGCCATCACGGTGCACCACCGGCAGGTGAGCGCGCGCGACGCGCGGCGGCGGGCGATCGAACTTCTCGAACTGGTGGGCATCGCCCAGGCCTCAACCCGGGCGCGATCCTTCCCGCATGAACTATCCGGCGGCGAGCGTCAACGGGTGGTGATCGCCATTGCGATCGCCAATGACCCGGACCTGATCATCTGCGACGAGCCGACCACTGCGCTCGATGTCACCGTGCAGGCGCAGATCCTCGAGGTCCTCAAGACCGCACGCGATGTGACCGGCGCCGGCGTCTTGATCATCACTCACGACCTGGGTGTGGTGGCCGAGTTCGCCGACCGGGCGCTGGTGATGTACGCCGGCCGCGCGGTTGAACAAGCCGGCGTCGGGAGCCTGTACGCCGATCGCCGGATGCCCTACACCGCAGGGCTGTTGGGTTCGGTGCCGCGCCTGGGTGCCCCCCGCGGCGAACGGCTGGTGCCGATCCCCGGTGCGCCGCCGTCACTGGTGGTGCTGCCACCGGGATGCCCGTTCGCGCCACGGTGCCCTCTGTCCGTCGATGAGTGCCGCCGATCCGAGCCCGCCCTGACCGTGGTCGCCCCAGACCATGCGGCGGCGTGCTTCCGCAGTGATCAGGTGGCCGGTCGCAGCGCGGCGGAGATTTACGGCGTCGCGACCGATCCCCCGAACATCGACGACGATTCCGAATCCGACATCGTCGTTCGGGTTCGCGATCTATCGAAGACCTACCGGCTGACCAAAGGCGTGGTCTTCCGCCGGCAGATCGGCGAGGTCCGCGCAATCGACGGCATCAGCTTCGACGTGCCACAGGGCCGGACGCTGGGCATCGTCGGCGAGTCCGGCTCGGGAAAGTCCACCACGCTGCACGAGATCCTCGAGCTGCGTGCTCCGCAGTCGGGTTCGATCGAGATTCTGGGCAACGATGTGGCGACTCTGAGTGCCCAGCGACGTCGGCAACTGCGCCGCGACGTGCAGGTGGTCTTCCAGGATCCGGTGGCGGCCCTGGATCCGCGGCTGCCGGTCTTCGATCTTCTTGCCGAGCCGTTGGCGGCCAATGGTTTCGATAAGGCCGCCACCGACATCCGGGTCGCCGAACTCCTGAACATCGTCGGACTCGCGCGCGCCGATGCAAGCCGATATCCGGGTGAATTCTCCGGAGGCCAGAAGCAGCGCATCGGTATCGCCCGCGCGCTGGCGCTACAACCGAAGATCCTCGCGCTCGACGAACCGGTGTCCGCTCTGGACGTCTCCATTCAAGCCGGCATCATCAACCTGTTGCTGGACCTGCAACACGAGTTCAATCTGACCTACCTGTTCGTCTCGCATGACCTGTCGGTGGTCAAACACCTCGCCCACCAGGTGGCGGTGATGCAGCACGGCAAGATCGTCGAATACGGCGAAGCCGACGACGTCTTCACCAATCCCCGCCACTCCTACACCCGGCAGTTGCTCGCCGCTATCCCCCAACCGGATCCGAATCGCCGCTAGCATCACCAGCGTGACCGAACTGATCCGCCGGCGCGCCGGCCGAGCCACCGCCCTGGCCGTTGTCGCAACCCTGCTGGCCGCAGGGTGCTCATCGCCGGACCGCACCGCCACCCCACCGGGCGGGAACGCCGAGATCGGCTCGGCCAGCGATACCAATCCGCAGGATCCCGCCACCTTGGCCCAGGGCGGAAACCTACGTCTTGCGATCGGCGCGCTGCCATCGAACTTCAACACTCTCAACATCGACGGCAACGAGGCCGATACCGCCGGCGTGCTGAGGCCGACAATGCCGCGGGCATTCGTCATCGCCCCCGACGGCTCCATGAAGGTCAACACCGACTACTTCACCAATGTGGAGTTGACCAACACCGATCCCCAGGTGGTCACCTACACCATCAATCCGAAGGCCACCTGGTCCGATGGTGCGCCGATCACCTGGGAAGACATCGCATCGCAGATCAACGCCACCAGCGGCAAGGACGAAGCGTTCGCGATCGCCTCACCGAACGGTTCCGACCGGGTGGCCTCAGTCACCCGCGGCGTCGATGACCGCCAGGCCGTGATGACCTTCGCCCAGCACTATCCGGAGTGGCGCGGCATGTTCGCCGGCAACACCATGCTGCTGCCCAAGAGCATGACTGCGAACCCGGATGTATTCAACAAAGGACAGTTGCAGTCGCCGGGTCCGTCCGCCGGGCCATTCATCGTCTCCAACGTGGATCGCACAGCGCAGCGAATCACGTTAACCCGCAATCCGAAATGGTGGGGAGCTCCGCCGGTACTGGATTCATTCACCTTCCTGGCTCTTGATGACGCGGCACGCATCCCCGCATTACAGAACGGCACCATCGATGCCACCGGCATCGCCTCGCTGGACGAACTGCAGATCGCCCGAGGCACCGAGGGTATTTCGATCCGGCGGGCCCCAGGCCCCAGCTGGTATCACATGACCTTCAACGGTGCGCCCGGCGCGATCCTGTCCGACCGGGCATTACGCCAGGCAGTCGCCAAGGGGATCGATCGTCAGGCGATCGTCAATGTGACCCAGCGCGGACTGGTCGACAAGCCGATACCACTGGGCAACCACGTCTTCGTCGCCGGACAGGAGGGCTACCAGGACAACAGTGCCCCTGTTGCCTACGACCCGGAGAAAGCCAAGGCTGAACTCGACACCCTGGGCTGGAAACTCAACGGTGAGTTCCGCGAGAAGGATGGCAAGAAACTCGTCATCCGCAATGTGTTGTACGACTCCCAGCCCGGCCGACAGGTGGCACAGGTGGCGCAGAGCAACCTCGCCCAGATCGGGGTGAAGCTGGAACTGGACGTCAAGCCGGCCAGCGGATTCTTCACCAACTATGTCAATGTCGGAGATTTCGATATCACCCAGTTCTCCTGGGTAGGAGACGCTTTCGCACTGTGCTGTCTGAATCAGATCTTCACCACCGACGCTGAGAGCAACTTCGGCAAGATCTCCAGCCCGGCTATCGACGCCAAGGTCGAAGAGGTGCTCGACGAGTTGGACCCGGTTAAGGCACGGGCGCTGGCCAACGAGGTGGACAAGATGCTGTGGGAAGAAGTGTTCAGTCTCGCGCTGTATCAGTCACCGGGCAATGTCGCGGTACGGAGCAAGCTGGCCAATTTCGGACCGGCCGGGATGGGCGATTTGAACTACAGCACAATCGGATTCATGAAATAGCTCGCTGAACGACCCGGGGTAGTGCGGCTTCAATCCTGGCTGCGGCCGAAACAGCTGACCCTGTCAATCGCATGGCCGGCCGGGCTGCAAGAGCATCCAGCTCATCGCCGCGGCCTTTCAGGGTTTCGGTGCCGCCATCGCAGACCTCAGCGGCGATGAGGAGCCCAGCTTCCTCCCTGGTGTCGAGCACACTGTGCCCGGCGGTAGGCAGCCGCACCAGAACAGCGCCGGGAATCAGAGCAGCGATCCGATCGGCCACCGCAGGCGGAGTGGTCAGATCTCGACCACCGGAGATGACCGCTGTGGGCCAGGTGAATTTGGGCATCGCGGTCACCAAATCGAATGGTTCGGATTCGAACTCGGGCATCTCGCCGGAAGCGATATCACGCATCGCGATCGCAGGGTCCAGCGGTAACCCATCGGGAATCCCTGCGAAATTGAGCTCACGGAAGCCGATCGCACCCACCAGATCGGACTCGTTGCGGTAGGGCACTTTGCGATCCGTCATGCTTCGAGCGGCGCGGCCCATCGCCGACCACAGCAGGCGGCGCCCGTCAAGCAGGAGGTCGAGCTGACGGCGCAAGAGGTCCGCCCCGCCAAGGCTGTATACGGCCGCGACGATCAAAGCGTCACCCGATGTCAGTGCGCCGCGCTCAGCGAGCTGCCGGATCTTGGCCGCCAGCTCGGAGGTCAGCGGGTCATCGCCGTGCCAGAACATACCGCGCATCGCCTGGCGGACGATCTCAATATCGTCCTGGTTCAACAGTGGCGAGTCGAGGATCATCGCGTGCACCCGCGCGGGGTGCCGGACTCCCACACCGGCTGCCAGATAGCTGCCGTAGGACGTGCCGTAGACCACCGCGCTGCCGATACCGGCATCGTCGAGAACTGCCGCGACATCATCGACCACCTGCTCGACGGTCAGCGCGGCCGCAGGCAGATCGGCACCGGAGTCGTCATGGCGAGACATACCGATTCCGCGGTGCTCGACCATGATGACATCGAGTCCGGCCTCGGCAGCCCGCCGCCGCATTCCGCGATAGTGACCGATTGAGGCCACACCCGGACCGCCGGGGATGATCACCAGTGGATGGCTGGTGCGGGGACCGGTCCGGAGGTAATAGAGGTCGAATTGATCGCCGGGGGTTCCGGTCACGGGTCGGCGCACTGACCGGACACCGGGCAGCGCGGCGAGCTTGCCGTGAGTACGGCGCCGTTTGGGGCCCAACGTCATCGGAACACTCCAGCCATACCGATGATTGTGCCAAGTCCGACGGGTTAGGGAAGAAAGTCACTAGTCGGTCGGTCGGACCGGTCGTAATTTGAGGGTGCGATGACTGAATTCATGAGCCAGACCGATGCCTTCACCTGGGCAATGGAGTCTGATCCGCGGCTGCGGTCCACGGTTGTGACGGTGATCATGCTCGATCGGGCACCGGATTGGGATGTGGTGCGATCCCGGTTCGAGGTGTTGTCCCGCAACATGCCCATCTGGCGCCAACGGGTCGTGGAGTCCCCGCCGCCCACGCCGCCGCGATGGGAGGACGCCCCCGATTTCGACATTGCCTTCCACCTGCGCCGGGTGTCCGCGCCCAAACCCGGCACCCTCGACGGGGTGCTGGAGATGGCCCGGGTCGCAGCCATGTCGGATTTCGATCGGGCCCGGCCGCTGTGGACCGCGACCCTGATCGAGGGACTCGACGACGGCGGCGCTGCCGTGTTGTGCAAGTTCCACCACAGCCTGACCGACGGGGTCGGGGGTGTGCAGATCGCGATGCACCTGTTTGACCTCAGCGCCGAGCCCCGTTCCGTCGATTCGGTTGAGGCCGGAACCGGGGAGCCGGAAGTACATGAGCGTGGGCCGCTCAGTGACTACGTCGACGTGTTGCGGTATGACCTCGGCCTGGTACGCCAAGCGGTCACCGG
>Ga0164295_10003805_pt1 | contig 12040 bp, 23 predicted proteins | sample GEODES006metaG_FD_111798 | JGI IMG/M metagenome (GOLD analysis project Ga0164295, IMG submission 111798) | Oligotrophic lake water microbial communities from Sparkling Lake, Wisconsin, USA - GEODES006 metaG | ecosystem: Environmental > Aquatic > Freshwater > Lake | place: USA: Sparkling Lake...
CTACAAGGCCGGCGGCGTCGAGACAATCGACTTTCTGCGGGCCAAGCTCACGCCGGAGGAGTTCGCCGGGTTCTGTAAGGGTAATGTCATCAAATACCTGAGCCGGGCAGAGCTAAAGGGCGGCGCCGAGGACTACTGCAAGGCGGCTTGGTACGCGAGCTGGCTGGCCGGCACTGACCCGCGAACGCTCCCATGATGGGGCTGGTCCCTTGGCGCCTGTGGCTGTATGGCGGCGCGCTGGTGGCGCTTACGGCTGGCCTGTGGGGCATCCATCGGCATGGCTATACGACGGGCTACGAGGCCGGCAGCGCGGCGATTGTGGCCGCATGGGAAGCAGACAACACCCTACGCGAAAAGGCCCGTTTACGGGCAAAAGAGGCGGCTGATGTTTTACTCAATACGCAGCGTAAAATTACTCAAGAGCTTGAGCAAAATCTCACGGCTCGGCTGGATGCTGCCGATGCTCGTGGCCGCGACTTGGCTCGCCGGCTGCGCGACGCTCTCACCGCCGGAACCTGTCCCCTGCCCCGGCCCGGTGATGCCACCAGTCAGGCTGATGGAGCCAGCGAAGAGCCCGGCAACCAGGCAACGCTTGGAGCAGCTCTTGCCGACCACCTCGCCGCCTGTGAACACGACGCCCAGCGGCTGACCGACCTGCAAACATGGGTAGGTCGAATTCAGCGGGAGGTGGTCATCCCTGACGCCTCCCGAGAACCCTAAACCTCATCTGTAAAGATTTCCCGCCAGAAGTCCAAAAGAAAGATGAAGGGCAGAATGGCAAAAGCGTAGAGGACCGCGAACGCCATCGCCGCAATGGCCGTGAACGTCCCGATGGAAAACCGCCAGATCCCCTCAATCACGACTTAGCTGGCCGTTCGGAATACCAAAGGCAGGCCAAGTAGCCGGCCCAAAATGAGAACAAAAACAAGAAAAACTCGCTCATTTTACACCCCACAAACAATGCATAACCGGAACTCTGTTTTTCCCCGCGCCGGCATCCGGCAGCACCAGCACGGGCCATCACCCTCAACCTTGCCCGACAAGAAGCGCTCCATCGAGCTGGTTCTTTCCAAATAATCTTTTTGCTCGTAGAACGCGGGCTTTCTCGCTCGCTTGGGCTTGTCGCTTTCCGTCTTCGCCTTCGCCGCATACGTGCATGGCCGGCAGACTGGCCGCCTCCCGCCTCGCCCGTTTTGTGCGAAATGCTCTAACGGCTTCTCGCCCAGGCAACGGGCGCAGATCTTCACCGTGGGTTCACGCGCCGAGTGGCGTAACCCGGCTCAACAATAAAATGAGGCCGCATTGGCCGCGCCTGAAAGTCGGCACAGACGCGCTTGTGACCCCAGTGTTCGGGGCTGGCATATTCCCACCGAATGCCCTTCGACTTGTAAAAGCGCGGCTTGTGACCCTTACCACACGGACTGCGCCAGTCCCACTCCGGCATCGGAGTGTAGTGAAGGCACTTCCAGCAGTTCACGGCTCTCACGCCTGTTGCCTCCCAATGATGGCCGCCAAACGGTAAATAAATCGATGCTTTGATACTCGAGGAATTCGCTGAATGCTGACGCCTTCAGGAATATGTTTTCGCCTGCTGTATCTCTTGCCGGTATTCGCGTCTGCATAGTCGAACCGTGGCGTTTTTCTCTCTTCATCTGTGCGGCCATCTGCAACCCAATTTGCAGCCTTGTAAATTGTGCCGCCATGACCTGCTGACGGGTCCGCATAAGAAACCAAAACTTTTACCAGACTAAAGTTTTGACGAATGTATTTCACAGCTTTAGAAATCAACCATGTTTCGGCGTTCTGTGGAACTGAATCATCGAGCCAAAGGCGAGCAAGTTCCCATGTTTCGCCGCCATAGCGTTTTGATGTCTCCCGTGGCGGCAACGCGAACACGATAACGCCCAAGAACTCGTTAAATGAATCTCTGCGTCGCATTCCAAGAACTAACGTACAGACGCCCGGCCATTTGCCAATGTAATGGCGCTTTATCATCGCATCAGCTTCGCGACGACCGATGCGCTCAACTATGCAATCGGCTCGCCATATCGCGTCAAATGTTGGGCAATTAGGCTTCACGCTGCCACCCGTAATCGGCCATCACCTCGGCTTCCGTCTCGCCCGTGCAAATGCGCATATAGGCTGCTTGCAACCAATGCTCGCCCATGATGTAACCGGGGTGGCGTTGGGCAGCGGCAACAAGTTTGGCAAAGTGTTCGTCCCGCACTTCATGTTTGTCGGGATGCCACTCGCCAAGACCAAGTTTCTTGTCCGCATAGGCGTCCGCTTCTTCAGCCATGCGGATGATGTCATCGCGGTTCACGCCTTCCCCCTCACCGACTCCCAAACGCCACGCAAAATGCATCCGGCAACCAGCAGCCAGATAGCCGCGCAGACAGCGCAGGCCACAACGATGGCGTACCCAAACAACTCCAGCTCAGTCATCGTAGTGTCTCCGGCTTGTTGTAATTGCGCCGCAAAACCTCGTTTTCCTCGCGAAGAAAGTGGTTGTCGATAATCACGCGCTCCAGTTCAGCCTGCAAGGCGCGGAGCCGGGCTTCTAAGCTTGGCGCGCGGTCTAACAGGTCAAAGTCTGCCTCGTTCACAGCGCCGCCCTCAGTTCGCCCAACTGGCCTTCCATCCGGCCAATCTGGGCATGGAGCAGGTCGATAACCTCCCGTTGCGCCATCACAACCTTTTCGAGCGCCACGATGGTTTCATCGGAACGGATCGTGGCCTCCTTGTATCTTGCAAACGTCACTTGCTCTTGCGGTGTCATTTCCTCGCCCTCCAGTGTTCTGCCGGAACCGGCCAATCCGGTCGGCTTGCTGCCCGGTAGCCTTCCAGCCACGCCTGCTTGAGCAGGTCGATGGTCGGCAACACCGGGAACCTTGAGCCGCACTTCGCCTGGTTGAGCAGCTCGCCGGCGCATTCAGCGGCACGGCGCACCAGCTCCTCGCGGTAATCCAGTCTCCTGCCCATCAGCCACTCCTGACTGGTGTTTCGCCATTCTCGCCAAACTCAAAACGAGCTGCTCTGGCCGCGTCACAGGCCGCTATTGTTTGCTCGTCAACATAAAATTCCGACATTTGAAATCCCGGCCGACCCCATTTAAATGCACATCCTGCCGATATAGATAGCCCTTCCCCGTATAGCTCATCAATAGCAGGTAAATTCATTATTGTTTTTGGGTTTGGAATTCCAATGGCAAAAATAACGTTTAATCCAGTTCCTTCACTCAAAAGCTTGCATTTTTCATATTCATCATCTGTCAGTTTCTGAGCCTTAACTTCAAGCCAAAATCTTTCGCGCTGATGACTGCCTTCTGGTCCACTAACCAAAAAATCAGGAAGATATTTTCTTCCGTTGCTCAAGGTATAGCCCTGAGGTTCGTATTCCCAAACCCAACCAGCATGGTCTAAATAGATTGCCCACCTAGCCTCAAGTCTCGAGCGAAACCTATATCCTTTATAAACTGTTTCTATTGGCGTAATTTTTATATCGTGGTTTTTACGTTGAATTTTTATCTGTGATTTTTTATAACGAACATCTGCGGTATCAAGTAGACGCAATTTACCAACAACCATTTCGTATTTTATGGCAACGTCTTTTTTTGCATAGGCGGCAAAAACTTTTCCACATGATTCGCAATAAAATGGATAAACAGTTCTTCCATCGATACAAATCATTTTCCCAATCCACAGGTTTTCGGAGAAACATACCTCGCAAACTCGCTCAGGAATGCTGCCAAGGTCAAACCTGTGATAAAGCCGACGGTCTGGCTTTCCGTTTCGTTTAATTTCCATCACGCCCTCGCTATCTCGTCGAGCACTGCGTCCCGCAGCGCGTCTGATTCAATCCCGCCGGCCATATCGCCCAGCGTCACCAACGCCCGTTCAAAAAAGCTCGTGAACTCCATATCGTCCATCGAGCCGAAGCTGATGGACTTCGGCACCATAACGGTCTGTCCACCTCGCAGCCGGAACTCGTCACAGTGACCCATCTCAACCTTCAGATCTGCCAGCAGCGCCTCGGTAGTCGCCCAGGCATCGGTTGAATCCCGCACGAGCTGGAGCAGCGCGAAGAACTTTCGATGGAACTGTGGGTTCCGAACCTTCCGCAGCTCGACCCGAACCACCTCGCCCTGAGCCAGTCGGCGCAATGCCTCGACGGCGGCATCGTCTGCTGCCTTGAGGCCGCCGGGAGTTCGGACGAGGTGGACGGTTGCCATCAGAACGGGATTTCGTCGTCGAATGCCGGGTCTGCTACCGGGTTTGCCTTAGGCGTCGGCTTGGGCGCAGCAGCTGGTGCCTCGACAGGCTGGACGCTGATGCTCAGGAACTTCCCCTTGGCGCTCTCCTTGAGCCATGCCGAGAGCTTGAACTCCGCGCCGGCCACGTTGAGCTTTCCGGTGTAGTCCGGACGCTTGGGGTTATCGCCCTTGTCATTCCGGAACAGAACGCCCCGGTTGGTGTTGTCAAAATCGCTCATCGCATCAACTCCTTCACCTTTGAAACTTCGGTATCCACTTCGTCCAAAAACTTGCAGACAGCGACCATGTGGCCGTCGAGGTCCAGCTCCTTTCGCGTGACGCGAATGTGGAACAACTGGAGCGCCGGCGGGAAGCGGTCATCGAATGACACGAAGTCCAGCCATTCGCGGCCAGATACCCAAAGGTTGTGAGTTACCTGGGGGACATAGGCGGGCGGCAGGCGGCCTTCGCGCAAATACTCAAGGTGTGTCACCGAGTCTGGACATTTGACCTCGAGGCTGCCATCGCCAGAACACAAACCATCCAAACTGGCGCCCACGAGCAGCTCCTCGGCGAACATGAAGCCGGGAACGTCTACCAGCTCGCCCACGGCAGCTTCGTAGGCAGCGACGGCCACGGGCTCGAGGTCGATGCCGCGTTGCATGGCCGCGTTGACGTACACCGACCCGCCGGCATTCCCCGTGATGCGCTCCAGCGCGAGCTGAAGGCGGTACTTCTTGCGCTCCGAGGACTCCTCGCCCTTGGTGCGGCTCTTGGCAAATACCGCCGAGCACGCCGACCCGGTGACACGACCAAGACGGTCAGCGAACCATTCCGGCGTTCGCTGCGGGTGAATGCTGGTGCGAACCTTCACGGCTGCACCGCCGAGGCAGCGGCCTTGATGGCCGTCCAGTCAGGCGTGGCTGAGATTGCCTCGCGCTGGCTTTTGGTGAGACCACCGAACCACGCCTTGAGCGCCTCTGTGCCTCCCTGAGCCACGGCAGCGGCATCGGTGAGGGCTTGGGTAGGCGCGGGCTTCTGCGGCTCTGTAGGAGCCTTGGCGGGACGATGGGAAGCGGCGTTGCCGTCGTCATCTTCTTGAGAAATCGAAGTCATGGCCGCAACCGAGTACCTGCGAAGGTAAGTAACGATGCTGCCCAGATCCTGCACCTTACTGGTCGGCGAGGCGCAGCTCAGGCTCGAAGTCACGTACCCGCCCTCCTTGTGCGCGATGGTGGTGGCCACCGTCACCAGCTGCTGGTCCGAACTGACGGACTGGATGATGGCCAGACCGTGGCGGGAGTAGACCGGGCGCACCGTGTTCAGCACCTCGGCAAGGTCGGCGTAGCGGTTCTTGAAGTGAGGATTCATGCTGGCTTTGGTGGCGTTCTCCACCTCAACCTGTGCCTGGGCGATGGCCGCGAAGAGCGCGGCGTTTGCGTTTTCAAGATTCATGGAAAAGACCCCTCATATTTAGATTCGGCTTTGTACGCAGCGTAAGCCGCGTCTTCGAGTTCGGTGCAGGCGGCGTCGCACATGAACAGGCCCATCGCGTCTACCTCAACTTTGCCGTCAGTCAGAAACAGTTTTGTCACGACAAAATCACAGTACCCTTCGGGGTCATTGTCCAATTGGCAAACGGCACGAAACTGCATCTCGTTCCACGTGAATTCAAGGCTCATCGCGCCACCTCCGTGGTCTGAACGCAGCGGCCGTCGCAGTCGTTCCCGACCGCGGCGAGGATGAAGCCGACCACCAGCAGAGCCAGCGCCCGGCGGCCAGCGCGGTCGGTCTGCGGTTTGCGCTTGACGTAGTTCGAGGGGTGGAAAAGCCACTTCTTGCCAGCGGCGGCAATGGCCTCTGCTCGCTTGCGCTGGAGTTCGGGCAGTTCCTCCTGCCCGACGAAGGTCGCCATGTGGTCGCGGTTCATGCCGCCACCTGCTCAATGCCGGCCAGCAGCCAAGCGCGCAGGCGCTGGCGCATATAACCAACTTGGTCGCAGATCTCCACGATGCGAACGTCAGGCGTAAAGCATTCCAGAGAATTGGCGGCTTCGCGCACCAGCTCCTGAGCGACTGCCTGGTAGAAGTGGCCGCCAACGATGCAGACCTCGGCGAAGGGCCGGCGACCGTGGCCGCTGGCATCGCCCAGCATCGCAGCGACTTCGGCAGTAATGCCAGAAGCAATCAGCTCGGAGCCACGCACATTGTCGAGCTTCCGATTGTAGTTAACGATTGGCCGGCGGCCATCAATCCAGCCGTGCTCGGCAGACAACACCGTGAGGTGCGCCAAGTTCAGGCCGGGATCGGTGGCCTTCAGCGTCTGCCACACCGGGCCGGTGTAGCGGTCAATGGCGGCCAGCGGCAGGGCGTGGCTCGACTTGGTGGCCGAGCACGACATGATGAGAAGGCGGCTCATGCCGCCACCTGCTGGGCGTCGGCCAAGTCGCGCTGTATGAACTCGACCGATGTTAGTAGATCAAGTGCAACAAACTTGTTGAAACGCTTAAGCGTCGCAATGCGCTCGATAGTGTCGTTATTGTAGTAAACGTGCGAGGCCACAACCGAAGCGGCGCGCAGCTTCGCGCAAATGCCATTAGGGTTAAAAGCGTGAAACAAAGCCAGCTGCCTTGTGGACCAAGAGGCGGCAGGGGCAAGAACTTTAGTCGCCGAGCAGGCCATCACAGGGAGGCGGTTCATGCCTCCACCTCGAGGTCTTTGAAGCCGTGCTTGCTGACAAGGTACTTCGCCATGTTCAGGCTCTGCCGGGCGCGTTCGTTGAGGCCCATGTACATTTCCTCCTGAGCATTCGACATCAGGCTCATGACCCGCATCATCGGGTGGCCAAGCGCCTTGGCGTCTTGCGCGTCAATTTCGGCCTTAGTGCAACCGAACATCTTGATTTCTTGCTGGCTCATTTCGGTCTCCTCGCTGGTTGGCGGTCTGTGCCGCCGATGGAGAGACATTAAAACAGTTTTCTAGCCATTGCAACTGTTTGCGGAAATTATTTGCGTGTGGTAGGGTCGCGCCATGAAAACGCAAGATGTTTTTTCCCACTTCGGCACAAAGGCGGCGCTTGCGCGAGCACTTGGCTATACCCCGCAGGCCTTCTATCACTGGGACGAATTTCCGCCGGAGATGGTCCAGTTCAAGCTCGAGGTTTTGACGGCCGGAGCCTTAAAGGTTACGCCTGGTACTGGCCAGAGGAACTACTGCCGACGCCGCAATAAGGAATAGGCCACTCCACCGAGCCGGGCGGTGGTGAAGCTCACCCGGCACTTTTTTAACAGCGCAATAGTGGAGCGCAACATGACCAACAAACCGCAGCCGCCATCGGCTTTTTTTAACGTCTCGATGAGTCCAGAAGGCATACGGCTGGAGCGTAACGGCGCATCTGTTTCGATGACGGCTAACGAATGGGACTACGTTGTTTTTTATGCCAAATGGCATGGCTGGGCCAGCAATGTCGGCCTATTTTTGGACAGGGCGGCGCGGAAGGACGGGAGCAGGTCTCTGTGAGTGGCTATACCCCGGTGTTCGCACAGATTTACCAAGGAACGCTGTACGGCAAGTGGCCGGCGGCCGCAGTTTGGGCGTCTCTTTTGCCTTTGCTCGACAAGAACGGCCATTTGGAAATGAGTCTTCAAGCCATCAGCGGCATGACCGGGTGGCCAATGGATTTGCTGAAGCAGGGCATTGACGAGCTGATGCAGCCAGATCCTAGCTCTCGCAGCGCAATTGCGGAAGGTCGGCGTTTAGTTATGATTGACGCGCAGCGTGATTGGGGCTGGATTGCCGTAAATCACAGCATTTACAGGGAGAAGGCGCGACTTATGGCTAAGTCGAAGCACGAAACTTCTGCCGGGCTAAACTCAAAAAGGATGAATGACCGCCGGAGACCGCCGGAGACCGCCGGAGACCGCCAAGAAGCGCCGCTGACCGCCTCTCATACACATACCCATATTCCCGTAGGGGCGGATGAATCCACCGGGAGCGATTCAAATTCCATGCCGGAAGATTCCATCAACCGTGCAATCTATGCCGACGCTCGACGCATCCTCGGTTTGTCTGCCGGCGGGATGATTACTCCGCATCTTGGCGCAAAAGGAAAAGGCATTGCATGGGTGGTTGAGACGCTGGGTGAAATTGACCGGCGCAAAATGGACCCTGAAGCGGCTCGAGCTTTTTGGTCAAAGATGGCCACTCCGAAGAGGAGGGGCGTTGTATGTTAAGCCAGCAACCCAAAACCTTCGGCGACTTTGGCATCGAGGTCAAACAGGCGGTTGGCGAATGTGACACGACCTGCCCGCAATGCTCCGGCCAGCGGAAGAACCGAAAAGCTCGGTGCCTCTCTGTCAACGTGGACAAGGGAACGTGGTTCTGCCACCACTGCGGATGGTCCGGCGGTCTGGGAACCGGAACCCGCCAGCTCGACCCACCGTGGCAGAAACCGACTTGGCGCAGTCCCCCGCCAATGGTTCCGGCTATCGGATCTGCTGGGTTTGACTGGCTAGCCTCTCGCGGCATTAGTCGGGAGGTGGCGCAGCGGAATGGCGTCTGCATGGCCTCGGTGTATATGCCGCAGGTCGAGGAGCACGTTACGGCGGTGTGTTTTCCGTACTATCGCGGCGAGATAGTGGTCAACCGGAAATACCGCGACGGGAAAAAGAACTTCAGGATGGAGGCCGGAGCCGAGCGCATCCTTTACGGGCTCAACGATATCGAGCCGACGCGATGCGTCATTGTGGAAGGCGAAATGGACAAACTGGCCATCGAGATGGCCGGCGTTCTTTCTTGCGTCTCGGTTCCGGACGGAGCGCCGGCAGAGAGCGCAAAGGACTATGGCTCAAAGTTCTCATTTTTAGAATCGGACGCCGACCGCATTAGTCCGGTGCGGGAGTGGGTTATTGCCGTTGATTCTGACGGACCCGGCCGCCGGCTGGAGGACGAGCTGGCGCGACGCTTAGGGCGCGAAAGGTGTCGTCGAGTCAGATGGCCGGAAGGCAGCAAGGATGCAAACGATGTACTCCGGCAGTACGGAGCCGAGACGCTAGCGCAGTACATCGCCAACGCCGAGCCGTTTCCAATATCCGGCGTGTTTGAGGCCAACGAGCTCGAGGACCGCATCCAGCATCTGTTCCGAAACGGATGGGAAAAGGGCGTCGAGACGGGCTGGGAGGAACTTGACCAGGTATACACGGTGCGGCCCGGTGAATTTACTGTCATAACCGGTATTCCCAACTCGGGCAAGTCGAATTGGCTGGATGCGCTGCTGGTGAACCTAGCTCGCCTGCACGGCTGGCACTTCGCGGTTTTCTCGCCGGAGAACCAACCAGTCGAGGACCACATGGCCCGCATCATTGAGAAATGGGCGGTCGAGCCGTTTAGCGATGGGCCGACCGAGCGCATGAGCCAGCAGACACTCTCGCAGGGCATCGAATGGGCTAGCGAGCATTTCTCTTGGATTCTGCCTGACGATGATGCGGAATGGACCGTGGACACCGTACTCGAAAAGGCGAAGGCGCTCTGTTTCCGGCGCGGAACTCGGGGGCTGGTCATAGATCCGTGGAACGAGCTCGAGCACTCTGTGCCGGCCGGAGAGTCCGAAACGCTGTATATCAGCGGCGCCCTAAAGCGCATTCGGCAGTTTGCCCGACGCCACGGCATTCACGTTTGGGTGGTCGCCCATCCCGCCAAACTGTACCGCGAAAAGGATGGCGGCTACCCGGTACCGACCCTCTACGACATATCCGGTTCGGCCAACTGGCGCAACAAGGCCGACAATGGCATCTGCGTCTGGCGTGACTTTGGAGACAAGACGGCGCCAGTCGAGGTCCACGTTCAGAAAGTTCGGTTCCGGCAAGTCGGTAAAATCGGCATGGCTCCGCTGGTCTATCAGCCGTCGACGGCCACCTACCGCGATGTTTCGCCGCATGAGCACACCAAGGGGCGCAAATGAAATCGGCAGAGCAGATGCTTGCAGAAATGCGGATCCTCGAGGTGGCTCGGGAACTTCGACGGGTGTTTGGGGCGAAGCTGGTGGCCATTCGGGATAACCAGGGGAACGGCCACGGGCGGCTCGAGCTGCTGGACGAGGTGCAGTTCTCGCCCGCGCAGGTAAAACCGCAGGTGGAAACGCAGGTCAAACCGTACCGCGGAAAGGGGCGCTGATGTTCTCGGTTACTTTCGTGGTTGAGGAAAACCCGGTTAGCTGGAAGCGGGCGCGGCAAAGGGGCAAACAGTATTTTGTGGATGACAAGACGCGGGCGTGGAAGGAGTTAGTCGCGCAGAACTTTCGGGATGCGGTCGGGCCGATGTTCCCGCCACTCTCCGGCCCGGTTGAACTGGCGCTTGCGTTTCGTCTGCCGATGCCAAGCTCGTGGAGCAAACGGCGACAGACGGTGTTCACCGGGACGCCTCACGCAGGCAAGCCGGACGCCGACAACCTCGCCAAGGCAATCATGGACGCGCTGAACGGCGTGGCATGGACCGACGATGGGCAGGTGGCTCGGCTGGGCGTGGCTAAGGCGTGGGCGCCGGCAGGGGCGGTGGTGGTGGAGATTCGGGAGGTGGTCGAATGAGCAGGTTAGAAAATCGCGCCGGCCACAAGATGGCCCGGCAGTGGGGCGACGACCAACGGCGCATCTCGCTGGGCGGCAAGGTGTTCGCTGATGGCGGGCAGATTGTGGACGGGTGGCCAAGCAAGTCGCCTGTATCCAGCTGGAACGAGGGCGACGGTGGCAGCCACAAGAAGGCCGCGCAGGTGTTCCCCGAGGTGTTCACGGCCGAGGGCTTAACGGTACGTCGGGCGCTGGAGGGCATGACCGAGATGCAGCGGTTCATCCTTTGGGCGGTCTACGTCGAGGGCTACGGGTCGGCGAAGCGTGGGAGGTTCGAGGTTCACATCGGCCGGAACCGTTTTTACGACGAGCTGGACCGGGCGCTGACGGCCATCGAATCTGAGGTAATTCCGGACGCCGAGGGGTAGGGATATCTTTTCGGGACAAGTCCGATTGAATTTGATACAAAGCAGGCAAGCTGTGAAAACTGACGAAGCAGCCGACCCCCAACGTAAATCCTCGCCTCGACCCGCCCCGTGCGGGTCTTTTTTTGGGCCAACCTTGTACGACCTGCCACTCGATCACGATCTCCCGCATCTTCGGGCGGCCATTCGTCTGTGTCGCTCTCTCGAGCTGGCCATCGACGGTGGCGCCCATCGCGGGATCTGGTCGCGCGAGATGCGCCGGCACTTCAAGTCGGTAGTGAGCATTGAGCCGGTAGAGGAGAACGCCAAGCACATCGAGGCGGGCGTGGTCCTGCTGGCTGCACTGGGTGCTGAACCCGGCACGGCAAGGATGCAGGCGGGAACGGAGAACACGGGGCAATGGCATCACGACCCGGTGGCGACGGAAGGCCAAGAGGCGCCAATCATTACGATTGACGCACTCGCCCTGGCGCAGGTCTCGCTCCTGAAGCTGGACGTTGAGGGCATGGAGCTGTTTGCGCTGAAGGGCGCGGAGAAAACTATTCGGGACTGGCGCCCGGTTATCGTGGTCGAGATGAACGGACTGCACCGCCGTTACGGGACCAAGGACGGAGAGACGGAACTGTGGCTTATCCAGCACGGCTACCGACTGGCCGAGCAGTACAACAAAGACCAGATCTGGGTCTGGCAGTGAGCCTCAAGGTCGCCTGCGTGTTCAAGACCGGCGGTGTCTACACCCCCGAGTATGTGCGCCGGCTGAAGGCTGGCGTTGAGAAGCATCTGCACTGGCCGTTCGAGTGGGTC
>Ga0164295_10003806_pt1 | contig 12037 bp, 8 predicted proteins | sample GEODES006metaG_FD_111798 | JGI IMG/M metagenome (GOLD analysis project Ga0164295, IMG submission 111798) | Oligotrophic lake water microbial communities from Sparkling Lake, Wisconsin, USA - GEODES006 metaG | ecosystem: Environmental > Aquatic > Freshwater > Lake | place: USA: Sparkling Lake...
ATATCATTGCTGCGCCTCAGGGCACGCTATATGGTCTGCTAGCGAACTTGCACCAAGAACTTGGCAACGAGGAGGAGAGTGCACGGATTGTACCGCGTTTGTTGGAGCACGTATCGCAGTTGCAGCTTCACTCGCAAGAGGTTGGGAGCGACCATCCAGCACTTGCAGGCGTGCTACACAATTTGAGGATGCTGCAGCGCCGAAATGCTATACACTGTGAGCAAGCGCGAGGGCTCTGAGGTCGCTGGTAGACAGAAAGCCAACTACTGAACGACCGAGGCGGCGAGGCGGTCGGGTCTCGGACCGGACCGCGGACGAAATTGAATCGTCCAAACACATGACCCGCCAGCCGGGCCACCTGGCACCCGGCGCCTCGCGCGTGCATCGCCGTCGGTCGTCTTGTAATGGTATCTCAGGTGGTGGGCCTGGGTCGAGGATCCGAGATTACCAAGAAATACCTTACATCTTACAAATTACATGTACCATATTATTCGGGTTGCTTCGTCCTTCGACGAGATGACCATGCCCATGCGCCATCGGGGGGCGCCTCGGCCGGGTACACCCCACATCGCACATGGGGAGGTACACGCCCCGCGCAGACACAACACGCACACGAGCCGCCTAACCCGTGTGTACATGCACTCAGAACGAGCTGTGTGTGCGTCGCTCATTTCTCTGTGGCCGTTCTCTGGCATATCATTTCTCTGTTGCCGTTCTATGGCGTACTCCGAGCGTGCAAATGCGCATGCAGCGGTATGCTCCCGACCATCGCCCGCGCCGCCAGCCATCGCCCGTCGATTGCGCGTTTCGTCACCGGCGACTTTACTCGTCCTCGTCGCCCGTGTTACCCTTGTACTTCGCGATGATCTCCTTCTCGACGTTGGGAGGCACAATCTCATATGAGTCGAGGCTCATCTGGTACGAGGCGCGCCCCTTGGTCGACGAGCGCAAGGACGACACGTACTGGAACATGTTGGCGAGCGGCACCATCGCGCGCACCGTCTTCATGTTGCCGCGCTCACCCAGCTCGGCGACCATGCCACGCCGGCTATTGATGTCGCCAATCACGTCGCCGATGTACTCCTCGGGCGTGGTCACCTCGACCTTCATCACCGGCTCCATGAGCTTCGAGCCCGCCTCGCGCAGGCCCTTGCGCGCGGCCGCGCGGCCGGCGATCTCGAAGGCCATCGTCGACGAGTCGACGTCGTGGTACGCGCCGTCCATCAGCGTCGCCTTGCACCCGATCACAGGGAAGCCCGCGAGCACGCCTGCGCCCATGATGGACTCGAGGCCCTTGGCAACGCCGGGGATGTACTCCTTGGGCACGGTGCCACCCTTGATGGCCTGCTCGAAGACGAAGCCGCCCTTGGCGCCCTTCGACTTCTCGCCATCCTCAGAGATGAGCGGCTCGAACTTGACCACCACCTTGGCGAATTGGCCCGAGCCACCCGACTGCTTCTTGTGCGTGTGCTCGATGGTCACCGTGCGCGAGATGGCCTCGCGGTACGCCACTTGGGGAGCGCCGATCTGGCACTCGACCTTGAACTCGCGCATCATGCGGTCGCAGATGATCTCGAGGTGGAGCTCGCCCATGCCCTCGATGACCGTCTGGCCGCTGTCCTCGTCGCGCGAGAAGCGGAACGACGGGTCCTCCGACGCGAGCTTGACGAGCGCGCTCGCCATCTTATCCTGGTCGCCCTTCGACTTGGGCTCGACGGACACCTTGATCACCGGCTCGGGGAAGTCCATCTTCTCGAGGATCACGGGGTTCTCGGGGTCGCAGAGCGTCTCGCCGGTGGTCGTGTCCTTGCAGCCCACCAGCGCCACGATGTCGCCCGCGCGCCCGATTTCAATGTCCGTGCGATCGTTCGCGTTCATCTCGAGCATGCGCCCGATGCGCTCCTTCTTGCCCTTGACAGAGTTGAGGACGGCGTCGCCCTTCTGGAGGACGCCCGAGTAGATGCGCGTGAAGGTGAGCGTGCCCACGAAGGGGTCCGTCATGATCTTGAACGCGAGCGCCGAGAACGGCTCGTCGTCCGAGGACTTGCGCTCCATCGGGACGTCTCCGTCGAGGTTCGTGCCCTTGATGGCCTCTACGTCGAGGGGCGAGGGCAGGTAGTCGATCACAGCATCGAGCAGGCACTGGACGCCCTTGTTCTTGAAGGCGGTGCCGCACAGCACGGGCACGAACTGGAGCCCGATGCAACCCTTGCGGATGCACCGCTTGAGCTCGGCCTCCGTCGGCTGCTCGCCTTCGAGGAAGGCCATGAGGAGGTCATCGTCCATCTCCACCGCCATCTCGACGAGCCGCTCACGGTACTCGATGGCCTGTTCGCGCAGGTTCTGCTTGCCGTCGGCGGCCATCTCGTCGGGGATCTCCACGATGTTGAACTTGGCGCCCATGGGCACCGAGTCATCCCAAATGATCGCCTTCATCTGCACGAGGTCGACCAGGCCGCGGAAGTCATCCTCCTTGCCAATCGGCAGGTGCAACACCGCCGCCTTCGCGCCGAGCAGGTCTTTGATCGTCTGGACGCAGTAGTAAAAGTTGGCGCCCGTGCGGTCCATCTTGTTCAGGAAGCACATGCGAGGCACCTTGTACTTGTCGGCCTGCCGCCACACGGTCTCGGTCTGCGGCTCAACGCCCGCGACGCCGTCGAAGCACGCGATCGCGCCGTCGAGCACACGCAGGGAGCGCTCGACCTCGAGGGTGAAATCGACGTGGCCCGGCGTGTCGATGATGTTCATGCGGTGCTCGCCCGGCATGACGACCGCGCCGCCCGCGCCCTTCACAGCGGGGTCCCAATAGCACGTCGTCGCGGCCGAAGTGATGGTGATGCCGCGCTCCTGCTCCTGGACCATCCAGTCCATTTTGGCACCGCCATCGTGCACCTCACCGATCTTGTTCGTCTTGCCCGTGTAGTACAGGATGCGCTCGGTCGTCGTCGTCTTGCCCGCATCGATGTGGGCCATAATGCCAAAGTTGCGGTATAGGGACAAGTCGATTTCACGCTTTGTGGCGGTTTTGATATCCATGACCGGGCCGGTGGCGCGGTGAGCGCTCACGGCCGGGCGCGCGGACGTCGCCACGTAGCCGTGCACCGAGGCCACAATCGCGGAGGCGGTCACAATCTTGTACAACATGATCACGGAGGCCGAGCAGTGATCGAGGCTTCGACGCGTCTGCTGAGAAAAGGCTTGCCCTCGCGCCCCGAGATCGTCTCCTCACACTTGGTTTTGAGGCGGGCAGATTGCGGCGCGGGAGGGTGGGTCGAGAGAGATAGACATTCTCGCTCGTCGTGTGGGTGTGTCTGGTGGAGCGGCGGCCCGGCGGCGGCGGCATGTGGGCGGCTTGCCGGCAGAGACCATCTCTAGAGTGCGGGCGGTCGTGTCACTGGCTCGACGATAGTAGACGCGAGAGCCGGACACCGAAGTTCTCATAGCACGAGCTCCTCTCGGATAGAGCGAGAGACACGTTGGTAGAGAACCCCCGCGGCACGAAGCGAGAGCAGGACACCGAAGTTCTAACACAATATTCTAACAACGCGTAATCATACGGATCCAGCAACCAGTCTCTCTCCAGGCGATGCGGAGACGTAGAGAAACAGAAGCCGATAAGACTGACGTCTAGCTGTAATGATCCTATCTGACGCTAATCTGACGCCTGAGACCGCGACTCCCAATTCACGTACGGTCTCGTAAAATAACCCTGTCTACCTGTGTCACGCTTTCTGTTGCCGCTGTCGCGCCTCCGCTTCACGTAGCATTCGCGCAATGTCCGCGAGGCGTGGCCGTGGCCCATTCTGGAGCTTTGCCTCGATAATTTCGAGAGCTGTCATGCCGTCACATTCTGTGTAATCGGTGTCGTCCTCAGCGACCCGCAGATTGGCCTGCGCGCCCGCCGCGAGCAACAGCTCGACGCAGCGCTTATTTTCGTGAATCGCCGCCAAGTGTAGCGCACTCTTGCCGCCTGTAGCCCGGTCGTCCAGGTTGGCCCCGCGCTTGATGAGCTCCTCGCACATCTTCTCGTGGCCCTCTATGCAGGACAGCATGAGCAACGTGTGGTTCGTACGGGTCGCTTTCGGATCGTCTATGTTGCCTCCTCTGTCGAGCCACGAGGTCACTTTAGCTAAGTGGTACGCCTGATTATAGGTTTCCGCAGTCCACTTGCCGCAGGTCCGGGTGGAAGTGCTCATTCTTTTCCGCGTCGCCCCATCCGCGGTCTAAAAACCATTTGGGCGACTTTGTGGACGGACGTTTTCGGAACTTCGGTTGCGACACGAGGAGGTGCGCACTCAACAGGATTCGAGGCGGCTACCCTCGCGCAAGCGCCTCAAGCGGACAGTGAGTGAGTGAGTGAGAGTGAGTTATTGAGACACTCACACACTCACTCTCTACATGTACAAGCGGACATGCTGTGATCGAAGCGGCTTCTTGGCGATATCTCCAGCAAAGTCAGTCACGAAGTAGACAAAAGTCAAGTCATGGGAAAGGAGTGGTGTTATCTGCTAAGGAATTCTCGCGTGACTGCATGCATCGAATGCTTTTGTAACTTTAATTAAAAATGCATTTCGTCCGCTTGCTGAACCAACCAAAATGCTCAAACCGCACAAGCTTTTGTACGCGACACGAGTAGTGTCGTGCGGTAGTGTCGAGCGTTCATTGAGATGCGCCCAGTCGAGTCTCCATCCCGCCGTGTGCACCCCGAGGGGAGCACTGTCGAGCGAGGCAGTCTGCATCGCCTCGAGCGCGGCGAGCGGCGCATCATCAGTGAGCACGAAGAGGTTCTAGAGGAGACCGAGCCAACCCCCACACAGCGCTACCGTGCATCGGTGCTGGCACAGATTGACAAGGTTGTGCTGCAGCCATCCCAACCGCCTCCCTCTCAAAAAGCGGTCGCAAGATTCATGGCGCAGCACCGTTGCTCATCAATGGAGGTCGCGCGCAAAAAGATGATCGAGGTCGCACCATTGACGCAGCATGCTGCTGACACTGTGGCAGAGGGCGACCAGAAGCATGCTGACGACGCTGGCTTCCTGTCGTTACAGCCATGCCTCGCAGCATTCTCGCTCTTTTCGAAAGACCACGACCCCTTGCTGCCACGCAGCCGGACGCTTGGCCGGACGGCAGGCACAATGGCGCCGCCACGACCGCAGTCTTCAGTTGGACACTCGTTGGGAAATTCGGGCGGGGCACGCCTATACGGCACCGACGCTGACTGCAAATTCTATTCGTTCGGAGGGTTGCTGCATTCGGTCGCCGTGGGTGCCATTCGACCGGTCCGCGGCTCTTATCTTGTGCGCCTGTGGCGCGGCGGCGACTTTCTCGCGCCACGCCAGGCGCTGCCCCCCGAAGCTTTCTGGTCCGCTGACCAGCTCGAGCGGCTGCTCCGAGCGTGCCAGGCGGCCCACGGCCACAAGGCTAGCGAGCCCTTTGGCGCGCTCTGCGTTGCCGTGTGCCATCGGTGGTTGAGCGACGGCAGCCCAGAGCCCGAACCAACGAGCCGCTTTCAACTAAGCCGTGTGGCGCGCTTCGCGGAAACGTACCTCAGGGCAGTGTGCGCGCCCCTCTTTGCCGCGCTCGAGCGGGCCGGTCAGCCCTCGGGTGTGCCCGACTGCGCCGTCTTCTGGCCCTTTGCTTCACTCTACCAACCGCACGCATCACCCTCACAGCCTCATCAGTACACGTACACAAGCCCCGCCTATGTTGAGCCTCCCCTGTCACAAGTACAGCTCAGCCTGTCGGAGGAGGGCAAGCGGTGGAGCGCCTTGTGGTTCGGGCACGCGCACACAGTGCTCTGGGTGCAGCCCGAGGTGGACAGTGCGTTTGCCACTCTGCACGGCGCAGAAGACGCCTTCGACATGCACCGCGACGGCGGCGTCACGTCTCATCGAAAGAGTGGCTGGGCCACTCTGGAGCTGGCGCTCGCCGGATTCCTCAAACCATCACACAAGCGCCTCGACGTGAGCCGGCACCCCACTTCACGCCCCGAGTGCTTTAATGACGGGTCGGCGGCGGGCGACGCAGCCGCAGCCGCTTGGTGGCGCGATACGTTAGTGCCCCTCTGCGCTCTGCCGCCCGGTGCGCCTCCGCAGCTGCCCGAGCGCTTCTCGCGCGTGCTCCTGAGCAAGCGGACCTTTAGTCATGCAGCGGAGGCGGAGATGGCCGTGCAGATGTACGCAGACTTTTTCGCGGCCGCCACGCGAATGGCACCCGCACTCGAGTGCGCTGGGCGCAGCTGGGGCGTGGCGCAGATGAGGGTGCTCGCCGAGCTGCTCCCGCATTGCGTCCGCTGCCGCGCCCTCGACCTAGCGGGAAATCCTCTTGGAGCCGAAGGTGGCGCCCTTCTCGTGCGCGCGCTGGCCAAGCCCACGTGTGGTATCACGCGGCTGGACGTGCGGCACACGGGCCTACCTGCCGAGTGCGTCCGGGCGCTACTCGAGATCCGGCGCCTCAAGAGCATCGCACTCGCACCGCTCAACCTGTACGGCGCGCGACAGGCGCTCGCACTTGAGGTCCTCGAGGGCCAGATGCCGCACCAACCGCGGCTAGTGCTCGAGCCGGACGCAAGCGAGCAGCGCGCGCTCGATGTGCTGGACGACGAGTTGCGCGGGGTGCAGAAGGCGCTCAAGGCGCGGCATGCGCATCAGCTGGGCTGGGTGGCCAATCGGCAGTTTTGACAAGAACTGAGGTCTGGAACTCTCGCCGCCCGCCCGCGCAGCGCGGACGTACGGGGGTCGTTTCGGCACGTGTGTGAACGCGTGTTGGTGTGCCATGAAATATAGCGATCCTGTGCGGCTTCGCACCGGCTGTGAATGTGGTGTGATCATCGAAGTGTGAAGAGCGGGAGCGCTGCTTCGAGCGAGGCGGAACACACAAAATCATGTCGGACGAGCACGTAACACAGGTGCGTGTCGCAAGCGGCAGCAATATTCAGACCTGCGTCGCGCGTGTACTACAAACGCTGGAGGCCCTTCCTGCCCAAGCAGTTGTGCGCCTCGTTGCGCAAGGTAATGCGGTCGCAAAGGCAGTTACTATCGCCGAGATCAGCAGGAGACGGCTGCGAAGGCTCCACCAGAACACACAGGTTGGACTCGTACGAAATGCTGGAACCGAATCGAGCTCCGCTGCCAAGGCATCGACTGATGCCTCCAAATCTGAGCCTGTGCCGACGATTTCCATCACGCTCTCGTGTTGCTCACTCGATGTCTCGCAACCGGGGTATCAGCCGCCGCTCACGGAGGATGAGTTGCTTTCCGGATGGATCTTTGACGACGACACGCCAAAGAATGCTGTCGCAAGGGCCACCGATCGGAAGAAGCGATCGCGGCCTCACAAGCGACCGCGTGGTGATGCAGCGCCAGATTCTTTGCCGCCTGCACCGCCCACGCTGCCAGCGCCGCTCACATAAGCGTCATGCGAGTCCGGTGTGTACACTCTGTTTGAAATCAGGGTATGATGAGGATTGTGGCAAATCCTTAATCCCTCCCCTACCCACTTGGGTGATAAAATATAAACAGCACTTGTCCAGATCACCACAATTGCAGGCCCCTCCAGCCTGAGCCAATTGGCCTGAGCCTCCTCCATTGGCCTCCTCCAAAACTTTTGCCCGCAACACACCTCTAGTATCTCTCCGCGCTCTCACAAGTCACTCGCTAAATCACTCAAGGCCCGCCGCCAAAATGAGGCGCGAACCGTGTGCGAGCAGGGTCCGGTGTGCCGCTCGCAACGATGCGCGCACTCGCGCTCCTCGCCCTCCCAGAGCTCCATGACAAGCACATGCCGCCGGCCGGCGGTTACCGGGGTGACGCAATGGAACTTGTGCGAGACGAAGACGAGCGCGCTGCGAAGGTGAGATTCGAGGTCACGTGGCAACAGATAGTGAGCGAGCCGGATGCATTCGTCCGAGACCTGACCAGATGAGACCAGTCGAGATGAGGAGAGCGCGCGCGTGAGTTCCAGGGCTTGCATCGTACTCGCCCTTCTCAAATGGATACCGACGCATCGTGCCGTCGCATTCGAGAGTGCGAAACTCGCCGCCTTCGAAATCTCGACTGTCGGAGAGCATCACGTCTATGGTCACGAGCGAGCCTGCGTCATAGTGCGTGAGGAACGGGAGCGATCCACCAGCCTCGACGGTGTGGTATTCGACGCAGCGTGGGACGACGGGCGCGACAGCGCGAGGCAGCAGCTGCCAGTGATCCGCATCGACACGTGCGGCCGTCTCAATCAACCTCGCTCGCAGCTCGGGCATGCATTTGGCAAAGAGGCCATCCGTCGAAAGATACGCAGTCTCCCACTTGCCCTGGCGGTAGGCAGCCGCCTGGTTGCTGGTTGTGCGGCCTGCACTGCCGAGACGCGGCTTGAGTTCCGCATACAGTTCATGAATTTCATGGACTTCGCGAGCTGAGAGGAAGCCGGGAATCCGCACCACGTTTGTTTTCTGCGCCTCAGCCGAGAGCGGAAGGTGCTGCTCTGCAAGCGCTGAACCTGCAACCATCGACTCGAATTCAGCATATTGCTGCATCGTGATCGCGGCTGCCGCTGCTGCCACCGCCGACACGGACGCGGCGGCTCGGCGCAAGGGAGAGGAGAGAAGGGACATCGTGAATCCTTTGTGTGAACCGTTGGCTGTGAACCAGGGGTCCCCGAGCTAGCGGTAACTACTCCGGTACGCCGGTCCGAAGCCTTGTGTTTCACTGTGAAAATTGGTCCAAGAGGAAGACTGGAAGAGCGCCAAAAAGCATGCCGGATTCATCGGCAACCGTGACGATGGCCGCGGCTGCGGTTGCCTCCGGAAAGGCCTCGCTCAGGCCACAGAACGTCGGCATCCTCGCTATGGAGGCGTACTTTCCCCAAAACTGCCTACAGCAGACGGCGCTCGAGGAGGCCGACGGGTGCAAGGGCAAGTATACGATCGGCCTGGGCCAGGAGTCGCTCGGCTACTTTGACGACCGCGAGGACGTGGCGTCCATCTTGCTCACCGCGCTCGCGCGCCTTATGGAGAACTACGGCATCGAGCCCCAGCAGATCGGCCGGCTGGAGGTGGGCACCGAGACGCTGATTGATAAGTCGAAGAGCGTGAAGACGACTTTGCTCGCGCACCTGTTCGGGCCCAACGCGGACGTGGAGGGCGTCACGTCCACCAACGCGTGCTACGGCGGCACTGCGGCACTCCTCAACTCGGTCGCGTGGGTCGAGTCGTCGGCGTGGGATGGGCGGTACGCCGTGGTTGTGTGCGGCGACATCGCCGTGTACGCTCCTGGGCCGGCACGGCCGACGGGTGGTGGCGGCGCAGTGGCGATGCTCATTGGCGCAGACGCGCCGCTCGCCCTCTCCGGTCCGCGGTGCACCCACGCCGCCGAGGTGTATGACTTTTACAAGCCCAAGGGCGATACGGAGTACGCGACCGTCGACGGCAAGCTTTCGCAAGAGGCCTACCTCACTGCCGTCGACCGCTGCTATGCGGGGCTGCAGGCGAAGCGCGCGGCGGCGGTAGGCGGTGCCCCCTGCACGCTCGACGCCTTCGGCTTCGCATGCATGCACTCGCCCTACGCCAAGCTCGTTCAGAAAGGCTTTGCGCGAATGCTGCTCGCCGATGTGATTGCGCAACCCACGCGTGATGAGTGGGCGGCTGACGCGGACGCGCAAAAGGTGGCGGCGGTGCCGCCCGCGCATAGCGTCAACGATCGCGATACCGAGACGGTGCTTCGCAAGCTTTCTGCCACCCGCTACGACGCGATGTGCCTGCCCGCCGGCGGTATCTCGACGCGCGTGGGCAACTGCTACACGGCGGCGGTGTACATGAACCTTCTCGCACTCGTGAGTAGCCGGGCGGCGGAGCTGGTCGACAAGGAGCCGGACGTGCTCTGCTTCTCGTACGGCTCGGGCGCCGTCGCCACCGCCTTCGTCATTAAGGCACGCAAGCCGAGCGGCACGAACGCGCTGAGCGGCGCGAGCGGGCTGCCTCCCCTGCCCTTCACGATCGAGCGCATAGCGCAGACTGCGGACGTGTTCGCGCGCCTAGCAAGCCGTACGGAGCGTACTACGGCCGACTTCGCAGCCGCGATGGATCTGCGCGCGACGCGCTACGGCCAAGCGAGCTACTCGCCCACTGGCCCGATCGCCGAACTCTTCCCCGGTACGTACTACCTCGTGTCGGTCGACGCAGAGCACCGGCGCAGCTACTCGCGTACGCCCAAGTGAGACGACGGCGCGAGTGGGCGAGTGGTGACTGGTGCGGCGGGGGCATGGCGGGCACGAGGGTCACTTACGAGGGACACGAGCAGGCACGGCCAAGGCAGGACCGACCACCACACGACAGACGGCGCACGATGGTACGGGTATAGGGATCTTCATGTGAGGCGCGGCGGCTGCGCGCGATGGCGCCGCGCGAACCCGGAATTCGGCCCAGGAAAAACAGTTCTCTTCAGAAAGATGTAAGTTCTCTTCAGAACCGTCTCCAAGTAAAACATAATTACGAGTATGATATTGAGCTGCAGCAGCTCCCTGGAGACCACGTGACAGGCACACGCGACACCCGGGACCCCGCCCGCAAGACGTCGTCTCTCTACTCTCTTCCGTTCGTAGCTCCCCCCATTTTTAGACACCCGCCCCCCCGGTGCCCGGACCCTCTCCCGTCCGGTCTCCGTCTGCCATGGTTGCGCCACAACGCCACAGCCTCAGGAGTGCCGACCTACGAGTTGTTGCTCTGCGCGGCCTCCCATTCGGGCCCCCACAGCGGCGTGCCCTTTTCGTCGAAGCCCGACGTGATGACACCGCTCTCAGTTGGCGTGGTTACGAACACGTCACCATCAATGCCGAACTCGCGCGCGGTCTTGAGCAGACTCGACTGCACGGCCTCAGCGAGAAACTGCGACATCGTGTCGAGGCCCACCGGCCTTTCGAGGCCGGAGGTGCCGCCACAGACGGCGACCACCGACGGCCCCTGCGAGCTGAGGAATGCGCCATGCGCGCCCGCCTTGATTGCGGCATGGAGGAGCGGTTCAAACGGGTATAGACCTGCACGGTACTGCTGATGCAGTCGATCCTCCATCGCAAAGCGCAGCGCGTCGAGCTGGCCGGTCGCTAGGCTATTGACTAGCATCGCCGCGCGCCCGATGTTGTGCACCGCATCCTGGCGCTTGTACCACGCGGGCAGCACCGCGCGCGACGCCTCTTTGTTGACAGAGCTGTCGACGTCGGGGATGAAGAGGACGCAGTGGAGCCCACGCGGCAGGTTGACGCGCTGCGTAATCCACTGCTTGGATCCGTCCTCCGATCGGAAGCTCACCTGCAGCCCGCCGTAGATGGCGGCGGCGATGTTGTCGGCCGAGCTCTCCTCGTCAGCGGCCAACTGCAGCAGCTGCTTCTTGACGTTTGGCGTGTAGATCTCTTTGCCGCAGAGCGCCATGCCGCCGGCGAGCCCGGCTACCAGCGCGCTCGAGCTTGAGCCCAGGCCTCGGCGCGCTGGCACGACGTTGTGGCATTCAAAGCGCAAAGGTGGCGTGGATGCCCTCTTGCCCATAATCTCGAGTGCCTTGTAGCACGATTGAACAACGAGGTTGCTTTCATCTTCAGGGAGCGTTCCATCCTCCACGCCGTGGACACTGCAGGAGAAGGCATCCGCGCGCTCGATGATGATGCGGTTCCGCAGATCAAGCGCGAGGCCCAAGCAATCAAAGCCTGGGCCAAGGTTTGAGGTGGTCGCAGGCACGTCGATGATGACCCGGTGCACTGGTGTAAAGAAGGATTCCCACGTGGCGCCGATGCGACTATGAGAGAGGCGGCGAAAGGGCGCAACCAAGGCGGAGGCTGTCGATGGGAGCGAGCGCGCTGCAAGCGCTGCAACATGGTTCATCTCGGTCCTCACACCCTCAAGTCAAGTCAAGTCAAGTCAAGTTCATTGGCTGCGGCCGACCACTTGTTACTACCGGGGGACTGGTAGCGCTTGCGCAGCCAGGCTGATCCCAGCGAGTTCCCTTTCGAGCGCGATGCGGCGCCGACCGGCCTCGAGCTCTTCGATCGAGGCGCCCAT
>Ga0164295_10003807_pt1 | contig 12037 bp, 14 predicted proteins | sample GEODES006metaG_FD_111798 | JGI IMG/M metagenome (GOLD analysis project Ga0164295, IMG submission 111798) | Oligotrophic lake water microbial communities from Sparkling Lake, Wisconsin, USA - GEODES006 metaG | ecosystem: Environmental > Aquatic > Freshwater > Lake | place: USA: Sparkling Lake...
CGAACCCGGAAGTTAAGCCTCTCAGCGTCGATGGTACTGCAAGGGTGACCTTGTGGGAGAGTAGAACGTCGCCGGACTTCTTTTATAAAAAGGGGCGCTTTAACGAGCGCCCCTTTTTTATTTGTCTTTGTCCCTAGAATTAATCTAATAATTTAAAAATGCACCATTATAAAAATTGCAGACCGTGAAGGAGAAAGAAACGATGGAAGATAGAGATAAGCGCCCATCACGACCTCCTGCACGAAAACCCTCTGGCCCTAACTCCCAACGTCGCCGTGAAGATCTTCCGGCTCGTGGTGGTTCAACAAGCCGTGCAGGCGCACCACGTCAAACACGTGATGGCGCAGATCCACGCGGGGCAAGGCCTGCGCCAATGGATCGCGATCAATCACGGTTACGTCCACGAATTTTTGAACCAGATATTCCAGAAGATGTCACTGGCGAAGAGCTAGAGAAATCAGTTCGCGCAGAACTTTTATCGTTGTCTCCAGAAAATGCAAAAGTTGTTTCACGACATCTTGTCTGCATTAATTTGTATCAAGATACTGATCCCCAATTAGCGCATAAGCATGGAATTGCTGCGGCGCACCATGCAGGTCGTTTAGCGGTTGTTCGCGAATCTGCAGGATATGCCGCTTACAGAGCTGGCCATTATGAAATTGCACTAAAGGAACTACGTGCAGCCAACAGAATTTCGGGAGATGTTTCATCATTGCCAGTAATGGCAGATTGCGAACGTGGTCTTGGAAACCCCCTAAAAGCCCTGAATTTAGCGGGTTCTCCAGAGGTTAAGCGTTTAGCTAAACCAGAAGAAATTGAAATGAGAATCGTTGCTGCAGGTGCACGTCGTGATCTTGGCGAGTTGGATGCAGCTGTTGTGACCTTAACCTGCAAAGAACTCAACAATGAAACAGATGAATGGGCGCTTCGATTGCGCTATGCCTACGCAGATGCCTTAGATGCTGCTGGCCGAAAAGATGAAGCACGTGAATGGTTTGCAAAGTGCGCTGAACTTGATGAGGAAGAGTTCACTGATGCTGCCGAAAGAGCGGGTAAGTAGTTACCCACAATCTGATTCACCGTCATGGAATTAGTCATACCCACGAAATAGCGTCCCGCTCTCATTGATGAGAAGGGGTATGTGATGGTTGCAAAGACAGTTATTAAGAAAAGAAAAGCTCAGCAAGAGGAAGTAGCCGAGGATTTCTCGCTCAACGACTTAGTTCTTCGTGGCAGAGTTTCGCAGGAGGCGGTTGAAAAAGAGTTGCCAAGCGGCGACAAAGTTGTTGAGTTTCGACTTATCGTTACCCGCGACAAACAGTCTGGTGTCGATACCTTGGACATTGGGGCATGGAGTTCGAAAGCTCGACGAACAGCGTTAACACTCACTTCTGATCAATGGGTAGAGGTATCAGGCTCAATTCATCGACGTTTTTGGAGCGGGCCAACCGGTCTTGCTAGTCGCTGGCAGGTTGAAGCGGTCGAGATAACTCGAATTTAGGTAGGCTTATGGCATGAGCAAGAACAGTGATATCAAAGCCACGATCAAATCAATTATCGAGAATGTCCAACTTGGAAACAAGTCAGGCACCGAGGTTGCACAGTCAGTCAATGTTTGGCTGAAAGAGGGCGGAGAAGCTCTCAAGATAAAGATCGAGGATGAGGTCGAGCGCTCCGTTTCTAAAATGGGTTTTGTAAAGCGCGGAGAGTTTGAAGCGTTGAAGCAAGAGGTTGCAGCCCTTAAAAAGGGCGGGGCAGGAAGTTCAGCAAAGAAAACTGCGTCTAACAAAACTGCGTCTAAGAAATCTGCTGTTAAGAAGCCTGCAGTCAAGAAGAGCGCGAAGAAAACTGTTAAGAAAGTTGCCAAAAAGAGTGCGTCAAAGAAAGTGAGTAAGTAAATGGATCATTCACTTAACAATGACTCAAATGCAACCAATCAAAGCTTTAATGGTGAAGCATTTGTGGAAGATCTGCGTGCGGAACTTCAAGAGATCGACGCTATGCAGGTTGGCGATCATGCAGAGCGTTTCGAAGCGCTTCATCAGAAACTCAACCAAGCTTTTTCATCGATTGATGGAATGTAATTAAGTCACTTCAATGAAAACACGATTGGATGCTGAGCTGGTTCGAAGAGAGCTCGCGCGTTCTCGTGAACAGGCTGCCGATCTCATTGAGAAAAGATCTGTGCTAGTCAATGGAATTCCCGCAACTAAGCCGGCGACGCAAGTTGATGCTGAAACTTCAATTACTATCTCTGGAGATCGCGATGATTTCGTCTCTCGCGGTGGCCACAAATTAGAAGGCGCTTTAACGGTTTTTACTGGCGTACATGTTGAAGGCAAGCGCTGCTTAGATGCTGGTGCATCCACTGGTGGTTTCACCGATGTATTACTTCGCCGAAATGCGGGTCATGTTGTGGCAGTAGATGTCGGTTATGGACAACTGGCATGGGAGTTGCGCCAGGACGAACGGGTTACTGTTTTAGATCGCACCAATATTCGTCACCTCACCGGAGAAATGGTGGGCGAACCAATCGATTTAGTTGTAGCGGATTTGTCCTTTATTTCGCTGACTTTAGTTTTGCCCGCGTTAGCAGCGGTCTCAAAGTCAGATGCAGATTTTGTAGTGATGGTGAAACCCCAATTCGAAGTTGGCCGTGAGAAATTGGGAGCCGGAGGAGTGGTGCGAGATCCAGCCTTGCGAAAAGCTGCAGTTATCGAGGTAGCAGAATCTGCGTACGATGTTGGCTTAGGAACAATGGGAATTGCTGCAAGTCCACTTCCTGGGCCTGCTGGAAATGTTGAATACTTCCTGTGGCTACGACGGGGCGCTGCAGAAATTGATCATGCCATGCTGGATGAGGCAATAGCGATTGGACCACAGTGAAGCGTAATCTTTTAATTGTTTGCAATCCAGGTCGAGTCGATGCAGTTGTTGCAGCAGTAGAGCTACAGCAAAATCTTGCATCAACCTTTGGTATTTACACAATTTCGGATGTCAATATTCCAGGTGTCATCCGTTCGACAATTGCAGATCTTCCTGAAATCGAAGCTGCAGTTGTTTTAGGGGGAGATGGAACAATGTTACGTGCGGCAGAGGTTGCCCACGAGCGTGATATTCCACTGCTGGGCGTGAACTTGGGCCATGTGGGCTTCTTATCTGAAGTTGAACGATCAAGGATTGCAGATGTTATACAAGCCATTGTTAATAAGTCGTATGTGATCGATCCACGAATTACTTTGGGCTACACCGTCGAAAGAGACGGCAATGTAGTTGCCAGTGGCTGGGCGCTTAATGAGGTTACTGTCGAACGTGAAAAGGCTACGATGGTTGAACTGTTCTTGGAGATTGATAATCGACCTATCTCACGCTGGGGTTGCGACGGATTAATTTGTTCTACGCCGACAGGGTCAACTGCTTATGCCTTTTCCGCAGGTGGCCCAGTTGTATGGCCCCAAGTAGACGCTCTTGTTGTTCTTCCGATTTCAGCCCATGCCTTGTTCTCGCGTCCACTGGTCATTTCTCCACAATCTGTAATTGCAGTCAGCATTGAATCAAATGAGGCTTTTCTATCGGCCGATGCTTTGCGAAAGTTTCCTCTGGTAGCTGGGGACAGAGTTGTTGTAACAAAGCATTCAAGAGTTATTCAACTAGCCCACTTTAAGAACACACTCTTTAGCGATCGATTGGTGGCAAAATTCAAACTACCTGTTGAGGGCTGGCGTGGTGAGTGAACGTACATTTCTTGAAGAAATAACTATTCGCTCGATTGGTGTAATCGATAACTCGACTATTGAAATTTCTAAAGGTTTAACAGTTTTATCCGGTGAAACTGGTGCGGGAAAAACCATGATTTTAACTGCTTTGAACTTGATTTTGGGTGGCAAAGCAGACAGCTCACTGGTCCGCAAAGGCTCCGAACGTTTGATTGCCAGTGGCAAGTTCTCGATTCCAAAGGCGCAAGAGTTTTTGTTTGAAGACGCGCTGATTGAGGACGGTGAATTAATTGTTGTTCGAACCGTAGCTGCCGATGGAAAAAGTAAGGCGACCACTAACGGAGTCAGCGCCACCGCATCAACTCTTGCCGCATTTGGCGAAAATTTAGTTGAAGTCCATGGACAAGCAGCAAATCACACGATTACAAAATCGGCTAGACAGCGTGAGTTAGTTGATCGATTTGGTGCAATTGATTTAGCCCAGTATCAATCTGCGCTATCTAAGTATCACGATATGAAGGAACGGATTTCGGCACTGAAGAAAAGCATTGCCGCCAAAGACAAAGAGTTAGCGGAGCTGCGTGAATTCGCACGAGAATTTTCCGCACTCAATCCAACACCTGGAGAACTTGCCGATATCGAATTAGAGATCGCACGCTTGTCCAGTGTTGAAGAGTTGAGAACCGCAACCGCGATGGCAACTTCTGCGATAGAGGATGAGGAGGCAGGCTCCTTAACCTCACTGGGAACTGCTCGACGATCATTAGAGAATGCTCGCTCGAAAGATCGACAACTTGAAGAGATTTATCAGCAACTGAGTGAGAGTTTTTTCTTACTGGCCGATGCCCAAAGTGCTTTGAATAGCTACCTTTCACGCCTAGAGGCTGATCCTGTTCGATTAGATTTTCTTCAGCAACGTAAGTCTGGGTTCGTGGCGTTGGTAAAAAAGTTTGGCTCGGGCAACTCGGTAGAGGTCGAGATTGATGCCCTACAACTTCGCTTTAAGAATTCATCGGAGGCGATTGCAGATCTTGAGGGCGGTGATGCTCGTTTGCAGGAGTTAGAAAAAGAGTTAACCGTAGTTAAAAAGACATTACTGACAGAGGCGATGAAGACTTCTGAATTGCGGACAACGGCTGCGCAGAAGTTGTCTACCTTGGTTACGCAGGAGATCCAACAGCTTTCAATGCCGCATGCAACCTTTGTTGCAAAAGTCGAATCAGGCGATTATTCAGCACCTAAGGAAACCGATTTCACTGCGCAAGGATGCGATGAGATTTCGATGTTTATTCAGGGTCACAAAGATGCTCCACTCGTTCCATTAGCTAAGGGTGCTTCAGGCGGAGAAATGTCTCGCGTGATGTTGGCACTAGAAGTGGTGATTGCATCAACACATCCGATAGGAACATATGTTTTTGATGAAGTGGATGCAGGCGTTGGTGGAAAAGCGGCGATTGAGGTTGGACGTCGGCTACATCAATTGGCTCAACATGCCCAAGTAATTGTTGTAACGCATTTGCCTCAGGTTGCGGCCTGGGCTGATTCTCATTTTGTTGTCACAAAGAACAATGATGGAACTGTCAGCCAGAGTGATGTGCGTCAGGTCTCGGGCGAAGAGCGAATTGAAGAGGTTGCTCGGATGTTGGCAGGGCTTGAAAACTCGGTCAGCGCACGAGAACACGCCACTGAACTGCTATCGCTGAAGGTGTAAGAGCCACCCGCAAATAAATGATAGGTTTGTCTTCCATGGGCCAAGCACATGTGACGAAACACCTCTTTGTAACCGGCGGAGTCGCCTCAAGTTTGGGCAAAGGACTCACCGCCTCAAGTCTTGGACGATTACTAGTTGCCCGTGGCATCCGAGTAACGATGCAAAAGCTCGATCCTTACCTCAATGTCGATCCTGGCACCATGAATCCTTTTCAGCATGGTGAAGTATTCGTCACCGATGATGGATCTGAGACCGATTTAGATATTGGCCATTATGAGCGCTTTCTGGATCGCAATCTTCATGGCTCAGCAAATGTGACAACAGGTCAAGTTTATTCTCGAGTAATAGCACGTGAGCGCCGGGGTGAATACTTAGGTGAAACGGTTCAGGTTATTCCACATATCACCAATGAAATTAAAGAGCGCATCATCGCAATGGCTGGACCAGAGATAGATTTAGTCATAACTGAAGTTGGCGGAACAGTCGGCGACATCGAGTCCCAACCGTTCCTAGAAGCTATTCGGCAGATTCGTCAAACAGTCGGGCGAGACAATGTTTTTTACCTTCATGTTTCTTTGGTTCCATACATTGGTCCATCGGGAGAACTAAAGACCAAGCCAACTCAGCACTCGGTTGCTGCATTGCGAAGCATCGGTATTGCACCAGATGCGATAGTTCTGCGCTCTGATCGTGAAATTCCTGAGAGTGTGAAGAAGAAGATTTCTTTAATGTGTGACGTCGATTCAGAGGCGGTCGTTGCTGCGGTTGATGCTCCTTCGATTTACGACATTCCTAAGGTGCTTCACAGCGAAGGCCTAGACGCATACGTTGTAAAGCGTTTAGGTTTTGATTGTCATGATGTTGTTTGGGGTGAATGGGATGCACTTCTTGTAAAAGTCCATCATCCAAAGCATCACATCAAGGTTGGGCTAGTAGGAAAATACATCGATTTGCCTGATGCGTACTTGTCGGTTTCTGAGGCCTTGCGAGCAGGTGGCTTTGCTAATGAAGCCAAAGTCGAAATTGTGTGGATTGCAAGTGATGAATGCGAAACTCCAGAGTTAGCCAAAAAGCATTTAGAAAATGTTGATGCAATCTGTGTTCCAGGTGGATTTGGTATCCGCGGTATTGAAGGCAAAGTTGGAGCGCTTAAGTTTGCTCGCGAAAACAAAATTCCTACTTTGGGTTTGTGTTTGGGTTTGCAGTGCATGGTGATCGAAGCTGCGCGTAATCTTGCGGGAATCAAAGATGCAATTTCAGCAGAGTTTTCAGATTCTGGAACTCCAGTGATTGCAACCATGGTTGACCAAAAGGATGTTGTGTCAGGTAAAGCTGACATGGGCGGGACGATGCGCTTAGGTCTGTATAAGGCTGATCTCTTGGCTGGATCTGTCGTTGCTAACACCTATGGATTAACTGAGGTCTCTGAACGTCACCGCCATCGCTATGAAGTCAACAACTTGTACCGTGATCAGATTTCCGCAGCTGGTTTAGTTGTCTCAGGAATGTTTAAAGAGCAAGATCTTGTGGAGTTTGTGGAACTGCCTTCACAGGAGCATCCTTACTACGTAGGCACGCAAGCTCATCCTGAGCTTCGGTCACGTCCAACGAGACCTCATCCTCTCTTTATTGGTCTGATTGCTGCAGCGATAAAAGCGAAAGGCTAATCATGATCGTAGGAGTTCCCAAGGAGATCAAGGTTCACGAATCACGAGTTGCGATCACTCCCGAAGGTGTTTCAGAGTTTGTACATGCGGGCCACACCGTGATCATCGAAAACAATGCTGGTGCTGGTTCCTCGATTAGCAATGAAGAATTTGTTGCAGCCGGGGCTTCAATTGTTGCCACCGCCGATGAGGTTTGGCAGAAATCAGATTTAGTTTTAAAGGTAAAAGAGCCGATCGAACCTGAATACCCAAAGATGCGCAAAGGTCAGACGCTCTTCACTTACCTTCACTTGGCGGCTTCGAAAGCCTGCACTGATGCTTTAGTTAAATCGGGAACAACTGCAATTGCATATGAGACAGTTGAAGTGAATGGAACATTGCCATTGCTTGCACCAATGAGCGAGGTTGCAGGTCGACTTGCGACCCAGGTTGGCGCAACAGCGTTACAAAAGCCACATGGTGGTCGTGGAGTTTTACTTGGTGGCGTTCCAGGTGTTGCACCCGGTCGGGTAGTTGTTATCGGCGGGGGAGTCGCGGGTTTAAATGCTGCAGTCATTGCACTGGGAATGGGCGCAGATGTGACGGTATTTGATCGCTCAATAAATCGCTTGCAGCACATCGACACAATCTATGGTGGTCGAATCAAGACCCTTGTAGCGTCCAAGCATGCAATTGAACGTGAAGTTAAGTTGGCTGATTTTGTGATCGGTGCAGTTCTGGTTCACGGAGCTAAAGCGCCAAAGTTGGTTTCTAATGCTTTAGTTGCTCAGATGAAGCACGGTTCAGTTTTAGTGGATATCGCAATAGACCAGGGCGGTTGTTTTGAAGATTCAAAACCAACAACGCATGCTGAACCCACATATACGGTTCATAACTCAGTATTTTATTGTGTAGCAAATATGCCAGGCGCAGTTCCAGTTGCCTCAACCTATGCACTTACTAATGCAACACTTCCTTTTGCGCTTGCATTAGCAAATCATGGGTGGGAATCAGCTTGTGCCAAAGACAAGGATCTCGGTAAAGGTTTAAATGTGCATGATGGGAAGATCTACTACTCCGCTGTCGCAGAAGCGCATGGTTACGCAAGCACCGAACTTTGATATCGCTGCCAGTTCATTTCTCAATCATCTTCAGATTGAGAGGGGACTTGCTGCAAACTCGACAGCCGCATATCGACGCGACCTTGAGAAATTCAAGACGTTTCTCAATGGTCAGGGCCTCAGTGATGTTACTCCGGAAGTAATCACCGCTTTTGAAGCTTCATTGCGCCAAGCAAAGCTTTCAATTTCTACGGTTAATCGTGTTGATTCAACTTTACGTTCTTTCTTCAAACATTTACAACAAGAGTACGACATGGCGGATCCAACTTTGGAGATCGCATCGAGCAAGAGTGCTCGTCGATTGCCGAAGGCATTAACCTACGAACAAATAATGTCGATGATAAATGCCGCATTCAATGAAAGTGAGCCAATTACCTTACGTGATCAGGCACTTCTGGAATTGCTATATAGCAGTGGTGCTCGCGTCAGTGAATTAATCGGAGTTAACTTAAGTGACCTCAGCACCGTATCAACTGCAGACGGTGAAATCACAACACTCAAGCTTCGAGGTAAGGGTTCCAAAGAGCGGATTGTTCCTTTAGGTTCTTATGCCGTTAAAGCGATTGATAACTATTGTGTTCGGGTGCGTCCTGGATTGTTAGCCAAAAATCCCAAGAACAATCCTGCGCTTTTTATGAATTCAAGAGGCAGCAGACTATCTAGACAATCGGCTTGGCAAATGGTTTTAAACGCAGCAACTGCTGCTGGAATTACAGAACATGTATCGCCCCACGTGTTCAGGCATTCATACGCAACACATTTATTAGATGGTGGCGCAGATATACGCGTGGTGCAGGAACTTCTAGGCCATGCATCGGTGACAACGACGCAGATCTACACCTTGATCACAATTGATAAGGTGCGTGAAAGTTATTCGATGGCGCATCCACGCGCCAAATAGTTCTACTGCCCGCGAAGTCTGCGTGCCAAGATGCTTTGATCGCCCTTAGCTTCTAGATCTGCAATGATCACAGCGATTGATTCGCGAACGATTCGGCCGCGATCAACAGCTAATCCAAGATCCCCGCGCAGTTGTAAGCGCGCTTGATCTAGATCAAAAAGTTCATCCGGAGATAAGTACACAGTGATTTTCTCATCGTGACGCTCACGCCCAGAAGGGGAACGATCAACCGTCGTGACGCGACGACGTGCGATTGTGCGGACACCTTTCTTTGATGAGGCTGCTTTAGGTGTCGCAATTGCTGGTGGAACTAATGGTGCTGACACCTCTTGAGAACTCTGTGCAGGAACTGCGCTAAGTGCCGGTGCTGTTGAACGGAAAAGTTCATCTGCTCCTGGAAGGTTTGCTCTACGTGTCATCGTGCGCCTCCTCTGGCGATTAGTTCTCGGGCTAGGCGGCGATATGAAGCGGCACCACCTGAAGTTGTTGCATAAGTAGTAATTGGTTCGCCCACAACGGTTGTCTCTGGGAAACGAATTGTTTTAGCAATGATTGTTTCAAAGACATCCTCTGGGAATTGTTCCAAGATTCGTTCTAGAACTTGTCTGTTATGAGATGTTTTCTTGTCGTACATAGTTGCCAAAATTCCAATTAGACGAAGTTCGGGATTAAGGAAAGTCTTTACCTTGTCCAGATTTCCCTTAAGTTCGATAAAACCATGTAGAGCAAAGTATTCGCACTGCATTGGAACAATAACTTCTTGAGAAGCAACTAGTGCATTAATTGTTAACTGACCCATAGTTGGCTGACAGTCGATCAAAATCACATCGTAATAATCACGAAGCGGAGCTAGCGCTCTTTTCAGGTATTGCTGTCCGCCAATTTCAGCACCCAGTGTTGTTTCAGCTGTTCCTAGATCACGGTTTGCAGGCAAGAAATCCAAACCAGGAACAGAAGATTTCAAAACAATTTCATCGACATTTGCAGTCGGCGTCATCAAGGCGTAGTAAACGGTTTGCTCTAGTGGAAGTGAGTGCGCATTAACTCCAAGTCCGAGTGACAAACCACCTTGTGGATCAAAATCGACGAGCAATACACGGCGACCCAATTCAGCAAGGGCTGCGCCTAGGTTGATCGTGCTAGTTGTTTTGCCTACGCCACCCTTCTGATTGAAGATGGCAATAACTTTGGCGCTGCCATGATCCTTTAACGCAGCAGGGGTAGGAAAGTTCTTGGCATTCTTGCCCAGCAGGTTTGCAGTAGTTGCCACATCCTCGGCAATTGTCGATTTAGCGTTCAATCTTTAAACCTCTTTCCTGATATAGCAAGGAGCCTAGGCGTTCCACCGAAAACAGGCAAGCGTGAAGTAGTGTGCCCCCATGGCTTCAGCAGGTGAGACAGTTGGGATAGTAGATGGTGGCGTTGATGTCAACGCATCCTCCGGGGGTTTCTCCGTTCACCTGGCAAACTTCGATGGTCCATTTGATCTGCTATTGCAACTGATTTCTCGGCACAGAATGGATGTAACAGAGGTTGCTCTGAGCATCGTCACCGACGAATTTATCTCCTTTATCCGAGCCCTGGAAGCCTCAGGTGAGGGTTGGGAATTAGATCAAGCCACAGAGTTCCTAGTAGTTGCTGCAACCCTTCTGGACCTAAAGGCCGCCCGTCTCCTGCCAAGTGGGGAGGTTGAGGAAGAAGAAGATCTAGCTCTTCTTGAGGCCCGAGACCTGCTTTTTGCTCGGCTGTTACAGTATCGAGCCTTCAAGGAGATAGCTGCAACCTTTAGCGAGCGCATAGCCGCGGCTGATAAATCCTTCCCTCGAGTTGTTGCCCTAGATCCAGCTCTCGCAAGTCTCTTGCCTGAAGTCTTAATCGGAGTAGGCGCTCACCGCTTTGCGGCAATAGCCGAACGAGTTTTAACGCCTAAGGTGGTAGCAGTTGTAGCGGTGGAACACCTGCACATGAGCCTGGTGAGTGTGGCTGAAGAGTCCAAGCGTGTGGTTAGCGCCCTTCGCCAGGCGACCTCCATGAGTTTTAGAAATCTGATTTCGGATGCCGATAGCTCTCTTGTGGTGGTGGCACGGTTTTTAGCCCTACTGGACCTGTATCGGCAAGGGGTGTTGCGCTTTGATCAGGTGGTTGCCCTGGGCGAGTTGCAAATTAGGTGGACCGGAAGCCTTGAAGGCGAAGTCGAGATCACCGATGAGTTTGATATACCCGTAGTTTTAGAGATGGAAGACTCGACAGAAAGTGGCGATAATGTCTAATGTAGAAGTTCAACGTTCAATCGAGGCGATCCTCATGGTCGTGGATGAACCGGTGACCGAGGTGGTCCTTGCCCAGGTCCTGGAACTTCCGGTTGAGGAGATTGAGGCGGCATTGGTGGTCTTAGCAGGATCATATGAAGAGCGTGGCTTTAGTCTGCGTAAGATAAATGGGGGATGGCGCTTCTACAGCCATCCCAGTTATTCCACCGTTGTTGAAAAGTTTGTTCTTGATGGTCAGCAGTCTCGATTAACACAGGCTGCCTTAGAAACCTTATCGGTTATTGCTTACCGCCAACCTGTGTCTCGAGCTCGCGTTTCTGCAATTCGCGGGGTCAATGTTGAGGCTGTCATGAAGACTCTGATAACGCGAGGCCTGGTAGAAGAGTCTGGGCTCGAACATGAAACCGGGGCCATTTTATACAAAACTACCAGCTACTTCCTTGAGCGTTTGGGGTTGAACTCCCTAGAAGATCTTCCCGCTCTAGCCCCATATCTGCCGGATCTAGATGGTCTCGATGAAATCCTCGATTCGCTAACTGACTAGCACTTCCACTACCCTTACCTCCTGACTGTCGGGAGGATAGCCATGGCCCAAATGAGGCTTAACAAGATTATTGCAGACGCTGGTATTACAAGCCGACGCGGTGCCGATGAATTAATCGAATCAGGTCG
>Ga0164295_10003810_pt1 | contig 12032 bp, 10 predicted proteins | sample GEODES006metaG_FD_111798 | JGI IMG/M metagenome (GOLD analysis project Ga0164295, IMG submission 111798) | Oligotrophic lake water microbial communities from Sparkling Lake, Wisconsin, USA - GEODES006 metaG | ecosystem: Environmental > Aquatic > Freshwater > Lake | place: USA: Sparkling Lake...
GTTAACACCGGCGATGGCTGGTATCGCAGCCTTAACGCCCCATCCTGGCAACCACCACCTGGCATCTTTGGCATTATCTGGCCCTATAACTTCATTGTCCTTGGTTTTGCCGCAGTAACAATTGCGCAAAAGGCTAGTAACACAATAACGATGATCTACTTAACTTTCTTTGCACTCTCAGTAACATGCGCACTGACGTGGGCCTATCAGTTCTATCGCCCCCACAACTTATCTCTTGCATCCTTGGCACTTGTGGGAACTGTTCTCTTAACCATTCCTATGACAGTAATTGCCTTTAGGACTTCCACTGGCCTGGGAGTGGCACTACTTCCCTACCAAATCTGGGTAGGGATAGCGGCAAATCTGAGTTACACCTATAGCAAACTTAATTAGCGCTTACTTCTCCACGCACTCCACGCCCCCGTTGACCACAACGCCCAGATAACAAGCAGTGGTTGGAAAAGAGTTTCTTTCAAAGCTGAAGTGAGCAACTAAATCGCGGTTCTCCGCGCTTCCATCCCCGAGGCTGCATAAATACTGTCAATTGCTTTGGCATTTGCCAACGCATCATTAACTCCAGTAAGAATCTCTGCACCTCTGACATATTCAGCGAACGCTGCGAGCTGCCATGTGTAAGACGAGACGTTACCTAGGTGCTCTGTTCTATTTGAGACAGGGCCAGTCACGATTACTCGATCATCTACTCCTGGGAGCACAAACGAAGGCAGGAATATTTCACCTTTTGTGCCTATGATCTTAAAGGGACTATCAAAATGCGTATAGTCCATATCGCAAGAAAGCTGACCTTCAGCGCCATTGTCGTAGAGAATCGTTGCGCTCATAAAATTGTCAACATTTGGTTTCCGCTCTCTAGATTCAGCAGAAATTATCTTAGGCTCCGTATTAAACAGACTCAAACTCAAATGACGTTGTATGTGAAGTGAGTAGCAACCCAAGTCCATCATTGCCCCTCCTGACAATTCAAATTGCCAGCGGAGGTCATCGTCACCTGGAGCTGGAATATTTAATGCAGAAGTAACTTTTCTGATTTCACCAATTTCACCTGAAACTGCTATCTCAATGGCACGCTTTATTGTTGGGTGATAACGATAGTGAAATGCCTCAATAATCTTCGACTTTGACTTTATTGCTATTTCAGCCACGTTTCTAGCTTCGTCAAAATTTGACGCAAAGGGCTTCTCGGAGATGACATGCTTCCCGGCATGCATCGCAGCAATATTGAATTTTGCATGCATTGAATTTGGTAAAGCGTTATAAACGACATCAATGTCAGGATGATTAATCAAACCTTCATACCCATCTACTACATTTTCTATCCCCCAGCGATCTGCAAAGATTTTAGCCTTTTCAAAGTTTTGAGAACCAACAGCCACTAATTTGTGTGAAAGAGCCAATGATGGAATGCAAATAGCTGATGGAGCAATCCGAGCAGCTCCAAGAATTCCAATATGCAGAACTCTTGAATCACTCATTAGAAGCTCCTCATTCTTATAGTTCCGTTTTAACTGCGCTGAGTTCCGGCTTTCCGAAAGGTGATCCAGATTTAAGCCACAATAAAAGTCGTTCAGGCTTAATCAATTCTTCTAGGACCAAATACCCAGCTCCTTTAATGCCGACGTCATCGGAAATATTTGAGATTTCGATGGATAAATTCCGCGTTGACAACGCAGACGCCTCGTCATAGACGGTTCGGCGGATTGAAGATAGAAGTTCATTTCCCAGGGCAGAAACACGACCTCCAATTACAACTTTTGAAGGATTGAATAAGAAAAGTATTTGAGCTATTGCACTTCCTATCAACCCACCAGCTTCGTTTGCAATTTGAATTGATTTGGGATCTCCGGCGAGAATTGCCTGAGTTAATAACTCAATGTCAACATCTCTTTTCGACTTTAAAGCCGCTGATAGGTACTTGCTTTCACCATTTTTTGCAATTCTTAATGCCTCGCGAAGAATCGCAGGGGCTCCCGCTAACGCCTCTAGACAACCACGCTTACCGCATCTACAGACAATTGTGCTTTCAGATTTCGCTTTGAGATGACCAATGTCGCCGGCACTTCCAGATTCACCGTGTAGAAGTTGTCCCTGATAGACAAGGCCTCCACCAATTCCAGTTCCAATTTTAATATAAACAATTGAATGCATTTCGCGGCCTGCCCCTGCACGAGACTCTCCTAGTGCCATTAGATTTACTTCATTGTCTACCCAGACTGGAACTTTGTATTTTTTCTCTAAATACTCACGGACAGGAAAGCGATCCCATCCAGGCATAATCGGTGGAGCAATCAACATTCCGCTCGCATATTCGACAGGGCCTGGTAAACCTATGCCAATTCCCCATAATGTGCTGTCAAGTTTGGAAATTGTTTTGTCTATTACTGAATGTAGTGCTCCAAGTACCTTTTGAGGTCCTTCGCTAATGTCTAATTTAACATTTGAACTTGTTAAAACATTTCCAGCTAAATCAGCGATCCCAATAAGACCTCCTGTTGCTCCTAATTCAATAACTAGAACGTAACCAGCATTTTGGTTAAAACGAACTTCGCGCGGGGCTCGCCCGCCAGTTGAATCTAGGAGTTTCCCTTGAGTTAGTAATTTAAATCTAAGGAGAAGGTCCAACTTAATATCAAGAGCGCTGCGCGATAGATCGAGCGCCTCAGCAAGCTCTGAGCGTGAGAACGCTTTCTTCTCAATGGAAAAAGCAATGATTCGAGAGAGCACGCGTGCATCGCGAAGGGTGATAGCTCTTGGCATGAGCCTAACTCTAGACCCTAACTTGGTACTTTTGACAATTATAACGAATCTTTATTTTTATTATGATTGACTTTTTATTTTTATTCGCTTAAGTTTCCCAGAGAACGAAAGGATGGGTAATGGCTCAAGTGGCAGACCGACAAGTGCTTTTGCAAGCTAGCAATCTGACTAAAGCATTTCCTGGTGTCATGGCCCTGAGCGGAGTCAATTTCCAAGTTAAAGCTGGTGAAGTAAACGCACTCGTTGGTGAAAATGGTGCTGGAAAATCAACCCTAATCAAAATCATTGCTGGGTTTTATACGCCTGACTCGGGTGAGATAAAGATTAACGGTGAATCATTGAAGTTCACAACTAAAGCTTCCCATCTTGCAGGCATTGCGACTATTCACCAAGATCACCAACTTATTCCAAACATGTCAGTTGCTGAAAACATCTCTCTAGGTATGTGGGAAACCAAATACGGCTTTGTTTCAAAGCGGCGTGAAGCGGAAAGAGCGGAGGCGATTCTAAGTGAAATTCTACCAAACCTAAATCCTCGTAAACTTGCCAAAACGCTCTCCCCTGCAGAAGCTCAACTGGTCGAAATTTCGAAAGCGCTCTCTGAGAATTCGAAAATACTTGTTATGGATGAACCAACTTCATCACTTTCAGGAGTAGAAGTTGATCGTCTTTTTGAAATTGTCGAAAAACTGAAAATGAACGGAATTGGAATTGTTTTTGTCTCTCATTGGTTAGATGAAGTTTTCAAAATATCTGACTACATCACAGTTTTACGTGATGGGAAATTAGTTGATTCTGTTCCAACAAAGACCGTTAGTCGAGATGAAGTTATTCGCAAAATGGTGGGAAGAGATATCAAAGAAATCAAATCAACTTCTCAAGGAACTTCTAGAAAAATCCTAGAAGTTCGAAACCTCACTCGTCATGGGATCCTTGAAAATATTTCATTCGACGTCAATGCAGGTGAAATCGTAACCCTGGCTGGGTTAGAAGGTGCCGGGCGCAGCGAAATTGCTGAGTGCATATTTGGAATAGAGAAATATCAATTGGGGGAAATTCTTGTAGACGGGGTACTTTTTGCGAAGTCCAGTCCCAAAGCGGCAATAGAAGCTGGAATTGGGTTGGTTCCTGAAGATCGACATAGTCAGGCAATGATTCCTAAAATGTCTGTTAAGAACAACATTTCTGTCGCACTACTAAAGAGATTCACACGTCTATCGTGGCTGCTTCCAAAAGCAGAAGAAGACATTTATTCCGCTATGAAAGATAGGCTCAAAATTAAGGCACCCACGTCCGAAACTAAGATTGCAACACTTTCTGGTGGTAATCAGCAGAAAGTTGTTCTCGGTCGCTGGTTGTCACTTAGTCCTAAACTTTTGATTTTAGATGAACCAACTAAAGGTGTTGATGTTGCGGCCAAAGCCGAGATTTCAAGAATCATCACAGAAATGGCAACTCTTGGAACTGCTGTGCTCTTAATAAGCTCAGAGCTCCCCGAAGTCTTGGCTCTGAGCGATCGGGTGATCGTAATTCGGTCAGGGAATATCTCAGGAGAACTAGTCGGTAGTTCAATTACTCAAAAGTCCATTATGGACTTAGCTATGGCAATCTGATGGGAGCTGGAAATGGGAAGTAAAGCTAAATTTCATTTAAAAAATAATAATATGAAAAATCTGAATTCACTTCAGGATTTTGGTTTGTTATTTGTTATCTTGTTTGGAGGAGTAATTCTCTCGTTTGCTAGTGACGTATTTGCGACGGGATTAAATTTTAGAAATGTAGCTTTAGCATCAACCGTTGTTGCAGTTATGGCAATTGGCCAGACGTTTGTAATTCTTGTTGCGGGTATCGATTTATCAGTAGGCGCAATGTTGGCTCTCTCATCTGTATTGTCTGTTGGTTTCACTATTAAGCAAGGATTGCCTGTTGGAGTGTCAATTGTTTTAGCACTACTCGTCGGCCTATTTGTAGGACTCATAAATGGTCTTTCTGTAACTGTATTGAAAATCCCACCGCTAATTGCCACTTTGGCTTCCATGTCAATAGTTCGCGGATTCGCCTACATCTATTCAGGTGGAATGAACATCACTCCAACACCGGATATCTTTTCCAGATTCCAAGAAGCAACAATATTTGGAGTACCGCTGGTCATTATTTTTACGCTCGTTTTAGGAATTATCGCTCACATTACATTGACAAAAACTTCCTTCGGGAGACAAGTTTTTTCAACCGGAGGTAATGCTCTAGCCTCCAAGTTAGCTGGAATTCGAGTCAACAGAGTTATTATTTATTGCTACATGCTTTCAGGTTTTTGTGCTGCAATCGCCGGCATTTTGCTCAGTGCAAGATTAGATGCAGGTGCAGCTACCGCGGGTATGGGCTATGAACTCACTGTAATTTCTGCTTGCGTGATAGGTGGCGTGAGCCTATTTGGCGGCGAAGGAAAGATCGGTGCCGTTTTTCTCGGTGTCCTCCTTCTCGCCCTTGTTCAAAATGCAATCAATCTTCTGGAGGTACCAGCGAACTACGACTATGTTGTAAGCGGTTTAGTAATTGCCGCTGCAGCAAGCCTTGACGTTTATCGTCGCGGACTCGTGGACGCCGGCTTAAAGCGCGGTAGTACTGTGCAGAAAGTTGAGAGTCCAGGAGAGAAATAACATCTAGTCCCACCAAAATAGAAACCACTTAAAGGAGAACTAAATGATCAAAAAGATCAACATGCGCAGTGTCATTGTTTTTTTGACAGCTGCGTCTCTCGTGGCAGGTTCAGCGATTATGGGCTCGACAGCCAATGCAGCTGGAACCGCTAAGGGAAAGAAAGTTCAATACATCGCCTTCGGACTCCAATACGACTATCAAGTCGCACTTGTTGGAGCTGTGCAGGCAGCCGCAACTAAAGCGGGAATCGAACTTACTGTCCTTGATGGCAAGGGTGATCCAAACCTTCAAGTAACTCAAGCAGCAGACACGTTGGCGAAAAAGCCAGACGCGCTTCTATACAACCCAATTGATGGAAGTCTTTTCACGAATCCAGTAAAGGAAGCTAACGCTCTGGGTATTCCAGTGTTTATCGAAGAAAACTCACCGCCTGAAGGCAAGGTTGAGTCTATGGTTGACTTCGACAACGTCGCCGGCGGTGCTATGGCTGCTGATTTAATGGCTAAAGCTGTTGGTGGAAAAGGCACAGTTCTAGAGACTCGTGGATCTGTCGCATCTGCACAAGCTCAAGATCGCCATAAGGGTTTCATAACTCGAATGAAGAAGTATCCAGGAATCAAAATCAAGTCACTCAATACAGAGTGGACTGCAGATAATGCAAACAAGATGGTGCTCGATGCTCTAACTCGCGATCCTAAGATTGTCGGAGTTTGGAGTCACAATGATGAGATGGTCCGTGGCGTAATTTCAGCTCTTAAGCAAGCTGGAAAGACTGCAAAAGCTGGAAAGAAGGGTCACATTGTTGTTGGAGGACTCGACGGAACAGCTTTAGCACTTGACCGCATCCGCGGTGGATCTCAAGATTTCACAGTTGAACAAAGTCCATATGCAATGGGCGAAGGAATCTTGAATCAAATAGTTGCCTACTTTGAAGGCAAGCCAGTTGTAAAGCACTTGCAGACAAAGCCAAATGCAATTACGAAGGCAAATGTTGATTCACCTAAAAACTGGGGAAATGCTAAAAAGTAGAAGTACTTCTTCAGTATTCATTTAAGAACTTCTTCGGGAGTTATGTCTAAGGGGCACTCCTTATGGGATGTGGAAACACATCCCATAAGGAGCAACATTCAGTCCCACCAAATGGAAACCAAACGCTCAAATTGTAAAGGATAAGAGGGGGTCACATTGCCTGGTAACGCGCCTAACGGATACGAAGCACTATTTGAACCCTTTTCAATTTGCAATGTAGAAATACCAAATCGAGTAGTTTTCCAGCCTCACTTCACTGCTTTGGGATCCGCCGATGGGCTTCCTACCGATGCCCACAGGGCCTATCACGAGGCACGTGCAGCTGGTGGTGCCGGACTAATAATCTTTGAAAGCATGGCAGTGCATCCCGAAGGGAAAATGTCACGCCACTTTGTAGATGCCTGGGATCCAAAGGTCATAGAACCCTTCAAAGAAATTGTTGATGCCGTTCATAAGCATGGCTCTAAAATTTTTGGTCAATTAACTCACAGTGGGCACACAAGCCTTGAGCACCCAACTCCAATCATGTGGGCCCCAACCCAGATCCAAGAGCCTTACACAAATTTCATGCCTAAGCCGATGGGCAAAAGTGACATAAAGGCGACTATCGAGGGCTTCGCAATATCTGCAAAGAATGTGATTGCAGCAGGATTTGATGGGATAGAAATCAAAATTGCTCACGATGGCTTATTGCGCAGTTTTGCATCACCATTTTTTAATCAACGCCAAGACGAATACGGTGGAACATTTGAAAAACGTATGCGCCTCTGCGTCGAGGTGCTTGAAGCAATAAAAAAATCAGTTGGACCCAAGATTCCCCTAGGTGTGCGTCTTTGCTTAAACGAATTCACACCGTGGGGCTACGAACTTGATTATGGGTTAAAGATGGCAGAGCACCTTGAAGAAAGTGGGTTTGTTGATTACTTTAACTGTGATGCTGGAACCTTCTCGAGCTACTGGATGGAGATTCCACCATTTGCAGTTGCTCAAGGCTCATTTCAGAATCTGAATATCGCTCTCAAGAAACAATCTAAGTTGCCAATAATTGCGTTCGGTCGTCTAAAAGAGCCAGGCCTTGCAGCGCGTATCATTGAAAGAAACGAAGCAGACTTTATAGGAATGGCACGCCAACTCATTTCCGATCCAAATACACCAAACAAAATTAGAACTGGCCGGTCAGATGAGATTCGTGAGTGCATAGCTTGCAATGCTTGTGCTCATCAAGTTGGCCGCGAAAGAGCAATTAGATGCACTCAAAATCCTAACGCTGGCCGAGAAAATGAATTAAATGACCTCGACACGACTCCAGCTCCCCAGCCTAAAATGGTTCTAGTTGTTGGAGCAGGTCCTGCAGGCATGAAAGTGGCCGAAGTGGCTGCTCGACGGGGCCATGATGTGATGATTTTGGAAAAAAGTGACCGCGTTGGTGGGCTTTTATACCTGGCCGCGAAACAACCACTCCATGACGAGGTTTTATCTGTATCTCATTATCTTGAAACTCAACTGAGAAAGCTTAAGGTTCAAATCGTCTTTAATACTGCAGTAAATGCGGAGGTAATTCGAGAAAGTGGAGCTGATGTAGTCGTTCTTGCTACTGGCTCTCGCCCTCGACTTCCTGAAAATTCCATAAGAAAATATGACTATCCAAATAAAGCTTTGGGCGATCTGTCTGCGAGTTTGGGTCGACAAGTGGAAACAAAGATTTCCGGAATTGATGGCGAAAATGTCTTTTCTGCAGATCAAGTGATGCTTGGGAATTCAGGGATTGGTAAGAAGGTTGTTGTAATTGAAGAAAATGGTCACTGGGAAAGTTGCGGAACTGCTGAGTACTTGGCAGATCAGGGACATGAAGTTTTCTTAGTCACTTCAAGGAGCCTTGTCGGCGGAGACCTTGAGGGTGCCAACCAACATCTTTTTGTTGAAAGAGCGGTCAAAAAATCCATAAAGATCTTCACAAATACCACAGTGCTTGCAATTTCTTCGGATGGTGTTGAATTGCAGTCTAGTTTAGATCCAAATAATCCCTGGAGAATTGATTGCGATTCAGTAGTTCCAGTTATTGGTCGAAATTCTGAAGAAAATCTATATATCGAACTTTCAGATTTAGATGGTGCTGAAGCTACTACCTATGAACTTTTGCGTGTGGGCGATGCAGTGGCACCACGTACTTTGGAATCAATTATTTATGAAGCAGCTCTCGTCGGATCAAGAATCTAGGAAAGGAACTAATAATGTTTCGATATGGCGCAGAAATCCTTCCCTATCACGACTTTGATTTGGAAACTGGATTGAGTGAATTGGCCAAGATGGGCTTCAAGGAAGTTAACCTTTGGTCATCGGCTGCTCCTTTAGCCCATCACATAAATCCTGGTGATGACACAAAAAAGATTCGGGACTTATTAGATAAGTACAAAATGCGTCCTAGCGGAATTACTACTTACGGTAAAACTCAGCAGGAGATGCTTGATCGAATTGATTTAGCTTCAGAAATTGGCATAGACACAATGGTCTTTGATTGTGAAGCAAATTACGCTGACTTCGTCAATAAGTTTCTACCCCCATTGGTCGAGCGAGGTCGTAAAAAGGGAGTAAAGATTGCAGTAGAAAATCACCTGACGGTGCCATTTTCCTCAGATTTTGAGACAGGAACCAATGAAGAGAATCGTTGGGATGAAGGAGTAGACACTCTGGCTCAGATAAAGCGATTGATAAACGACATAGATGATCCATTTCTTGGAGTCTGTATTGCGCCATCACATCTCTGGGTGATGAATGAAACTATTTCTGAGGTCATTACCTACCTAGCTGAAAGAAAACGGCTCTTCTACTACTACATCTGGGATATAGACAGAAACTACAAGCGTGGCGTAGATGGACTCAATTTTGGACCTGGAGAAATGCAACTCCCACGCATTGATGGCACGTTAGATCATGCCGTTCTACTTGGCACTCTTAATCGCGTTGGCTATACAGGCCCTGCAAGCCTCAAATGTCACGGTACCCATGGTTGGTCACTTGAAAAGGTAACACAGCAATTCTCAACATCCAATGATTACATTAAAAGCTGCTTTTCATGACAACAACATTTTCACGTGAATCCCTCACCGACTCCTCAACAAAAGTTGTAAATGCTGGAGTGATTGGTTTTGGTTTTATTGGTGAAGTCCATGTTCGTGCAATTCGCGCAGCCAATGGAATTGTTCATTCGATAGCAGCTAAAACAATAGACGAGGCCGAGGCTGCTGCGAAGAAGATGGGTATCCCTAAAGCAGTCACTATTGAAGAAATGATGAGTGACCCAGAAATTGATGTAATACATATATGCACTCCAAATGTATTTCACGCAGAAATTGCCTCTCTGGCTATTAAGGCTGGTAAGAATGTAATCTGCGAGAAGCCATTCGCAGTAACACTTCCTGAGGCTGAAAAGCTTGCAAACCTAGCGCTTGAGAAGAACGTGATCGCAACAATTCCATTTATCTATCGCTTCCATCCTTCAATTCGTGAGGCACGTTCTCGAATCAACCTACTTAAAGAACCTCTAAATCTTTTACATGGTTACTACTTGCAGGATTGGCTATCACTTGAATCAACCGTTAACTGGAGAATTGACCCTAAGTTAGGTGGGCCTTCACGTACTTTTGCAGATATCGGTATCCACTGGTGTGATCTAATGGAGTTTGTTACTGGCCACCGCATAACCGCCATAAATGCCCAATTCATGAAGGTCTTTAGCTCCCGTGGTGACCAGCAAGAAATATCCACTGAAGATGGGGCCACCATGATTTTTCGCACTGACAAGGGTGCTCAAGGCTCTCTAGTGCTTAGCCAGGTATCTGCTGGAAGAAAGAACAAGCTTTGGTTTTCATTTGAGTCTCCAGTGGAGTCCTTTGTCTTTGACCAGGAGTCACCAGAAGAACTTTGGATTGGTGGATTAACATCTAATCAAACCGTCATGAGAGGTGCTGCCTCAGAATCTGAAGCTGCAAAGGCGTACTCCTTCTTGCCTGCAGGTCATGGACAGGGATTTCAAGATTGCTTCAATGCCTTCATAGCAGATAGCTACAAGGCTATAGGCGGCGGCGCAGTGGACGGACTACCTACTTTTGCAGATGGCCTTCGTGCAGCACAATTAACCAGTGCTGTGATTAACTCATCCAAAACCGAAAGGTGGGTAGAACTCTAATGAAACTTGGTTTTCTGACTGCTTGCCTACCAAAACTTTCATTAGAGGATATTGCTGATTGGGCTGTAAAAGAAGGTTATGAATCACTTGAGGTTGCGGCTTGGCCAGACCTTGGTGAAAGACCATTTATAGCAACTCATTTGGACGTAACAAACAAAGATGAGAAATACCTTGCGTCTGTTAAGCAAATCTTTCAATCTCGTAAGCTTTCCCTCTCATCCATTGCATTTTATGACAACAATCTTCACCCAGATCAAAAAACGAGGGCAGAGGTTAATGAGCATGTCATTAAATGTATTGACGCCGCTGCCGCACTTGGAGTAGAAACTGTCGGAACTTTTGTTGGTCGCGATTGGAACAAGCCAGTACGTGAAAACCTAGCTATGGCTAAAGATGTCTTTGGACCAATTGTTAGTCATGCCAATTCCAAAGGTGTGAAAATTATTATCGAAAACTGCGTCATGGAAGGTTGGCATCCAGATGGATATCCGGGCAATCTTGCCTACTCCCCCGAACTTTGGGAATGGATGTTTAATCTGGGTCTTTACCTAAACTATGACCCCTCACACCTTGTATGGATGGGCATTGACCCGATTGCAGCCATTAAGCCCTACATAGATCGCATTCCACATGCGCAGGCAAAAGACATCCAAATCAATCTCGAAAAAAGAAATCACTATGGTTTCCCAGGTAAAGCAGTGGTTCGCGAAAACCCTTGGGATGTTGGTTGGTGGCGCTACCGAGTGCCAGGTCTAGGTGATGTTGATTGGCGACGATTAATTGATGTCATGTATGAAGGTGGATTTAACGGAACACTTTCTGTCGAGCATGAAGATCCACAATGGGGAGGTACTGAAAAAAAGGTAAAAATTGGTCTGCAAGTCGCTTATAAAACTCTCCGACCATACATCCTCACAGAAGCTCAATAATGCAAGAGCAAATCTTCATGTGCGCTCGGTTTCAAGCCAAGAAAGATACTTTGCTTGAACTTCATGTCAGATTGCTAGATATGGTTGCCAAAACACGGCAAGAAGAAGGTAACCTTTTTTATAATCTGCACGTGGATGTCACTGATCCAACCATCTTCTACTTCTTTGAAGGCTGGGATAACCAGGCCGCATTGGACTCCCATAACGCAACCAGTTATGTTCAGGAAATAATTACAGATGCTAAAAGGCTCACAACGGACGGAATACGTGGCGAGGTTATGCGCCAAATCGCTTAAAGACTTTGTGTCTGCTACTCCACGCCCCCGTTGACCACAGCGCCCAGATAACCAGCAGTGGTTGAAAGAACAATCTAATAAAGCGTGCTCTATCGCTATCTAAACCAAAAGCATCAACCTGGTTTACATACTGTGAGATATTGCCTGGAAAGATTGCCA
>Ga0164295_10003811_pt1 | contig 12030 bp, 10 predicted proteins | sample GEODES006metaG_FD_111798 | JGI IMG/M metagenome (GOLD analysis project Ga0164295, IMG submission 111798) | Oligotrophic lake water microbial communities from Sparkling Lake, Wisconsin, USA - GEODES006 metaG | ecosystem: Environmental > Aquatic > Freshwater > Lake | place: USA: Sparkling Lake...
CTATTTTTTTCAAATTTTTTGACTGCACAGGATTTGGCAAAGGGTAAAAATAATGCGTTATATAAAAAACTTATTTCTGCCAAAAGTTTAGTAGCTCTTTGGGATTTTAAAGAACCAGAAGGTCAACCAAGAAAAGCAATTGGACGTGGAGAGTTCCCATTAATAGAGCAAGATGGAACCTTACCTCGAATTTCAGAAGGACCCTTATCGGGGTATTCAACTCATTTTGGCAATAAAGCCTATTTGTCATTATCTAATTCAGTAGTTGGACAACTTAATATTTATGGTAAAAAGCAAGGTGTTACTGTAATTGCTTGGGTAAAATGGACAGGAGAACAAACAGGTTTTGTGGGTGGTATGTGGAATGAATACAAAGACGGGGGCAAACGTCAATATGGATTATTTTTATCGTTGCCTCATTACAACGGTAAAAACCAAGTGTGTGGTCATATTTCCCAAACAGGTAAACCAACGCCCCCTTTTCCTTATTCGATAGATTATTCGGCAAGTAAACAAGAAGCGCCAAGTAATCGATGGATTTGTATCGCTTTTTCTTACGATGGCAAATTGATAAAATCTTATTTAAATGGTATTCTTGAGCGGCGTGCACCTGAATTAATCAATCATACCAAAGGTTTTGAAGGCTATCTTGATGGGTTAGTTCAATCGAAAAATCCTTATTTCTATCCAGATGGGATTGGTAATAATGGTTCAGATTTTACGGTGGGCGCGGTACTATTAAAAACTGGTATGGGCAATTTTTTTAGAGGAGAAATTGGTGGATTAGCTGTGTTTGACAGGGCCTTAACTGATAGGGAATTAAAGAATATTTCAAAAAATAATTAAATCGTGCTCTTATTGAATAGCTTGGTTTAATTATTAGTTAAAATCTAATATATCAATTTTTCTTTTTCATATTTCTTGGAAAAAGTGGTTGTAATCAACAGAATGGATTTCATAGATTGGAGTCCCTCAGTTTCTTCATATTAATTACTATTACTAAATAATTAGTACATTTAAGATTATTAATAATTTTAAACACTTACTATTATGGAACGCAGAAAATTTATGAAACAAAGTTTATTTGGCGCAGGAGCATTTATTCCTTTTGCCAATCAACTAACCCCTATAGAAAAAAAAATAATTCAAGAAGATGCAAAACCCTTTAAATGCGATTATGGATTTCATGATGGCACTTTTAAAAACTTAGCAGGCCCTGATTTTATTGAACAAATAAAATTTGGCTATAGCCAAGGATTTAGATCAATTGAAGACAATGGAATGATGGGTAGGTCTGCAGAACAACAACAAAAAATTGGAGACACTTTAGCCAAATTAGGTATGCGTATGGGCGTATTTGTAATCAGTTATGCCTCTAATGATACCTTGGGACTAACGACTGGGAAAAAAGAGTGGATGGATAAATTTTCCACTACCTGCAAGGAAGCGGTTGAAGTAGCTAAAAGAACCAATGCCAAATATATGACTGTTGTACCGGGATCTTTTGATCGATCAAAAGCTATGGGATATCAAACATCTAATGTAGTGGAGGCAATGCGCAGAGGGGCTGAAATTTTTGAGAAACACAATTTAGTGATGGTAATGGAGCCCTTGAGTGATTCTCCTAATTTGTTTTTAAGATTTTCAGACCAAACTTTCGAAATCTGCAGAGCAGTCAATAGTCCTTCTTGCAAAATTTTATTTGATATGTATCACATGCAAAAAAACGAAGGAAACATCATCAACAATATTAATAGTTCATGGGATGAAATTGGGTATTTTCAAATCGGTAACAATCCAGGAAGAAAAGAACCAGGCACAGGAGAAATGGATTATAAAAATATCTTAAAACATATTTACGATAAAGGGTATAGAGGTATTTTAGGAATGGAACATGGAATGGCGGGTAAAGAAAAAGAGGGTGAGTTAGCCCTTATAAAAAATTATAGAGAAGCGGATAGTTTTTAATTCAGCTCTATAAGTTTATTTTTTAGAATAAATACAATACTGATGTTGAGAAAAAATATTTTATTATTATTTTTTGTAATTACTGTAATATCTGTAAACAAAAATTACGCTCAAAATATCCCAATGAAATTTCACAATGGTTCATTTGGGTCTATCTATTTAAGTATTCCTGGTGTGATGAATCCTGATTTGAGTCCGAAATCAAATAGTGGGGTAAGTTTAGATGTTGGACAGGTAGTATATTTTTTTCCAAATGGAAAAAGAGGTAAAAAGGAAGTGTTATTTGTTGTAGGTCCAACTTGGAAAAAAGACACCATTTTACAGATAGATGAAATCGTCAGAGAACGTAAAAAAAGTTTAGGGTATTTATAAAAAAATATAATTCTTGCAATTTTTTAGGAAAAATAATTCTTGATTTTTTTGACAGTTACATTTTCAATAAGGGTATTATACTTTCATTTTCTTCTATAAGGGGAGCTAAACTAGGTATACCTTTTGCCGTGTTAAAACGTTAAGAAACTAAATTAAAGGTCTCAATTTAATTTGGAAACAAATCTCTCCTAGACAGGAAAGCAACTATTCGAGCGCTCTGCTGATGGATACTTTAATAATCAAAGTAGATTGCTGAATCTTGCATTAATTTACAATCAGAAAAAATCACCTGCCAAAAAAACGAATGAAAAATAGCAATAATAAAACAGTTAAAAAAAGCAACCTGCCCTCAAAATTATGTCTTCATTGTAACCGCCCTTTTACTTGGCGTAAAAAGTGGGAACAACAATGGGAACATGTTTTATATTGTAGTGATGCTTGTAAAAAGAAGAAGTTTACACCTTAAAAAACTAACCTTAGCGCTTACTAATTTTATTCATTGAGATGGATTTTTGTCTGGAACATTTAAATCGCTTTATATCGTCACTTCTTTTCTTTAAATGTTTCTGACTCACCCCACTATTTACTCTCTCACGCCAAAGATTAAAACTAGTACGTTTTAATTCAGTGCGCATCAATTTAATAGTATCCGCTTCGGATAAACCAAACTGAATGGTAATTGCTTCAAAAGGAGTACGATCTTCCCAAGCCATTTCAATAACTCTGTCAATGTCTATTCTTTCCATTCAAAATACATTTAGATTTGCTTGATTCTAATCGAATGATGAAAATATCTGTGAAGTAATATTTAGCAAATTTCACGAAAAAAAGCAAAGTACCCATGAATTAATGTGAAATCTTCAATAATGGGTTTAAAAAATTTCTGCCTTTGGAATAATCTTATTTTGCTGTTCAGCCAAAAAGAGTATGAATAACTGTTAGTAAAATTAATTGAATACTTTTGTATTACACTCTCCTAAACCCCTAAACCCTAGTTTAAAATACCAATTAATTATAACACTCTAGACTAAACCCGAATTTAAAACAGCAATTAATTAAAATGCTCCCCTAAACCCGAGTTTAAAAGAGCAATTAATTATAACACTCTCCTAAACCCGAATTTAGAAGAGCAATTAATAATAACACTCCCCTAAACCAGAATTTACTTAGTTTCCTTTACACGAATTCCTTTAGTATCAAACATGTTATTCAAAACACCTTTCAAATTGTCGTCGTCAGCAGGCTCTAATTGCACGCTTAGATCATAGCCCATTGCATTGTATGAAACAGTGATTGCTTTACCAGCCTCTTCAATGCTGCTAATTTTTGAAATTTCAACACCTGTGCTGTCTTGAACAAGACCTGAATATTTTCCTTCCTTTTTTTCAATCACAAAACCCATTTTCACATCTCCGTAAGGTGTTCCAAGTACTGTTATTATCCATTTACCCGCATAGAAAGCTTCATTGGTTTGCGCTTTTAAGTTGGAAGAAAAGAAAAAACTTACTAAAATTGTTAGAATTAAACTCGCTTTTTTCATAATATATTTTTTTGTAAATATAAAACTTTCTGTCAAAAAGCAAAAAGCAAAATTCAAATTTCTCCGCCGATATTTAGAATGACTGATTTAGGAAATAAAGCCAATTCTAGTAAAATTGACAGGAGTTTTTCATGTCAGTTTGTATTTCATCAACCAAAAAGATGTAAAAAAGCAGACCAATGCCTAAATTATTTGATAAAAATGAAGGATCACTTTGTAATAAATCCCTACCTTAGCACATTTAATTTTTATTAAATATCGATTAAATTATTACAGAGCCTTAAGCTTAAACGAGTACTATATTTTAAAATGTGACTAAACCAGCATTGTGATTTATGCCGATACAATTAATTTTCAGTTTCAACTTTGATAAATACTTTCAGGTTATTTCATCTATTGGAGGTCGATATATCCTTATTGCGGGGGTTGTATTTTTATTTTTTTATGTAGTGTTTAAAAATAAAATATTAGCCAAAAAAATTCAAAATGCACTTCCTAAAAACAAAGATTATTTAAGAGAATTTGCGTATTCAATTTCAACCATTCTTATTTTTGGATTAATTATTCTTAATATAATTGGCAATCCAGCTGTAAGGCCTCACACAAAAATATACGATGACATTGCGGAACATGGATGGTTGTACTATTTTGCAGTTTTCCCTGTCATGCTTATTGTTCATGACACTTATTTTTATTGGACTCACCGTATAATGCATCATAAAAGTATTTTTAAAATTTTCCATTTGGTACATCACCAATCCACCAACCCATCTCCTTGGGCAGCCTATGCTTTTCATCCGATGGAAGCAATTGTTGAAAATGGAATATTTATTGTATTTGCTTTTTTATTTCCTCTGCACAAATCTAATCTTCCAATATTTTTTCTATTTTCAATACTATACAATGTTTATGGTCATTTAGGTTGGGAGTTGTACCCCAAAGGTTTTAATAAATCAATTGTAGGGAAATGGGTCAATACTTCAGTTTGTCATAATCAGCATCATAAATATTTTAAAGGTAATTACGGATTATACTTGCTTTTTTGGGATAGACTAATGGGCACTTTAAGAAACGATTATGACGTTGCATTCGAAGAAGTTAAAAGCAGATAGAATAACTTTTTTGATAGTTATTCTTTTAAATAAAGAAGTAGTTCAAGTTTCTTGCTTTTAAAGTAACTATTCGGGATATAATTCACTAGTAATTAAATTCTCTATTGGTTAGTAGTAGAACTTCTAAAATGTAAATAGTTACTGGCTTTTAAATTATTATTAAGTAAATTAGTATTAAAATAATTTTCTATTCTGCTTTAATCACTCCAATTATGCAAATTATGAAAAATCAATTTTTAGCAATAGTTTTTACAGGAATATGTCTTGCTGTTGTTTTTAGTTCCTGCAGAGCGTCAAAGGGGTTGGGGGAGGTCAATTTAACTACCACCGACACTAAATTCGTAACCGAAAGACCTGAGAAAGACAAATTAAATTTCCATTCTAAATGGGAAGGAACTTCATCGGCGAATGGTGGAAGATCTTCTTTGAACATTGGTCAAGCACTTCAAAATCGAATCGCTGGAGTAACTGTATTGCCTACAGGAGGAGGTGTACCAGGTCAAAATTTAATAATACGTATTCGTGGTACCAACTCAATCAATTCTGGTAACGACCCATTGTATGTACTAGATGGAATTATGGGAATAGCAAATCCTTTGTCTACTCTAAATCCTAATGATATTAAATCTATAGAAGTTTTGAAAGATGCCAGTTCTTTGGCTTTTTATGGTGCGCGTGGCGCGAACGGTGTAGTCCTTATAACTACTAGAAGAGGTGGATTATAATTAGCATATAATTTCTACAAAAGGGTATCTTTTTTAACGTATCTATTTTAAAGGCTGCAAACTTTTTCTTTAATCTATAAGGGATCAGTATGAAATTAAGATAGAGGATTAATTTTAAGGTAAATCCTACTTAAATAAAAAAGACTTAGGAACGATACCTAAGTCTTTTTTATTTGTTGATGTGAATCAAATATTAGTCATCATCTCTATCGTCAAGATCAATTTCATCTCCCTCATGGTGTTCTTTACCAAAAACTTCGTCAATTTCGTCAGAATCTTCTTCGCTGTCGTTAACATCTACATCATGGTCTAAATGTAGTTTGTACAAATGTCCATGATGAGCATGAGCATCATGTGTCCACATGAAATATTCCGCCTCATGTGCATCATTTAATGTTAAGGTCATTGTTCCACCTGGCTCAATGAAGTGTGTGTCTCCAGTCCAATGTCCTTCATGCCATGCATGATCTTCATGTTTAAGTGCAGCATCTACCTCTGCTACCCAAAATTGGTCAATGTAATGCTTTGTTTGATTGTGAATAACAAATTCCCATTGTCCAGCAGCGTTCTTGGATTTAGTGATTTTAAGATCCGATTTTACTGGAGTGGTGAATGACATTATTAATGCTGCTAGCAAAAAAAATGCAGAAAATGATAAAATGATTTTTTTCATAAATTAGATAATTTTTTTCGAATTTAATCCAAAATGTTATTGTATGTTAATTTATAGGATTATTATTTTATTATTTTAGTTAATTTTTTTGTTAATTTTTTTCCTAATTTTTTTGTTTATTTTTTTGTTTATTTATAAGCTAAACGTTAAACAGTTTAAAGTGACATTTAATTTTTTATAATTCAAGTATTAATATTTTATTTTTTAATTTGTATTATTTAGGTATTAAAAAAACTAACTCATCGTAGTTATTATGGTTTAATTAAGAGACTGTTTTTAATTGGTAAAGAGCAGTACTATTTTATAAAAGCCATAAAAGAATATTTTTTTTAGCTAAAAGAATTCGTTGAAGTGTAACCAATCTATCTTAGTAGTACAACAAACCCCTTACAAATCGTTTTCAATTTTTTTGTATCAATAAGGTAGCAATAAGTTCCTGCTGTCATTGGTTGTCCATTTTTAGTCCCATCCCAAGGATTTTTATACCCCTTTGAATAGTATACGAGTTGACCATAACGATCATAAATGGTCACTTCGCAATTTGGATAATAGCTAAGTTCTTTTATGCGCCATAAATCATTTAAACCATCACCATTGGGAGTAAATGCTGATGGTATTAAAGGGTCTCTTAAAATCTTTACGGCCATACTCGACTTGCTACTGCAGCCTAAATTATCGGTAGCCGTTAGTTCATAAACAATATCAGCTGCTGTGGTACAAAGCGGATTTATAATTACATCGCTATTTAAGTAGGCCGAAGGAGTCCATTTGTATTGCAATCCATTACCTGTGGCGGTTGCATTTATTTGTACAGGTTCATTTTTTAATACCATTAAGTCTGGCCCCGCATTTACTATTGGAGATGGAGTGATGATTATTTTTTGATAGCCAGAATCCTTACAGGAATTAGTGGCCGTGTAAGTAAATAAAATATACTGTGTATCTGCAATCACAAGCTTAGGATTAAATTGACCATTCGCTGTGACACCTTTTCCCGAGTAAGAAAAAATACCCACTAAATTATTTACAAGCGCTCCTCCAGTAATATCGATGGGTTCTGAATTATTACATAAGGATGGTAAATTAGTAAACTGTAAAATAGGAGAAGGAAGAATGGTGATTGGTTTACTCAATTCTTGTTCACATGATATTCCAGAAAAGGCAACTAGCTTAATAGAATAATTTGAGGTAGTGGACCCTGGGCTATTAGGATATTGATGAGTATATTTTTTTCCTTTTGATGGACTTTCATCAATATAACTTTTGTTGGCAGTGTCGCCCCAAAATATTTGTACTCTAGTTATGTTTCCAAAATCGACCACGCTTTCGTTGATTATTTCTACCGGTTGATTGCTGCATAAAGTAGTAGGATTGGTAATGGTAAAATTAGCCTGTGGTATTGCTCCGTTTACTGTAAATATTTTAGAAACACTATCCGTACAACCCTTGCTATTGGTTACTTGTAATTTAATAGGATAGTTACCACTTGCACTATATCGGTGACTTGGATTTTGTTGAATCGAGTTGTTTGGGTTGCTAGCATTTGCTGCAGGATCACCAAAATTCCAATTATATAAAAATGGCAGGGTTCCATTTTCCTTGGTATAACTGCTGTCTGCAAATTGTGCAACGGCATCCTGTAAACAAATCTCTGGAGAAATTAATTGAATTACTGGATTAGGATATACTCTAATTGGAACACTATCCTTAGAAGCGCAACCTGGATTATTTTTAAAAGCAGTTTTTACATAATAGGTAAATCCTTTTGAACTGTCTGTAAGATTGGATAAATGTAATAGAGGAGCTGCAGCAGAACTGTCACTTAAGCCGGTAGTGGGATACCAACTATAAATGTAATCTGAGTTAGAAGGCCCTCCAAGTTTTACACTATCTTTTGGGCAAAAATTATAACCTGCAGGGTTACCCGCAAACGAAGGAGGCATCTCAGTATAAATCATTACATTTTTTATGGAATGATTGTCGTTGCTTGCACCGGTGCTTGCAGTAAAGCCTAAATATCCAGCAAAATTAAATTGCTGAAAACCTGTTAAATATAAATTGTCATTTAGGAAAACACTAATGTTGCCATTATCATAAGTTATCATAGCGTGACAATATTCGGCATTGCGAATAATAGAAAGCTTGCCATCTTGATTATCTCTCGTTGGTAAATCCCAACATTCGTCGTATCCTACACCCCACCTCATTTCTAGCTTTGGCATATTAGGATATCTGCTTGTGCTACTACAATTTCTCCAAGTATCAAAACATACCTTTAGCCCATTCGCAGTGGCGGGTATACCAAGGCCCCCTCCATTTACATAGCCTGAAGGCGCCACATCTAAAAAACAAAATGCTAAACCGTCTGCACCCGTTCCATCAAATATTCTGAAATCAAATTCAGCTTTCCATTTATTGCATATCGAAAGATTAATGGGCTGAGAATAAAAAGCAGCACCACTTCTCGTTCTATTGTTTGTACAAAGTAATAATTCAGCTAAATTATTTCCAGTTACATTGGCTACTTGTGCATCACCACTTAAATTCCAGCCATCTGTTTTTAGATAAGCCCCTTTTAATTGAGCAAAGACATATTGCTGGCTCATGGCCATTTGATGGATGCTTGATAGTAACAGCAGGAAAAAAAAGTGTTTTATGAAATGTTTATTAAGTGACAATGAATAATTAATTTTTAATAGGAATAAATAGTTTACACTTTTATAAAGATTCTTTTTTTATAAAGTATCCAACAAGGTATTGAAACAATACTAACAAAAAGCAAAGCAAATAGTAAAGAAATTAATTCTGGCACAACACCCAATTGATTGAAGTAATTGAAGAAATGCATATTGATAGAATCACCTCCAATTTTTATTCCATAAAAAACCAAGCCTAGTAAATCTCCTAGTACATAAGCAGCAATTGCATTTACTCCAAATACCACTCCTATTTTTGAGTACTTGCTATAAGGCAATACATCAAATATAAAATACATCGAAGCAAAAATCAAACAGGCAAAACCTCCAGTGACTAATACGAAACTACTAGACCAAATATTTTCATTCACTGGAAATGAAAGTCCAACAAAATATCCGAGGATAGACATAGCCACTCCAATAATCATAAGATAATTCAAACGAATATTTTCATGCAATTCTGATTTCATAATTTTTCCTACAAGCATTCCAATCAAGGTAGTACAGCAGGTTGGAACAATGCTTAAAATTCCTTCTGGATCCCAAGTTTTTTGCCACATTTTTCCTGGTAAATAAAGTGAGTCGATATAGGCTGCAATATTTTTGCCAGGCTCAAGCATTACTTTTCCCTCACCTGGATAGGGAATTGCAGTCATGATGATCCAGTAGCCTATCAAGAGAGTGGTAAAAATAATTAATTGTTGTTTCCAATTGGTATGGAGTGAAAGGATGGAACAAATTAAAAATACTATTGCAATTCTATGAAGCGTCCCTGTCCACCTAATTTCAGATAAGTTAAACATCGGCATCAAATTTAAAAACATACCGATAATAAATATCTTGAGCGCGCGGATAATAATTTTTTTGTAGAGAGCAGGTTTTTCTTTAGGTGATTTATTTGAATAGGCAAAATGAATAGATACACCAATAATAAATAGAAAAAAAGGGGCAACATGATCCGTAAAACTTAGTGCATTCCATATAGAATGACGAAGAGTAAAAAAAACAAAATCTGAATTACCAGGAAAATTCACCATGATCATCGCAGCAACGGTGAATCCTCTGAAGGCATCTAATGAGGTGAGTCTTTTTTGCATCTTTTCAAATTTTAAAATAAATTAAAATGGAAATAAATATTTTAAAGAGTAAATATATAACCAATACGGTATCAATATTACATTGAGTAGGTTTTTTTACCTGAAAACAAAATTAAATTTGATGACAGATTGAAATTCTAAACCTTTAAAACAGAGTAAACAAAAAATAAAAAACATATCTTTAAAAGCAGAAATGATTTTTAATATAAGTTGCATTAATTTTAACAAAGGTTAATTTATTTATTGTATAATAAGATGTTATTAATCCCCTGAGATAGTTTAAAAAATTTAATAGTATGCAAAATCAAAAAAAAGATATTCGGATTCTTGTGGTGGGATGTGGAAATATGGGTTCTTCCCATGCGATTGCCTATCATACTGTTGGCGGCTTCGAAATCTGTGGACTGGTTTCTAGAGGAAATTCAAAAGAAATATTAAACGCAAAATTGGACAATCGTTATCCATTATTTACTGACATGGAGGAAGCGATGCAAGCTACAAAGCCTGATGCAGTATGCATTTCAACCTATCCAGATACCCATGAAAGCTTTGCTATGAAAGCATTGGAGAATGGATGCCATGTATTTATAGAAAAACCATTGGCTCACTCTGTCGAAGCAGCTGAGCGCTTAGCGGTTGCTGCTAAAAAAGCAAATAAAAAATTAGTAGTTGGATATATTTTACGACATCATCCTTCTTGGGAGCGTTTTATTGAATTGACAAGGGAGCTTGGTAAGCCATTGGTGATGAGAATGAATTTGAATCAGCAAAGCGATGGCAGCATGTGGACGCTTCATCGTAACTTAATGAATAGCTTAAGTCCGATTGTTGATTGTGGCGTTCATTATATAGATGTGATGTGTCAAATGACTCGCTCAAAGCCAGTACAGGTGTATGCAATCGGAGCAAGACTCACCGAAGAAATTCCTGAAGGCAATTATAATTATGGTCAATTGCAGATTCGATTTGAAGATGGTTCGGTAGGATGGTACGAAGCTGGATGGGGGCCGATGATTAGTGAAACAGCTTTTTTTGTAAAAGATGTTTTTGGTCCTAAGGGATCTGTATCTATAGTGGCTAAAGAGGCGGGAGCTGCTGGAAAGTCTTCTTCCATTGAAGCGCACACCAAAACCGAATCTTTGCGTTTTCATCATGCAGACTTAGATGAAAATGAAAAATTTTCAAAACCAGATACTTGGATAAATTTAGAAGATGAGCCGGATCATCAAGAGTTATGTAATCGTGAACAAAGATATTTTCTGAAATCAATTATAGAAGATATTGATTTGACTGATCATATAGAAGATGCAGTCAATAGTTTACGAATAGCTTTTGCTTGTGATGAATCAGTAAAAACTGGAAAAGTGGTATCCTTAATTTAAGAATTCAGCATCTTTTCTAGCTCATTATCAAAAAAGTTTATCTAAAATAAAAAAAGACTTCCTTCTTGATTCATGAATTGCTAAAATAAAATAGTTGATAATGCATTTGAAAAGCAACCATCAGCTCAATGAGCAACTTCAATATTTTGACTAGCCACAAATTGTTCTCGCACTACCTTGGATGTTTTATGATCACCCGTATGGCTCCAACCTGGGGGCATAAATATGTACCGTATTTTATTTACTATACCAGGAGCATGATAAATATCTTTTGCCAATAAAGTGATTTCTCCAAAATAGGCGTCTAAAAAATTATTGGGTTGAATGGCTCTAGTAATTCCGTATTCTACAGGAATTTCTTTGAGCTCAGGTTGGTAGGTTTTAAAAATTCTGTCCCAAATATTAAGTAGGTTACAATAATTGGTATCCATATAAAGTGGATTTTTTGCATGATGAACGCGATGA
>Ga0164295_10003812_pt1 | contig 12024 bp, 8 predicted proteins | sample GEODES006metaG_FD_111798 | JGI IMG/M metagenome (GOLD analysis project Ga0164295, IMG submission 111798) | Oligotrophic lake water microbial communities from Sparkling Lake, Wisconsin, USA - GEODES006 metaG | ecosystem: Environmental > Aquatic > Freshwater > Lake | place: USA: Sparkling Lake...
GCGCGGGGGGGGGGGGGGCGGGGGGGGGGGGGGGGGGGGGGGGGGGGGGGGGGGGGGGGCACAGCTTACCGGGGCACGGTGCGACCCGCGCGTGTACACGCGCGCACCCCGGCCACCGCCGTGCGTCGATCTAACATGTAACGACTGGACGCGCGCGAAAAGAAGCGGGAGCCGCGGCCACGCTCGCGTGTCGTGTACGCCCCTTCGACAGCTCGGATTCGGCAGCCGTCGCTCGCGCTGGCGCTCCCCCCGCGCGTCCGCAATCGACGTCCGCAATGCCGACGACACGTCGATCGTGGTCCGCGTCACCCCGTAAGAGCCGGTATCCGACACGCGCACGCCGTGACGTCAATACAAGCCACCGCCGTTCGTCACCGCCGTCCCCTCTGCCTCTTGTGTTGCGTCGGGTTATTGCGGCGGTGGGGCCCCTGGCTGTGCGCCCTTGCCGGCGTGGCATACTCGCATGCCTATGAGCCGAGATGGCACCGCGCGCGCGCCCGCGAGCCGACTTATCGATGGCTGCGCATGATGCACTCCCTCTTCGGCTCGTTCCGTTCGCATGCGATACCCATGCGCACGTGCCACGGCGTGCCTCCCTGGGCGCGACTCCCGGAGCATCCGCTGTGCTGACCTCCCCGAGGACTCGCGCGCGACAGCAGCGCTGCCGCGCCTGCTGCCGCGCTTGATGCCGCGTGCGTCCCCTTACGGTGAGGAGCGAACACCTGCCCACGTGCTCGCCTCTCAATCCTCGTCCATGGGCGTGGCGCTGCTGCCGCTCGCGCCGGCATGGATGGATACCTTGCGGCTCGCCTTCCACTCCTCAATCTGCGCCTTGAGCTCGGGGTTCTCGATGAGCATCTCGACGGTGCAGCGCGCGCGTGAGAAGGGGTCAGTTTCGTCAGAGAGCAGATGGCGCGAGATGACGGCGCGATCTACCGAGTGGCCCGAAGGGAGCTTGACCGGATCCTGCATGAGCTCCGCCGTGATCGGGTCGAGGAACTCCTCAGGCACCTCGCCTAAATCCGCCTCGTACGCGGCCTCACGTTCCTTGGCATCGACGCAGCGGCCCGCAAACTTCTCGAGCAGCTCAAGCTGCTCGGGGCGAAGGGTCGTTTCGAAAAGGCGGCCCCCGAGAACGCGGGCCGCCTTGCGCAGGTTGTTCGCGTCAAACGAGCGCTCGTCGCGCACCATGGCCACCTCGAAGGCCGCAAAGGGCGCGAAATGAAGGATGGTCGCGATGATCTCGCCGAGAAGCTTGATCGGGTGGAAATGGTACTTCTCCATGTTCTTCACCTTGAGGTTGGCGCACTTGGGGCCGACGAGCTCAACAAGGAAGTGGTTGAGCATCACGGCCATCCGAGGCGCGAGCTCGGGCAGCATGAAGATCTGGGCGATCTCGGGCTCGGAGCTCAGGTACTGCACCATGTTGAGTACCTCGTTGATGAAGTTCATAAAGTAGCGCGCGTGCCCCTCGTACTGATGGTACTCCTGCGTGCGCCTCTGCCGGTCGCGCGGCTGCATCGCACTCCACGATGCCTCGTCGGCCATCTCGCTCTGCGTCTGCTTGATCGAGGCGAGCTTCGTGAGCGCCTCGTTCATCGAGTAGATCGAGTCGTTGATGAGCATGTTGACGAAGCGCACAAACTTCTTCGTGTTGCGCGCGAAGCCGATCATGGTCTTCTTGTACACGGGCGTGTCCCAAAAGTACTCGAGGATTTGGGACATGTCCTGCCGGTACTCGTATCTGATGGGTGGGGCAATCAGATATGGCGTCAGAATGGCAATCCAAAAGGCAATCAGAAAGGATCGGATGGCAACACGAACGCATCTCGGATGGCGATCAGATTAGAATGGCGATCAGAGAGGCATGCCCAGCCGGGGCCTCGTACTTGTCATACGCCGAGGTGTGCGAGCCTGTGAACTCGACGTCGACGAAGAACTGCATGATCGCGGGCGCCAGGTGCTTCTGCGCGAGCGGGTGCGAGTGGAAGACGGCCGCGAGGCGGTCGGACGCGTGCCGACGGCCCGTGTCGTCGTCCTTTTTGGGCACAAGGTAGCAGAGCAGCTTGGTGAACGTGGCGCGAAGGTACGGATTCTTGACGTACCTGGGCGCGCCGACGAAGGTCACCATGAGGGTGACGAAGTCGTACAGCTCCGTAGCGTCCATTTGCTCGAACGACTGAGGCGCGAGTGCGGTGATGTGCTTGAGGAAGTCAGCCACGTCACTCATGCAGTACTCGGGCAGCGCCGCGAAAAGGCGCGGAACCTTCTCAGGCAACGGCAGACCCTCGGGTGGCGGGCACGCAGTCGCGACGAGCCAGCGCGAGACGAGCCGGAAGTAGCGCACGCAGCTCGTCACGAGTGCCGGATCGGACAAATGCGTCTGGTAGGCGAGCACGCACTGCTTGACCGCGTCGATCCACTTTTTGAGCTGCGTCACCTCGGCCTCGAGCTGAGCGGTGACGCCGCTGCTGTGGTGGCCGCCCGCGCGCAACCTCATGAGCTCCTGCTCGCGGATCTGCAGGTCCTGGTGCCAGCGGCCGTACTCCTTCTGCAGCTTTTCGAGCATCGAGTAGCTCGGCAGCAGCCCCACGTGTAATACTCGCATGGTGAGGAAAAAGTACTCGGTCACAGTCCCAAACGACGTCGAGACCTCGAGCGGTGGCGAGTCGTCGTCGTCGGGCGCCACAATTCCCTCCGCCGCGAGCCGGTCGAGGTAGCGCTGACGCAGGTCGGGGTTGCGCGAGTCGAGCCAGTACATGACGTCGTCGGCCGTGGCGCATAGGCGAGTCTCGTCCTTGAGATCGATCCGATGCGTCGAGAGTAGGTACGACGGGTCGATCTTGGATGCGTGCGGCGAGTCGGGCGGCGTGAATGGCTCGCACAGCGCGAGCAGTATCGCCGCGAGGTTGGCCATGAACCCGTCGTGCGAGTACGTGCGCATCGCCTGCGGCGGCTCAATGTGCTGCGGCGCGATCGCATGCAACAGCCGTTGGCTCTCGGCATGCGGGAACCACTGCTGCGCGCGGCTCTGGTTCAGCGAGCACGCGGCGGCGATGAGCTTGAAGAAGGGCTCCTTGGCCTCGGGGTTCTTGAGCAGCTCCTTGGCCACGTTCGTGAGCGCGCGCTGCACCACGCCAGTCGAGAGGCGCAGCGACGACATCGAGTTCTCGAGAATCGGCGGTGATGACGTGTCAGGGAAGCAAGCGGCGGCGAGCGCCGGATCAGATGGAAAAACCGCGAGCCCGAGGAAGGGGCCGAGGCGAGCACCCATCTGCAGCAGTGCGCCATTGCGCGCGAGCGGCCCGCCGAGGAAGTTGGGATCCGTGGCGAGCAGCGCGCCCAGAGGCTTCTCGCGCACGAGGCCGTTGAGCGCGCGGTAGGCGGGCGTAAAGTCGGTGAGGATGGTGAACTTTGTGTCGCCCACTTCTTCTGCGAGCTTGGCATACAGCGGCAGCCCGAGCTCGGTGAGCGTGCCTTCCTCCTGCAGCCGCGCGCACAAGCTGCTCAGAAAGCCCTGCGGCAAGCTGTCCGCCTTCAGGGGCCGGAGCAGCCGTAGCACACCCTCCGCCTCGACGTCGGCCGGCTGCGGGAACATGGTCGGGTTGAGCAGCGCGATCGACGCGTACGAGACGCACAGGTCGGTCACGTAGCTGTACATATCGGCGAGCTCCGGCGTGAGCATGCTGCTCTTGCGCGAGCGCAGTTCGCCAACGCGAGCGTAGCAGCTGATGAGGTAGTCGACCACGGCGTAGGAGCCATCCGACTCGGAGAGACGGCCCACGATCGCGCGATCGAAGAGCGAGCGGCGCGCGGATGTATCCTCCCAGCGCGCGGCGACTTCGTCCGGTGACGTCGCATCGCCCGCCTGGTTGACCAGCTCCTCAGCCAGCTCTAAAAGCTCGGCGACTACATCGGCCGCCGTGGTGCGCGAGCCGGCAGACGCGGAGGCAGGGACGCCCGCGGCGGTGAGCGATATCTTGAGCGCCTTGGATATGATCTCGGCGTCGTCCTTGAGTAGGAGCAGCACCATCGCGCGACGCCAGACGTGCGGCGGGCGTGTGCTTCTTTTTCTGGAGTGGGCGAGCCACGTTCACAGCCAATGTTTGTGAGCGACAGCCGTTGCAAACCAGGCTATCTTGCTCATGAGTCATGTCGCAGTCGACCAAGTCGACGCTTGTCCGTGTGGTCGTGTGTGTATTGAATTGTACATGAGGCAGACTAACTACTGTGCTTCGATTGTGAAATTCCAATGGTTGTATGATAGATCGCGGTGGCGGGTGCGAGCGGGTGCGAGCGGGTGCGAGCGGGTGCGAGCGGGTGCGAGCAGCGCAGGGGCGCTCACGCCAGAGGTGCGCGCCGCAAGCCCGTGCCCGCGAGCGCGGTGGCGATGCCCGGGCCATCGACCTGCACCGGGCGGCCATAGAGCGAGGGCTGCGGGGCCATTGTAGCGGCGAGGCGCGGAGGCCTGACACCACCAGCGGACGACGCGTCCCCGGTCGGAAGCGCCCGGGACGACGCCTCGGCGGTCTGGAGCACCAGAGGGCCGTTGTCCGCCTGCGCGCCGACACGGCGCGCTGTCGCGATCGCGTCGTGCACCGCGTGCGAGGGTGCTGCGCCCATGCGCGCGTGCGGCTGGCGGCGATGGTGCGGCACAGGCGGCGCCTCGACGGCGTGGATCGAGGTGGAGATGAGCGGTGGCCGCTTGTGCGGCTGCCACGAGCCGCTCAACACCCTGGCCATCTCTGCGACGGTCACATGGTCCCAAGCGAGCGCCAGCGCCTCATCGCTCTCCCCGGCCAGACCGGCGCGGTGCAGCCGAGACTCCTCGACCTGCATCCGCAGGAAGCCGTCGTCGTTGAGCAGGTGCACCGCCAGCGGCGCGCGGTACCCATCCTCGGCGGCCAACGCCTTACTTCCCCCTCCTTCTGGAACACCACGGGCCGCGCGCATCCGGCGCACATGGGCCTCGAGTGCGTTCGCGTACCCGCGGCGAGCGGGTGGCGGCGGCGCCTCTGCTGGCTGCTGCGATGGCTTGGGCGGCAGGGCGGCCGCGGCGAGGTTGGCGTCTGTGCTCGCGACGACGCCATCAGCATGGATGTCGTCCGAATTGGCCCCTCCAGAATTGGCCCCTCCATGGGCCCCGGCAGCGGTGTCCTCGCCGATGTGCACTGAGAAGCGCGGCGAGTGCGGCGAGTGATGCGGCGTCTCGAAGCTCATAGGATACTGCCTCGGCTCGTACCCAAAGCCATAGCCGAGCTGGATCGGCGGCGGCGGCTGGTGGAGATAGACCTGAGCATGCTGCTGCTGCTGGCGCGGGCTGAGGGCGGTCCCCTGGCGGCGGTGCGCCACTCGTGGCTGCGCCGAGTGCGGCCGCTCAAAGTGGGGACGCGCCGCCCCCGTCGCCCAGCCCGCGCCCACGGCACCAAAGGCGCGCGGTGATGGCGGTCTCGTGTCTCCCGTCCAATATGCGCCGAGTTGGGCGCCGCCCTCGCGCCGGTATGCGGGCACCGCCGAAACGGGGCGTGCGCCGCGCTGTCGCGGGCGCGGCGGCAAGCTGACGGAGTCGGGACGCGATCCGGCGGCGTTCACAGTGCGGCGATGTTCACAGTCAGGACGCGATCCGGCGGCGGCGGCGGCGCTGTTAGCAGCAGCAACAGCTTGCTCAGACTGCAAGGGGTTGTGCAAGCTGTTGGCCTCGAGGAGATACGCAGTGACGGCGCGCTGCCGTTCGGACGGTGTGGCACCGGTCGGGTGCTTCCTGGTGATCGCCGTGAAGTCTGGCTTGGGGGTTACCCCCACGCGGAGCGGACGCGGTGTGAACATCACCTGCAGCTCATGCGCCTGCTCCAGCGCTTCCGCCTCCATGCGCGCCACCTCGACGACGAGGGCCGCCTCGGGATCGGGTAACAGCCGGCCGGCGGGCGGCTCAAGCGCCTCAGCCCCCTGCGACGTCGCGCGCGGCGGCGGCTTCGGCGCGCGGAGGGCGTGGGCGCGCGCGCGCTCGCCGAGGCGCGCGAGCTCCATCGCTCGCTCAAGGGCCTGCACGTCGGCTGCGCGGGCGCCCATCGCCTCGCCCACCACCTCGCTGGGCACCAGCGCCGCAGCCACGTCCTCGTCATCGCGCCGCGTGGACGGCTCAAAATACGGAGGCAAGGGCAGCGGGCCCGGCCGGCTCGGGTCACTATACTTGGAGGGGGCGATCACCCCGGGGTCGGGCGGGGGCGGGACACGCGGCGGGCCCTCGGGGCCGGGCAGCACGTGCGGCGGCTGGCGCTGCCCAGTAGCTGGTCGACTGACGAGTCGAGGTGAAGACGCGCCAGGAGTGCGCGCCTGCGAGGGCTTCGAAGGCGGCGTGGGAGTGACAGGTGCCACTGCAGGTGCGATGATGATCTTGGCGGTGACGAGCTCGGTCAGCCAGCGATCCTCGGTGGCCTGCGCCAGCTGCTCCATCCGCCGCGCGTCCGACTGCAGCAGCGCTGTCAGCTCGCCGATCGCACGTCCGTTGTCCTGGCGGGCGAGCACCAGGCTGAGGAAGCGGCCGTCAAGCAATAGCAGCTCCGCGTGTGCGGAGGCAACACGTGCCGTATAGGGGAAGCGCACGCCCTCGGCCAGTGTCACAGCGCCGCCCAGCGACGCGGCGCCCGCCACGATGCACGGCACCATTTGCCCGCAGCCGATCGTGCGGAGCGTTATCTCGCGCGGAGTGTTGCTGTCGCCGACCCCGGCGGCCGCAGGCTTCGGCGAGCCGGCCGCATCGGCAGCGCGCTTGGCTGGGTCGGCGGCACCCGCGAGGAAGTATGCTGGTGTGGTCGGCGGCGGCGAGGCGGGCCGTATGCCGATCTGCTGAGGCACAGGCGAGAAGAGGACGGGCGGCGCGGGCGTGTGCGGCGCAGGCGCCGGTGGGCGCGAGGTGGCGCGAGACAGGCTAAGCTCGCCCGACATGACGAGATACAGGCATGCGCCCTTATCACCCGCGCGCACAACCGGCTCGGACCAGGCAAAGGTGCGCCGGCGCGCGGCCTGAAGCAGCTGCGCGAGCGTTGGCGGCGAGCACATAGCGAGCGCCGGCACGTTTCGTAGCCACTCAAGCTGTAGCTTCAGTCGCTCCGCACCCGCCGTCGCAGCGAGAACGTGGCGCGGGCAGACGAGCAGCGTGCACGCGGTGTTGCACACGGCGGTGATGGCGCGCCGGTTGGACGAGTCGAACGTTGGCTCGCCGAAGGAGTCGCCCGTATTGTGCACCGTCAGGCAAACGCCTACCAGCTTGCTCGCCTTGCTGCGCACCTCGCTCGGCGAAAGATCGCTGGTCAACCCGAGGTCCATAGTGGCGCGCATGAGTTGCTGGCGCAGCCCGAACTTGCGCGGGGCGGAGGGCGTTGGCGTGGCGGCGGGAGCACGCTGCTTTCCCATCATATCGGGGAGCATCAAGTATTTATCTGGCGGCACCAAGCCACTGAGCATCACATTCGCCACCGCCTCCGCCGCCACTTCCACCGCTTGCTCCGCGACCGCCGCTTCATGCTTGGCGGCCGCCTCCGCGGCCGATCCCGCGTTGGCACTCGACGAGATGTAGGCATAGCGCGCCTTGGCTTTAACCGCCTCCTCCTTGGCTGTGGCCAGCTCCCGCTGCTTCCACTCGCGTAGCAGGTGCATGTGCGCACCGCCCTCGATGTCCATCAGGTCCTTGCGAGCGTGGCAGCTCACCTGTCCGGAGAGAACCACGAAAGCCGCGGTGGCCTCCATGCCCTGCAGGTGTACGGCCTCGCCGGCGCGCAGCCTTTCCACGCGCAGGTGCTGTCGGCAAGTATCCACCAGCTCCTCCGGCTCAAGCAAGCGTAGGAAGGAGAGCTCGGCACAAGCGGCGGCAGCGGCAGCAATGCGTTGCTCGTCGCGCTCCGAAACTGGGTCCTCGAGCACCTTCAGGTTCGTTAAGATGGACTCGAGCACTTGGCGAGAGACGCGATTGCCACTGAACATGCCGTTCACGACGGATAGGGGAGCAGGACCGGAGCGGGTTCTGGTGAGCGACCCGAACGAGGTTTCCTAATCAACGATGTTTGCGTCCGCGGAATTCCCCAAGCAAATGAAGAGGCAGTCGATGAAACCACACCAAAAACTCTACAACGCGGTCACCCAGCACATGTATGTTGTACATTGCAAATGTAGGTACGAGCTGACAGAGTGTGGCACGGGCAGAGGGACCGTTGCCCGTGGGCCGTGGCACCCCCCCCCAAAGTCGCTCATCGGCAGCGCGGCCAAAGGGCCCACGGCGTATCTCATGCGTGTCGGGCTCTCAGCTCTCATGTATCGTGCGGGCCGTGGGTGCACGCGTGCACCGCGTCGCCTCATCGTCTCTCATTCCAACCGCGCATAGCCTGATCCGCCAACGCCTTTCACTTCGGGCACCGTGCTGAGGCGCAGGGGTCGGTCGGCGTCGTCCCATGTCTCTTCCACCGAAATCAATTTCGCAGTCGGGAGCTCCGGCGCCGCGTGTGCCGGCGCCATGTGTGCCGGCGCAACGTATGTGGACATCGGCGGCATGACGAGCGGCGCGACGAGAGGCGCGAGATGCATCTCGCCGAGCTCGTCGCCATCGAGCAAGCTCGCACTGAGGCTGCCGCTGCCGACCTTGTTAGGCTTGAAGCTCGGCGTCGGCTTGGGCGCGGGCGGCAGCGGCGCCGTGACGCCCATCGCCGCGGCCGAACTCAACGATTGGGCGAGATTGAGCGAGCTCATCGGGGCGAGATTGAGCGAGCTCATCGGGGCGAGATTGAGCGAGCTCATCGGGGCCGTCGCCGCTGCGGACGCGTCGGCACCCGGTGGCGGCGGCTGGCGCGACATGGCGCTGAGCGGAGCTATCGACAGGGGCCGACTCACCGCATCACTGTCGTCGAAGGCCGCGTAGCTGCCGTTGGAAACGGCGTGCGATGCTCCGGACTTGAACATCTTCGGCATGTTCGGCAACAGCGACTTGGTCATCGCCGGCGCTGCGAGATCGCTGCGTGACATCGGTGCCGTGGGTGGCGCGGGCGGCGGAGCGGGCGGAAACTTTGTGCCCGGGGGTGGCGGTTCGTCGAACGTATTGTACTTTGAGCGTAGCATGGCCAGCTCGAGCTCTTCCTCGGGAGTGAGCCCGACGAGCGTCGAGGCGGTGCCACGCGAGTCGCCTGCCACGCGCAGCGCGGGCGCCGTCACCACGGCCTGGCTCGTCTGCGCCATCGAGAGCATCCGGTCAGAGGCATCTGGGTGGCTGGGGTGGCGCCCAAGCGGCGCCGGACCCGCCGGCACCGGCAAACCAGCCATCCGCGCACTCTCCGCGAGGGCGAGCGCCAGCATCTGCTGCTCGAGCTCGTCCTCATCGTGGTCGTATTGAGACGGAGGCGGTGCCCTCGCGCCGTCCCGAGGGGCGCGCGCGTCCCAGGCTGGTGGCGCCTCAACACGCGGTGCTCGCGGTGGTGCCGGGCCTGGCCCCTCGCATGCAGCGCACACCGAGGCGCCGGCTACATTCTCGAGGGTGCACTGCGAACACATCCACGGCACTCTCGGGGCTCTGGGGGAGGGCGGTGCGGCAGGGCGATGGGCGTAGTGAGGCCCTGCCACTTGCACCGTCGACGCACTCAGCCGCGGAGGCAAGGCCACGTGGATCTCCATTCCCGGTCCGTAGCCGGGAGGCACCACGCAGTCGAGCTGCGTGCCATCGGGGGCCGCCACGCGGAACTGACGGCCCGCAACACACCCCTGCGGAATTATCACGCGTAAAAGCTCCGACGGCTGCTGGAACGGCATTGCCTGCTGCATTGGCATCGCCTGCTGGAAGGGCATCATCTGCTGCGTGGCCACAGCCGGGCGTTGTTGAGGAGGGTGCAGCTGGGGAGGAGGTTGAGTTCGAGCAGCGGTCGATGGAAACGGATCGGCGGTTGTCGGCGGCGGCGGACCGCCGCCGCCCGGCCGTGGCGTCCCGCATATCTCGCAAACGCGTGCACCGTCAACGTTTTCATACGTGCACGCTGAACAGGACCATGCTGTGGGCAGCGGCATCTGCGGCGTCTGGACGTCGGCAGCGAGAGTTTCGAGACATTCTCCTAAAATGGTCCTATCGCCAACTCGACGCAAAAGTTCAATGCTTCCGCTCGTCTTTCATTTCTCGGTTTCGTGGTGCGGAATTCATCGAAGCGATGATTGTCGAGGCCCTCCTCGTTGCGGCGGGCTCGTTCTCTGCACGCGACCCAACTCGGATACCGTGTCAAGCACGAGCGCATGCACCGCGCCTGGCTCTGCTCGACGCACCGACCGACGACCGTCGCACTCGCGAGAAGGCGCTAGTGACTTGGCTCGAGTCCAACGGCGTCTGCCTGTCTCCCGAGGCGGGCTGGGGACGCGCAGCACATCCGCTGCGCGTCGAGGCGGAGACCGTCGAAGATTTTGAGCTCTCAGGCCGCGGGCTGATTGCGCGCAAGGAGCTCACGCAAGGCCAAGAGATAGTCAAGGTGCCATCAAAGCTCCTCCTCACTCGCAAGACGGCGCAGCGCGAGCTCGGCTCGAGCATCGTGCCGGACAGCCTGAACGAGTACCTGGCGCTCGCGCTGTTGCTAATACACGAGCGCTCGCTCGGCCAGCAATCCTTCTGGGCCTCGTACATCCGCATCCTGCCGACGGCCGAGGAGGTCGGCCAGACGTGGTTGTGGAATGAGGACGACTTGGCTCTACTCGAGGGCTCGGGCATTCTCGCGTCGACGGCGTCGCTGCGCGCCAAGATCGAGCGGGAGTATGCGGCGCTGCTGGCCGATATCTTGCAGCCCAATGGGCTCGATGAGAGCGTCTTCTCGCTCGAGGCCTTCCAGTGGGCGATGTCGATGCTGCTTTCGCGCGCGATTGACCTACGCGAGACCGGTGAGCTTGCGCTCGTGCCGTACGCCGATCTGCTCAACCACTCACCGTACTGCTCGGCCTACTTCTTCTACAACGAGGTCCCCTTTTCCAAGGAGCGCGAGGTCGTCCTGTACGCCGACCGCTCCTATGCCAAGAACGACCAGGTGCTCATCTCCTACGGCCAGAAATCGAATGCGGAGCTGTTGCTGCTCTACGGCTTCGTGGTGGACCGCAACCTGTTCGACGAGGTAGAGGTGACGATCTCGCTCGACCCGACCGACCCGCGCTACGACGAGAAGGCCGCGTTCCTGCAACAGCAGGGCCTCACCCCCACGATGGCCTTCCCGCTCCTCATCGATCGCTACTCCTCTGAGCTGCTGCAGTGCGCGCGCGCTCGCCACCCGCTTGCACGCAGCCCGCCCCGCTGAACCTGAAACATCGTCGCGTGAGAGCCGCGAGCTACCTCATATCGGCGCAGACTTACCAGCCACCCCGCGTACCCCGCCTTCTCAGGTATCTTCGCCTATGCTGCCTGACGCCGTCGGACGGCCCACTCGACAGTTTCAAATACAACGAGCGCATCTCGGTGGCGAATGAGGCCGCAGCACAGCGCGCCCTGAGCGAGGGCTGCGAGCGCGTGCTCGCGCTCTATCCGCAGACAGAGGCAGAGGATGCCGCGCTGATGGAGAATGGCCGCCTATTCGCCGCACTCAGCCGCAACCAGCGCATGGCCGTCAAGCTGCGCCGCAACGAGAAGCGCATATTACTCCGGACCATTCGGACTTGCGACGTCGCACTGCAGGCGCTCGGCAGCGCTCCGATCGCCTTGTAGCACAGTCCTTGCAGCCGCGTTCGTGCTCGCGCGGAGTCCGCGAGGACGCTCTCGTCCACGGGGCGCTCTCAACACCCCAATGCGAGGTCTCGCCCGCGCGGCATCGAGGCATCTGAGGCGAGCCGCGTGAGACGGTTTGCACAGCGCCGCTGACTCTGGCACAAGCGGGCACCGGGCAGTATACACGCGTTGGGCCGGCGCAACCCGGCGCGCCGCAGAAGAGGCGCCCCGCGCACGACACGGCCGCGCATCGCGGCACGGGTAAGGCCCGCACGGGGGTCGGGGGTGAAAAGCGTATGTGGAACCGCACGAGCCACGAC
>Ga0164295_10003814_pt1 | contig 12022 bp, 6 predicted proteins | sample GEODES006metaG_FD_111798 | JGI IMG/M metagenome (GOLD analysis project Ga0164295, IMG submission 111798) | Oligotrophic lake water microbial communities from Sparkling Lake, Wisconsin, USA - GEODES006 metaG | ecosystem: Environmental > Aquatic > Freshwater > Lake | place: USA: Sparkling Lake...
ACCGTGGCCGCGGCCACGGCCGCGGCCGCGGCGGCGGCCGGCGAGGCGGACGAGGACGACGAGGACGAGGAGGACGAGGAGGACGAGGAGGACGAGGAGGATGCTGAAATCGAGGACGACGAGAACGATGAAGACGATGAGAACGATGAGGACGACGAGGACGACGAGGACGAGGCGACGTCGCACGTCTATAACCCCTCGCGACCGACGATCTTTTCTCCAGCCAGCCCACTAGCAAGCAGTGTCGTCACGAGCGCACCGGCCCTACGCATCTGCCAGGTGGGCCTCACGCGCTGCCATGGGCATGTTGACCTCCTATGCTGGCGGCTGCAGCTCCGTGCCGCTGCCCTCGGCGCCTCGGCAACCTTGCCGGCACTCCGGCCGATAGTCGACGAGGCGCTGAGTGCCGTGCGAGCGGCGAGCGCGCGAGCCGGCGCACACGACGGCGCCCTTCCGGCCAACGGCGGCACCAACGGCCTCGGCGCCAACGGCCTCGCCACCATCGGCCTCGGCAGCAGCAGCAATAGCGGCCATTTGCTGCGGCTGAAAGCCGCAGCGGATGACGTGGCTGCAGTCTGGCTGGCGTGCGTGCGCGTGTGCGTGCAGTGCCCATGGCCGCCGCCCGACGGCGGACGCGCAGCCGCCCGACTGGCCATGCTCGACCTGCTGCGTCGCGCCGTGGCCGAGACGCGCCAGCGCAGCGCCAGCCTGCAGGCTCTGGGCACGGGATGGCTGTGCCAGCACAGCACGGCCGCGCGCACCTTTCAGCTCTCGCCGACGCTGCTGGCCATGGGCTACACGCCGCTGCGCGTCTACGAGACTCTCGTCGCCAAAATGCTCGCCGAGCTACGTGCGCCCACGACGGCGCGCGCTTCCATGACGCGCGAGGTGCGGAATCTCTTCGAGGCAGCGCTGGCGGACCACGGCACGCATGCAACCAAGCTCTGGATGCGTTACGCGGCGGCGCACGCGGCGGCGGGTGAGTACGCGGCAGCGAGTGCCGTACATGCTCGCGCCATGCGCACGCTCGAGGAGCCCCTGCGAGGGCCGTGGCTCGAGGAGTACCAGCAGCGCGTGCTCGGCACGGCCTAGTTGCTGAGTGGACGTGAGCCGGCGCCCAGGCGGGGGCGTGCATCATGCGGGCGGGGGCTCGCTCCTCGCTCCGACTTCAAGCTGGAGTGGCTGGTGAGGGTGGACCTATTTCCGCAATTAAGACGCAACTCGTAAGTAGATGAAACCGGGTGAACGCTCCGCTTTGACTTGAGGTACCGTTAACCTTAACGCAATCCCGGACCGCGATAGATAGCTCATCCGTCCGTCGCCTCCGTCCGTGGGGGCTGGGGCGCGGGGGCCGAGACCGCGGACCGGGTTTATTTAACCGACCGTTTTCGATCAACATCGCCGGCGCGCGCCTCGACGAGCTGGTTTAAGCGCATAAGCAAACAGTGGACGGGGCCCGAACGTGATTGAGGTCACCCCGTCACCCGACCGCATGCCGCCATGGCCCATGCGTACGCATGTTCTGACTACACCTCACGACGCAGACGTGGGGCCAACTGCCATCGTACCTGCATCGGGACTTCCTACCGTTAGCTGATTGCTGTACACCTGCATGGGCCCCACGAGCATCGATCCAAGGCTTATGGGCGCGACGACTGCAGTACCCTTTTGGTCAGGACCGAGTTCTTGGTCGATTGGAGCATCGTCATAAACTCGTGGTAGCGCAGCCGCCCATCTCCCTCCTTGTCGAAGAAGCCGACGATCCGGGCAGCCTCCTCCTCCGAGATGCTGGCCGCCTGCCGATCGAGCCCGTGCCCCATCGGCACGCCCGCGCGACTCATCGCGTTCAAAAACTCCTCGATGCTCACGTAGCCGTTGTTGTCCGGGTCGCACCGCCGGAACATATTCTTCATCTGCGCGTGCTGCTCAAAGAGATAATCTCGCATCGTGAGCAGCAGCTTCTGCTCGCGCGCCGTCAGCTTCTCCACCCCCGAAATCGGCTGAATACGGCCCTCATCTAATCTGGAGGTCTGAGCTCCACGCCGCCCGCCGTCGCTGCCGCCCTCAAACAAGGCCAGGAATCGGGGGACCGAGAGGATAGGCAGCCGGGCTTTGCCGCTCGCCGACGTCAGCAGCGCTGCCGCGCGCGCGTCCGACAGGTAGTACAGCAGCTGGGCCGCGAATGCTTTGAGCACCGCCACGTCCACGCCATGCTCTCCGAAATGGCCCGGCTTCTTCGCGACGTTAGGCTCATGCACACAAGCAGCGAGCGCCTGGGCGGCACTGGTGTGCACGTATTCGAGCCGCGCCTTGAGAGCATGGATGAGAGCTTCGTCACTGATCCGATCGTCTAATTCACTCGCCTGCCACACGTAGCATGCAAACTCAACGACGGCCGAAGCCATCCGAGGCCATCCGAGGCCTTCCGAGGCTAACTTGGGCAATCACAATTCGAGGCAGTCCGAGGCCATCACCTGCCACGCGTAGCATGCACGCTCAAAGACGTCCGTCTTCGATGTCGGATTTGAAAAGCGTGAGAGACCTGTCTGCAGTATCGAGCTGAGGTCACCCTCGTCGCCGACGCCGCCGCCACGTACGGAGCCGCCGTCGCCGCGTGCGCGCGCGGTGCTACCGCCCCCCCCGCCGCCGCTGCCGCCAGCTATGCCCTGCATCCACCCAAGCACGCCACTCTGCCTTTGCCTCTCCGCAGCCGCCTCCGCCTCTGCCCGCGCCTCCGCCTGCGCGCGCGCCATCGCGTCTTGCTGTATGAGCATGGCCTGGCGCAGGGCCCTCTCGCGCTCGAGATCCTCTTCGGACGCTGCCCTCCGCTGCTGCTGCTGCTGCTGCTGCTGCTGTGCAAGGGCGCGTTGGTATTCCTGATACTGCTGCTGCGCCGCGAGGTGCGCCGCTCGCTGCGCCTCGCTCATCTGAGACGCGAAGGCCTCCTGCTGCTGCGCGAGCGCCAGCCGTTGTTCCTCCAACTCCCGAAGCGCTGCGGGGACGACCATGCAATCAGTGGCAATCAGTGGCAATCAGTGGCAATCAGTGGCAATCAGTGGCAATCAGCTCCAACTCCCGAAGCGCTGCGGGGACGACCATGCAAATGAGGTGCGCGCTCAGAGGCAATCAGTGGCAATCAGTGGCGATCAGTGGCAATCAGCGGCACTCACCTGCATGCAATTGCTCCTCCCGCGACGACATCGCCGCCGCCGCGCGCTGCGCCTCCTCCTTTTGCTGGCGCTCCATGTCCTGTTGCATGCGCGAGCGCTCCGCCATCGTCGGCTTGCGGATCGTGTTCCCGCCCGATGCGCCAATGACGTCCGCCATCACGGGCCTTGTGCCGCCCTCGGCGCGATCGCCGCCGCCGCCCCGCCCGGTATTGTGCCCCAGCACTCGTCGAGTGCCGTCGTCTCCATTTAACTCTCTCTCGAAGTGGCCGAGCGTGCGGATAAACTCCCAGCACTTGATGCGACCGTCGCGGTCGATGTCGAAGACCTCGAACAGCGCCTTCGCGTCGAGCAGGTCCAGAGAGAACCCGAGCGAGTTAAGTGCCGCTGTGAACTCGCTCACATCGAGATCGCCGCTGCCGTTGGCGTCCCAGGTCTGGAAGGCCCGGCGCACGTTGAGCTCCTTGGCGAAGACGGTCTCGGCCACGCGGAAGACGGCACCCTCGATATCTTCGGTCGTCTCGAGCTTCTCGCGGTTCGCTGCCATCCGTTCAAGGTGGCCCACGGCCACGGCCTTCTGCGCGTCAGCGTGCGAGCGGATCACCGGGCACATGAAGTCTACACACTCGGCAAACTCGACCGTGCCGTCGCGATTGCGATCAAAGCGCTCGAATGCTTGGCGAAGCTCGTATTCCGAAACGCCAAGTCCAATGGCCGCGGCCGCGCTGCAAAACTCATGAAACTGCAAAATGCCGTCCTTGTCCCCGTCGGCTCTTGCAAAGGCGCTCTCGAGCACCACGCGGTGCGAGGCCTTGCCCTGGATGGCCAGGTGGAGCTTCACACCTATGTCGGCGCGAAGTTGCTCCTCTGCCAGCGCGCGTCCAACGCCTCGTGATGTCTGCTGGCCCATTCGGTTCGGTCCAAATGTGCCCTGGCCTTCTCTGCTGACCAATTTTCCTGTGAAAGCCCAGCGAGTCTCACGACACTGCGAGGGTCGAAACGGCGTCCCGTCGGTTCAAATTCACGAGACAATGGCTCCTCAACATCGCCTGAGTGTCCACGCAATTAGTACCGGTAAACCCACCCTATACACGTACTGTACACGTTCACGTTTATTGACGCGCCCTCAAGACACTACATGGCTGTGTGGGCACTTCTGCTTCCGCGGGCTGTGGGAAGACGAGATGTTTGCTCGTCAGGAAGTGCACGGTTCATCCAAGTTTCATCTCAAAGTTTGCGTTTGGAGAGGAAATACGGTTTTTTGCTTTGCTTCCACTGCACTCTGTGACTCTGCACGTCAGCGTCTGAGCAGGTCGAGGTGCGTCGTGCGACCTGTCAGGTCGAGGTCTCACGGCTGCCACTCAGTCACGGTCAGTCAAACTTTTATCAATGCAATCTTCCACTCCCTCAAACGCAAGCACAATTCACAAAATGACACCACGTCACAGTGACCAACACGTTCACAACTCGATGTCCACGCCAGGCAGTTTTGAGCAAAACGCGCCGTCCCGGGCACCCATTTGTACTGGGGTGGTCGCCGCTCCGCAGGGCGCGCAGCATGACACTCAGAAGAGTCCGCCTCCGAGGAAGTCAACCTGCCCAAGCTGCAGCTCCTCGGCGACCACGTCGAGGATCCGCCGCGTGACGGAGTAATCAAGCTGCGCGTCGTTGAGCAGGATGGCGACTGCGATACCCGAGGTGGGGCTGAAGAAGGCAAAGGAGCCGCCGAAGGAGTGCAGGCCGAGGACGTACTGCTCAAGGCCACCCTCGCACTCGTACCTGGGGAGGAGGGGAGCCGATGCAATTACGGATGCAATCGCAGGTGCAGGTCATCATGCGACGCAATCATCGGTCGACGGTTTTCATCAGCGGCACACTCATCGGCCATCAGCGGCACACTCATCGGCCATCAGGGGCTGTCGAACCGATTGGAGGCCGCATGCAATGAGAGTGGTCATCAGTGGCCATCAGTGATCATCAGTAGCACTCCTCGCTCATCACGCCTACCGTTGGAGGCCGCGTGCCCACACACGCTCGCCAAAGAGGAGGGAGAACTCGACACCGCTCTCCTCGCTCAGCGCGGCAATCGAGCCCATGCCGCCTCGCGCAGCGGCCGCGAGGAGGAGGGCGAGGCCGCGGGCCGTTCCAAAAGATGCGAGGCCAGGCCAGCAGCCTGAACGCACGAAGCTGGAGTTCACCATTCCAGCGTTGAGCGGCAACTCATGCGCGAACAGGGCAGCGGGGCCGACGGCGTTTCCAGTCTCGGAGGTATCCATAGACGGCGCGCTGGCCTCACCATTGGGACCCTTGCTCTGGCTGCCCTCGCCGTTGAGGCCGTTGGCGCCGCCACTGGCGCCGTTGGGGCTGCCCATGCCCATGCCCATGCCCATGCTCATGCTCATGCCTGGCATACTCATCCCTTGTTCACTGAGTGACTGGAAGCGTTGCAGTTGCGCCGCCAGACCGGTCGAGACTGCGGCCGTCTCTGCCTGCAACTCCGGTGAGAGTCCTCCCCCATGCAGCGTCTTCTCGAGGCCGAGGGGCTCGAGCAGCTTCGTGCGCAGCTGGGCCGTGTACGTGCTCTTGGAGACCCCTTCGATGATGCCCGCGAGCAGGGTCGCGTAGGCCACGCCAGAGACCTTCGGGGTGCGCGGCTTGCCAGACTCGGCGGCGCCGACTTGGCGCAGCGGCGTGGCGCTCACTTTCTCAAACTGGACCGCGAGGGACGAAAGATCTTTGGCCGTCTGCCGCCACAGCTGTGAGCTGTCGAGGGGTACACGATGGCAGAGGGCGTCGCCAATCGTGTACCCGGCGGCCGCAGCGGCTTTGCACCCAGGCCACTTCGGGTCGATCCGTGTGTCGTAAGTCACGACGCCCGAGGCGACGAGGCTATGGAGCGAGAGCACTGGGAGGAAATTTGAGAGCTCGAGCAGCGGCATGGGCGTGCTCGTGGTGAGGCCACGCGCGTCCGTGATGCCGCGAAAGCCCGCACACGCCTCAGCGACGATGCTCGAATCACGGTGGACACAGACCTGGACCCCGGCCGCCACCGCCGCCTCCTCACACAGCTGCGCCAGCAGTACGCCCAGGCGCCGATGCAGCGGCGTGGCGGCGGGCAGATAGACTGCGGGCGGCGCGAGCGTGAGCGCACGCATGGGCGCAGGCGTCTGCGCGGCCAGCGCAATACGAGCTCGGGACGCAAGGAGCTCCATGTAGGGCACTTTGACTTCCATCTGGGCGCACAGGCCGCGAATGAGCCCAATCACGCGCCAAAAGAAGATGAGGGAGGGCGGAATGCTCTCGAGCTTCCGACGCTCGCGACCCGCAGCGCGGTCCTGCCTCGCCTCGGCGATCCGCTTGTCGAAGAAAGTCTTCGTGTCCTTTTGCGCTTGGGCGCGCGAGCTCGTATCTCGCAAGAAGAAGCGCCAAAACTCCATGTCCTTCGACGGGTCCTGGTCCATGCGGTTGTTGATCACGCCAAGCATCTTGAGCGCCTCGCGCAGCCCGCAGATGTCGAGCTGGTGCGCGGCAAAGGCGAGTGCCGCGTACCCGATACGCTGTGTCTCGGACAAGCGCACCGTCATGCCAAAGTCGAGAAGTACCGGGTGCGCACGCCCTCGCTTCACCTGCACGAGAAGGTTGCCCGCGTGCGGGTCGGCGTTGAAGAAGCCGTCGATGAACAGTTGCTGACCGTACACCTGGATGATGCGGCACATGAGGGCCTCCTTGTCGACGGCGTGCATCGCCATGGCAGCCTCGTCGGTGAGCTTGAAGCCGTCCTCGTAGCTCATCGCAAAGGCCCTCGTCGACACGAGAGAAGGCAGCGGCACCGGCACGACAGCCTCGACGCCGGCTCGCTCGAGATTCGCATGGACGACGCGCAGGTTGTTGGCCTCGTGGTTAAAATCGAGCTCATTGTACATCTCCTGCTCCCACGCCACCAGGACAGTGTACAAGTTGTTGAAGGACGCGTTGAAGTAGCACGCGAGCCGCGCGATGCGCAGCGCGGTGAACATGTCTTTTCGCATGAGCGACGCGACCCCATCGTGCTGCAGCTTGAGCACCACCTTGCGCCGCCGGCGACTCGCCTCCGCGTCCTCCGCGCCCTCGGCCGCCATCGCAGCGCCTTCCCCCGAGGCCGGCGGGCGCTGTGGCGAGCGCTTCGGAGGGTGCAGGTAGCCGACGTGCACCTGCGCCACCGAGGCGGAAGCAATCGGTTGCACGTCCAGCGATTCGAAGATCGCTTCAATCGGCTTGCCAAACTCCTCCTGGATCACACGGCGCAGGTAGCCCGGCGGGCAGGGCGGCAGATCGTCCTGCAACAGCTTGAGGCCCTCTGCCCACTCGGGGGGGACGATGTCGGCGCGCCCGCCTATGTACTGGCCAAACTTGACATAGACGGATCGGAGTGACACGAGCTGTGCGCACATCCAAGGTGCGACCAGCCCATGCACAATCGAATAGATGCGCTCCTCGGCCGCGGCCACGCGTCGTGAGCGTCTAGTGAGGGGGGCGAGCGCCTTCGCCAGGCTATAGTAGCCCAGGATGAGTCCGAGCGCCAACAGCCAGATACGCAGCAGTCGCCCAAACAAGTAGAGGCCGAGCGTCACGCTGAGCACCATGCAAAGCCCCAAACCAGTGCGCGCCGGCTCGGCAAGGAGCGCCGTGCCGAGCACCTCGTACGCGTGCGCGCAGCCGCTCACGGTGTACTCGAGCAGCGCCGTCGCGGGCACTAGGTACGCTGCGAGCAGGCCCGGCAGCGCCGCCACCGCGCCCGCCGCGCCCACCGCGCCCATCGCGTCCGCCGCGTCCGAATTCGAATGGGAAGGAGTCGCCACCGCCGCGGCCGCATCGGCGGCAGCAGAGGTTGGTGGGTCTGCCGACAAATGCAACTGGTCCGCCATCGGTGCGCTCGCACTCATCGCCTCAACGGCCGCCGCCGCCTCCGCTCCTCGCGTGGCAAGCACAGCCCCATACGCACAGCCCACGAGCGCCCAGCTGAGCAGCATGCCGACACGCAGTCGCGCCGAGCCGCCGAGAGTGGCGCCAGCGAGGGCGAGGGCAAGGCAGCTCAGTGTGACGAGCGTCCACATATGTTCTGCCGCCATCAGGGCGAGAGCCGCGGGGAGCACGGAACAGAGCCCAAGCCGTGTGATCCCGCCGAGCACCGAGAGCACGCTGAGCCGCGCCAGGCGCTCCGCCGCACTCGACGCGAGCAGAGCCCGTAGCTGCGCGAGCGTCTGCACACGTGTCGCGAGGTAGACTTCGTTACGCTCGGCACTGATGGGCGTGCACGCGGCGGCGGAGAGGAGGCGCTCGAGGAGCAGCCCGACGCTGTCGACGACGGCTGCGGTGGGCGACGAGACCAACGCGGCGCCGCCGCCCACCCCTACCGCCTCACTCGAGTACGCGTCCGCCACTCGGTAACCACTCACACCGCCGTTGAGGGCGGCGCCCACGACGGCGCCCGCCGCCCCACGGGGCATCGGGCGGCCTGCACTGGCGGTCGGTCTCACGGCTGCCGGTGAGCCATCGCCCGCGTAGCGAAGCCCACCGCCGCCCACCGGCTCGAAGCCCGACACATTCGAGCACGCCTCGTCGTCATCTCGACGGGCCTCGCGCTCCATCTCGAGCATCTCGAGCCGGTTGCCAAATTTGGATCGGCCCGGGTCGGACGCACGGCTCATCTCGTTCGATCTCCGTCCGCCGACGCCGCCGCTGCCGCCAGCCCCAGCGCCGGGCGACGCAAAGGGCGGCGCGTCGCCGCTCGGCGAGAGGAACTCACGCAGCGCGACCGAGGCGCCCGTGCAGCGCATGACCGACGTGGGTGCGGCGCGGAGGAGGTCACCCAGATAAGCCTGCATGATCTTCGCGCGGTTGGCGAGGAAGGCGGGCTCGAGTGAGCCGGCAAAGTCGAGGGTGCGCGGCAGGCCGACGATACCGCGCACGGGCGGCTTCATCCGACTAATCCGCCGCTCAAGCGCCCGTAGCTCCGACCAGCGCCGTGTCACGCTCCAGTGCGAGGTGCCTTCGGATACATCGAGCACGTAGACTGCGTACTTCTCACGCGCGTCCGCCACGAGGGTCGGGCTGTGCACGGCGACGCGCAGCCCGGTATTGCCTCGCCTCTCCGCCTCCGCCGCGCGTGCCTCGCGCTGCGCCTTGAAATCGAGCGCCGCCGCGCGCAGCACGCCTGTGAGCGGCTGGAACACTGAGCGGTCGCCTTTCACCGTGATCAGACCCTTCATGTAGGCGATGGCCGGCTTCTTGCGGCCGTTGGCAATGTCGAGGAGGACGGGCAGCGCGCAGCTCAGCGTACAATCCGCCGACTCGCGCGCCTCCGCCGGGCCTGCCTCATGCTCGAGCGAGCCCGGCATGTCCGAACGCGCCTTCAATGCCCATGTGCCCGCCGACCCTAGGGCAAAACGGATCACCGTCGGCTTCGTGAGCACGGGGATGGGCACGCGCGCGGCCGTATCGAGGCATGCTAAAAAGAGGCGCAGGTCGTCGTCCTCCGACATTGGGCAGCGAACGCGTCGGTCGGCGCCTTTTTGCGAAGATCGTGAAAAGCGACCGTCGGAGGTGGCCACATAGGCATTGGCGAGTGCACGGCGCCTCCGCCCGAGCGCTGACGCGTGAATTTGAATCGTCGGGACGCCGTTTCGACCCTCTTAGACGAGTCATAGACGCGCAGAAAATTGTGTACCCACTTACCGCGTCACGTGGAGTAGACCCCGAACTGTGTGCGAATCTCCGTGTCTGGATCTCTAAACGTGATGCCGTTGAGCTCTTCGACGGCATCCTGGATTCCGTAGCAGTCGAGCGCGCGAAAGTCCGAAGGAAGAGAATCGGGCGCGCCGGGCGCGCGCTTCACCATGTGGCACGAGAAGGCGCCCGCCTGCTTCGCCGCCTGTAGCACCGGCGACTGGTCACTGACAAACATCACCTGCTTCGGAAGCAGATCCATCGCGAGGCACGCGGCGACAATGGCGCTGCGCTCGCCACGGCGCGCAAGCGCCACGTCGGCAGCGGGCATCACGAGCGAGAACGGCGGCACCTGCAGCGACTTGACGATGGAGGCCGCCTGCGCACGCGCGGACGCGTCGTCCTGAGCACTCTCGTCACTCGCGATCACGCCGCGCGCCATGCCGCGCATATCGAGGTAGGTGAAGAGCACACGCAGTCCGGGCTGCAAGTGCCACGATTGCTCGGGACGTTGATCGCGATGGAGCGGCGCCGTCCGTCGGGCTTCCGTCGACTCGAGCACGCCGCCAGCGGTCAGTGACACTCCTGCACGTGTGCGAAGCTTCACTGCGTACTTTGACCGCAGCATATCCGCACTGCTGGCGCTGGCGCTGCTGCTGCTGCTGCTGCTCGTGCTGTCGGCGCTGCTGCTGCTGGCTGCCTTTGCCACCGAGGGCGGTGGTGTCGGTGGCGCTGCCGCCGAGCCATCGCCGCTGCCACTGCTGCCGCCCTCGAGGGCAGCGCGAACAGCAGCCTCAGCCTTCTCCGCTGCGAGCAGCGCCTCGAGGCGTTGCTGGATTTCCCACGGCTTGCCGATGATGTCTGCACCGCGCTCCTTGAGCGCCTCGCGGATCTCACGCTGCAACATCTCCTTGACGTTGCCCGCCGCCACGAGAGCATCAGGCGTGCGTATGCCAAGAGACGTGCTTCCAAGGCCGGCAGCTGCCAGGCCCGACTTGTTGCGCTTCTCCGTCTCAGAATCGAGCTCGTTAGCGGCACGCTGCAGGCTGCGTGCGTCAAAGATCACCGCGCGTAGCTGCAGCTTTTTGGCGATGTTTGTCCAGGCGAGCGAGGTGCGCGGCGGCGCGGCCATTGTGGTTTGACGTGGCCAAACGATGTCCGCCTCGCATGAACCCCGGGGTAATGAGATTTGATCAGAAGATGAGGACCGTCCGGCGTGTACAGCTGGCAGGACACATCCGAGATCCAATCCTTTCATCTTCAGACTTCTGTCCAACAGGCCTACAGCTCGTCATGCGGGCGTCTGTCGTGTCTGTCATGTGTATCATGCTCATACTCAAAGTCATGCTGGTGCGCCTCGTCCTGGGCCTTGCGGGCGCTGCGCAGCTTGAGGGGCACTGCCTCGCCTATTTCGGGCGCCGCCTCGTCCTGCGCCTTGCGGATGCTCGTGCTGCGCGGCCGCTTAGTGCCTTGGACCTGCGACAACACGTGCCGTCGCTGGCGTAACCACATGCGCTGCTCAGGCTTGATGGAGCTGGCGGCGGTTGAGTTCAGCAGCGCGGTGAGCCTCGAGATCTCGGCGTCCATCTCCTTCTCCATCTTTCCTCTCCACTTGTCCGCAAACGCAATCTCTTTCACGCTGCACTTCTCACCGGTGGCTACGACGCACAGTGTGGCCTCATTGGTATCCTTGAGCTCACCGACGCGTGCCGCTATGAGCGTGCGGTGTTCAGTTCCTTCGTCCGCACGCATGAGCGCATTATAGCCGTGCAAATCCTCGAGCAACGGGTTCGCCCCGGCTTCCAACAGAGCCTTCACCGTCTCAAGACCGGCGGCTTCATCGCTGTTGGCATAGTCCGCCGCGAACGCGAGCGCACTCCACGCCTGATTGAACTGGATGTCAACACTCGCACCAGCTTGAAGAAGGTATCGCACCATGGCGGCATGCCCTCGCATCGCCGCTGCTTGCAAAGCGGTCTTGCCCTCATTGTTGGTCGCATCCACAGACACACCAGCGGTGAGAGCCTTGCTCACCAACTTCACGTCGCCCTTCTCGGCCGCGCGCACCAGGTCCTGTGCGGTCTCTTCCGCACGTGCTAGGAATATGACCAGGAAGAAAAGGAGCACGAGCCAGCACCGTCGACTCATCG
>Ga0164295_10003815_pt1 | contig 12021 bp, 8 predicted proteins | sample GEODES006metaG_FD_111798 | JGI IMG/M metagenome (GOLD analysis project Ga0164295, IMG submission 111798) | Oligotrophic lake water microbial communities from Sparkling Lake, Wisconsin, USA - GEODES006 metaG | ecosystem: Environmental > Aquatic > Freshwater > Lake | place: USA: Sparkling Lake...
CCGTTCCAAATATGGAGGCCAGCGCGCCCGTAGCGCCTGTGCAGCCGCCGCCTTTGCCCGCGCCGCCAGTGGCGGCCGCGGCTGAGGACGCCGTTCGAATGCTCGAAGAAGCGGCCGAGATGGCACTCGAGAGTGCGGCCCAGGCGGTGCGAATGTCCGAGGCCTCCATGAATATGGAGGTGGAGCTCGCCGCGGCCTCGCAGCCGGAGCCCGAGCCCATTCCCAATCTGGCAATCCCGCCGCCGTCGCAGCGGCAGCAGGCTCCTCGGCAGAAGCGCTCGCACACAGCTGCCGCCGCCGCTCCGTCCGAGTCCATCCGGCGCTCGACCCGCGCGCGCAGCAACGCTTGAGCTCGTGCCCACTACAACGCTCGAGCCCGTGCCCACTACGACGCTTCAGCTCGTGCCTTCTGTAGTGGCTGCAGCAGCATAGCCTGTAGCAGTGGCGGAGCAGTGGCAGCAACTGTGCCCTCGCGATCACCTGCCGCACCGGCGGGTGGCTCCGAGAGTCGCGAGAGTGGTCGATTGACAACAGGCTGGGACCTATGGGACCTATGTCTGGCAGTGGTAGGCAGGAGGAGTTCTGGAGTTGTCACCTTGCTCCATGGTGTGTGCAAACGCGAACCGTGGTGCTGTGCGCGCGGTGTGTGAGAGTGAGTCGACGTGTGTCACGTGTCGCGTCCGGACTGCTGTTCCTGTCACTGTGTACTCTTCCGGCGCCGTGACTGTGGTCTGTGTGCTCTGACTTTTGCGCGGTGTGCATCCGGTGCATGTGTGAGTGAACGGTGGGGTAGTCTCGTCGTGCGTGAGCGTGTGCGTCACAAGTCGCTGTACGCGCGTGATGTGGTGTACGTCGTGTTGCGGTGTGCGGTGTAGTCATCGCCTGTGCGCGCCTGTGTCAATAGTGACTGTTTCGAGTTGCCAAACGCCGTCTTGAACACTCAGGGGTACAGCAACAGAACTGGCATAGAGTTGATTTCATGGTTGATGTCTTGATGCTGGCCTTCTTCCTAGGCTTCGTCCGTGCCTCCGCAGATGACTCGCATCCGCCGCCAATGCCGCGTTCGCCATCGTATGACGACCTCGCATACGCACCCGTCGGACACCCATCACTCACGCTCAACTACGACTACCTTTCCTCGCTGCGGAGAGGCCTCGAGAAGGCCGGTGCATACCGAGCGGCCGACGCCGTCCCTGCTCCTCCCCGTCCTCAACCTACGGGAGGGAGACGGCCGCCGCTGCTACTCAAGCCGCAGACGACGGGCGACTCGGCGACTTGGACGACGAAGAAAGACGTCAGCACCTATTGCTCGGGGTCAGAGTACAAGGGTGACCTCGGACCTAAGGCATCGGATGATGCGTGCCTGACGGCGGCTAAGGCTGATGGCGGCATCGACTATGCAGTGTGGCGCGGCGACGGCGACGGGCACTGCTACACCTGCGACCTATCGGATCGCGGCGATCCGAGTACGTGGAAGATGGACAGCCAGCCGGGCGCCGTCAGCTTCGTCGCCGATCATGTGACGCCGCCGCTGCCGCCGCCTCCTCCCTCGGGGCCCGCGCCGTGCTCCAAGTTCACGCTGGCGAGCGGGCTGATCGTTGGCCTCCGCTGCGGTTCTGGCGCCATTCAATTCCTGGGCCACATCCACGAGGGCAACTTTTCGTATGTGCCCCCCCTTATGAACGTGTACCCCCAGCGCGAGCACCGCGACCAGCCGGGCGCCCACCACATTGGCGACCTGACGCTGCGCCTACAGCCGGCCTCTCGCGCATCCGACCCCTCCGACGTTTCCTTCGTCTCGTCGGCGCTCGGTGGCGTGAGCACACCGGTGACCGTCCTCAGCCCTTCATCTCCATTGTGGCCCAAGCATGGCGCCAATCGTGTGCTGCAGGCAGCGGACGTTACGCCGACGCTGCTCGCCCCCGGGCAGCTCGACGTGCGCCATCCGTTGCGTGGCAATCTGAGCGTCGTGCGCTCGTGGGAGGAGGCCGCCGACGAGCCCGGTGGCCTTGTCATGCGCATCACACTCTCCGTGCCCTTGAATGCCACCGGCGGCGGGGTCGCCATCCAGGGCTTCGGGCTCAGCCTCGTGTCCGACAATACGTTTGGTGGCCTCGATACCTCGCAGGTCGCGTCGATGCTCTCGTTCATGGATCCGCACGTCGGGCGCGATCACTCGTGGCACACGCACACACGAGCTGACGGCTCTGCGTCGCTGCTGATCACGCCGTACGTCGACGCCGAGAAGGGCTCCGGTCACTCGTCAGGCTGCCCTATGGAGGCCTACCGGCCGATCTTGGAGGACGCTGCGTGGACGCAGGCGGGCACGTACGAGTGGAGTGTGCACACCGGCGCGTGGGCGAAGGAGTGGGCGATGAATACCCAGGCGCCTCTGAAGAGCTTCCAGGGAGATCCGGCAGTCTGGCCGGATCCGAAGTCGGTGTGGCCCTCGTGGTATCGCACCGAGACTGTCAATTTACCCGACCCGTCCTCTTCGCGCCAGTGGCACGCGCCCACGTCCCTCATTCTCGCCCCTGGGCAATCCAAGACCTATGCGCTGCGCTTCACCCTCACGTCCTCCGGCCCCGCGAGCCGTGACGCCGCCTTGCTCGCCGCAGGTCGCGTCGTCTTTCACGGCGTGCCCGGCTACGTGCTCAGCCGGGAGATGACCGGAGCTCGACTGGTCCTCGAACTTCCCACAGGCCTCTCGCTCTCGTCCGTCAACAGCTCGGCTCCGCATCTGCTCAGCACCTTCACCCCTAGGCGACCCAACGCGAGCGACCCTTCCGTCCTCTCCATTCCTCTCATCGTCCCCGGATCGACCTCCTCCTCACGTCGTGCTCGTCTGACCCTCGTCTTCTCCGATGGCTCAGTAGGCACCGTGCACTACCTGATCACACCAGCTCCGAGCCTGCGCGAGCACGTGGGCGGGTACGGCAGCTTCATGAGCACCACGGCATGGCTCCCCGCCAACGACACATCCGACCCGTTTGGAAGGGGCGCCTCTCCCGTCGTGTGGGACCGGGAGGACAAAGTGCACGTCATGGAGGATGCGCGCCCGTTTGCGGTGGGGCTCTCGGACGACGCGGGCGGCGGCAACGCCCTCGGCCTCGCCACCGCCAACATGTACGCGCCCAACTCGTACCAGCTCGCCCGCATCGACGAGTACATCCATTCGACGCTCCTCGGCAAGAAAGACCCCTCGACCCACCCAAACCTGGCGAACCGCACGTTCTCTCTACAGGACCCGACGTCGCTACGCATCCGCATGACGGTCTTCTACTTCTTCTACACGCCCGACTATTCCACAGCGCTTCAGCACGACTTCCGCGGAGCGCCACAGTACTACAAGGAGCTCGGCAAGTGCACCATCGCCCCCTCGTGGTGCGCCTTCAATGCGGTCTCGAACGAGACGAAACCCGACTGGCATCCAGCCGACTACCGCCAGTACAACTTTCCGCACCAGATCGCCTCGTACTACTCCCTCTATCTCGCCGCTCGGGAGCTCGACCGCCTGCCGAGCACGACCCTCACCCAGCCGTACTCATGGTACCTCGAGATGGCGGCCAAGACCCTCCTCTCCCTTGGCTGCTGCTCGGTCGAACCGAGCACGTCCAGGAAGCAATGCGTGTGCTATCCGACCGTGGGGCTGATGGACGGGACGGTGTTCCGAGAGGTGCTGATTGCGCTTAAGGAGGAAGCCACGGCGGCGGCCGATGAGGCCGTGCGGGAGCCATCGACGAGCTCGCCAGACTGGTCGGGGTATGTCTCCCTGGTCGACTACATGATGCGGCTCCGCGTCTTTGGCGGAGAGGGTGCCGGCTCCAACGTGCCCTGGGTGGACCAGAACGCTCCGTACGGCAGCGAGTTCAATTGGGATACGACGGGTCAGGAGGAGGTGGGCGTGTGGGGTGCCTACTACAATGCGAGCAATGCGAGCCTCGGCGAGCTCTCGCTGCGTGCTGTCAATTCTATCCTTGCCTACATGCCCTCGACCCCCAATTTTGCATACCACGGCTCCGCGGCCGGATGGGGCGACTTTTCGAATAACGGCAAGTGGATGATTGAAGGCGGGTGGGAGCGCGAGGGCGGCCATTACCGCGCGGGCCTCAACTCGATTCCTCTCATTGAGCGCTACCGCTCGCACCCAGATGAGCTCTACCTCCTCGAGGTCGCGATGGGGGGTATCACCGGGGTGCTCGGCAACATTGACGCGACTGGCGCGCCTTCGATGGCCTTCCATCTGTACCCGTTCGTCCTCGCGTATGACCCTCGCTCCGGCGACCACGGCCTAGGCTTCTTTGGCCACGCGCTCAACGTTGGGGCCTACGTCGTGCGCCACCCTCGACTCGGGACGCTCTGCTATCTCTGCGACCTCGCCATGTCCACCGCCGGCCCCGCCGCCATCGAGGTCGACGAGGCGTACACTGTAACGCTGCACGACTCGTTCCGCCGTCGCGTCTATCTCGCGGAGATTGGGCTGTGGCTCGTGCTGCGCACCGGCCAGCAGATCGAGAGCGTCGCCGTCTCCTCGGCTAGCCTCAATGAAGGGCAGCTTGTGCTCACTCTGGTGCCGACGCCCGAGGGCTGGCTTTCGTCGACGATCCGGATCCAGCTTGACACGCCCGCCCTCGCGACTGAACGGCGGACGGCGAGTGGGTTTGCTGTGCGGGGTGGCAAGCTGGTGCGTGGCGCATGGGAGCTGCCCATGCCGACGAGCGAGGGCGCGCCAACGAGCGTTCCCGTGACCATCACGTGGAAGGAAGCGGGAGAGCGACTGGACATCGTGGAGAGCGGGTGAGTGGGGGCATACCATAATCCGAGCTCCCACGTCCTTGTACGCACCGTACTGTGTGGGCGCTTGATCGGGCCTTCCACCCTGTAGGGAACCTCGACGAAGGGCCTCAGAAGGGCCCCCGGCGCGCGCTTAGTGGGCCCCGGTGTTGGGTCCCTATGGGCTTTGGGCTATGCGACAGCCGACGTCGGGGAGGGCCGCCGCGCGCGCGCCAGCAGGCTTCCGGTCGTCGATCGCATATGTTCCTCGACGCTCGAGCGAGCCCGCTTCCCCGGTCCGGCCCCGCTTGTCGACACCGTCGATCTTTCCCGTCCTGGTTCCGAATGGCGGAGAACGCGTCGCGATTCTACCCGGACCCCGCACCGCTCGGGCGGTACTCGGGCGGCCGGCGCGCCGCCGGGCTGGCTGCCGGCCCGCGGGGGGCTGGGGCCCGGCCGCGGTCGCGCGTCGACGGACACAGAATTCGAGTATATTTATAATCGTCGATAAATGTACCGCGCCACTTCGGTCTTCGCGCCCGTTCCGCCGTCGCGCCGTCGGACGCGGTGGGGGGTGGAGGGCGGAAACATGGGCGGAAACAATAGCCCGCGCTCGAATCGTGTCGATTAAGATTGAACTGTCAGAAGTGTCAGACGTCTACAAAACAAAAATGGGATCCTCTACGGTACACGCTGAGGAATCACGCTACAGGCGGCACCCAGAGTGCCTGCCCCTCGGCACTCGAACAGCGAACATGGAACAACACAAACATGCTGAACGAAGCGAGCCCGAGCTGCCGCCGGGAGCACTGGCACTCGCTCCTCGACCTCCTATCTGAGATCAGCACACCCTCATCTCGGCATGACAGCACAGCCGCTCACGCATGCATGCACATCGGTCAGCGGGGGCGGCCGAGGCGAGCAGCATCTCTCTCAAGCCTCGCCGCCGCCCCCATTGGGATCCCACAGACCCGATGCCACGCACCGACGCATATATTCACTCGCCTCGGCGGGCGGCAGCGCCGCGAGCGCCGCATGGAGCGCCTGCACGTCAAGCGCGTCGAAGGCCCTCTGCATCGACTCGGGGAGCGTCGCGAGCACCTCATCCGGGTCGAGAGAGGCCGGAGGGAATCCGAGGGTCGGGATTTGGTCGGGAGACTGCTTCGCCGCGTCGAAGGCTGATGATGCCCTCATGGCCCCCTCACTCGAGGAGCCGCCTGCGCCGGAGCTCTCCGCCGCGCCCAAGCCGTCGACTTCCGTCGGCAGCCCCGCCGCGGCGAGCCGCTTTCGCAGCACCTCGTTCTCCGCCTGCAAGCGCTGCTCGGCCTTCCGCGAGGCAGACACGGCCTTTGCCTCGTCGCTCTTGAACCGCTCGGCCGCATCGAGCTTCTCAAGGAGGCGCTGGGTGGCCGTGTGCGCCTTTTCGAGCTCGGCCTGCATCGCGCCGCGCGCCTGCTGCTCCTGCCGCAGCTGCGCGGTCAGCGCCTCCACTCTCTCGCTCAGCGTACTCGACTCAGCGGCGTTGCTGCTGCTGCTGCCTTTGGCAGCGCTCCCCTTGCCCATCGGCTTGGCGGCCGCAGGTGCCTTCTTGGCGGCCGCGGGGGAGGGTTTGCCGTCGCCCTCGGCGGCGGCACCCTTGGCGCCCTTGCTCAGATCGGACTTGGGGCCGCCCCCGCCCGCCCGGTACGGCCCGCGCTCGAAGAGCTCGCTGCTCGCTACACCCTCGCTGCTCGCCGCTGCCGAGCGATCTTCATCCTTGGCTGAGGGCGAGGAGGCGTTGCTGCGCGGCCCGTCGCTCTCGCCCGTCGGTGAGGGCTCCTGCTCGGACGCGCCGCCACCGCCGCCGCCGCCGCCACCGCCGTTCGGATCCCACAGGCCGGATGCGACGCACTTCCTCATGCACTCCTCCGCCTCGGCCGGCGGCATCGCGGCGAGGGCGGCGTCGAGCGCCATGATGTCGCGCGCCTCGAAGGCGACCTGCATCGAGAGGGGCAGCGTCGAAAACACCTCCGCTGGGTCGAGCTGTTCGCGGTTCGACGACGACGTCGTGTCCGCCGTCCTCTGCGACGGCGAGACCGAGCCGCTGGCGTCCAGGTAATATCCGAGGCCGTGCGGCCCGTTCTTGAAGGCCATCCCTGGCTTCGCGCCATCGAACTTGGTGGCAGCGATGAACGTTCCAGGCGCTGGCGCCTTGGGCGGCGCCTTCTTGCCTGCTGCGCTGCCCACCCCTTTGGCCGGCGCCGCCGCCGCCGCCGCTGCCGCCTTGCTCTCCTTTGTTGGAGTGCTGGCACGCGCCTTTCCGGGCTTGGCGGCGGCAGGCGAGCCCGCTGCTTTGGCGGGGCTCGCGTCGCGAGATGATGAACCTTTCTTGGCCGGAGTTCCCACCGCGGCCTTTGTGGCGACTGCACTCATATTGAATGAGGCAAAAACCAAAGAGCCGCCGAGGTGCGTTGGATGGCGAAGGCGAGCAGTTTTCTGTGGGGAAAATGAGTAGCGGCCGGCATTTTTTGCCGAAATGAAACCAAATCATACTCCCACGAGGTAGCGGGAGGACCAGCCGTGCGGGACTTTGACTTCCTAAAGTGGAAGGTGTGATCAACGGAACAATGCTGTCGATCGCGCTCTCCACGATTCACGCCTTCTTGGTGGGCCCTTCAGCGGTTCGGCTCCACGCGCCTCACGCGCCTCACGCGCGTCATGCGCCGGTCGTCGCCCGCACTCTCAACTTCGTGGCCACGCTCGAGGTGAAGACCTCTCCTTTTGCTGCCTCCTCGCCATCAGTTGGAGAGTGGTTTGCCAGTGAGGAGGCGCTCACGATCCTCATGTCGCAGGCTGAAAGCGCGCGCCGGCTTACGGTGGACGAAAAGCAGCAGCGCTGGCTGGTGACAACACCGTGCGTGTCTGGGCTTCCAACTCGCCTGATGCCATCCTCTCAATTCCTGACCCCGTCCTCTTTTCTTCTCAGGATCCAGTTTCCCGGCATGGTCGCACGTTCCGAGACGATCATGGATATCGCCGTGGACGCTTCAGCACCGCGGCTGTCCATCACCAGCGGCGAGTCGAAGACCGTTTGCGAGGGCGGGCCGCCTTGGGCACAGGGCTTGCTGTCGCGGATCAACGACATTGCCAAGACGACGAGCTCGAACCGCGTCGAGCTGCGCAACGCGCCCGCTGCCTCAGACGGCACTAGTCAAAAGGAGTGTGTCTCCACGGTAGACCTCGCCGTGTCCCTCGAGATCCCCGGATTATTGCTCCCACCGTTCATACCCGCTGGACCGTTTGAAAAGGCAGGGAGTGAGTCCATCCAAAAGCTGCTTGACAAGGACATGGCGTCCGTGCTCGCACAGTTTAGGGAAGGGTACCTAGCGTTTGCGGCGCGCTCCAAGAGTCCTGCCTAGAGCTGGGATGGGCGCGAGGCGAGAGAGAGAGAGCGAGAGAGAGAGAGCGAGCCGTACTCAGACGGCGAGAGTGCCACTCTCCGTCAGCGCCGCGCCGCGCGCGCGCGCCCGGCGCATGAACCAGCTGTACTGGACCTATACTGGACCGATCTCCGCTCAGGGTACCGTATATATATTAACACTCAAACGACACCGCCGCTGACACTGCACATCACTCACACAGACCGAAACGCGAAAGTCACTATGAAAGTCGACCGAACGAAAACGCAAAACCGAATAACGTTAACCGGTACGCCCGCGCCGCACGGCCGTCGCCGCCACCGCGCTGACCCGGCGCGGCGCAACAGTGCGGAACACGCACACATGAGAGTTGATACACTCAGTTCGCGGCGCGCACCAACGTTAATCGTCGATCCGATATGCATCCAAACCACTGAAGTCACAAGTCTGAACCGAACAGGGTCACTGCAACAGGGAGCGCAAATGAAGAGTCGGGACGAGGTTAAGTCGAGGTCGGTGGTGGTGACCGGAACCCAGACTTGCGAGAAAATATGCTTGCAATTGTACGAGAACAGGCTGCCCAACGAAGACTAGTCGCCATAATCATCGAAATCCGGGTTTTCGTTGGGGAGCCTGTTCTCGTAAAAGCCCGCATCAAAGATGACCTTCCTGACGTCCTCGGGTAGGTGCCTCCAGCAGTAATCTATGTCATCCTCGTCAACTATCCGGGAGCCGCTCTTACCAGTCTTCTTAAGGTCAGCACCATGCTTCAGGAGCAGTTGCACGACGCCGGGATTCCCTACCATAAAGGCTTTCTTAAGCGCTGTCATCCCGGTGACTTCGCTCACCCGGTTGACGTCGCATCCTGCCTCGAGCAGGTACTCTAAGCAGGTGATGATGTTCTCATTCCCATCCTCGGCGTATTCTGCAGTGTCGACCACGCAGTCACTCTCATTTGCATCTTTGACGATGTCCACCAGGTCGCTGGCTGCCAAATATTTCAGCTCAGTCACATCTCCTTGAATCACCGCAACGTCGTACAAGTACTGCTGAACGAACGAGCTCTGGATCAGCTTTTGAACATCATCCTCCTTGCCCGAAACCAAGCGCATGATGTTCGTCTTGTCCTCTTGCCTGCTGGCCTGCGCTCCACGGAGAACGATTCCGAAGCCATGTTTCGCAACTTCACCAGGGAACCAGGCGGGCCTCTGGACTCCCTCCATCGGCGGATGGTCCGTCACTTCTTTCCGTCCTCTCGCTCCGTTGCGCCCCACTCGTGCAGCTCGCTGCCCGCCATTCGCTCGTCGGCGCCTGCGCTGCAGTAGATCTGTGGGCGGAATAGGCGGAAGTGCAAGCCCAGCTCCGCCTTCTTCTTCGTACAGCAGAGCCGCACAGCGCTCATTAAACATCTGGCCCGACATTTCGCACTCCCCCTTCGGCACGATGGTGACGAAATCGAAGAGCTGTGGCTTTGGCTTGTTCTTACCATGTGTCAATGTGACATAGTACTCAAATATGCACCAGATGCGGTAGAAGGGCGTCGCAAGCTTCTCATTCAAGATCGCGAGCGTGCCCACACAGTCGGGGCTCAAAATCGCCTTTGCAAATGGAGTTGAGGTCAAGTCGGGGTCAGCCAGTTCACCCAGGTCATGCTGGTTGTTTGCAAAGGTGCAGATCCAATAGTACTCACGATCGGGAGAGACGCCGCGCTGCTTCGCATGCAGCCGAAGCATGCGAATGGTGTCTACCAGCGGCGTGCCCCACCAGTGCGAGACGAACCAGCGCGGGGGTTGCGGTCCGACTGCCACCATTTCAACGAATGAGCACCCTTTAGGCTTCATTTCCGTAGGTTTTGTCGCCGGGATGACTACATACTTTGCCACGTCATATAGATTGATCTCATTTGCGGAGAGCTGTTCGCCCGTGTTGCTCACCCAGTGCACGCATCGCCGCTCAATATGCTTCCACAGCAACTCGAGCTGTGTGATCGAGACACCTCGCTCTTCGGTCTTCTCAATGGTGCAGCCTCCCACTTGAAGGTCGTCAAATCCCGACGGCCACCCCTCGACGCCGCCTCCTCCGTCGCCGCCTCCGCCGCCGTCGCCGCCTCCGCCGCCGTCGCCGCCGCCGCCGCCGCCGACGCAGCCGCCTCCGCCGCCTCCGCCTGCAACGCCGTCTCCGCCGCCTCCGCCTGCAACGGCGCCTCCGCCTCCGCCTGCAACGTCGCCGCCGCCGACTCAGCCCCCGCAGCCGCCCCCTCGGCTGCTGCCGCCGTAGTCGCCCGCTCCACTGCAGCCGCCGCAGCCCCCTCCACGGCCACCCTCTCCGCCTCACGGCGCTCGACACGGCGCTCGGAACTCGCCTCCACTGCGGCCACGTGCTGCATCTCCTCGCGCCCGCGCTCAGAATGCACCCACGCACGCCACACTCCCAGCGCCCACAGCCGGCGGCGGCGCGTCGCCGCACGCGCGGGGGCGGCCACCACATTGGATCGCCACGTGGCCGCAAAAGAGGCGCTCGCCCATCGGCGCCAAGCACGCTGCGCCCGCCGAGCACGCAGCGTCCGTCGAGCGTGCGCCGCCTGCGCCTGCGCGTCGATGACGAGCCTCGCGCGCTCGGCCCACGATCGAAGTGACGTGTACACTCGCATCGCAACCGCGGAATAGTTCGGCGAGAGAGCCCACTTGGCCAGCCCTTCGTGGCGCCGTGGCGGACGGAGTGTCCGAAGCACCCGGCTCGTGACGGCGTAGAGGTGATGGCGCTTGCCGAGCGCGTACGCCCGCCGCGTCGCCGCCTTCTGCTCAACGGCCGCGTGCCACGTCACCATCGCGCGCGAACGCGCCCAGCCACGGGCCTTGGAGTTCAGGAGGCAGTTACGCTCGTGCGTGGTGGCGCCCAGTGCCCGCGTCAGCCGCCACTGCGCCCAGGCCGCCTGCACCGCCTGCTGACGGCACCAGCGTCGCGCCGCCGCAAGCGCGCCGGATTTCCGCAGACGCGCCGACGCACGCCGCTGCCACAGCAGGAGCGTTCGGAGCAGGGTGCCCTGCCGGACCGACCAGGCGCGCCCGCCGCAACGCGTCCCTTGGAGGTGATGCTGGCGGCGTGCCGCAGCGCCCCAAGCTCCGAAGGCTCCGCGGCAATGCCCGCGTGTGCGCCGGGCCAGTGAGGCCTCGATGCGTCGCTCGTGTGCCTCGCGCTCCGCGAGCCGTCGAAGCCACGTGTAGCACGCCGCACGTAACGCGCGGCGCACTCCGCCGCGCGCATACATGGAGTGCGCGCGGCTATGGCGCGCGACCCTCACCCTGCGCAGCTGCTCTTGCGAGGCGAGATACCACAGCCAGCGCCCGAAGAGCGGCCGGCGGCGCGAGAGCAGCGCCGCCAGCCGCTCGGCCTCCGCGGCGCTGTGTTCCTCGGCACGCGAGGTGCGCCATTGGTGGAAGTTGACGAAGCCGAGGTGCACCGCCGACGCGTCAGCTCGGCGCTCCGCGCGCTGCCGCTGCAGCGCTGCTTGCATGCGCCGCGTCGCTGCGATCTGCCAACGGCACAGCAGGTTCTGCTGCAGGTGCACGGTAGCTCGCGACGCGTCGCGTACGCTCTTGGCGCAGCCCCGCAAGCGTCGCCACGCCCTTTGCAGCTTCGCCACGTGCGAGTAGGCTGCAGAGTCCCACAGTCGTCGGGACCCTACCGCGGCTCGCGCCCAGAGGCGCCAGCACGCTCGCCAAGCGGCGCGAGCGGCGCTCGTGCGCGCTGTCTCGGCGGCTGACTCGAGGGCGGCGGCGCGCACGGCACGGAGGCGCCAGCGGCGGCAGAGCCAAAAGCGGCGGCTGTCGTCGAGCGAGGCGCGGCGCGA
>Ga0164295_10003816_pt1 | contig 12021 bp, 13 predicted proteins | sample GEODES006metaG_FD_111798 | JGI IMG/M metagenome (GOLD analysis project Ga0164295, IMG submission 111798) | Oligotrophic lake water microbial communities from Sparkling Lake, Wisconsin, USA - GEODES006 metaG | ecosystem: Environmental > Aquatic > Freshwater > Lake | place: USA: Sparkling Lake...
CGGTTGAACACTGGCTGAGTCCCCGCAACGTGATCCAACTGATCCGCCACAAAGTAACCCAAGCGCTCAAACTGGAACTTCTGATCTGGCTGGGCTTGTGCCAGAGAAGGCTCCACATATGCGGTGACCACTTTGAGACTGTCGGGGTTGAGGCTTTGCAAAAAGTCTTTGCCCCCCGCATCCGGGTGCGCTTCGGCAAACAGGCGGTCGTACAGGCGCACTTCGGCCGGTACGCCATCCACCACGGCCACCCAGGTAATCGCGGCTTTGGCTTTCACACTGTCTGAGCCGGGCGTGCCGCTCTTGGTGCCGGGGATCACTTTGGCCTGCACTTCGGTCACTTGGCCGTTGGCTTCACGCACGCAGCCGGTGCATTCGATCACGTAGCCGCCTTTCAGACGCACCACGTTGCCGGGAAACAGTCTCTTGTAGCCCTTGGGCGGCATTTCTTCAAAGTCTTCGCGTTCGATCCATACCTCTTTGCCGATCCGGAAGCTGCGGTCGGCTGGCGGGGTTTGCCCTTCGCCAATGGCGCTGTGGGGCAGGGCGGGTTGGGTGCAGGCCTCCAAGTAGTCGTCTGAACCGAAGGCCTCAGCCCAGTTGGTCAGCACCAGCTTGACGGGGTCGAGCACGGCCATGCCGCGGTGGGCTTTGTTTTCCAGGTCTTCGCGAAGGCAGCCTTCGAGCGTGCTGTAGTCGATCCAGCTGTCGCTCTTGGTTACGCCAATGCGGTCGGCAAACAGGCGCAGGCTTGTCGGGGTGTAGCCCCGGCGGCGCAGGCCCACGAGGGTCGGCATGCGGGGGTCGTCCCAGCCATTCACTTTGCCTTCATTGACCAGTTGTGCCAGCTTGCGTTTGCTGGTGATCACATAGGTCAGGTTCAGGCGGGCAAATTCGTATTGTTTGGGGCTGGGCGCGGCCAGCAATTGGCATTCGCACAGGCGCTCCATCAGCCAGTCGTAAAAAGGGCGTTGGTCTTCAAACTCCAGCGTACACAGGCTGTGGGTGATTTGCTCCAGCGCGTCTTCAATCGGGTGAGCAAAGGTGTACATCGGGTAGATGCACCAGGTGTCGCCGGTATGGTGGTGCGTGGCGCGGCGGATGCGGTAAATGGCCGGGTCGCGCATATTGATGTTGGGGGACTGCATGCTGATCTTGGCGCGCAGAACGGCCGCACCGTCGGCGAGCTTGCCATCGCGCATTTCGCGCAACCGCATCAGGTTCTGATCCAAAGTGCGGCTGCGAAAGGGGCTGTCCACGCCAGGCTTGCCAAAGTCGCCGCGGTTGGCGCGCATGTCTTCGGCACTTTGCTCGTCCACATAGGCGTGACCGGCTTCGATCAAAGCTTCGGCGGCGCGGTACATGAAGTCAAAGTAGTCGCTGGCCTGGTAGGGCGCGGCGGTAGGCGATCCGTTCCAGTCAAAACCGAGCCATTTCACCGCGTCGATGATGGAGTTGACGTATTCGGTGTCTTCTTTTTCGGGGTTGGTGTCGTCAAAGCGCAGGTGGCACACGCCGCCGTACTCTTGCGCCAGTCCAAAGTTGATGCAGATGCTTTTGGCGTGGCCCACATGCAGGTAGCCGTTGGGCTCGGGTGGGAAGCGGGTGCGGATTTTGGCCGGGTCGGGCTCGCCCGCCGCGTGGTGCGCGGCGTCGCCGGGGCTGCCGGCCCAGCGGCGGCTGGCGTAAGTGCCTTTCTCGAGGTCGTGCTCGATGATCTGGCGCAGGAAATTGCTGACTTTGTGTTCGGGTCCAGAAGTGGTAGCGGGTGCGTCAGCGGTGGCTTTGTCGGTGGGAGATGTCATGAGTAGATTTTAGGGGGTGACATGGCGTTTTCCCGCAGGGCCTTGTCGCTGACCCGCCAAAGGGCACCGAGTCAGTCTGTGTTGAGGCCGATTTGGTGAAGTCGTCAGTTGGGCACGTACAGCGGTGAACGTGGCCCATAAAGCAAACCATCCACGCGCCCAGCCTTGAGCAGTCGCTGGCTGGTAACACCCGCCATGGGGTGACTTTGATCGGTCACCGAGCCAATGATTTGTTTCACCACGGCTGCGATCAGCAGGCCTGCCAAGCCGCCTTGTTGCTGATTTTGTTGCTCGGCGGAGCTGGCAGTGGCCTTGCCCGCCCAAAGGGTGCTGCCCGTTTTCAAGTCGACCAATTTGGTTTCTGCCGTGACGGTGGTGGCGCTGTCCAGCACTCTGAAGACCGTACCGTATTGGGTCATGGTGATGTACAGCCCGGCATCGGCGCCAAAAATTTCGCGCAATTTACTGACGGGCAGTTGGTGGGCATCGCTGGCTTCGGTGACGCCGTTTTCTTTGAACGTCTCGTCCACCAAAGAGACGGGAAAGACGTAGTAACCCGACTCAGACAGCGGTTGCGTGACCTGCGCCAACATGCTGTAACTGGCCCGGACTTCGGGCGTCTGGTTCAGAGGCGGCAACACCAAAATAGACCTCGGTTTACTTTCTTTGAGCAGGGTGTAGTCGTAGGGCGTTTTTTGTGTGGCGCAGCCACTCAGGACAATGATTGCCAAGGCCGCAATCCATGGCTTGATTGAAAATTTCATGGTTGTTTCTCGGCCTCAGTTTTTATTGAATTTGCGCAGCAGGAAATCAATGAAAGTTTCAGATTCTGGAAATAATTGCTTTTCCGATTCCAAATGTTCCTTGAAGCGCGCCATATCGCCTTGTTTGCCATACAGCAAACCCAGGTGGGCGCGATAGCCAGGCGGTAGGGCTTTGCCGGCACTGCGTATTTTTTCCAAATCGCTTTCCATCAACTTGGCTTGGGAGTCCAGAGCCTCGCGATCTCCGCGAAAGTAGGTGTCAATGTTTTTCTCGTAGCCATTCCAACCGTACAGATCGGGTGCTTTGGTGTTGGCACAGCCACCGAGAGTTGTCACTGCGATCACCGCTACGGCGCCCAGGGCGCGGCGACAGTGAGTGTTTTGCTTATTCATGGCTTGCCTTAGGACGCAGGACGCCAAGCGCCGCTGTCTATGCCAACGACCAAATTGTTAACCGCGTCACGAATCGCCAAGTCCAGCACTTTGCCGTTCAAGGTGGAGTCATAACCTGCGGTGCCGCCAAAACCGATGACTTCACGCTCTGAGAGGCTGTATTCGCCCGCACCTTGCGAAGAAAAAACCACTTCAGAGGTCAAAATGTTGATGATGTTGAGACTGACCTTGGCATACGCGATTTGCGTTTTGCCGCGACCCAAAATGCCAAACAGTTGACGATCGCCCACATCTTTGCGACCGAATTCGGTCACATCGCCAGTGATCACATAGTCAGCGCCTTTGAGGTTTTGGGTTTGTTTTTTCAGTGCAGCTTCGGCTTTGATTTCGCTCATCATCGTGCGGTCCAGCACGTTAAAACGCTGCGCTTGCTGCAGATGCGTCACCAAAATGGTTTGGGCCTGACTGCCCATGCGGTCTTCGCCGCTGGTGAACACCCCGCGCATGAATGATGAGCGGTTGTCAAATTTACCAATGGACACCGGTACGCGTACGCCGGCAAAAGGCCGCGCGGCGGACTCGACTTTTTGAATGGGGAGGGTTCTGGCACCCTCTTCAACACAGGCCGCCAGGGACAAAGTGGCCATGGTGGCCAGCAGCAGTTGTTTCATGAAAATTCCTTTGTGAGAAAGTTATTTAATTATTTAGAAAACTAAAAAATAATTTTATCAAATTCTATGGATTATTTTTTATGAAATATGTTCGTCTGAGTGCGTCATGAATGAGCCTGCGCTTTGTTTTTTCGTGTGTCGCAGGCCCGAGTTGTTCCGGTTGCATGGGTCCACCGGGGTAGCTTCGGTAGCCTCTAGAGGCTAAATGATTGGGCAGTGTTCCATTGAAATGAAGTACTGGAGGCGGGCCCGCAGCAGCAACACCCCATTGATGCACGCGATTCGCCACTGCAGGGGCGTGTGGCAGTGATACCCGATGCGTGAAAAGTTTTGCGCCCTTGAGTCCGCCACGCCTTTCATCATGCTGGCTGTCCTGATCGACAAGGCGGCCATAGAGGTGATCATTACGGTGCTGCACACCTCGGTGGGAAGTTTTGTAAGCACCCAATTCCGATGAGGCTCAATCTGCAAGGTGACCGCCCTCAAAAAGCCTTGCAGACCGTGCTTGGAGTTCAGTTGCTTGGCTTGGATTAAATTTTGAATTGTTCAGAAAAAATTAATCATTAATTAAAAAAATGTAAAAATTTTTACATTCACAATTTCCTTTTCCTTTTCCTTTTCCTTTTCCTTTTCCTTGGCTGTGGAGCCACCGGTTCAAGCTGCCCAAGATAACGTGCCGTGTCAGTATCGCCAAGGCGATACGGTGGCTGCATGGCGTCGCCCCTCGGAGGCAAAGGCCGTAACGTGTGAGGCCGTTAAGTCAGCCCAGGGCAAGCAGGTGGATTCCATACCCATTGCAGGTGGAGTCGCTCAAACTGCAGGCCTGGGTGAAAGAAATCGGACAGTGTGTGCTGATCTTGTTTGAGGGGCGCTACGCAGCGTGCAAGGGCGGCGCCATCCAGCGCTTCATGGAATACTTGAATCCACGCGTTGCATGTGCGGTGGCGCGGGAGAAACCCAGCGAAGTGGAGCGCGGGCAGTGGTACTTTCAGCGTTGTGTGCAGCATTTGCCCACGGCGGGCGATAGCATGCTGTTTGACCGCAGTCGGTAGAGCCGCTCCGGCGTCGAGCATGTGATGGGCTTTTGCAACGATCACTGTCAAAAAGAATGCATGCCATTGAGCAGATCGACCTGATCGGCAAGCTTGATCTTCTTCCTTGGTTGTGCCCATGTGGTGTAAGCGCGATGCGAAAAGCCGGGCGTCTGGCTCTGAGCCGAGCCCTCTCCAATTCAGTGATTTGGCCGCTGGCTGCTGCATCTGCTCAGTTCTGGCCGGTCGCCTAGAATGGATTGACAAAACCGCCCGCCTCATGGGTGCCGTGATGGGTCTGAGTGCGCGACTTGTCGCAGCTTGGTAGACCCCACTTCAAATCCATTTGCAGCTTTAAGCGCAGGTGGCCAAGACCCTTTTAAAGAATCACCCCATTGGAGTTACCCCGTGCGTGAAAAGTTTCGTTCCCGTGAGGCAGCCATGCCGTTCATCATGATCGCCGTGCTGATTGACATGGCGGCCATTGGCGTGATCGTGCCGGTGCTGCCCACTTTGGTGGCCAGTTTTGCCACAGACCCAGCCGATCAGGCGTTTTGGTACGGCGTGGTCGCGGCCGCTTTTGGCTTGGCCAACTTTGTGGCCTCGCCGATTTTGGGGGCCTTGTCTGACCGTTTTGGGCGCAGGCCGGTGATGTTGTTGGGTTTTATGGGCTTGGGGGTGAGCTTTTTTGGCACGGCCATGACCACTTCTTTGATCGGTTTGATCATCGCCCGCACGCTGGGCGGCGCCATGCAGGCCAACGTCGCCATCGCGAATGCCTATGTGGCCGATATTTCAGCCCCCGAGGAGCGCGCCAAACGTTTTGGTTTGCTGGGTGCCATGATGGGTGTGGGTTTTATCGTGGGGCCGGTGGTGGGCGGCTTGTTGGGGGCGGTGAATTTGCATTTGCCGTTTTATTTGGCAGGCAGCCTGACCCTGTTGAATTTGCTTTACGGTTACTTTGTCTTGCCCGAGTCCTTGCCCCTGGACAAGCGCAAGGCCTTCAGTTGGCGTTCGGCCAATCCGGCCACTTCGCTGCGCAAGTTGGGGCAGCTCAAAGGCGTGGGGCCTTTGGTGGGTGTGGTCGCCTTCAGCGGGCTGGCGCAGTTTGTGTTGTACACGGTATGGGTGCTTCACAACAGCTTCAAGTTTGGCTGGGGGCCGCGCGAAAACGGCTGGTCTTTGGCCGTGGTCGGCATTGTGGCGGTGCTGGTCCAAGGCGTTCTGCTGGGGCGTTTGCTGAAACGATTTTCCCCGCAAAAGCTGGCCATGTGGGGCTTGGTGTCCTCGGTTATGGCTTACACCTTGTGGGGCGCAGCCACCGAGGGCTGGATGATGTATGCGGTGATCGCGGTCAACTTGCTGGGAGGCACGGTGACAGCCACCGTGCAAAGCATGATTTCATCGGCGGCCGACAGCAAAAGCCAAGGGCAGACCATGGGTGCTGTGAGCTCACTCAATGGGCTGATGGCTGTGGTGGCGCCCTTGTTGGGCGCCCCCATGCTGGCCATGGTGTCGCACTATCCGCAAGGTGACTGGCGCATTGGCGCACCGTTTTACTTTTGTGCGTTGCTGCAAGTGGCATCTTTGGTGTTGGCGGTTCTGCATTTGCGACGCCATCACCATCGACTTGACAGTACGATGAAGGTCTGACACGACAAGGATTTGTAACGATGCGACACATTTGTTTTGCAGCTGTGGTCATCCTTTGAAGGGGCTGCTGCGCTAAAGGAAGGCGGGGCGCAGGTGTCCCGCAGGCTTTGAAAGGCGCATCCCATGTCAAAACACCTTGTACTCAAACGACTGAGTTCTGTTCTCAAGCTGGCCTTTGCGCTGAGTTTGTCCGTCGTTTTGACCGCTTGCGTAGTCCCCCCGCATCAGGGGCATGGGTATGGCTACAGCAACAGCAGCCACTACCCGGTGTTTTCGCAACCCTCAACGATTTTCGTGCAGCCGCGGCCTTTGAATGTGCAGCCGCTGCCTGTGTATGTGCATGTGCAACCGCGGCCTGTGCACGTGCAGCCGCAGCCTGTGCACGTGCAGCCGCAGCCTGTGTATGTGCAGCCGAATCGCCCTACTCCGCCTGTACCCAAGTCTGTTGGGGTGCCACACAGACACGAAGGGGGTTGGCGTTGGAATACGACCCAAAGGGAACGGTTGGAGCGCAGATCTGACGCGCCGCGACACGTTTTTTGACTTGATTTTTTGACTTGACGTTCATGCCTCTACATGGCTTTGAATAAATACGCGTAAAGGCGGCTCACTTTCAGCAGATCGGACTGGCCTTTCAGGCGCAAATACAAGCGGCCCGTTTCGTCACGGGTGACGGATTCGATGCAAGTGGCCCGCACCACGCCGGCCCGGTGGATCTGCCAAAACACTTGGCTGTCCAGCCGCTGCATCAACTCCTTGAGCGGGGTGCGCAGCAACACTTCCGTGCCGTCCATCGTGAACACGCGCACGTATTTGTCAGCGGCTTCCAGGCGCAGCACCTCGCTGACCGGCACCATACGCAGTTGGTTGCCCACGCTGGCTTGCAGCATGTGCAATGGCGTTGCCGCAGGCGTTGCCATTGTTGGGGCTTGCAGCAGTGACCGCAGTTGGCTCAGCACCGGGTCCAGGTCGGTGGCGTTTGGCGTCGTGCGTTGCTGCAAGCGGTTTTGCAGCCGCTTCACGGTTTGCGCCAGGCGGTCGGCGCGCACGGGTTTGAGCACGTAGTCCACCGCTTGGGCTTCAAATGCCTGAATGGCGTATTGATCGTAGGCCGTGACAAACACCAGCAAAGGGAATGCACTTTCTGCAGGCCATTCTTCGGCCAGTTCGGCGGCGGCGTCCAGCCCGTTTTGCCCGGGCATTCGGATGTCAAAAAACAGCACGTCGGGGCGGTGCTGCAAGGCCAGTTGCACGGCACTCAAGCCGTCGCCAGCGGTGGCCGCGAGGTGCAGTGCCGGCCACAAGGCTTGCAGCTCGCGCTGGAGGGCTTGGGCCAGCAGGGGCTCGTCTTCGGCAATCAAGGCGGAGGGCCGGGTGTTCATGGGGTTTTGTATTTAAACGGGAGTTGTCAAGGGCAAGGTCATCACCACACAGGTGCCGCCCGTGGCCACAGCGCTGATGCGCATGCTGCCACGTTCGCCGTACAAGGTGTGCAGACGCTGGCGCACATGGCTCAGACCCCATGACTCAGAAGCTGGGTCGCTTGCGAGTGGAAGAGGCCATGCCTTGACAGCATCAGCCAATGCCAGCTCACTGATGCCGCAGCCGTTGTCAAGCACCGTCAGTACCAACTGCGCGCCGTCCGTGCTGGCTTGTAATTCAATGCGGCCACCCGCTACCACCGGCTCCAGTCCATGGCGAATGGCGTTTTCCACCAGCGGTTGCAAGATGAAGCTGGGTACCTGAACAGTTGCCAGCGTGGGTGGCAAGTCCAGCTCAAACACCAGACGCGGCCCCATGCGAATCGCCATCAGGCTCAGGTAATCGCCCAGTCGCGAAAACTCATCCGCCAGCGGGTGCAGCGGTTGGCGTGAGGCCTGCAAGGTGGTGCGCAAATAGTCGTCCAGGTGGTCCAGCATGGCCAGCGCCCGCGCCGTGTCTTGCCCAATCAAAGCCCGCACATGCGCCAGCGTGTTGAACAGCATGTGGGGCTCCAACTGCGATTGCAGCAGCATGAGTTGCGACTGCGTGACCTGGCTGGCCAGCGCCTCGGCTTTGCCGCGTTGGTAGAAATAGGCCACATAAGCTGCGCTGATGGCGATGGTGGACAGCAGCATGCCGATAAAGCGGTTGGTGTTGAGGCGCCACAAATCCCAAGTGGACCAGCCCGCATAAGCATCGCCCACCAGCGTGCCCAACACATAGCCCAGTGGAATACCCACCAACAGCATCAAGCCTGCACGCAGCGCGGGCGGCCAGTAAAAAGGCGCTTGCGCACGAAGTACGCCCTTGAACATAAATCGCGCAGCATCGGTGAACAACCAAATGAAGGTCGAGATGGCATACGAGTACACCAGCGACACGTCAAAGCGGTGTGGCAGGCCATCGCCACTGTGGTTTATCCAGGTGGCCACCGCAACCGGAAGTGCCACCGCCCACACGATCAGCAGGCGCTGCAGCAAGGTTTTGCGTTGGTCTGCGGGAAGCCAGACAAGGAGGCGATCAGGGGTCATTCGGGGTCACAGCTTTTGCTTGAAGAATAACGCGATCAGGTCGAACGCCTTTTGGCGTTCTTCGGGGCTGAAGTTGGGGTTGGGCAGACCGCCACGCGTTTGGCTGGAGGCTACGGCGGTGGCGACGCTGGCGGGCCAGGGCGAGAGCCAGTCAAAGTGGCCGGCGATGGGGTGATCCGACAGGCGGGTGCAGCGGGTGCAGTACTGCAAAATCTTGTCGCTGTGAAAGCGGGGCACCAGCACCCCATCGTTGCCTGCGGTGGTCAGGGCCACGGGGATGCGGATGCGCGCCAAGCTTTCAGTCGTGAAGATCGCGCCCAAGGGCACGACCAGGCTGACAGCTGTGATGCGCGGGTCGGGTCGCGGGTCTTGGCTTTGGCTCGGGTTTTGGCCACCTTGCAGCATTTTCATACTGGCCGGTGCGTTGTCCTCTGTCAAAAACAAACGGCTCAAGGCGAATTGCACCTTGCGCAGGGCTTGTTGGAAAGGATGACCTGCCAAGCCGTTCAGACAAAAGCCGATGTCTTCGTTCAAGTGCTGGGCGCAGTGCTGGACCAAAGTCAGCAATCGCCATTGGCCGCCTGCCATCATGATGCCTGTTCCGCCGCCAGCCGACATGCCGTGCAGGCCCACGTGCTGCAGGTCGAGCTGCTGACCCAGCACCGGATCTTGCGCCAGCGCGTTGATGGTTTGTGTTACGTCCACTGCACGCGTGGGCCAACTGTCAGGCCCTGCATGACTGAAGTCTTTGAAGTTGTCACCCCGGTGCAGGGGCTGCGCCACCACAAAGCCGGCACGCGCCAAGGTGGCTGCCAAATCATGATCGTTGTAGGTGCTGCCTGCCGTGCCATGCGAAAACACAATCAGCCTTCGGCTACCAGGCGGGGCGGGCAGGGGCGCAGCATCTTTGGCCGCTTGAATCGTGAAAGGGCCTTGGGTGATCGGTTGCACAGCGGATGCCGTTGGGTAAATCACCGTGATGGGCATGTCGCCTGAAACCATCTTGCGCAGGCCCACTTGGGCGTGGCCCAGCGTGGCGGTCAGCAACAGGCTGGTGACGCAGCTCAGACGGACGAGGCGAGTGAGGTGGGCAAGGGCGTTCAGGTTTTTTCTCATGCGCTGTGCGCCAGTTTCAACAAGCGCCAGGCTTTGGCGTTGAGCACGCCAGACAACAGGCCAAACAAGGCGCTGACGCCGATGGCGGCGGTCAGACTGTCCAATAAGTCGGGTGCCATCGCGCTGGTCATGCCGACCGCAAACTTGCAGGCAAAGATGGTCATGAACAGGGCCAACGGCAGCCAGCTACCGGGCACGGTAAAGCGCCGGTTTTCACAGTCGTAGGAAGCGCCGGCTGGCGCTGCACCCTGACCGAGCGCCCAGGCCACCAGCAGGCCCATGGCGGCCCAGCTGAGCAGGCTCAGTGCCAGCCAGGGCGTGAGCCGCCACTGTTGGATCACGCCCACCAAGGTGAACACCGTGAGCGCAATGTTGATGCCCAAAAGGCGTTGCTTACGGATATGGCGTGTGCGCGTTTGCACCAGGCCCAGAGCGATGAGGCCGATCAAGAGGGCGAAGACCCAAACGGGTATGTGTTGCAGTGTTTGCATGTAAATGTCTTTGTAGTTTTTAATTCAAGCCCAGCCAGTCTGACCAGATCAAATTGCCCAGGTAGCGCTTGGGGAGTAGGGTGAATGCGCCTGCGATGAGGCAGGCGCTGATGTACAGCCATTGCATGGTTTTACGATGGCCCTGAAAGTTGCCTTGGTGCAAGTAGACAAAGGCCTTGTAAAGACTCACTAGCGTCACGGGGATGAGCAGATGAATGGGGGTGTAGCCAGCGATATTGGGCAGCCCAAAGTCGCGAATGAACACCGCACTCAGCGCGGCCGCGATCATGCAAGTGACCCAGGCATAGCCGAAGGCGCGGTGCAGGCGTGGCCGGGTGGTGCGCCCGAGCCGCGCCCACAGGGCAAAGGGGCCCAGCACCACAGCGGTGATGGCGGCGCTCATGTGAGCGGCGATAAGAGGCGTCATTTGCATGTGGCGTGTGTCTTTCTGCGTTTCATTGAACTGGCCTGATCAGGAATTGGTTTGAAATGTAGTGCAAAACAATTCAAGTAAAAAGTCGAATGCGATGAAATGCCAATGTGGCAGCGCGAAATGCATTCAGCAGCCCGTGAGAGGTGATGGGCTCGGGTGCAGGGCATTGCCGCGATAATCTCGAAATTCTTCCAAGGACTGTTTGTGGATTCAATGTTGCTGCTCAAAGCCGCCGTGATGGGGCTGGTCGAAGGCTTGACCGAGTTTTTGCCGATTTCTTCGACCGGCCATTTGATCCTGGCCGGTGCCTTGCTCGGCTTTGACGATGACAAGGCCAAGGTGTTTGACATCGCCATCCAGACCGGGGCGATTTTGGCGGTGATCATTGTGTACTGGGGCAAAATTCGCCACACCTTGTGGGCCGTGCGCTACAACGCTGACGCTCAGCGCTTGGTGATGAACGTGGTGATGGGTTTCCTACCCGCCGTGGTTTTGGGCTTGCTGTTTGGCAAAGCCATCAAAGAGCACTTGTTCACGCCGGGGGTGGTGGCCACCACCTTCATCATTGGCGGCTTCATTATTTTGTGGGCCGAGCGCCGACCCGCGAGTGCCGTGCGGGTTGAATCGGTGGACGATTTGCGTGGGCGCGACGCACTGAAGGTGGGCTTGGTGCAATGCCTGGCCATGATCCCAGGCACCAGCCGCAGTGGCGCCACCATCATTGGCGGCATGCTGCTGGGCTTGTCGCGCAAGGCGGCGACCGACTTTTCTTTCTTTTTGGCGATCCCAACCTTGATCGGCGCGGGCGCATACAGCCTGTACAAAGAGCGGGCTTTGCTCAGCTTGGCCGACGCGCCGATGTTTGCGGTGGGCTTGGTGGTCTCTTTCCTCAGTGCCTGGGTGTGCGTGCGCTGGTTGCTCAAATTCATCTCCACCCACAGCTTTGAGGTGTTTGCCTGGTACCGCATTGCCTTTGGCATTGTGGTGCTGGTCAGCGCGGAGATGGACTGGGTGACTTGGGCGGCTTGATCGCCAGCAGGCTGGCTCCTACAAAGAGAGCTTGGCCATGTAGGAGCTTGCCTGCAAGCGATGGGCTTTGGACTTCATCGCCAGCAGGCTGGCTCCTACAAAGAGAGCTTGGCCATGTAGGA
>Ga0164295_10003818_pt1 | contig 12019 bp, 4 predicted proteins | sample GEODES006metaG_FD_111798 | JGI IMG/M metagenome (GOLD analysis project Ga0164295, IMG submission 111798) | Oligotrophic lake water microbial communities from Sparkling Lake, Wisconsin, USA - GEODES006 metaG | ecosystem: Environmental > Aquatic > Freshwater > Lake | place: USA: Sparkling Lake...
AAGGTAACTATCGAGGCAAAGGTCGATGGTATCCAGGTCGTATCAGTCGAGTGAATCGTGACGGAACGTTCGACATTGATTATGATGATGGCGAGAAGGAGACAAAAGTCGAAGAGTCAATGGTCCGTTTGCTTTCATCAACTGAGACATTAATCGTTTTTAAGGAAGGTGATATAGTTGATTTCGATTTTTACGGTCGGAGTAATTGGGTTCGAGGTATAATAACTTTTGTTCGTTTGGATGGTACTTATGATATTCGTGATGATCATGGCGAAGTAATTAAAAAAGTTGAAGCTATAAATATTCGTGAATATAAAAAGATTACAATTAACAGTGTTCAAAAAATGGAAGCAAAATGCATCTTATCACCCTATGTTATTGATGATATAAGAAAAATATTCAAAAAATATCAAACTATTTCTGAAATAACATGTCGTAAGGAGTTTGAAGAATATGATGATGAGAATTCTCCAGTTTGTAGTATAGTGAAAAAAGAATTTAAAATGGTGTTAAGAAATATTTATAAGAAAACAATGAATCAAAAGAAATCTGATGATAATGATTTTGATGATTGGTTAAATAGTTATAATTTAGATAGATTGATTGAGTCTTTATCATATCATGATAATAATAGTAGCAGTGGTAATAATAGTATTGATTATAGTTCATTTTTATTATTTGCTTTTAATATTGATTATGATCAACTGAATAATAATAATGAAGAATTATATGAAATATATTTGAAATTGCATAAAATTTTGTTTCATAAATTGAAATTAACCATTGCAGAAATAATTAAATTATTTGCAACATCGAAAACATTTCAAAAAGGATATGTACGTAATGTTGAATTCAATAAAATATTAACAAAGATTTCATCAAAAATTACAAATGATGATTGTAAAATTTTGACTAACTCATTTGATTTTGATCAACAAGGTATTGTAGATTTTCAACTGATTATTGATTGGTTAGCTGTTGATAATAGGAATAAAAATATGTATAATGATAATAATAATAATAGTAATGGTAGCAGTGATCAATCGTATAGTTTATTACAACAAAAATTTCATCATCAATTATCAATGGTACATACATCAATTATTGAAAAAATACTCATACAAGAATCATCATCATCATCATCATCATCTAATAATGATAACATCAACTATCAGCAATTTAATAATTTTTGTACAAAAATTGGTGTAATTTTATCATCATGTGAAATAAAAGTACTTTATCATTTATTTGATAAAAAAGAAAAAAATCAAGTGTCTTTTGAAATGATAATGAAATTTATTGAAGAGAAAAAAATATCGAAAGTTATGAATAGTGGTACTGATAATAAAGTTTCATCATCTAAAATAGAATTAATTCCAATGAAGTTAAGGAAGGAATTAAGTATTGCAGTAAACTATTATCTTAAAAATAATATAAAAAGTTTGGGACAATTACTATTAGATGGTAGTGAAGAAAAAACAGGTTCAATAAATAAAAGACAATTAAGAAATATTCTTAATGTTATTAAAGCAGAACTAAATGATGAAGATGAAAATATATTATTTGATTGTCTAGAATTTTTAAATGATGGTTATATTTACTATCATGATTTATTAATATACTTTATGAATATAATTCATCATAATGCTGATAGCATTCGTCATGAAGATCACCAGCATAGTGTTAATGACTATAATGATATGTTAAAAGTTATTAAAGAAACAATACAACGTAAAAAAATAACATATAAAGATATCTATAAAAATTTATTAAAATATGATCATAGAGGTAGAGGATATATTGATTATAAAATACTTGAACAGATATTATTTAAATTAATTGGATCTTCTATTATCACAGAAAATCATATTCATATCACAACATCATTTCTAGATCCGAATAGTATCGGTTCAATTGATTACATTTATTATAGTGCAATAATTTTTAGTATATCTGATGTATATCGTTGTGAAAATAAGTTAAAAAGTTGTTTAAAAATAATGAGAATACAAAAGTTAGATTACAAATCATATGTAATATCAAGTATTGATAAGAATGATAATAACATCTCCAAAGAACGTTTTATTTATTTATTTCAAAAACTACATACTACTGTTATCAATTATGAATTAGATTTAATATTTAATAAGCATTCAAAAAAAGGCATGATATTAAATATTAATAAATTATTTGATTATTTAGAAAATGAAGAATCATTAGCATCAACTATAAGAAATTCTACAGATAAATTTATATCTTACGCTAGAGGTAATAGTAGTAATAATAATAAAAGTAATAATCTATTCACCAAAGAATTATTGAAAAAAATCTATAAATTACGTAGTAATAATGATAAATGCCATGAGATAAGAAATCTGATTTTAAATAAAGATAAAGATATTACAGGTTATATCCCAATTAAAGATTTTCGTTCAATAATTGATACAAAAATAATGGATATAAAAGAAGAAGAATTAAATTTATTAATTGAAAATTTAATTTATATTGATCAATCATCATCATCATCATCATCATCATCATCATCATCAACAACAACAATAATTAGACATCAGACCATAGATTACTCCTATTTTTTCTTAATGTTACAAGATCCTTTATCACGAGATTCAATTTTCTATGGTATGAATATAATTGAAACATTAATGGCAAATCAAGAAAAAAATATAAATTATTTATTAAATTTTAAGAGATTGATACATTTATTATATCATAAGTTCGCAACAAATCATAATAGTAGAAATGGTATTATAACTATTGATGATTGTAAAGAAATCATGAATGAAGAATGCTTTAATTTAAATGATGATGATTTAAATTATAGTTTAAATATATTTAATGATGAGTCCAGTCATGATTGTATATTATATCCAGAATATATCTCATATTTATTGTATTGTTCGATCGAAAATATTTTATATCGATTGCAATATTTTAATATTATACGAATGAAACAAGGTTATAATATTAAAGATTATTTAACAAAATTAATGAAAAATAATAATAAAATTGAATATCAAAAATTAAAAGAAATATTTGAACAAATTGGTATTTTTTTACCTGATATTTCTATATATATCATATTTCAGTATTATCATCTTAATGATAACAATAAAAATAATGATGATAAAAAGAATAAAACTAAACAAAATAATAATCATAATCAACAACAGCAAGAAATATTCTATTTAGATATTTCATCATTTCTAATTGCATTAGATGAAATGAACAATACAATCAAGAAAAAGTCATCATCATCAACAACAATAACTGAACGTAAAGAACTACCAAAATTTAAACCTGATGAGAACATGTGTGAAATAGCAAAAGAAATATTATTAAAATATGATGAAAAAATAAGAAGATGTTTACAATTATCATTTGATTTATATGATATCAATAATAATAATAAAATTAATTCAATAGAAATTGAAAGAATATTACGTTCGATAGGCTATATAGTTAATTACAATGATATATATGATTTAATACATCAAATTGATAGAAATGATACAGGTTACTTAGAATATAATGATTTTATGGATATTATTATTCCATTTTTACAACAAAGATATTTGAAATCAATAAATATTTCATTACATTATTTAAAAACTTTATTTCATCAATACGATAAAAATAATGATAATTTATTACAACCTTATGAAATTAAACATATTTTAAGATTATGTTCAACAACAATAACACAAGATGAAATTGATGATTTTATTGAATTTCTTGATATTGACAATGATGGTGATATAAGTTGGAATGAATTTTGTCATGTTTATGATATTATACAAGATGATAACGAAATGAATAATTTATCATATAATGTTCGTAGTATATTAAGAAAAATACAATATTCAATATTACCAGACCCTGAAGAATTAATTACAATGTTTATAGGTTTACCAACAAATTATCGTGTATCGGTACTATCTGATTTAATCGAAGCACAAGATTATTTTAAATTTGATGATGATAATAATATTAATATCAATTATCGAAAAAATAAACTGCAAAACACGTTAGAATATATAACCTGCCATCATCAATCATCATCATTTTCATCACCATCATCATCATCATCTTTACAATTTGAAGTACAAGTAAAACAAATTAAAGGCTGTCCAAATGAACAATCATTTCGTGAATCTGATTTGATAAGTAGAGGAATAAAATTTGCTATCGTACAAACAGATAAACCACCAACATTAGGTGAACCTGGAAATTTCCCAATTATTCATGGTAATATTACAAAAATACATGCTACAAGAAATCCTAAATATATCGATAACTGGAGATTTGATAATAATTCTGATGTTATAGATCCTGATAAAATATGTTTTATTCAATGTAGTGCAACAGAAAATTATCATACTCTTACTCATACAACTAATAGTAGAAATAGTAGTAACAATTCGCCTTTAAGTGAGTTATATTTATTTATTGAAATTTATTCAACCTTTCGTATAAGTGATAAATTTGAATTAGTTAAAGAAGGAATTAAGAAAGTTAAAACTAAAAATATATCCAATATAAAGGGTGATAATAATGATATTAATAACTTTAATAATGATGGAAATGAGAGTACTAAAGATAGTGATAAAGAAAATAAACAACAAAAGAAAAAGAGAGAAAAAAATCCTGATTTTTTAGTTGAAACACGTGATCACGATAATGATGATAAAAGTAATCATTCAAAAAATAACATTAATCGGAAACAACAAAATAAGGGTACTGACAAAAGTGATAATAATAGAAATTCAACAACAGATTTGTTATCATCAACAAGTAGAAAAGCAACCCAATTCATTAAAACATCATTGTTTGGTGCTGAAAAAAGTAATAGTGAGAAACAAAATAGAAATAAAATTGATGATAACATTAAAAGAGATAATGACGAAATTGATGAAGATATAAAGACACATAAAAAGAATAAAATGTTTGATATGTGCTGTGGTTGGGTTATGATTCCAATATTATCAACACTACAACAACAATTACAAAACAATAATAATAATAATAAATTTTTGAAGATTAAAATGTTTGGTGGTACACCATTTGGTGTAATGAATATTAATGAAAACGAAATAATGAAAAGGAAAGGTATCATACCATCAATTAAACGATTTTTTGGTTATCCAATAAATTCAGAATTAGAAATTAAATTTATACCTATATTACCACCAGCTAAATTACACATTAAATCTGCTTTAACATTAAATAAAAAAGTTAATAATGATAACGTGAATTCTACAACTACTACTACTAACAACGACAATGATCATATAAATGAAAATCATGTAATTAAAGATGATGAACAATGGTTTGTTAACTTATTACCATCAAATATTATTTTACCTGTTAGTGCTGTAACAATTTTTGGTATTTATCGAAAATTATTATTTAATGCAATATCAATGTCAAGAATGCAAGCTAATACTGAAAGATTATTACCGCAGACTACAACTGGTAGTTCAATTTATCATGCTGATGTTATCTTAAGTTCATTTCCAAAAATTATATCAGATGAAGCATTATGTCATGTTTTATTGTTATTGTGGAAAAAAGAATATCCTATATTATATAATAATAAAACATATAAGGATCTGACAATATCTGATAGTTATAATACAAGAGTATTAGAAATATTTCGTAATATTATATTAAAATTATATATAGCATATACTTCACCATATTCTATATTGGATAAAAAATTAAATTCACATGAAAGTTATGAAGAAATAAAAAAACGAGAGATGTATATCAGATCATTAGTAGGAATTCCAATAGATGGAACAAAAGATGCAATTCAATTTTCTTTAACAACAACAAATAATCATATCAATAATGTACAGAAATCAAATTTGAAAAAACAATCATCAGCAACGTCATCTAATTATATTAATACGATAATTACAGGCAATAATGCTGTTATTACAACTTTACCACCATCATCATCATCATTGACATCATCAACAGCAGCAGCAGTTACTTCATCATCAACATCATCATTAGTTGTGATGAAAACTAGTGACTTAGTCAATGAATTACCACTGTGTATACCATTTCATTCGAAAGAATTACTGTGGTCATCATAATTATTACATTAACTTGTTAATTATTGTGGGGATATATTGTAAATAGATATTGTAGATGAAAACGGACGATAGATTGTTAGTGAATGTTAGAAAACTATGACAGATATATATGTAAATTTAGTTTGTAGATATTGATAAGTAAGATGATGAATAAGTGTCAATGATATATAGGTGTGAATTTATGAATAATGATAGAATATTATGTATAGATGATAGATCTCTGTGATAAATTACATACATAATAATTAAATGTTATTTAAAAAAAATTAGATCTATTAAAATTATTCATCATTTTCATCTCTCAAGTGCGAACTAATAGTTGCATATTATATAAAAAGATTTGAATTCTTTAATCAACATAACAACTTAAACTCACCACACTATCTCTGTATATAATAATTTATAATACATATATCCATTTAAATAACACTTTCATCGACACTTCCAGGTATCAATTCAACGTTGTATCCTACCGAGATACATTTGTTACGATACTTTTCTTGTCTACTACTTATAATCATCATCAACTTCGTACATACCTCTTCAACAATCATATATCTACAATATCTTCATCAAGGAAAAGATGTCATCATCCACAGCAATACATCAACACAGAAGCAAACATATATGATCATAATGTGCATTAGTATAGTTAATTATATCATTATAATAAAGTAAAACTATATAAAAATTACAAAAATATGAGGAAATACAACATGATGACAATTATTTAATTTAATGTGCATTACCACCACGGGCAAAAGCATCTTTTTTACTTGTTTTCTTTACATGTGATTGTTTCATTTTCTTTTTTTGTTCAATTTTTTTTTGTTTATTATACAAATTTAAAAATATTGTATAAATTTCTTTCTTTCTTTGTCTGATAATATCATTTTTGATACAATACTTTTGAATATTTTTATTTAAATTGAAAAAATATATAAATTCTTGATTAGTTAAATATGTAGTTATATTAGTTGTCATATCATATAATGATGATAATGATGGTATTGATCTTAATTCATAATTATTTTGCTGTTCAATTAAATATTCTAAATTTGATTTTTGTACATCTAATGTTACTTGAAACTTTGAATCTATGATAGTATTATCAAGTTTAATATTATTTTTAATAATATCATTATTATCCTGCACACAATAAACTTTATTATTAGTATCAACATGATCATAATCTTCATAATCATCATAATCATCACGATCATTATCATCATCATCATTATTACATTTTATAACTTTTTTATGACTAATTTCATGTATTGTACTTAATTGATGTATTTCACTATCATTCATTGTCATCTTCATCACCGTTGATGATAATGATGTTGCTATTGATGATGATAGTGATGATGATGTTATCGTTGACGTTACAATTTGATTCTGTTGTAAGTATAGTTTTCTCTGATGATACCATGTTTTCCATACTTCAGGATATAAATAATCATAAATACATGTATGATGTAAAGATATGAAATGTATCTTATTCATTTCTTTCGTATTAACATCGATAACTAATTTGGATACACATTCATGTTCTACTAGTGATGGTGTTGATAATGATAAGGATGATTGTAGTAATAACGATGATGCTTTAGTCCCATTGTTATTATTACTAATATCATTTGTACTATTTTCATCAGATTTCGTTAAGTAGTTATGACTATCATTACTAATCTTTAAATTATGAACGTCATTATTATTTTTATATATCATATTATGTATATGTGTTGCTAATGTATAATCATGTGATAATTTACATTTTTTATTTAAACAACTTTCTATACGATACCACGAACTACAGTAATCAACACAACCAATACTGATACTAGTCTTATGTTCAATTTCCATCCATACAATTAAAGATGATGATGAATCATTCAATAATAATTTATCATTCATAATTTTTTTTATTACAGATTCTATTGATAAATAATTAGTATCATTTTTTGATATTTCTTTTTTTTGTTTTTCTTCTAATCTTCGTATGGCAGCTAATTCAGCTCTACGTTCCCAATTACCTTTCACCATTATCAATATAAGTCACAAATAAAGTTTATTCTGAAGTTGAAGATGAGTCAGTAACGGAAAAACAGCCGTTTCAAAAGAGTAAATGGGTTTTACTTATACTTTTTTTTTTGTCATTTGTTTGTTATTGCTATTGTAATTGAACAATACTATATATTATATGTTGATGAATTATTTAATGGGAGTAACATATGCAGAGTTTGATAATATTATTGGGCCACAATTAAAATACACATATCCATTATCTATTATGTCAAAAGAAACATTTGAAGTAATTTCGGATTATGTTATATTAACAAAAAATTGCTGTGAGAAATTAATTATTGTTATACATGAAGATATTCAATTTTTGAATTATTCTATTGCTATTGATAATATTAAATATCATAGAAATACATTATCATTTTCAGTTGGTTTTATTTTACCAAGAGGTAAATGATGATATTTAGTATGATGATGATGAGTATGATAATTAGAATTATATCGATGACGATGATGATTATTATGATGACGGTGATGGATAGCATGATCATGATTTTATAATCTTGTAGGAGTAGATTCTGAGCCATATTGCATAGCATTGAAGAAGATTTCAACTACCATCTTAAATCATGAGGTACTACTATTACTACTTCTACTACTACTTTTACTACTACTACTACTACTCGTTATCATTTTTACATTATATGTCATTTCTTCTCATCATATCTGCTTTCACTATCATTCCATTTTTTATGTATATGTATACCTCGAATCATCTATATATCATGTTAATAACAATGTTTTAACTAGATTGAATCAAGTTATCTTAGTAGAAATCCAACTAAAGATCACCTACAGGATCTCTTAGCTAATCTATACATTCAACTTACTACTAAAAATGAAGCTTTTCTAAAATTATCGAATATAAATAATAATTATTTTATGATCAATTCCGGTAGTGGTAGTTGTATTAGTAGCAGTAGTAGTAGTAATAATAATGATTATAGTGATAGTTATCTAGCTGTAAAGTTATATCAACAACCATTATTGCATGCATATTATGATATACAAGATTATGATGTGCCTATATTTCGAAAGCATACAATAGATTTAACATTACTGCCTTGGGATATCACATATCAATATATTATCTTACATATTGATGGTAATAATTGTATAAAACAAATTGTATCAGAAATTAATATTGATTATATTATCATCAAGAAATGTATTGTCTTATTATTATTTCATCAACAAATCATTATAAGTGATATTTTTAGATATACAAATATTTATAAATTAAATGTTTTACAAGCACTTGATTATTTTAATAATAAAAGTAAAATGATTGAATTATGTTATAATTGTGCTTTAATTGTTAATGATGATGATGATGATAGAAATGGTGATTACAAAAATGTCAATCGTAATAACAATAACAATAATGGTGAAGGTGGTAATAATAGTAACAAAAGCAGTAGTAGTAATGATGCAGAAAATGTTCATAGAATACCAACTATAAGACAAATAATTTTATTTTTATTAAAATTACAACAAAATAAAACAATAAAACAGATTATTATTGATTCCTTCATTGATATAACCAAATTACCTGTCATTAATAGTAATAACAATAGTGATAGAAATAATGATAATAATGATGCTAGTTACAATTATAGCAGTATAACTCAAAATACAAATTATAATATTGATGATCATGATTATCATCATCACAACAAGGATGATCATGATTATCATCATCATAAGGATGATATTGATAATAATTATGAAAGTAATACTTCTTATGGTATCAATAGTAAACATGGTAGTTATTATGATAGTTATATGCAGACACATAGTAATGTCAGTAATAGTGGTAATAGTAATAGTAGTAACGTTTTTGAATATGATCGTGATGGTGACTATACATGGTCAATGAAACATATATATAATTATGATGATAATAATAGTAGTTCGTTAGATCTTAGGAATATTGACTTACCTAAGCTTATAGGTTATTGCAAGAATGAAGGTATGATGATGGGGATGTTGATTATGATTGTAATTATGATTGTCATAGCGAATGGTGCTGATGATATATGATTATGCTGACTATGATAATTATGATAATAGTCTCCATTATTCATGAATAGGTATAATCAGAAGGATATATGAGTATCCATACTACATTTCAACAAACAGTTATGAAGATGATGATAATGATAATAATTATAGTGTTGGTGATGGTAGTAATGATCAAGTATCAGATGTTATTAAAAATGTCAATAGTGCAGAGAATATTGATGATGATGTTATAAAAGCAGTTAACGCCACTACATTTACAGCAGTGACAGCAGAAAATTATTATAATCATAAGTACAGTAGTAGTAGTACTACTACTACTACTTCTATTACAAGTACTAGTAATAATGATAATAATAAGTCTTTAAGTACTAAACATGACAGCGGAAATAGCATTATAAATGATGATGTTGACAATTTTATTAACAACAATACTACATTAAAAGTAATGAAAATTGATATAAGTAATGTTAATTACACTCAAAATAATTTCAACACTAATGACTATTTAAATGATGATACAACTTCTGATTCTCATCGTAATCATGATTTAGTTCATCATCATCAACAACAACAGTGTGATAATGATGATGATTATATTGAGGATAATTTCAATCGTAGTAATAATCCTAGTAATAATAGCAATAATAATGTTAATAGTAGAATAGTAGAATTTTTACCTCATTTTAATGGTGATAATCATCTTGATTCTTTATGTTGTAAATATGATTTATCTTATCATGAAATTATTAGTTATCCTGGTATACATTTAATTTACAAATAATTATTGTGCATAGTAGTTATGTATACAAAGATGTGTTTGATTGCATGTATCTAGTCATGTTAATTGTATAATCAATGTTATTCACATGTATTATTGACATAGAAGGTGTATTTTCGAGTTCAGGTAGAAATTACACCGAAGGATTTTCACTTGCCTTTAGGAGAAGTGTTATCATTAACTGTTATGAGTCAAACAACCAGTAGCGACACTTATGGGTCTTTATTCCTGGTGCAGCAGGTCTATGGCATAGTCCACTTGAACTAGCTGCTTCAGAGGCATAACAACCACCGGGGCCTTTATGTATGATAATAATAAGCATTTTTTATTTATTTATGTATTCATCGTCTTTGCAATTAAAACATCTATTACATGAAGGATTTCCAGTCCGAAGTGTCGTAGTTACTAATTATTCTTGGTGGGCTATTTTCAGTACTTCCTGTTCGGACTGTATGCGTGTGGTATACTTTATCAGCGCGCTTTACGAGCAAGGTACTGGCCAATTTCTTGTTTCTTTCAGCTATTTCTCACAGTGCTGTTCGTGCTGTGTACGTACGATACTCATGATAGCGCTGCCAAGCCTATGTGTCATCCGTGCATAGACATAGTTGTCCTTCCAGTCGATTAGATACTGAGCGCGGTCTTCTGTATGGATCCTGTGGACAACCTCCCTTAGATGCTGGGCTACAACTTCACCAGCTACTACCTCACCTGCTATTAGCAACGTTAGTGCTGTAAGATATCGTTAGATAGCTTATAAGACTTAAAGTAACAAAGTCGTCTATTTAGTTAACAAGTATTTAAATTGTATAGAAAGAAGCATTGCAGTCGTCATTAGTCATAGGTCTAAAATACACCTGCAGCGGTGGAACCTATGAAGATTGTCGTCGATAAAGACAAGTGGTGTCTACCCTGCGATCGTGCTCCCCCTCACAACTACTCTGAGGAAAAACAGAAGGAAATCCGAAAACAGGTGGATGCACTTATGAAATTAAGTGTCATCAAAGAG
>Ga0164295_10003820_pt1 | contig 12015 bp, 7 predicted proteins | sample GEODES006metaG_FD_111798 | JGI IMG/M metagenome (GOLD analysis project Ga0164295, IMG submission 111798) | Oligotrophic lake water microbial communities from Sparkling Lake, Wisconsin, USA - GEODES006 metaG | ecosystem: Environmental > Aquatic > Freshwater > Lake | place: USA: Sparkling Lake...
GACTTGCTGCTGTTGCTGTGGATACGGGCCTTGCTGCTGCTGTTGTGGATACGAGGAGACTTGCTGCTGTTGCTGTGGATACGAGGAGACTTGCTGCTGTTGCTGTGGATACGAGCTTTGCTGAGGCTGCTGAGGATACGAGCTTTGCTGAGGCTGCTGAGGATACGAGCTTTGCTGAGGCTGCTGAGGATATGAGCCTGGCTGAGGCTGCTGAGGATACGAGCCTTGTTGCTGCGGCTGCTGAGGATATGAGCCTGGCTGCTGTTGCTGAGGATACGAGCCTTGTTGCTGCGGATAGTACGGCGTCTGCTGCTGCTGCTGTTGCTGTTGCTGCTGCTGATACTGCTGTTGTTGCGGCATCGGATAATACGATCCAAAATTTGAAGAGGCTGACTGAGAGGTCGAGGAGCTATGCATCTGTGGGAGAGATGATGCATCAGCAACGTTGCTCTTGTTTGCTTTCTGCTTCGCAGCCGCTTTTGGAGCAGGAGTAGGACGAGATGAGCCACTTTGCGCACTTTGAGGCATCGATTGAATATCGGAATATGAGTGAGGAATTGAATCGATTCGAGGCAGATGGTTTCCAATAACACTAACAATGCGGCGCGCCCCGCCTGCTTGTGAAAAGGGAGACATAAAGGGGCTAGATGTTGCAGAGGAGGAAGAAGTTGACATGCTTGACGACTGTGATGGCCACAGAGCTGACGGCATCGCTTGGGAATTCATGAACGCAGGAATGTATAGAGAAGACGATACATGACCCGAAGGAAGTCGTGGGACATGTGTAGGAAGCGCGCCAAATGGCAAAACGGACGTGTGCGTTGTCTCCTCCTTGGCCGAGAACAGCATCGCGCTTGCTGCGTGTAGGCCCTCGATGTCATGATTGATCCCTGCGTCACCGCCCTCGATGCGGCTGCGCTGTCCATCTGCTAGGCTGGCTGAACCGGTGGATGGAAAAGCTCCTCCGCCTTCGCGACTGGCGACGACCCCGACGCTCGCACTAGCACTGTTGGGCTGCGAAGAGCTTCCCTGACGATCCGTCAAAGGCAGAAGGGTTCCATCAATAGACTGATGATAATTCTGCTCGGGAAAAGAGCTGCTGCTGTGCTCGTGTGCGCCGGGAAACGCTGACGAGCGCTTAGCTCGTTCGTTTTGAAATTCATCCGTCACTGCAGAGAACGATAACATGCTTGACTCTCTAACGCGCTTTGATGAATTTAAGCGCTCTTCAGTGGGAGGGTTGCTGATTTCATTGACAGCTCCCATGCCGGCTAGAGCCATAAGTGCCTGGAAGAAGGAATGGGTAAGAAAAGGGTTAGGTAAAGAATAGGAGCGGAAGTCGTCGTCCGAGGGAACGTGAACTCACGACTTTGTCTTGTGAGGCGGGTGACATAATAGGGCCTATTCCAAGTGTCGATGGATCAGATAATTCACCCGAGAGGGAAACAGAGGGCGCAGAAGACGTGCTCAGTCTCTGCGGTGTTGGACCAGACATCGTTGATGTATAGAAAACTTTCGCGTAAGGACACGCCAAGCTCCACACGATTGTGTCGGAACAAATAAACTACCTCTTTTCAACCAACTAAATAACCTTTTTCTTTTTCAATAAAAGTATAAGCAATGCAGCGCTTGTGAAGGCTAATCCCGTGTTGATTAAAATCGTTCTCCAGACCTTCTCTTCTGCCCGTTGTCTTCGTTCTCTAGTTTGAGGATTGTCTTTTCCTGGAAGAATAGTAAGAGCAGAGATATATTCAAAAATAGTCAATGAGTTGGAATCAGCCTCGTGATGAGAAAAAGGGAAAAGCTCAATGCAAAGTGGCGATTCGGAATTCTCGTTAGATTTGAGCACGGAGCGAGATTGGTTAACACTACCCTCCTTGTTTTCTTCACTCTGCGATGATGATGACGTTTTCTTGCAGAGTGTCGAGAGAGCTCTTATTCCTTCTCTCATAAGATCCTCTGTAGCGTGGTTAATGTCTCCCCTTTCAATATCAATAAAGGAGGACACATTGGACGAAACAAGAGAGGCGCACGCTGCAGGAACATTATCAGGAATAAGACTGACGATTTTCTTCATAAAGTCGATCGAAGATTGTTGCGCAGGATTAACAACAAGAAGAATAGCATCAGCTTCATCCAATAGATCAGCCCATTCGCCTTGTTTAGTGTTTGTGGTGTCAAACGAGTCCTCGCCCAGTTCAGTGATTGCTAGTGTAATAGGCAAGGATGAAGTGATTTTAGCATCATTCATCTCAATAATAGACGGAGCTCGACCAGAAAACCCGTATGGTACCGCTGCAGTCCCAAAAATCTGTTCCGATTCGTTAGAAGCATAATTCACAGAGGTTCTTGTTAAAACGTCCTCTGCAGCTCGTTTACCACTTAAAAAATTCTGTATCAATAAAGTCTTGCCGCTCTTATTGCTTCCAACTACAAAAACTCTTCGTGTTGCAGATGAAACTGAAGTCACTATTTGATTTCGTGGGTGGCCCCATTCAAGGGCTAAGCGAGGATCCAGACTCAACATTGGCCGTTGTCCGTTAATTAGACTTCCTTGTCCAATCGAGGGTACCGAGAAACCAAGCTCAAACAAGGTCACAAGGGCGAGACGCGGTTTGCAAGCAACAAGTGCCTGCCATGAATGAATCCAAGAGTGAAGGCTGACGCCCCCCTTATTATCCCTTTCATATGCAGAGTGTGGAAACAAAGGTCCAAAGGGTTGACCAAGAGAACAGATTGAAAAAATATCGTCAAGATTAGATGGTAAAAGAACGTCCAGTCCACTCGCAAACGTATAACGCATAAAAAGACGAGCAACAAAGCCTAATCCCGTCCCTTCAAATCTACGAGAACACAGGCTAGATAACAGCAATAACGTTGAACGATTTCTGCCGCTATAGGCAATGCTCGTTCCTGACAACTGTAGAAGGCGCCTCTTGGGGTTCAGTGGAAAAGAGGGCGAAGAAAAAGAGGGAAAGAAGCTAGATGCATTAAAATCCTCCGTTGGAAGCGGAGGTAGCGTCGCAAATGTTTCCGGAATAGGTAAACATAACTTTTTTATTGTTGCTCCTTCCTCTTTCTTTCCCTCAATCTCATTAATACGTGGCGTGCTCCATTTGTAGCCAAAAGCATGTAAAATTTGCCAAGCTGAAGGGTCAGGATCAGCGTTCATATGTAACACGTGGTCTAAAAAAAGCGACGTAAATCCAGAGAGTGTTAAACCCAACGAGGCTGTTGCATCTGACGCATCAATGTCACCTAAACCGACAGCCCGCACGCTTTCAGGCTCAGAGTCTCGTTTCTGAGCGATATAGGTCACAAGCTCACGCTCTTCAATTCTATATCCGAAGCAAAATGATTGAAACACGCTCAGTTCGTCAACAGAAATGAGATTATCATTATCCATATCAATCACTCGAAAGATTCGGCGAATAGCTCGTTTTGCATCGTGAGTCAGATCTTCGCCGCCATGGTCACCATTTATTCCAGAAAAAAGAGGAAATACAGGCTGAAGCAGAATAGAAGTAGCTCGCAGCCAAAGTAAAGGAACGTCATCGAAGAGCCTAACAGTTGACGAAGTGTGAGAATCATTATGCAGATTGTGGGCCCAATAATACCCCGACACGAAAGCATTAGCCTGCACGCACTTGTACGCTGTGAGAATATCTTCAAGGGTTTTAGTGCGTAGGGTGGATGCGTCCGCCAATTCATCCGTATCCAATTCATAGTCGCTATGCTCATCTTCAGCCTCAATTAGTTTAGCCATTATGAGCGACGCTCTAACAGATCGACGAGTCTCTAGCCACTCCTTTGTTAACTCGGAATTAGCCTCTGTAATTACTAGATCCGACTTCGTACCACATAGGCAAACTGGAAGAAACGGCCACGAGGGATTTACTCTAGAATTGTCAACCGATGCAATCGCTGGAAGCCAATAAGAAGATACTCGAGATAGAGAGAGGGGTTGATCTAATGCAAAGCAAAGAACCACTACATTGGGTCGAACGCGTTCTATTTCAAGAACTATTTCAGACGCATCACTGCCTAGCCGAGCGCCGTTTGTATCCAAGAGAGTGCGAGGATTCCGAATCGGCTCTCGCCCTTCTAAGATCGCAGATTCTTCATCGTCAGCTAGGGTTACACCAGCAGAAACGGAAGAAGCTGACGAGGTTATTGAGAACGGAGAGCGAGATACTGAAGCTTGGATAAGAGAGGTCTTACCAACGCCCGCTATAAAGAAGAATAAGTTAAGGTTAGGAAGAATTTTCTTGAGCCCGCCACTTTACATTATTCGAGAGACTTACTATCGCCAACCACAAGGAACGTAAGCTCTTGGCTTATATCCTCGAGGACAGATGATGCACGCATTGGAAATGTAAATTAAGGTGCAACGCAACTTCAGTAGAGAATTTTCTTCTCTACCGACATACCCCATCACCAGCCAGTATGAGTAATAAGAACCGTCAGATAGAGACGAGTCGGCTACTTAGGGCTGCGAGCAGGCTCATCCGCTCGCGGTTTGATGACCACAAACGCAATCTCCGCGGGCGTGTCTTGGCTGTGGTTTGTGAGTCGATAGTCGCAGTTTTCTGGTACAAAGAAGTGGTCACCTGGACTAACCAAGTAGGACTGCGTGCCAATGTCCACTTGTATACTGCGAGGCTGGGCTGTAAGAACCACAAAGGCTTGCGTGCAATTGTGCGTCGATTCTAACTCTTTCACGCTGCGAGGAGCGAGACGCACTGTACCTGATATAAACTGCGGAGCATCAAAGGCGGCAGCCGCCGTTGCAAACCCAGTGTGCGTTTTGCTCTTTTCTGTGGAAGGAAGCCTCTCGTAGGCCAGCTGGGTGCTTTTCCTCAACACTTGAATTTGGTGCGAGGGCACGCCATCTGAGCCATGCACAATCAAGTTAGGTCTCTCGCTCTCTACAAAGGATGAAGGAAGTTCAGACGCCGGAAGAGACGCTTGATTCTTGCTTCCTCTGCCAGCGACGTAGACTGGGTGTCTAAGAGCGTCCTTAATAAGGGCCTGCACTTCGGGTCGCGCGCGAAGACGATCCTTGTCTTTGAAGATAGCTGCCTCGCTCATCGCTGCGGAGGGACCAGAACCTGCGGCAGTTGACGAGTTGTGTTGTTTTGACGACGCTGCTCCACCTTTTAACCTTTTCGCTTGGTCTCGTTCTTCAACCTCTTCTTCTTCTTCCTCTTCATTATTGTCCTCATCTTCAATCGCTGAAGCCTTTCCGCCTTTCTTTGATTCGCGTCCGCGTGAAACTGACCGCGGCTTTCCACCTTGAGCGGCTGGTTGAGCCCGCTTCTTGTAGAGGCCCTGAATCTTTGGAGACAAGACACCCACTCGTTCAGCAGAGATGGCTTCAATTGCTTCTCCGTCCTCAGTTTCGCGGTATTTGACTCGCTCTCCTTTCCAATGACTCAAAGGCGCCCAGCGCCTTCGCGATGAATGTCGAGAACCGCTGTTTTCTCGTCGGTCAAGCGAGGCGACGCCAATACTTGGCCTCTTTCGTCGAATGTCTGATCCTCCAGGAGAAATGAATTGGTTGTCGTCAAGATCATCATCTTGGTCGTCAAGCACAGCAGCATTGCGTCGAGACACTGCAGAAACTGCCTTTTGTTTAGGTTCAGCGATTCGAGCCACCTTCTTTGGCGGTTCAGATGTTACAATTTTTTTCTTTGGCTTTGGAGCTGTTCGCACCTCTTGCTCTTCCTCCTCTTCCTGTTCTGCTTCTCGTTCTTCTTCTTCTTCATCGTCTTCTTCTTCAATAACACGTGAAGAAACCGCAGCACGAGAACTTTTCGTTGCAGCAGCAGCAGCAGTTGACGATTTCAACGACGATTTCTTTGCGGCACTCCCAGCGCGATTCGATTTTGAAGCAATAGCGGTTGAAGACGAAGACGAAGCAGACGACGCAGGAACGTGTTCTTGGCCGTCAGGAAAGTTAAAATCATCATCATAATCACCTTGATCAGCATCATAGTCAATTGCTGCGGTAGCGGCCACCTTGGTCGCTGACGCTCCAGCTCGAGAGCTGCTTATAACGCCTTTCGGGGTCTTAATTCCTGCCTTTGCTGGCGGGGCTTCTTCGTTTGCTCCACTAACAATATCAAAGTATGCTCCATCATCATCCATGCCTTGAGCATCCTTCTTCACGTCTTTTGGCGGTGCCCACCCAGAGCGTCTGTTTGTTTTATTAGAGGGAAAATTTCAATATGGTTAGAGAAGTGTTTCGAGACTATGTTAGCAGCAAGTAGGAAAACTCACGAGAGAGCAAATTCAACTGGACGAACTGTTGCTGTACGTCCACTTCCTCCCTTTCTTTGCGATTCAGTCTCGCGTCTTCGGACCGTCGACGATTCGTTCATTGTTGAAACGGCTAAAAACTGTATCTAAAAAAACAGCTATAGTCGTTTCTCTATTTTAAATTTGCAAATTGAAATATAATGTTCGAGAGAAAGAGAGAGAGGAGAGAAAATTGACTGAGCTAGTTGAATGAAACGTTCTGCCTTCAACCCTCCTAAAGTGAGCGACGAAGAATCAGACGATGGCGCAGTGGAAATCAAAGCTGAGGACCTTCAACCTTTTGAAGAACCTGGTGCGAATATCACCACTCGTAATGCCTCTGAAGACCCTCCTCCTCCATCTTCTTTGCAAAATTCTTCCGGAACTGTCAAAGCAGTAGAAGAAACGCCAGAAGAAATCGAAGCAGAAATGAGAGCAGCTATTCTTCGCGATGGTCTACAACTACACGTAACTTCTCCTGGCAAACAGACTATACGAACCGCCAGCGGGATGCCCGCTGAACTTGAAGCCCTCTATGACGTTGGGAGCCGACCGATCGGGAAAGGAAAGTTTTCAGTAGTGTACAAGGGTGTTCGCAGATCCGATAAGCTAGTGGTCGCTGTGAAGCAGATTGCCTTCTTTGAGATTGGAGACGCTAGGACTCGTGAAAAACGACTGAAAGAGATCGGCCTTGTGCAAAATTTGAAGCATCAACATATCATTCGCTATTTAGACGGCTTTTTTGAATCTAAACAACTTTGTTTGATCTTTGAGTTTGCTGAAGCTGGAGACTTGAAGCGTCAGATAAAAAAGGCACGAGAAAAAGAGGCGCGCTTCGATGAACGCGTTATTTGGAAGTACTTTAGCCAAGTCGCTGAGGCTGTGCAGCATCTTCACCATCGCAGAATTCTTCACAGAGACTTGAAACCTGCAAACGTCTTCTTAACCCTTCAGGGAACTGTTAAAGTGGGCGATCTGGGGCTTAGCCGACTCTTATCTGAAAACACTCTCGAGGCTCACAGCAAGGTGGGCACGCCTCTCTACATGAGCCCAGAGGTATTAAAGGGACGAGGATATGAGCGGTCTAGCGACGTTTGGAGCCTGGGGTGTATATTATACGAACTAGCGCTGCTAAAGTCGCCATTTAAGGAAGAAGGACTAAACCTGTATGAACTTTTCCGGCGCATAACTGATCCTAATTTTCAATATCCGCCCATTTCGGATATTTATTCCTTCGAACTCAGAGATTTGGTAAACGGAATGTTAATGCGCGATCCAAATGCTCGCCCAGACATTGACGAGGTGGTTTCGAGAGCAAACGCGATGCGTGATAGCACAGCTCAGGCAGCCAAAGAAGCTGCCGTTAAAGCTGCTGCTTCTGCTACCACCACTACTACTACTACCCAAGGAGCTTCAGGGGATACATCTCGATCTTTGACTGATGTCAAATTCAGCAACGGTAGTAGTATCAGCAGCAGTATACTACCACCTCACTCGTCTACTACCGTCTCAGTGCTTCCTGCATTGTCTATCAAAACTGAACACCACTCAGCTTTGAGCAAACAAAATGCACCTCCAGTGAGTCCAATAATTCCTTTACCAAGTATTACGCCTATCCAACTTGAACCTCTTTCTGGTCCTCCTCCTCTTCTTCTTGGGAGTGGACCCAATTTTCCGATGGATGCAGTTGGAGCTGGTGGGGCAGCAATATCTCTTCAGCTAGGTGACCTAGCAGGTTTGTCGCCCTTTGCAGCCTCTGAGCTCTTGTGTGATAGATTATCTGTTTTAGGATACTCGGAGCCCTCCGCTCGCCATTTTATTGTCCCGATTCTTTATCGCACGTGTTTTGCTTATCCAAGTTATATTATGAAAAGTGGGCCGTCAGGTCCGTTTACTCTCTTCGTTGCTGTGGCTCAATTTCTCCTGGGTGTACTCGGGCGAGGTATTCCTCAAGTGCTCTTTACATCATTTATAAACGGAATGGCCTCGCCTCTTTCCCTTGCCACAGCATTGCTGGAAGGGTCGTCCTCAATTACAGGGGCGTCCCAAACTCTCTCTGGAATCACCCCTGCAGGACTTCTTGCAGGTCATGGACCAAATGTTCTTCGCTATTTGATATGGCTGACGGACGTGACCATTGAGCCGTTTGCTAGAGGAGGAGTCTTCTCAGCAGTTCACAATGCTCAATGGCGAGGTGGCTCTGAGAATCCCACCATGAACGATGTCGAAGAGATTCTCGTGCAAGACAATAACGACGATGAGAATGACGGTCTCATCGCAGCAAATAGAGGTGAAGGTGTTAAACAACGAGAAGAAATCGAAGACGATGACGACACTGTCTTATTTAAGGAGGTTCCAAGGCGTAGCTTGACAGTCGATGACAAGAAAGCTAGTGAGAGAAAGAGTGGAACCTCTAGCCCAGAGAGGAAGAATGACAGCTATAACAATGCAGATATAGAGACAATAGTGGGAGGAGTCGCATTTGAAAGTGTTGTAGATGCCGCAGTCTGGCGAGCAGAGGTGGAGCGTGTTGCGCCTCGTCTTTTAGCTCCTAATCGAGGCGTTCTAAGTTCGAAAGGGTACACACTAGCTTCACCTATGAAAGATGAATGGCGGTCCCATATAGATCAAGCATTCGAAGTAACGAAAAACGTGACATTGTCAATGCCAGCGGTGCAAGATTCGCTCGTGCGAAATGCAGACGAACTAAGTTCTCTTTGCGAAGTGATTGACCAACGCGAGCGACGAATCAATTCCACTGGAATTGTTGCATCACTCACATCTGAGCTCACTGTGGATTCAACCCGAAAGTCAGAACTTGCAGTCCACGTTAGAGACACACAGTCTAGAGTGACCAAGCTATCTTATGAACTTGATGGCATAGGCGCTGCACTTGAAGAAGTTAAAGGAGAGTTGGAAGAAAAGGGGGCTAGTCTCAGCGATACGAGTCCGCTGATTCGAGCGCGTGCTGCTCTTATTGATCTACGCGCAGAGAGCAAGATCTTGGATCGATCAATAGGAGTAGTTCAAAATGCTGTTCTGCAGCATCGCGTTGAGCACAAGAAGCGGGATGCTACATAGGTTTAGGATCAAAGTCTTGCAAAATAAATAGTCTACTCTCTACGCGCTACGCTGCCACACGCGAATCCAATCGATGAGGTGAAGCTGGATTCCTGGACCGCCGACGTCGGTGTCTAAGCCAGGCTGACCCGTGCCTGGAATCCACCACGCAAGCGCCGATTGGATGATGACGACCATGGGATCGGGTACAGGAATAGTAGCGCCTGACTTTTTGTCGATTGTGAAATAGAGACGGCCATCAATGAAAAACTCGATCTTTTCGTCATCCCATGCGCTGGAATATGTGTGATAATCGCAATGAGGACAGAGTTGCTCTGATGAAAGACAGCCAGTGTTCTTTGCGCCCAGGTCGACGAAGCACTGATCTCCCCAATGATAGCTGGCGCACATTGCGTTGGAGCCAAGGCCTGTGTTTTCATCGCCGCCAAAGCCTCCAGCAACCTCATACAGGTCGATCTCGGTACTCAAGGGCCAGCATTTGCCTTGATCGAGGTTGTTCTCTTGTGATAAGAGAAATGAACTTGGCCACATTCTGAAAAGCGGCTCTGGAAGTTTTGCTCGAATCTCAACTAGCCCGTTGCGGACGGCTAACTTGCCGTTTGTGTCTGCCCAGCCAGACGTGTAACGATAGGATCGAGTTGTGCCCTCGGCGTCAGTGCAAGTAACTGGATTGATCCGTGTGACGACGACCATGTTTCCGTTCTCAACTTTGATGTCCTCGCTCACGAAGCACACCAAATCCCATCTCGTATGGACGTAATTGTTGCGAGCAGTCCAGATTGCGGGGTTCAGGCCATTGTTGAAGTCATCCTCGTAGAGCAACGAGAAGCCTGGGCGTTCCGGCAGTGGTGGGAGGTCAGCTAGAGCTAACGAAGAGAGGCCCACTAGCAGAACGATCATCCGAAAGTTTAGAAACATTCTTGGGATCGAGAACTTGCAAGAAAAAGTTGGATTTTTGTTCTAACGGGTTTGCGTGTTCAACTAATCTTTATTAATAAATAACCTTGCTGTAAAAAAGTAGAAACTGCTTGGAAATTGTTCGCTCTCTCGCGAAAATCTTTTATATCTTGTAACCGTCTAGAGAAGGGGGCGTCGACACGTGACAACCGCGCACGATTAATCACTTGTTCTGGTTGTAACCGTCTAGACAAGAGAGCATCGACACGTCTACAATCGCGCACGATTACTCACTTGCTCTGGTTACAAACAAAACGTTCCTAATGCCTCTCTGGACAACAACATCTACTATTCATCCAACTTCCTCGTCATGGGCTCGTGGACTTGCTCTTTGTAACATGGCTGCATTGGTCGGTACGATTGTGGCAATTATTTACCTAAATCGATTTCGAGAACTTGCCCTTTGTCCTGATGTCCAGATAGGGTCTGCAATCCTTTCTGTTCTTGCGCTATTAGGACACTTGTCGATTACATCTTGGCTGACATATTCTGCAGTCAAATTTAATTCGTATCCTCCTCCTTTTGATCAATTGCCGCTGTCTACTAGTCTACGAACACCGATTCCGACACAAAGTGGAGGCTTAACTGAAAGTTTGATTGCAGCATCAAATAGCTTAAACAGCTTAAACAGTGGTCCTCAAGAAAGCGACGATCTCAAGATTGATCCTCCCAAGTTGTGTTGCTCAAGAAACCAACCTAACAGAGCACTTGCTATTACTGTTCTCTCTATTTCTTTTTTCCCAGTCTTTCTTATCTATTTGGTCTCATCAGCAATGGCCTGGGTACGCGGAACGACAATTTCTGATGCAAACGCTTCGTTACAACTCGATGGACTTTTGCATGATACGTTAGTATCTCGCGCTGAGAAGGGTGTAGTTCGAATTGAAGCCACAAACGAGCATGACCTCTACTTTACGCAAGGAGCTTCACACGCAGCAACGAGACTGTGGCAAATGGAGTTTCAACGTCGAGTTGGAGCGGGAAGACTCGCAGAGGCCGTTGGTGAAGGCGGTATTGAAATCGACAAACTTTTTCGAACGTTGGGGGTTTACTCAGCAGCAGAACGAGACTACAACTACTTGGATGAAGCCACGAAGGATACAATTCAAGCATACTGTGACGGCGTTAATTCTTATATCAATAAAGCTGTCAACTCTGGACAACACTTTCTACCGATTGAGTTTGTTGCGTTAGGTTTTAAACCTGACATATGGAGACCTGCAGATTCTTTAGTCTGGTCAAAAATAATGAGTTGGGATCTTTCGCTAAATCTTAACGACGAATATCAACGCTATCGCTGGCTTGTGTCAAAAAACATCACAAAAGAGAGGATCAACGTACTTAAACCTCCTTACGATTTGTCTCGTTTCCCAACTGTCCTTAGCGACGCTGACATTGCGGCAAACTTATTGACTGAACCAATGCAATCGAATAGCTTTGCTGCGTCAATGCTCTCTGATGGGATGGAAGCAGCACTTTTGCGCCTCTTCAAGGAACATTCTTCACACAAGGCAGACAGACAACACGCTTCTCCGACTCCTCCAATGAAACGTGAAAATCCTCTAGTTTTGACCTCGACAATTTCTTCCATTTTCTCATCGCTTCGATTCGTGGGGCATTCGTTTCGGTCTGTACTTGGTCAAGCTACGAATGAACCTTGTGCCTCGACCGCATCTA
>Ga0164295_10003821_pt1 | contig 12015 bp, 10 predicted proteins | sample GEODES006metaG_FD_111798 | JGI IMG/M metagenome (GOLD analysis project Ga0164295, IMG submission 111798) | Oligotrophic lake water microbial communities from Sparkling Lake, Wisconsin, USA - GEODES006 metaG | ecosystem: Environmental > Aquatic > Freshwater > Lake | place: USA: Sparkling Lake...
ACCGCCTGCAGGGGCACATGCCGCAGCGCATCGTTGACGATGTGCAACGCGGGGAGCGTGAGCGCCTGGCGGTTGGGGTAGCGCGGGGCGAGCGCCTCGATCTGGGCGATCATGGCGTCGGTAAGGATGCGTTTCGGTGCGGTCATGATGGAGGTGTGTTCGGCCATGCCGGGGAGTGGTCGTGCTACCGGTCGAGTTCTGCCGCGATGATATTCAGACTGCCAAGGACGGCAACGACATCGGAGAGCGTGTGACCCCGGATCAATTGGGGAAAGAGGGCGAAGTGGAGCAGTGCAGGGGGACGGCAGCGGGCCCGATAGGCCGACTCGCCACCGTCGCCGACGACATAGAAGCCGAGTTCGCCATTGGGGGCTTCTGTGGCCGCATATGCTTCCTCGCAGGGAACCTCAAATCCACGGTTGCCCATTGAGAGTTCGAAGTGGGAGATCGTGCCTTCGATCGTGGAATAGACCTGTTTCTTGGTCGGCAGCGCCGTCCGCTGATCGATCCCCACATTGACCGGTCCGCCGGGCAGGTTGTCGAGCGCCTGCCGCAGGATCTTCAGGCTCTCTCGCATCTCCTGCATCCGCACCAGATAACGGGCGTAGCAGTCGCCGGAGGAGGCACAGCAGATCTGGAAATCGAAATCCTCATAGGCGAGGTAGGGATCGTCCTTCCGGAGATCGCGCGTCACGCCGCTGGCCCGTGCCACAGGGCCGCTCGCGCCGCCGTTGATTGCATCTGCCTTGGAGAGCACGCCGACTCCCTTGGTGCGGTCGACGAAAATGCGGTTGCGCGTGAGCAACCGCTCCATATCATCGAGCGTTTTGGGAAAGGTGCGGAGAAAGGTGTTGATCTTCTCGATCACCAGCGGCGTGAAATCCTGTGAGACACCACCAACGCGGGTGTAGCTGTTGGTGAACCGGGCCCCGCAGAGCGTTTCGAAGATGTCGTAGATCACTTCGCGCTGGTAGAAGCCATACAGGAAGAAGGTGAAGGCTCCGGTGTCGAGGCCCACCGCTCCGTTGCACAGCAGGTGATCGCTGATCCGTGCCAGTTCGGCGATGATCGTGCGGATGTACTTGCAGCGGGGCGTCAGTTCGATCCCCAGCAGTTTTTCCACCGCATGATGCCAGGCCACGTTGTTGGCCATCGGCGAGATGTAGTTCATCCGATCGCTCACCGTCACATACTGATTGAAGGTGAGGTGCTCGCCGATCTTCTCGAAGCCCGAATGCAGATAGCCCATCTCCGGCAGGGCATCGACCACCCGCTCTCCCTCGAGCTTGAGCACCAATCGCAGCGTGGTGTGCGTGGCTGGATGCTGCGGGCCGAAGTTGAGCGTCCAGAGGTAATCCTCCGAGCGGGCCGCATCGGGGCGGGCAGCGTCGGATACCAGCGGCCGGGGGTCGGATGCGATCGCCATGGTGGCTCGGGGGTGCGAAGGGAAGTGGAGGTTTTTGAAAGGACTGAAGAGACGGTGGCGGCGTGGGGGGGAGGGGAGGCGATCAGCCGTCTTCGCGGGTGAGGATCGGGAAATTGTGACGCTCGCCTCGGCCCTGCATCGGGTAGTCTTTCCGCAGGGGATGAGCGGTGAACTCCTCAGGCATCACCAGCCGGCGGAGGTCGGGATGGCCACTGAAACGGATGCCGAACAGATCCCACACCTCGCGTTCGAGCCAGTTGGCCGACGCCCAGAGGGGAACGACGCTCGCCACGGTGGGCTCGGGATCGTCAACAAAAACCCGCACTGTCAACCGCTGGTTCGTGGCGGTGGAGGCCAGCAGGTAGACCATCCCGTAGCGCTGCTTGGCGCCGCGGTATTCGAGGTAATCGACGCAGGTGACATCCACCAGCAGATCGAAGCCCCGGTCGCGGAGAAAGCCGAGCACCTCCAGCGACATCTGCGCCGGCACCACCAGCCGTGTCTGGCCACGGAACGTGGTCGTGTCCAAAGCACCGAACCGCTCCTGGAGCGGCTGGAGGATGTCGTCAAGTGGTGGGGCTGTTGCTGGCATGATGGAAAAGAGTGGGGATGAGGGGCAGGCCCGGATCAGTGCTGGTGGGCCGCTGCGGCGAGTTCTCGCTGCACAACGGGGTTGCGGGCTGCATCGAGCGTTAAGAGCTGGGCAGACTCCACCAGCGCCCGTTTCCGGAGTTGGCGCTCGGCTGTGTCAAACTCCCGACCGGAGATCGTGCCTTCGCGCTGGATCTTGTCTTGGAGATCGATGATGGCCTGGATGAGTTGCTCAGGCCGCGGCGGGCACCCCGGCACATACATGTCGACCGGGATGAACCGATCGATCCCCTGCACCACCGCGTAGGTGTCGAACACGCCCCCGGTGCTGGCACAGGCCCCCATGGAAATACACCACTTTGGCTCGTGCATCTGCAGCCAGATCCGTTGGAGCACCGGCAGCATCTTCATTGTCACGCGTCCCGCCACGATCATCAGATCGCACTGCCGCGGACTGAAGCGGAAAACTTCGGCACCGAAACGGGCCAGATCGTGCTTGCTGGCACCGGTCGCCATCAGTTCAATGCCGCAGCAGGCCGTGGCAAACGGCATCGGCCAGAGGCTGTTTTTACGGCACCAGCTGGCCAGTTCGTCGAGCCGGCTAACGACCACGTTTTCAGGCAGTTCTAACGCCATCGGAACACACCTTTCCGCCAATCGTAGGCGAATCCGACCACCACCAGGGAGATAAACAACATCGCTCCGGCAAAGACCAGCCCGCGGCAGGAGACCAGCCCCTCGCTCACAGCCGCGTCGATCCCGGCCGGAGAGCGGCTCGCCACCGCCCAGGGATAAAGAAAGAGCAGCTCGACGTCGAACACGAGGAACGTGATGGCAACCAGATGAAACCGCACATCAAACCGGCGACGCGTGTCATGCACCGGATCCATGCCGCTCTCGTAGGGCATTTCCTTGACGGCGCTGGCTCGATTCGGCCCGATCAGACCAGCCGCGAACACCAGCCCCACCGACACCGCCGCCGCAATGGCCACGAAGAGGAGGACTGGGAGGATGGCTTCCATGGATCGTTTCCAGTGAAAATCGGCCGTTGGAACCGACTTCGTGAAATTCGTCACGAAGTCGGTGACAAAAAAAAGTCGGAGAGAGAGGACCTCCCGCCGGCTCGCCGCTCCAGTTATACAGTCCCGGTTGGCTATCGACGAGATGGGGTTTTTTCGGGCTTAAAAACTCCCCAGACTGAATCCCACGTAGGCACCGAACGGGCCAACCCCGATCGACATCCCCCCTCCGGTGTCGGTGTCGGCGAAGGGCGTTTTGCCCCCGCCCCCGCCCCCGCCACTGCCCCCGCCGCTCCGATAGGGGGAGTAGGACTGGGAGGAGTTCATCTGCGAGGTGGCCGCCGCGGAGGCCTGGGCAGTGAGTTGGCGGGATTGGTCGGCCTGCTGCACCAGCGCCTGCCGACCCTCGTCGAAATCGGCCTGACGTCGCTGCAACGACAGCCGCTTCAGTTCGATTTTCTTCATTTCGGCGGCGAGTTGGCCCGCCGACATATTGATGACGTCCGGCACATCCTTGAGGGCCTGCTCCCGTTTGCGGTCCGACATGGCCGAGAGATACTGCCCCACCCAGGCCCGCACCTCCAGCGACTCCGGCGTGTCGATCACTTTGAACTTCGCCTCCAGGTCGTCGAGCATGTATTCCAAGTCGCTGGCCGACATCTTCGCCACCCGCTGGTTGAAATCGGATTTGATGCGAACGACCTCCTTGGGCGAATAGATCTGCTGGGTGGAGAGCCATTCCCCCAGTTCAAAGATTGCTCTCCGCCACCTTGAACTCCGCAGGATCGCGGCCTTGGCGGCAACGTCGTCTTGGGCATCGGCGGCAGGGGCCGCCTGGTGCAAAGCGGCAGGGGGCTCGGCACTGCTCACCAAGCCGAGGCTTGAGCCGAGTGCCAACAGTCCCCCCAGCAGGCAGCAGAGGAGTGTCGCCGAGAGCCGACGGAGTTCCTTGGTCATTGCGCTGAGCTCCCGGTGGTGCGGACCATCGTCATGGTGATCGGGGGGGCGAGATCGGCGCCGGCATTGGTCTGGAAAGATTGCCAGGTGCATTCGTCCTTGCCGTCAAAGGTGTAGACATTCATCGACGAGGTGAGTTGGCCGTCAGGATGCACCGTGGTGCTGCGGGCCACCCAAGAGTCGTTCTCCTCGGTCCACACCGCCTCGCCGTGGCCCCCGTCGGCACTGAAGGCCCAGGAATGGATCTGCTTGGAAAGGGGGTCCCAGCCGATCCGCTGTGAGACGATGCCGACCGGTTCGGTGGCGGGCGGTCCTTCCGGACGGGCTGTGGGGAAAATTTTCAGGTCTCTCACGAGGAAGGTGCGCTGGGGATTCCAGCGGACGGAAATCTCCATACGCGTGGTGGCGGGCAGGGGTTTTGTTCCCGCCGCCCGTTCCGCCACGGCCGCCGCTTGGGCCTCGCCTGTGGCCCCGTCGGGCGTCAGTTGAGCGGCTGTGGCGTGGTCGATGACGTCCCAGTCGCCCACCATCCAGTCGAGCGACTGGAGGAGTTCTGGCCCGTTGGAGTCGTCAAGCTGCCATTCGCGCAGGCTGGCGAGGCGCCAGGCACCGTCGCGTTTCACCCACACCGCCGAGAACCGCCCCCGGTTCACCTGTTTTGAACCCGGGGGGATTACCTCCACAGAGCCGTCCTCAAGGGCGACCCCGTCACCAACCATGCGAACCTGCGTGGCCCCAAACCTGAATTCCGGTTGCGGCTCTCCCGCGGCAGGGAGCTTGGTCTGGGCAAGAGTTTCCCGGCCTTTGAGCACGTTTCCCTGACCATCGACGATGTCGCCGTCAGCGGTCCACATCTCCGCCAAGGCCGGGCCGTCGCCGCGTTTGAGGGCCGCGATGTAAGCTTGGGCTGCGGCGCGGATCGCCTGCTCCTCGGCCACCGCTGGTAATGGGCGGCCGGGGGCTGGGGCGGCGGCGGGTTGGGCGCAGGCGACCGGCGGGCTCAACCAGAGCGCCGCGAGGCAGCCAACGACGCACAAGGAATGAGCCTTCTTGCCGCTGGGAGGAAGGTTCCACACACTGCGGGAGTGGAGCATCGGGGCAGTTTCCAAGGAAATGGACTCCGGAAGATTTTTCATCAGGAGAGCGATTCTTCGGCCCCCCGCCATCATCTGCCAGATTCCGTTGCTGCATGGCAGGGCAGGCGCGTGCTGCCCACAGTTTACCCTCTTTCCCAGCGATTGTGAGACCATGGCAGATCCCGTTGCGACGTTGGCAAATCTGGTGCGTCGTCCGAGCGTCAATCCGATGGGGCGGGACCTCTCCGGCCCGGAGTTTTTGGAGGGCCGCGTCACCGAATATCTCGTGCAACGATTTGCCGCCGCCGGCATCCCCTGGGCTCGCCAGCCAGTCGCTCCCGGCCGCGACAACGTGCTGGCCCGCCTGGAGGCGACGGTGCCTGACGCGCCGGTGGTGCTGTGGGACGCCCATCAGGACACCGTGCCGGCCGAGGGGATGACGGTTGAGCCCTTTGTGCCACTGGTGCGTGACGGGCGGCTCTATGGCCGGGGTTCGTGTGATGTCAAAGGGGGAATGGCGGCGATGCTCGTGGCCCTCGACCGGCTGCGGGCGGCGGGGCGTGCCCGGCCGGTGACTGTTGTTTTTTCGGCGACAGTCAACGAGGAATTCGGGTTTTCGGGCATCAAGAGCGTGGCCCGGCTGTGGGGAACTGAGGCCTCCGGATGGGCGGCAGCCGACCGGGCCGCTGGCGAACTGCTCGGGGGGCGTCCCTGTGCAGCCATTGTCGCCGAGCCAACCGAACTCGACATCGTTGCCACTCACAAAGGGGCTGTCCGCTGGCGGGTGCGGATCCATGGGCGGGCCTGCCACAGCGCCTTCCCGGAGCGGGGAGAAAACGCCATCTATCCGGCCGGCCGGGCGGTTTTGGCCATCGAGCAGTTGGCGGGCGAACTCCTCCTCCGCTCCCCCGGCCATCCCTGTGGCCCCCCCACGCTCAGTCTCGGCACAATCCATGGCGGCACAGGGGTCAATCTCGTGCCCGATCTGGTGGTGCTGGAGATCGACCGCCGGGTGTTGCCGGGGGAATCGCCGCAGGAGGCCCGCGCGGAGGTTATTGGGCGAATCGCGGCGGCCTGTGGGGGAGCCCGCATCGAGCATGACGAGCCCTTCCTCGAGAGCGCCGGACTGCCGGCCGGCGGAGAGCGAGTGATGGTGGCCGGGAGCAGCCTGCTCGACCGGCTCACCCATGCTGCCCGTGGCCGGGGCGGGCAGACGGCAGTGTTGGCGGCCCGTTATGGCACCAACGCCAGCGTGCTGGCCGCCGCCGGGGTTCCCACCGTGGTGTTTGGCCCAGGCTCGATCGCTCAGGCCCACACTGCCGACGAGTGGATCGAGATCGCGCAGGTGGACGCCGCCGCCGATATCCTCGCCGCCGCAGTGTCGTAACCTTTTCTGCGGGCCGGGCGGCTTGTCTCAGCACGCCGAGATTCTCGTCGCGCGGTGTCGTGCCCCTTTCTCAGGGTGACGCCACCTCCCTCAGCCCGCCCAGAAGCCGAGCGCCTTGAGGATCTCGATCGAGAGGATGATCGCCACGCCCATCAGCGATTCTCCGGCGATCAGTCCGCTCGACACCGCCACCGTGGAGCTTTCCGCGGTTTTCGGTGCCGCCTTCGCCACGATCAAAGCGATGAGAGCGCCGAAAAACATACTGATCGAATTGAAGGCGGGGATCACGCCGGCAATCCCCAGCCCGGTGGCCGAGGGGATCCACGGTCGGTATTTCGGCGGGGCGAATTCTTCCAGCAGCGCCAGCACAAGCCCCAAGCCAGCGCCGATCACTATTGCCACCAGCGCCCCCTTCGGCAGCGCCGAAAGGCCGTTGGCGAGCAACTCGGCCACCCCCGCCCACACCTTCGCTGCCGGGGCCGGCAGGGCCTCGGAGCCGAGCTTGCCGGGGTCGCGCCCCACCACGAAGAGATAAGCGGGCACGGAGACCAGCGTGCCGGCGAGCACGCCGAAGAGCTGCGAAATCGTCTGCTTGCGGGGATTGCCACCGAGCAGATAGCCGCACTTGAGATCGGTGAGCAGATCGGCAGCATGCGAGGCAGCGCCGGAGGTGATCGACGCGGTCATCAGATTCGTGGTGATGTTTGTCGGCGCCAGCACTCCATACACCAGCTGCGTGATCTTTCCCATGGCGCCGATCGGTGTGATGTCTGTTTCGCCCGTGGCTCTGGCGGCGACGATCGAGAGCAGGAAGGTGACCAGCACCGCCACGATTCCCATCCACCAGCTGATGCCAAAGAACTGGTGCCCCAGTAGCACGCAGGCCAGACCTGAGAGGCCGCAGCCAATCACACACCAGGAGGCGGGCACCTCGATGTGCCGCAGAGGATCGGCAGCGGCCGGTCCGCCAGCTCCGCCCACCAATTGCGAGAGTCCCCCGAAGGCCCGCAGCACCGTCCGCCAGCGCATGGCAAACGACACCAGCCCCGCAGTGACCATCATCGCGGTGGCTGGCCAGAGAACCCAGCCCACAATTCCCCGATAGCCCGGCTGGGCAATTCCCTGCTGCACGAGGATCGGCCCGATGACCCCGTAGCAGACAATCGCCCCCACCAGCATCGATGCCGCCACACGCATCCCCATGATCGCCCCGGCTGCCACCATGATCAGCGAGCCCTCGATCCCGAGCGTGTATTTTTTCAGCAGGTCGTGCCCCCAGCCCGTGGGCAGAAAGGGCATCTCCTTGGGGAATGCATAGGCCGCCCAGGCTGTCACCTCAGCGCACAGATCGCGCCACACCGCCAGCAACGCCCCGACCGCGCCGGCCCCCAGCAGCAGGCGGGCCTGTCCTGCAGCCTGTCCCCCCGAGCCGTGGAGGCTGCGCAGCGTTTCGGCGGTGGCGATGCCTGACGGGAAGGGGAGCTGGTCGATGTTGATCAACTGGCGTTTGAGCGGGATCGCCATGAACACGCCCAGCAGCGACACCGCCGCCAGCCAGGGCATGATCTCCCACCAGGCGAGTTGCCGGCCGGTGGTCATTGTCAGGGCCGGCAGCGCCGACACCAGCCCGGCGCTCGACATGTAGCCGGCGGCGCTTGCAGCGCTTGAGGCGGTGTAATTTTCGAGCGTCGAGAAGGGCCGTCCGACCGACTTGGGAAAGACTGTTTCCAGAAACTGAAACACTGCAAAGGCGATGATGCAGGAGGTGACGGTGACGCCCAGTCCCCACCCGGTTTTGAGGCCGACGTAGAGATTGGAAACCGACATCACGCCGCCGATGACCATCCCGGTGAGGATGGCACGGGTCGAGAGTTGGACGGCGTCGTCCCCCTGATAGACATGCGCAAGCCACCAGCGGGCTGTGGCTGCCTCATCGCCTGGTGGCGGTGCCGGCGGAATTGCGGATGAGTGGGGAGCGTCCATCTGAGTCGGGGCCTCTCCGGTCGATTTTCCACCGGGCGGTCCCTCTGAGCAATCGCAGATCCGGATTTTCTGCATCACCGGCTGCGGGACGGCAAAAGTCTCGTCGCATGCGCTCCTCGAGCGTTCGCCGACCCCTCCGCCTCCGACCACCGATGTGCCCATGGATGGCTTTTTCCCGCTCAAGCAAGCATCGCTGGAGGCGATGCCGTCGGCCGTGGCAACCCTTGGCGTTGCCACCGGCCGACTCAAGGGACAAAGGCCATGGATGGCTTTGTCCCGCTCAAGTCAGAAAACGTCCAGGTTGAAGTGGTGGCCCTGGTAGTAGCGGCGGCCCTTGGGATATTCGTTGTGCCAGGCCCGGTTGTAGACCGGCACACGCATTTCCTGAGGGTAGCGGTAGTAGAGATCGTTGCTACTTTTCATGTAGCCATCCGCGTAGAAATTCTGCGGATACCACACATAGGGATAGTGGTAGAACCGGTTCCAGTCGGGCGTACCGGCTGTCTGGCCCCATTGCTGGCCGTAGGCTCGCTGGCCTCCGGCGGGCTGCTGGGCGTGTGCTTCGCCCATGCCAAGAAAAACTGCTCCGGCCACGACGGCCGCAGCGGCAAACAGGTGCCGTTGCATCGGTTGATTCCCCCCGGAAAACGAACGCTTCAGAGAATCTATCGGCCTTATTCCGGCCCGGTCTTGATGGAAAAACCGGTAGGACCGTCTCTGCCGGCAGGGTTTGCGGCGAGCGGTCGGCGGATCGCCGGACGCGATGCCGTCGGCGCGGGAAATGCCAGCCGGGCCCTCGACGGTGGCGTTTCCCACCGCCGACTCAAGCGGACAAAGGCCAGGGATGGCTTTGTCGGCGTATAACTAGCCCCGCGGAGGGGCGGCGCCGGGAAGCCGACCCTCGGCCAGTTCCCGATCCCATTCGGCAATCAGCGGCCATTCCTGGGCGCAGGTGCCGAAGTCGGCCAGCGTGAGATATCCCCGCAGGCGTTCGATCGTCTGTCGCAGCAGCCGATCCTGCTTGCGGAAGATCGGCCCATGGCTCGGCAGCAGCCACTCCACATTGCTGTCAGCGATCCGCTCCAGCGAGCGGATGAAGGCGGGAATGTCGCTGCCGTGGTGGGCGTCGATAGCCCCCACCGAACCATCCCGGTAGATATTGTCGCCGGAGAGAAGCAGGTCTCCGGTCCGGAATGCGAGTTGGCTGTCGGTGTGGCCGGGGGTGTGCCAGACCTCCAATGGCCGGTTGCCGATCTCGATCACGTCGCCATCCTCGACCGTGCGGTCGATCTTCACCGGCGGCAGTTCCAGATGAACGTTTTGGGCGGCGATCTCAGCAAAGGTCTTGATGCGATCCCCGGTTTCCAGCGGTTCCACCGCCAGCGGGTGCGCCAGCACGGGGGCTTTGAGAATCATCTTGGCCTTGTGCATGCCCTGAATGTGATCGACGTCGGCGTGGGTGGCCACCAGCGCCCGGCAGGCTGAGAGGGGAAAATCCATCTGCCGGATCATCTCGATGATCTCGTCGACCGTTTCCTCGTAGCCGATGTCGATCAAGGCCCAGTCCCGCTCGTCGTAGACGAGATAGACATTGCAGCCGATCCGCCAGCCAGCCTGGTGGTTCATCTCGATGACACCGGGAAAGACGGGACGGCGTTGGAGCATGCGGAATCCGCGCGTTGGCGATTGGGGTTTGCGGGGAGAAAGGCGGGAGGCCACACTGTCAGGGTCAGGAAGCTGTCGCGCACCTCAGGGAGTGTAGCGCCTCGCAAGGCGGTCGGCAACGAGCCCCGCCCGCGGGCGTGTGCCGGAGGCTGTAGCCACGGCTGCAGCCTCAGATCCAGCGAGTCTATCCGCGTGTCACAAGGCCTCCCGCCAGTATCCCCGACGCCCACTTCCGCTGTTCCGGGTGGAGCGCCGGCCACGCTCCCGACCGGCTATCAGGCTTGGGCCGCGAATGTGGGAGAGCTGTGCGGGCTGATCGAGGCGCTGCGTCCGCTGGGAGCGGCACTGGGCGTTCCTGATCCCACCGGCACTGAATGGTATGGACAGCTGTTTGGGAAATTGCGTCCGCAAGTGACGCGCGAAGCGGTGCTGGTGGCGGCGGTGTGCGGTGGCACCAATACCGGCAAGAGCCTGCTCACCAACGTGCTGGTGGGGAGTCCGATCACCCAGTCGGTGCCGGAGGCGGCGCGCACCCGCTGCCCGGTCGCCAGCCTGCCCCGGGGCATGGCGGGGCGCATCGACATCGCGAGCCTGTTTCCCGGCTTCACGCCCCACGAGTGGACCGGCACGGAGGATTCGCTCGGAGGGGGGGCGGAGGGAGATGACCTGCTGGTGTGGCGTGAGGATCCCGGCGGTCGGCAGCCGCCCCGGCTCATCCTCCTCGACACGCCCGATGTCGACGGCACGCTGCGGGAAAACTGGCACCGGGCTGAACTGGTGCGCAATGCCTGCGATGTTCTGATCGCGGTGCTCACCCAGCAGAAATACAACGACGCTGCGGTGCGCGATTTTTTTGCCGCCGCTGCGGCCGCGCGGAAGTCGGTGATCGTGGTGTTCAACATGGTCGACTGGCCGCGGCAACGGGAACGCATTGGCGGGTGGCTGCGCACGTTCACCTCCGAGACGGGGATCGAACCACTGGCCGTCTATGCCGCCCCCCACGATTTCACCCGGGCCGAGGCGGGGGAGCTGACACTGTTTGCGCTGCCGGAGCTGGTCTCAGGCATGACGCCCAGCCTCAACTCCGCTGGCCCGCTCGCCGAAGCACAGGTCGATCTGGCGGCGACGCTGGCAGGCTTCGACTTCGACCGCATCAAACTCAGGGCGATGGAGGGAGCCTTCCGCGTGGTGCTTGACACGCGCGGCGGCGCAGGGGGCTGGCTCGATGCGTTTGAATCGAGTGCCCAGCAATGGCAGGAGGCCAAGCGGCTGCTGGCTGATGAGGCTCGCGTGCGCGTCGACCTCCCCGCGGCCCCCCGGGAGCTGGTCTGGAACGAAATCTGGAACTGGCTTGAGCCCCGCCGCTCGACGCTCGACCTCACCGTGAGCTGGGCCTATCGCAAGGCGGGCGGAGGCGTGCGGTGGGTGGCGCGGAAGGCGGGGCTGGTGCGCACCGAAGAGGAGCGGCGCGAAGATTTTTCCGCCGTCGAACTCAAGGCCCTCAAGCAGGCTTTGGGAGACTTCATCGAGCGGCTGGATGGCGCCTGCCGGCGCAGCGAGAGGCTCGCCGGCATGCTCGGCGGCGTGCTGGTGGGGGGCGACCGCGCGGCGTGGTATGCCGATTTGGAGCGCCGCCACGCGGCCCTGCCGATCGTGTCGGAACACTATCAGGAGTTCGTGCGCGGCGAGCTCGACCGCTTCTCGCGGGAGAATCCCGAAATGGTGCGGTGGATCCTGACCGGCCTGAATGTGGGGGCCGTGGCCCGCCCGGCGATCACTGTTGGGCTGGGGCTGGCGGGGGCGGCTGTTGTGCCGGCGGCGGCGGCATCAGCCGGCGGCCTGTCGGTGTTGATTCACCACGCCGGCGATGTTGTGGTGGGCACTGCCGCCACGCTGGCTGGCGAGGGAGCG
>Ga0164295_10003822_pt1 | contig 12011 bp, 11 predicted proteins | sample GEODES006metaG_FD_111798 | JGI IMG/M metagenome (GOLD analysis project Ga0164295, IMG submission 111798) | Oligotrophic lake water microbial communities from Sparkling Lake, Wisconsin, USA - GEODES006 metaG | ecosystem: Environmental > Aquatic > Freshwater > Lake | place: USA: Sparkling Lake...
CCGCCACCGCCACCGCCCCTGCTACCGCCGCCGCCGCCACCGCCACCGCCGCCACCACCTCTACCGGCACCGCGAGGTGCAGTGGAACAACAGCAATGGCTTCGATGCTGCTGACATCCACGACACGAGTTTTCGCTCGTGGTATTTTGTCGCCACAAACCTGAGCCCATGCTGTAACCTTCCCTTGTACCATATCCACCATATCCTTTTGCATTTCTTGACATTTTATATAAAGTGTTTCGTTTTTTTTTTCTATGGGCATTTTCAAAACGGCAGCCCGGGATAAATTCATACGCAAAGTTCAAATAAGCCGGACCTTCTATTTATTGCCAATGCAGACGATGCCAATCTAAAGTCAGAAATCAACATGTAGTAAAGATGTCAGTTCAAGAATTTATACAAACGCTGACTGCAGAAGACCCGAAGCCTGCGAACTCTATTCATTTGGAAGTAGACACAGGCGGCGATACATCCGCACTGTTTGAAGTGCTCCTCACTGTCATGACGGGAATCCTACGCAACTGGTACCAGCCTCCAATTAATTTAAGTCGGCTAGAACCTACCGATCATGCAAAATTAGTCGCTTATTTTGCATCATTTGGTTACGGATTTCATTTAGAAATTACAGAAACACCCATGGTCTTTCAATCCCGAAACCGGGACTATCTCCATCAAACGCAGTTGACTGACATGAAGTTTCAAATGACAAATAGTGATCAGCTCTACACAGTTCATTTTTCCATCTTGCCGACCGCATAATGAAGGAGATAGATCGCGCCCAACGCTAATCCCAATTTCAATAAAAAGGATATGGCCTGAACTGCCAGTGCAATCAGAATCAATGCTAGAATTACAGAAAAAATAGTGTAATGGGTGGGCAATCCCAATGCACTGTTCGCAAAAGGTTCGGGAATGCGATTGGGTGGAGGAGGATCATATTTGGTATCGGCATTCGCTTGTTTTTGAAGGGCCAACGTCTTCTTCATGACATTGGACGGGTGTGACGGGTCCGACGGATTGGAGGAAGGATCCACTGGAATACGAGAGTCTAACACAAACGTGGTGGCCATTGCTAAATAGACACGGGATTATTGTTGAGGAGGAATGCCTGCACTGTAATGATTAGGAGACAAAGGTGCATGCACATACGGAGTAAAGTTATTTCCGGTTCCTGCACCAATTCCCTGGTGATATGCCACTTCTGAGAGTCCCGATACCTTGGCTGCCTCTAAGGAGAAGGCGTGCTGTGTGGCGGGCATTGGCGAGGAAGCCCATGCGCCCGTGCTCTGAGGACTATTATACAAGCCTCCATTTGCCAAAGGTGCAGGTGCCTGCGTCTCGGCACCCCAGGCCGTCGCAGCAGGATTGGATGCCCACTCTCCCCATGATGTCGTGGGAAGGACCGCATTCAATCCGCCGTAAAAAGCCCCCCCTCGCTGGGCTCTCATAAAGGCTAGACCTCGTCTGCGACTGTTTCGTCGGCGACGGTTGTTTCGCTTCTTGCTGCGTCGTGTTTGCATCTCTGCTCTTAGTTGCGGTATTTTCTTTCCCCAAATACAAGTTCCACCAATAAATGAGCGATCTGCCCAAATCCCAACGAGTGCGCGCGTACATTCAACAGGTTGAAGAAGCGCTTACCACGCAAAGTGCCGCGCAAGTCAGCAGTCAATTTGCTGATTTTCAGAAAGAATTCCCCAAGATTTTTGAAATGGTGATCAGTCGCACCTATCCCCGGGATCTCATGGCAATGATGTTGGACAATCTAGACAAGATGGAACGAGGCACCCGATCCCAACACGATGCTTCGGTTGCTGTAGGGACAGTGCTAGTAGACCGCATTGTGAAGCCTCAATTGGCAGCCGGTGGAAAGAGCACTGAGAGCAAAAAGTAAAGAAGATAGGGCTTAGAGTCCAGCCGCACTTACTAAGTATGGCTGAACTATGCGCAACCGGGCCAGGGGGGCCCTCTATTACTCCATTGCTTCCTTACACAGGAGCTCCGCTTCCCCACACCCCTGTGATTTGTACTCCCGAATGGCATATGCTGCAACAAGCGAAAAACGAAATCAACTGTTGTTACCAAGAGGGTAAATGGGATGACTATAAGAAGGTGACGAATCAATTTGAATATGTATTTTTGTCATGGAATCGCCGATCCTCACGCTCTGTAGCGACCCGACAGCCACTTTCTCGCTCCTACTTCAAACTTATAGAACTCTGGAAGTCACTGGATTTGACAACCCGCCTAGCACCCTTGTCCACTGGCACCGGACTTGTGACTGCTCATTCTGCGGAAGGACCCGGTGGCTTCATAGAGGCCTGCACCGTCATGGCAGAAAAGAACCGCTGGGGATTCAAGGCGGCAACGGCTATTACACTACGCTCTGATGCCAAAAAGGTGCCAGGATGGCGCAAGGCTGCGCATTTCTTGGCAGCCTATCCACAAATCAATATTCACGACGGGGCTGACGGAACGGGCAACATTCTGCTACGAGCGAACCAGGATGCGTACGTAGATGCTGTTCTAACAGCACATCCAGGCGGTGCACACCTGTATACTGCCGATGGAGGCTTTGATTTCAGCAACGATTACAATGCACAAGAAGACGCTATTTATCCACTTCTTGTCGCCGAAGCGCTGTTGGGGTTGCGCACCTTGGCGAAAGGCGGCTGCCTCATCCTCAAGTGCTTTGATACCACCGAGCAACCGACGTTGGAATTGCTCTGGGTCGTCTCACGAGCGTTTTGCGAATGGCGTATCGTCAAACCCCGCACGAGTCGCACGGGCAATTCCGAACGCTACCTGGTCGGCCTCGGATTTCTGGGCCGAGACGAAGCCGCTGACGCCATTGCTGTCTTGTCGGCGTGGACTACCTCTGGTGCACGACTGCTCTGTGAATCCCCTGACTGGAAAACCATGATGACGGCAGTCGCATCGCTGCAAGAACGCATTGAACACAACGAAAGTGCGGTGATTCGGGATACGCTCGCCCTTATTGAAAATACGAATCCTGCGACGATCCGTAGCCTCGTGCTCGCCAATGTACAACGGTCTATCGCTTGGTGTAGGGAACACGGAGAAGATGTCGCCATCTGCTGGCAAGATGATCTAGACCGCAACTTGGAAAAAGAGACTACAGATCTCTTACAGATTCTCAAATCGGAACCCTACGGAACATCCTACACGACATGGGGCAATCGGCTGTCTACGCCTCTAGATTTCTCGTCCTTTCGTGCTGGCTCCAACAGCTCCACGTCATAAAATATCACCCTTGAATAGAAAGCAATGCAAGAAGGAGGCGATTATAACCCCAAATACATCCCAAAGGAATATCGGGACTCTGTTGCCGCTGCGGTTCCCTATTACTTTTTGGCGTTTGAAAAAGATAATCCTGGACTGTTTGACGAGGGCAATGATACGTACTACGTGACCAAACGACGAAAGGGAGTGGCGCAGCGTGAATTGAAAACATGGACGCCCCTTGTACTAGTCGTGAGGGATAAGAAGAATGCGAAAACAACCATTCTGGGTCAACTGATGAAGGGCTATCCCAAACAGGGCGTTGCGGAAGTCCGGTACTCTGGGAAGGCGAGTGCGGCAAAACCACGCAAAAGTGTGAAGAACGCCAAGGCAAAGGGCAAACGGGCTACACGCAAGCATAAAAAAAGTGTATAAGTTTATAACTCGCTATGCGGGTTAAGAACTCTAATCAATCAAGGTAATCTCAATATCCTCCATCGTTTCCGGCAGAACGTCCTCGGATGCAGGAGGCAGCGCAACATTCATACGGAGTTCCGAGAGGGAGCAAGGACCCGGCACATCTTCTCCAAACAGCGCATCGTACATCGCCTGCTCCGTCAAGCTGCCAGGACCCACACGACCCCCGCGCTCCGTCTGTTCCGGCGTAGACTCCGCAAAGCGGACCGCTGCGTCTTCGTCCAGCATGAGCTCGGTAAAGGATGTTCCTGCACGAATGGGCGCTCCCAACATCACCTTGGCGCTCACGCCCAAGCAGGGGTCCCGTTCTCCAAACACTGCCGCCTTGAGGACAATCTCCTCCGTCTGCTCAAACGACATCTTCGCAAGGGGACCGATGTCGCTCTTATTGACACCGTAGCGGTCAACGCTCATCGTCTTGCCCTTGTGGCAAATCTTGTCGAGCAGGATGCAGATGTGTCGGTAATTCACCGAGGAACCCGATTCCGCAAACAGTGTCGTAATCTCCTTATACAGAGTGGCTCGTGTCGCCTCAATCCCCAGGTTCTTAAACATGTCGTGCACGTTGCTGCTCACGACGCGTGTTGGGTCGATGTCAGGATGCGTCAAGACATCTACAAAGTTGGACCCGTCGCTCGTCAGGATGTATTGGTCTACCGTCTGGTACTTGCCATCCTTGAACTCTACCGTGTCCGACACCTTCTGATAGTTGACAGAGCGCAGACCGTGAATCCCCCGTACCGCCGTTGAACCCAGCATACGATTCTGCAGCGCCTTCAGCACGTTGAGATCGTCCATCGTCTTGTTTTCCGCCATTTCCTCGGGATCAGGGCGCACTCGGAAGACGAGTCTGGATGCATTGTAGTCGGAATACAGTACCTTGACCTCTGCGTGCTTCTTGAGAAGAAAGGCGATGTCATCCATCGTAATATCCTTTGCAAACATGCGTTCACGGTCTAGTTCAAAGCGCAACACCCATGGACTCGTGGGCTTTATCTCTGCAGCCGTCGCCGCCGCTGCCGCAGCGCCGCTGCTACTGGAATTCATCGGATCGGGTTGCTGCGTCGCCGCCGTGGCTACCGTTGTCAACTGTTCAAAGGCAGCGAGATAGGCGAGCCAATCCGCATCCTGGCGCAGAAGTGTTTCGGAATCCCGCGGGTCGTAATAAATGCGTGCGGTCGTGACGAGATCTTGGAGCAGCGTGAATTCCAAGTCCTGTGCGACTCGGCGAGCCTCTTCCTTCTTGTCACGGAGATCCGCACGAAGGGGAATCGTCAGTTCAATCGCCTTAGGATTCTTCGTGGATTTCATGAGTTCCTTGAGGCGAGGGACGCCTCGGGTCATGGCGGACTTGCTTGCTACGCCAGAAAGATGGAAGGTGTCTTTTAAATTCGTACCATTTTGTGTAAGGAAATTTCGGGTAGTTTCAACAGTTATGTCGTAAACTTTACCCCCCCAAGGGTGGACCATGGCTATGCTTTTGACTTTATCAAGCACCACGTCCAGACACTCCTCCCTCCTGCATCTGCGGTCAATCCCCTTAAACACGTTGAGACGGTCCTGCTTGTGTTTGGAAAGCAAGGTGAATGTCTCCCCAAAGACTTTGGCGTACTTTGGAATAATACTCATTTTATACGACATGTGAACAGATTTGAACTTTCTTATTTCAGGCATGTAGGAACTCATGGTGCTGAAGATACCATATCGTGAGAGAAGCAGCGACATTCGTGTCAACAAGTCCTTGGATACTGAACTCGCATGGACAGATCCAGTCTTCCCGCACACAGTTCCATCCCCACTGAAATATCCATCTACCAATCCATGCACAAAGACATCTGGAGCCTGTGTGACCCAGTCTGGCATTGTCTTGTTATGTGCCAGTACTCCAAACAGTTGACGAAAGACCATGGTAAGAATCGTGGAATGGATAATCAGTGACTGTGTCGTTCCCTTGATGCCCGTGGACTCAATCACCACCTCCTTCTTCACGGTGTGATGCCCAATCTTCCAGCCTTCCAAGAAGGTGCGAATGGGAGCTAGGAAGGAATCATCGTTATTCGTAATCTGGATTTGCGTGGTGCTCGTAGAACCCTCGGCAATAAACGCCCCTACCAAGAAGCCAAACTCACGTGTAAGTGGAATGACAGCTGGAATGTGGGAGCTGCAAGAACGAGTAGACTTGGGATAGACAAATCCAGGCAGAAACTCGGCTGCACGAGTGTTGAGACCCTGTGTAAATGCTGCTCTGAACGCATCACTGCGATTATAAGGAACTGTAAACTCCACACCATTCGCATGCGAGAACCAGTGACGATTACCTTCCGCATCTGCTTTCTTAAGCGCTGCCACAGCCTTGGCTACCTCATCTCCAAAGAGATATTCCTTCGCAGACAACACAGTGCGAAGGTCAAGAGTATCCACCAATCCCAAATCGCCGAGCGCAAGGGAATTCGCAATAGGAAGTTCGTCACCAATCTTGAGATCCGACCCATTGCAATCAATAATCTTCCCGTCACGATGTATCAAGAACGACTTAGCCTTCGTCGCCTTCACGACACGTCCAGACTCCGTCTCCACCTCCAGAATCGTATCCGTCCCATCGTCGTTGATGACGGGATGCTTGGTAATTGCCTCCAACTTCGTCCACATCATCTTGCCCGTCTCGTCGCAACTCGCCGCCATCCAGTTGTGTCCATCCTCCAGCGGTACATATATCTGGTCGTTGGGAAGATATTGAATCTTAGACTGGTCGCAGGTTTTGATGTAGTCATCAATGAATTCGCCAATCTTGGGAGTCCAAATTTTTCCATCTTTTGCTATCACAATCTCTGTAGCAAAGTCTACTGAGTTTAGCGTCATTTGGGTCGCGGGTTCCCCAATACTCTGCGCAGCGATAACCCCGACTGGCTGCCCAGGCTCCACCCAGGACCCCCAATGCTTCAATACAATCTGCGCAGCCAATGCATCCAACGCCGCCTTATTGTATCCCAGCTGCTTGAGATTCTGGGGACTCAGGTGATAATGGACGAGTGCCGTCCAAATACGGTTGTTGGCGTGCGTCTTTTCAAGGATGACCGCCTGTGCATCCAATACCTCGGTCGCCGTGACGCTGCCAGCGCCCTCCTTCAACTGAAGCTGATTGGCCATGCTGTTAATCAGGCGATCCAGGTGCACAGGGTATTTGACCGACTTCTTGGGCTTGAAGAGAAAGACATTCTCTACAAGAATCTTGCGATCCAACATCAAGTCGTCGTAATACTTGGCCTGTCGTTCGGGTTCTACGCCGTCCGCCTGAAACTTGATACGAATCTCGTCGTCCGACATGGTTGTGATGGGCAACGGCTGGTTCTCCAACTTGGTGGCGTTGATGCCATCTTCGCCGTACGCAACCTGTACGAGATTGCCCGTGGCGTCACGTACGGAGCCATCGTGCTGCGTAATCAAGTCTTCTAGAGCGACACGAATCTGACGCTGCAAATATCCAGTATCGGCCGTTTTGCATGCTGTATCAATCAACCCTTCACGCCCCGACATGGCGTGAAAGTACATCTCGTGAGGCTTCAGACCCTTCACGTAGGATGAACTGATAAAGCCACGAGCCTCCGCCGAATCGTCAAAGCGCTTGAAATGGGGCAGGGTGCGATGCTGAAAGCCGTTAGGAACACGCTTACCCTCAATCGCCTGCTGACCCAGCGTCGCCACCATCTGCGACACGTTCACATCCGAACCCTTTGACCCCGCCTTAATCATATTGGTCATGCGATTCGTATCCGCCAACGACTGCAGTCCAATCTTACCCGCCTCTCCTACCGCCTTGTTCAAGGTGTTCATCACCTTGCCCTCAAACTCCTCGGCATTGCTGCGACCACTGCTATTCTCAAACAGCCCCGTGTGAAGCTGGAGAATCTGATCCTCAATCGTCTTGGTCAGCTTGTTTACCACCACACTGATTTCAGCATTTGTCGCACTATCAGCAATCAAATCGCTAATCCCCACTGAGAACCCGCTGTTCATGAGGAAGGTCGCAATCACCGCCTGAAGCGAATCCAAGAAATCCACGGCGATTTCATGCCCGTAATCATTGTAAATGATGTGAAGCAACTGCTTGGAGAACACCGACTTGTCTAGAATGCCCTGGAGCATCTGGCCGTTCAGAATCTTGACCAAATTGGGGCTGTCCTCCTTGCCCTTATCTGCATCGCCGAAACTGCTATTCTCCATGCGCAAACTCACAGGAGGCAACAAGGCCGACAAGAGTTGCTGCCCCGTCCACATCGGCTGCGGCGTCTTGACGGCGGGCTCTGGCATCTTCCCCTCCCACCGCTTGGAATGAACAAGAAGGTTCATCGCCTCTTTCAAGGTAAACAAGGTGGTAGACCGTGTAAACCTGTTCGCCCCCACGAGTGTATCCTGCACCACCGATACGATGGGCGTGGATTCTCTGGGCGATATAATTTGCAACGGAACTGCGGCAATCTCTCGCAATTCCGTCGCGGCCTCTATGGATTGAGGCAAGTGTAAATTCATCTCCAATGAATGTCCCCAAAGTTTCCCAAGGGGGTGGACTATACCTTATGAACTCTCAGACTGACTAGGTCTTCACTGAGTCCCGATTCACATCTAGTCTCTGAACCTTCCCCATATCCTGTCATAACGGACGTAGGGGCTTGGCTGCGGATTGCCCAATTTCTGAATTTTTTACCGTACCGAGAGTTTTTCTCACTCGCCAGCCTCGTCTTTCGACGGGACCTTGGTATCCAGAACTACAACATTTCTATCGCAGAAATCTGCGGGTAGCGATGTTGTCACGATTTGATCTTTGTGTGTTAGTAGAAATTTGTGCGCTAATGCTTTTATTTTTGCAATACGAGTGACATCAATCTTGTTGGATTTGGAGATATTCTCAGAACCAATCATCGGTGCGAGATTGGTCCAATTGAAACAGGCTTTACGATTTTCCTCAATCTTGAAATCAAAGACGGAGCAAGGCATTGTGTGATCAATGTGCCAAACACTTCCGTAATTTTCCCATGTCATGCCTTCTCCAAAGTTTGATTGTATCCACTCTCGTAATGTGTCTAAGGAACACCCAAGCAAGTCCAAGTACTTTTCTTTTCCCGATTTGTCTCCCCCACGAATGAAGGCCCGAACACGATTGCGATAAAGATGCTCAAGGCGAAAGTTAATGTCTTCGTTGTATTTGTTACGAAGATAATCTTTGCGATGTTCTTTATGTTCAGGCTTGTCTCTGTACGTCTTACAGATAGACTTGAACTGGTCGGGATTCTGGGTTCTCCATTCGTAGAGTCTCGCCTTTTCACAGGTCAAGCACACATTACTTTGGTACCGAAATTGGATTGCTGGTTGTTCTTTGACACATTTTGTACACGTTTTCGGAGGAGCATCCGCAGCAGGTCTATGTTTCTCTTCCTTTGTTTCTTCACTCCTACATTTCTTACAAATGTTGAAGGAGTACGCAAATTCAGTTCCGCACTTTTCCGTATTGCAAGATGTACAAGTTTTCTTAACTGTCTCCGCAGTCTTCTTGTAATTTGCCGCTGCTTCTCTCCTTAGAATATTATGACACGCTCTGCACGCCCTTCGTGTCACTTTTCCGTATACAAATTGCTCATCCTCATATTCTTTTTCGCATTTTACGCACGTTCTCATCTTGTTCTACTGTCACCGCACCTTATAATCTTTAAATCATGTGAGGGGGTTCCCGTCAATTTTTGAATCTCGCAGGATTATTTCCTACTAGCAGGTTATATCAAACGCCCGGAGCACACTAACTCCGGGAGCCTGGCTACTATTCCAATGTTTTTCCCGACGAGTTTTAGCAGCAACTCGCCGGGCACCCTACTGTTGGCGACAAGAATTTATCACCATCAAAGTCGGCGTTATAGGGAGCGGTACAGAACACGTTCAGTCTGAACGTATTGTACGGCAGCACCTTCGCAATATGTGCCATCATAGACATCCTGTGCAGCGACGGCTGTCGGTTAAAAAGCACGACGTCACCATCCAGAATATGTCTATGCACGACATCCCCCAAATGCAGCTCAATCGTGTGGGTATTGAGATGTTTCAAGGACTTGGTTTCACCATTGACCCGCTGAATCGTCTTGGCTCCTGGATACACGTCAGGACCGTTCTGAATGAGCTTGTACAGCTTTCCAATATTGAAGCTCGTGACCTGTTCCGGATAAGTCAAGTGACTCGCAATCTTGAGGGGAATGCCGAGCTCCTTGACGCTGATGTTGGGATCGGGTGTAATCACGGAACGGGCGGAGAATTCCACACGCTTGCCCTGCAAGTTGCTGCGAATGCGCCCATCCTTGGACCCAAGACGCTGCTGCAGTGATTTCAGAACACGCCCCGAACGCTGCGCTGCCGGTCCCACACCTGGAATATTGTTGTTGACCAGCGTAGCGACGTGAAACTGGAGGACGTTCGTCCATTCATCTACCACCTGCTTCCTGGCGTTGTCGTTAATCTTGTTGCGCAAGGTGGTGCTGACCTTGATGATATCCGCCAGCTTGCTCGTCAAATCGTCCTCTGCCTTTTGATTGTTGTCCTGCGTCACCGAGGGGCGCACCTGAGGAGGCGGAATGGGAAGAATCTGGCACATCCACCAATCAGGACGGCACCAGTGACGACTAAACCCCATAAACTCCACGTCTTCGTCAGAAATACGACGCAGAATGCGATGAACATACTCGGGTTCCAAGGGAAACGTCACCATGAGCTTGCCATCGGCGTCCATCGTAGCCCCCTCTGGTGCCGCCGTACCCGCTGGCACCTCCAAATTCTTAAAGATGGCTATGATTCTGTGCACCGTTTCCTCCGTGTACTTGGTCGGCTGACGAGCTCCGCAGCCATCCTCCGTATCCTGGTTGCACCGGGTCATGGCTGCCGCTGCATCGGACACCTCCTTGAATCGCTGCTCTCCCTTGTACTTCTGTAGGTGAGCATAGTGATTCTTATCAATCAACAACTTGGAACACTTGTAACACACACAGCGCAAGACCTTCATCGTCTTCTTGAAGAACTGCGTGAGATACACAGGCCTCGGTAGCTTGTGATGTCCAAAATGACCTGGACACAGATGATTGCTCTGTGCACAAGACCGACAGACCTTTTCATTCTCCAACACTCCCATACGTGCATCAAACAATCCGCCTGGTTTGCCTTCTGCCGTTGATGCACTCGTTACTTCGCATACACTGCGACGCAAAATCTCTTCCGGATCTGACACCGAAAACTGGATGCTCACAATCTGTTCCGTTTTGGAACTCTGCGCAAGGGACGGCATCTCTTCTAATCACTTCAAATAGTTTTAAATCATTCTTCATTTTTTGCCGATGTGCGTTCAAAAATTGATGGCGAGGGGCCCAGGTCGATGTCCCAACAGAATGAGTCTCAAACTTCGTTACGGTCCCATGTTCAGTGGCAAGTCCACCAGTGTCCAAACAGAGATTCGCAGACATCAAGCTGTAGGATGGCCGGTCTTTGTCGTGACTCATACACTGGATACGCGATATTCCAACACGCCCATGATTGTCAATCACGACCGACACAGCATGCCCGCCCATTCGGGAACCACACTGATGGACTTTCTGAACGATGCGAGTTATCGTGTGAGCAAGCTAGTCGTCGTGGAAGAAGCACAATTCTTTCCGGATCTCGTGGCTTTTGTCAAACAGGTGGTGGATGTAGACGGCAAGCATTGCATTGTCGTCGGATTAGACGGGGATTCCGAACGCCGACCCATCGGCCACGTGCTGGACCTTATACCACTCGCCGACGAAGCCTGCAAATTCAATGCACTTTGCCGCCGCTGTGGGGACGGCACCGAAGCGCCCTTTACCTATGCACATGCAGCAGACGCTGAGGCGGCGACTGCTGCAGGAAACGTCTGCGTGGGCGCGGATGATCGCTACACGCCCTTGTGCCGTCGGCATTGGTTAGAAGCCACTGGGTCTGTTGCAAAAAATGTGGTGGAACGAACACGAACCCTTTCCATCACGCATCATGGATGCTAACGGGTCTCTTGCTTTAGTTTTTCTAAATACAAGATGGCGTCCATTAGTTCTTCTTGCGTGTGCTGAATCCAATCCTTCGTCGCCAAGTCAGTACGGTCTAACGTAGTTCCGTACTTTCGGATTCCCACTGCGGATCGTTGTGCAAATTTGGCTATAACGGCGGCAACAATGCTGTCGGTGACTTCGGATTTATGCTCCATGGGCTGTCCCTACAGATTGAGTCTCTGCCCTCTTTCATTTTTGTGCCCC
>Ga0164295_10003823_pt1 | contig 12011 bp, 19 predicted proteins | sample GEODES006metaG_FD_111798 | JGI IMG/M metagenome (GOLD analysis project Ga0164295, IMG submission 111798) | Oligotrophic lake water microbial communities from Sparkling Lake, Wisconsin, USA - GEODES006 metaG | ecosystem: Environmental > Aquatic > Freshwater > Lake | place: USA: Sparkling Lake...
CCACGACCATGATCGCCTCCCACAGGTCCGGGGTGGCGTGCTCCTCCTCGAACTCCCCGTCCTCGGTGTAGATGCCGACGCTGAACCCGTTCACGTGCTTGGGGCCGGCGATGCTGTCGACCTCGCAAGCCGTTGGGGTGATGACCGCCGCGTGACCGCGCGCCTCCACGTAGAGCTCCTGGCTCTCGTCGTCAGCGTCGATCTTGCACTCCCCGAACACGCCCTGGATGGCCTTGCGAACGATGTCCATCTGTTCTGTGGTCATGTCAGTCCTCCTGCTCGTCCAGCCACTCCAGTTTGCGGAGGGCGTTGATGATGATGTTGTCCGGCAGGTACACACCCCCGCCTTCGTGAATGACTTCTGCGCTGACCTCACGAGCCAGCACTTCGGGCCAGTCGTCAGGCACGCACTCGCTGAGCCACCGAGTCGCGTTCCATTCGAGGTACTCGATGACCGCTTCGTGCTCGAGCTGACAGAGGAGGTCCTCGTCGAGCACCGTGTTCTCCTCGACCTCGGCGTTCAACCGGAGCATCTCCACGAATTGCGCGGAGGGGCCGCCGTTGTCGTCGATGGCCTTGAAGGAGAGGTGATCCACCCACCCGACTGCCCAGTGGTTGCAGCGGGTCACGACCCAGCCGTTCTCCTCGCCCTCGTCCCCGAACGCCGCCGTGAAGGCCTCCCGGACACTCTGGCTGTTGGCCTTTTCCAAGGGGCCGGAGTCACGGTTGAGGATCATCGGGCCGAGGCTCCACGTCTCGCCGATGGGCAGGTGCCCGCTGTACCCGAAGTCGCTCGGCATCAGAAGCGCATCGGTAATGTCCGTCTGGGTGGGAGTCATGTCTGTCTCCTCAATGGCCGGCGTACCCGGCGTGTAGAATCTCGGTGCAGTCCGGACGCGAGAGGGCCGAGTCGTCATCCATGTGGATGTGAGCTGTCCAGCCCCCAGCCTCTTTGCGAATGGCATCGCGGCGCCGCTCGTACGCGTCGTCGCCCTCCTTCGCACCCTGCTCGACCAGCACCACCTCTCCGGGCAGGCCTTTGGGCGAGAAGAAGTACGGCTCCATCGAGGGGATGTTGCGCCAGAAGTCCGCGAGCTGCTGCTCGGTCATTCCGGTACGCCACACCCACTCTCGGTACCCGTACTCCTCATCGAGAAGCACGGTCACGTGCGCGGCCTCGTTGCTCATTGGGACTCCTCATCAGCGTTGGTGCCGGAGACAAGCTGCTCCAGCGGTTGGTAGTCGGCGATCTGACGCGCCAGCCCCCGAGTCTCCGACACGGCGTACATCGCCGTCCGGTACTCCCCATTGCCCATGGACTCGTACCGCGGGGCGGCGTCCATGTAGTGGTTGCAGTCGAACCCCACCGCGTGCCCAGCCTCGTCCATCTCCGTCAGGGCCCAGCGTCCGTGGAAGGTCACGCCCCCGTGGACATCCAGCCACACCGGGTTCCCCGAGGTCAGGTCGCCGCCGAAGTCGTCATCCACGCGCCGGTTGACGGGGTGATCCTGCGGCGTCAGCACATAGCCGCACCACGCCCCCGACCCGTTGCGCTTGATGGCGCACCGGAACCCCGTCGCGGTGTCAGTCCAGATGGCCCAGTCGAAGAGCTCTTCGTCCCAGGGCCCAGACGGCCACGCCGACCGATCCATCGGATGGTCCTCGTAGAAGCCAACCGTGACGGTCAGACTGCCGATGTCGCGCGTGTGGATGTTGCTCACATTTCCTCCCCGGAGTGGTAGCGAAGCACCCGCGCGTACACGTGGTCGAGCGCTTCTTGGAAGTCCTCTTCGCTCATCTGGCGGCCTCGGGGCGACCCGGCGATTCCCTCGTGACCGCCCGCCTCCGGCCCCCAGAGCTCCTGCACCATGTCACGGCAGGACAGTTCCGGGCACGGCTCGGCGCTGGACACGGTGATGCTGCCGTGCGCCGTGTTCCAGGCCACCACCGTCCTGCCCACGCGCCCCTGCGGGGTGGTGTACAGGTGGTTCACGAAGTCGCTGGCCTTGTGGGCCACGCGCGTGACGATGGAGAGCTCGTTCATCCCGACGAAGGTCCTCGCATTCAGCGCGGCCTCCTCGGCTCGGAACGCCTCGCCTGCCGTGAGCAGCGCCTCGTCGCCCTCGAAGATGCGCGCGAGGGCGTCTCCCGCAGCGGTCAGCATGTCGGTGACATCCGTCACCTGGTCACGCGCGACCCGCGGCATGCTCTTGGCGTAAGCCCACCACGCGTACAGGCGGCGGACATCCTCCTCGGACGCCTGCGCGTGAACCAGCCGGTGCGCCCCGTTCACATCCACGAACTCCGCGAGGGCCCAGAAGCCCGCGAAGTCCTTGAACATGCCGCGGCGGCCCTCGGCCCGCATCACGCCGCCGAGCGTGTCCAGGTCGATGTGCGACACGAGGATCGAGCCGCTGACATCCGCCGAGTCGAGCTCGGGGATGTTCCGGTCGTTGCACGGTGCAGGGCGGCCACCGTCAACCACGTGGTTGCCCGCGTACGGGCCGTGCGGCTGGTGGTGCGCCGCGGTGTACATCGTGCCCTCGAACACGATGGAGCCGTACTCCGCTTCCACCGTGACGAGGATGGGGGCCGGGACGGTGAGCGCGAGGTCGAAGGAAGGAGCGAGGACGGTGCGGATCATTCAGACTCCCGAGGTGAGGGTGAGGACGAGAAGCACGACGCCAGAGATGGCGGCGTAGAGGCCGAGCGCCACGGCCGTAAACACGACGCTGAACCCCAGCAGCTCCCAGTCAGAGCGTGTGGGGAGCATGGCAGCGAACTGCTCACGCTGGAACCGAAGCTCGTTGCGCCAGTTCATCAGACCTCCTGCTTGGGCTGCATGGTGATGGGGTCGATGCCCTTCTCGCGAAGGGACACGCACATGTCACAGTCGACGTGAACCCGAGGGTGCGGTGCGTAGAACACCGTGGGATCCTCGTCCACGAGGGAGCGAAGGTCTGGCTCCAGCAGACGGAAGCCGAACGGGTCGCTCACGGCGACGTGCGTGGTCACCTGATACGCTTCGTCCCAGCCGCAGACCCCGCAGAGGCACTTCTTGCGGGTGGCCGAACGGGTGGCGTGAGTGGCGACGAACGACATGTCGCCGAACTCGATGCTGCTCACCCGGACATCCATCGGGAAGCGGTGCTTCTGATGGATCTCCGTCGTCAGCGAGATGGTCACCTCGGGCGGGTTGGCTACGCTCATCAGCGAGATGAGCTTCGTCCACCCGTTGCGGAAGGCCTCCCCGAGGGAGTCCCCGCGAGCGTGAGCCAGCACCTTGCCGTTGCTGTCAGACAGGACCGCGCACACAGACATGAAAGCTCCATGCGACACCAGCGTTGGTGCCGGAGATGTGGTGTTGTCATCGGGCTACTGCGACGTACCAGCCCTCGCTGATACGCCGCCGTAGCACTACGACATCAGACCGCGGATGATCATGCGGCGGACATCGCTCTCGCTGACACGCGAGGAGCGGAAGGCCCGCTCGGCCTCTGCTCGGGACTTGCGATCCCGGAGCATGTGCGCGAGCGGGATGCGGCGGAGGGTCTTGCTCATGCCTGACCCACGTTCGGGCCGGCGAACATGGCCGTGAACGCCTGCTCCTCGACCGCACGACGCATCGTGCAAGTCGGGCAGTCACACGGCCCCTCGGCGGCCTCGCCCTCCGCGAGTTGCGCGGTCAGAACCTCACGCGCGCGGTCGACCGTCTGGCGCATCTGCACCAGTCGGGCCTTGCGAGCGTCGGGGGTCAGGCCCGCGAGGTCCAGGGCGACTGCCAGGACGAGGTGACCGGGGGACACCTCGTCCATGATGTCGCGCACGGCCGCCTCGACCTCATCGAGACGCCGGTTCAATGGCCACCTCGCGCGGTCACCGCGGCGCGAGCCGCGACACGGTTGGCACGGCGGGTGCGGCGGGCGCGCTCCCACTCGATCTCCACCTCGTCGTCCACCGCGTCGAGGACGCGGCTGAGGCGCGAGGTGCCGAAGGCCGCCTCGAACGAGGCGATCTTCGCGTTCATCTCCGCGCGGCAGCGGGCGAGGGCCGCTCGCGTGAGGGGGCGCCCGGTGGGGCGCGGCGTCGTGTTCTCCACGGTGCTCTCCGGCGTGGGGGTGGTCGGGTCGGTCGGGTTCATGGTCAGGCTCCGGGTCGGGGTCAGGCTCGTGCTCATGTCGTCGTGCTCCTGAAACGCGAAGGGGGCAGGCTCCTCGCGGAACCTGCCCCCTTGCGGGTGGTGGTGTGTGGGACTACTCGGCGTCGTCGCCGCCGAAGGTCGTGGCGATGTCCCAGTCTCCCGCGGTGTAGGCCGCGCGAGCCGTGGTGCCCCGGCTCTCCGCAGCGGCCCTCGCCCGAACCTCGGGCGTGTCGGCGAAGCGGGCCAGCTTGCCGATGAGGGCCATCGTCTTGGCGGCGGCCGGCGTCGGCTGGCCGCTCACCTTCCGACCCAGCTCAATGTCGGCGATGCCGTCGAGGAGCTGGATCATCTGCGCGACCGTGATCCCGCGGCGGGCGACGTCGTTACCGTCGGCGTCCTTCCCACTCGTGGGGATGGAGGCGAGGGACACGCGGAACTCCGCGACGCCCACATCGGGGAAGCTCTCGGGCACCTTACCGGCGGCGCGAGCCGCACGGTAGTTGGCCCCGACGCCCTTGCCGCCGTCCGGCACGAAGCCCGCCTTCTGCGCGGCGTAGAGGGCCATCGGCTGGTACACATCCTTAACATTGCTCGGGAGGTACTGGGCGAACTGGCCGCCCCACATGACCCCTTCGTAACCGGGGATGGGGTTGCCCTCGGCATCCTCGACAGCGGGCCCGTAAGCCTGCTTGTCGAGGGTCTGCGCGAAGCGCTTCGCGATGGCGGGGCCGCCGGGGTAGCGGCCTTCCCAGTACGACTTCTTCTCCTTCTTGCCCATGGTCTTGCTCCGGGTGTAGGTGCTCGTGGACATGTTAGCGAACCTTCCTGGTGACGGGGGTGGAACGAGTGCTCTCGCCAATGCGCGTGAGGGAGAACGCGAGGCCATCGCTCTTACGAGCGACAGCCTGCACGACCGGGGCGCGGCGCGTCATCAGGACGCCTTCCGCGAGGCGAGGCGGTCGCACTCGGCGCGCCAGTAGCTCATGCGAGCCTGCGCCGCCTGCAACTTCCCGACGAGGGGGCTGCGAAGCCGAGCGGTGTCCTCGCGGGCGCCCTCGACCGTGGCGCGCCAGTCACTCTCGCGGAGGGGGTGCGTCCCCTCGGCGTCGGTGATGTCACCCACCCACGGGTCGGCGGGGTCAGCCTCGTTCGGCTGCACCTCGGACGAGTGCCAACGGCGCAGGGCCGTATACTCGCGGGAGATGCGGCGGTCGAACCGACGGAGCTCGTCGCTGTGCGTACGAGCCTCGTCCTTGGCGATGGAGAGCATCCGCTTCGCGTTGGCGAGCGGGGACACGCGGCTGGTCATTCGGACTCCGGGGTGGTCGTGGTCGTGTTGACGAAACCCGTCGGGCGGTTGCCCTCGGGGGTGCAGGTCATGCGGGGGTCGTCACACCCCGCATCACTCGTGGGGTCGGTGAGCCACGCGAGCGTGACCCATCCGACGAACAGGACGAACGCGGCGAGGTACGCGATGGCGAGAGCGTCCGCGAGGCGGGGCATCACCAGCCCACCGCCTCGGCGTCCACCTCATCCACGCCCGCGGCGTGGATGGCGTCCGCCACGGCGTCCTCGTCGATCGCCACGCCCTCACGGGCGCAGGCGTCCTGGTAGTTGCGGAGCGCGGTGAGGACACCCTTCCGCATCTTCCCGAGGTCGCCCCCGATCTCGCCGCGCTCACAGCGAAGCGCGTTCACGCTGCACAGACGCAGCGTGTTGCGGCACTGCGCGGGGGAGCGCAGAGCCGGAGCCGGGGTCACCGCGGCCTGCTGCGGCACGGGGCGCGGAGCCGCGGTGGTCACCTGCGACGCGGGGGCCGAAGGCTGCTGCGCCGCGGGGCGCGCGAAGGGGCCGGGCTGCGCGGCGGGCATCTCGTCGGCCCAGCCGACGAAGTTGGCCGGGGTGGTGGCGACGCCCCCCGCGCAAGCGGAGGAGAGGGCCAGCGCACGCTCCGGGCTGGTCGCCCAGATGTGGTAGCCGTTGCCGCGCACGGCCCAGTAGCCGTTCACGAGGAGGGCCACACCGCGTTGCGGGTAGCCGTTGGGCGTCGTCAAGACGCACGGGCGGGTGCTGAACATTCCGTCTCCGGGGATGTTGGCGTTGCTGTTACGGACGAGGTTCGACCAAACGCGCGACTGCGACATCAGAGGCTCCACGAGAGGAGTTGCGACGAGACAGGAACGACCTGAAACGGAACGGAACGGAAACCGGAAACCGAAACCGGAAACCGGAAACCGAAACCGAAACCGGAAACCGAAACCGGAAACCGGAACCTTTCAGAACAGAACCATCCCATCGAGGTTAGTTATTGGTTGTTCTGATATTATTCAGTTTCTCACTTGTCTCCGGTCCTCGACATCGCCTACGCGCGCATACGTTCCGCGCGGGCGTAGGGGGAGTACCGGAGATAAGTCAGATGATGTTGAGCGAGATCTTATTACCCGTACGCACGAGAGTCAGACGCCCGTTTCCATCGGCTTCGCGTGCTACAAGGTCGAGCGCGGCCCGGGCAAGATCAGAGTAAGACATGCCCAGACGGTTCGCGAGGTCCACAGCAGCCGCCCGCTCACCCTCGGTAACCCTCACGTCGGGTAGGGTCATGTTGGCACGCTGCGTAGCGCGAGGGCGGGGTCCACGCAGATTGAGGGTAGTCCTGTCCAGCCTGACCTCAGCCCACCGGCGCGCTCGGTCGGCAGACTTGAAGGTCTTGGAGCTGGCGGGAATCCCGCGGGTGCCCTCCTGGACACCGGGAACGTCGGTCCGCAGAACTCTCCACGCCCCGTCCTCTTCCGGAACGCACGCCCACCCGGGACGGACCCATGCCTCGCCTTGAACAGGGTCGTAGGCCCAGCCCGCGGGCAGGTAGATTTGATCTACGAGGTCGATGACGGAGTCGAGGTCAGCATCCGCCTCTGCGCTCAGGATCACCGACTCCGTTCCCACGAATGCGGTCCACTGGTCGCGCTGCTGCATGAGCGTGATCCGGTCATCGTCCGAGCCGCGAACCGCGGTCTTGGTCCGGGGGTAGCGGGTCCACGCACTCTCTGCGCCCATTGTGGGAGGCTCCTCAGCCTGCACGGTAGTCCGGACGAGAAGCGGAGGCAACTTTTGCCCCGACAAGAAGTGCTCTCCGGGGTGGCGGGCGGCCCGCGGGTTCGTTATGCGGGTTCTGTGTGGTGTGCCTCAACATACGCTTGTGCATTCCCGCACCTCTCTCGAAGAGCCGCATACGGAACTGCACACCAAACATTCTGTGTGTAGATGTATGTGCTCCCACACATACCTATTACTACGCAGAAGGATGTGTTGAGGCACAACAAACCTTTCACCCGCAGGAGAAACCCCATGGCCCGCCCGAAGAAGAACGACCTCGTAGAGTACAACGACTACCTCGCCGCCCAGGGCGTAGGTGCGTCCACCGCCCGCACCTACGTTTCGCATGTTCGTAAGGTTCTGCGAAGTGTACACACGCTCAACGAACCCTCCCTGACGGAGTTCCTCTACTCCTCCGTGAGCGGTGCCTCGCGATCCACTGTCCGGGCAGCGTGGAAGTACTTCCGCAGGTTCGTGCACACGACCCTGAGCCAGGACGTTCCTGACTTCGGAACTCTTGCACCCGGCGCGGTCAGGGACGCCGAAGCCGCCTTCAATCCGCCGCCGGACCTCGCCACCGCCATCACGGCCGTGATCAACGTCGCCAAGGTGACGCCGACGATGCTCTCCGCGGCCACGTGGCGCAGCGTGACGCTCACCGCTTCCAGCGGGAAGCCGTCGGTCTACTTGAACGTGCGCGAGGGGCGCATCACCGGCGCGATCTTCCCGAAGCAGTATCTCCTCCCCATGCTGGCGTGGGCTGCCCCCGACACGAAGACCCCGCTGAAGTCTCAGCCCCTCATCCCCCTGGAAGCGGGCGGGAACACCGCCGCGACTGCCCTGCAGCTCCGGCGCCTCGCAGCGCGTGCGCTTGATGCCTCTAAGATGTTCCGGATTCAAGAAGGCCTCACGGAGGAGGACGAGGGCGCGGAGGTCTTCGATCTCGAGACCGAGGAAGCCCGTTCCGCGGGTGAGCAGACGCCCGAACCCATCGACCCCCGTGCGCCTGCGTGGACGCGCGTAGCCGATGAGGCGCTCGCTCCTGCGCCGCCGCCCGTAGAGGTCGAAGCGCCCTACAATCAGAGCCGCTTCGCGCCCCAGAGCACGCCGGACGACCGCCCGATGTCCACCTCCGAGCTGATGGACTTCATCGCCCGCAGCCGTCAGTAGGCGTTCGGGTGGCTCAGGCGGAACTTCATCCCTTCTGGCGTCTGAGCCCGAACGAGAGTCCCTTCTTCACAGAGTGCGTCGAGCATCTCTGACACCGGGCGCTTGCGCATCTTCATCGTCAGGAGGAGTTCGCCCAGCGTGGCGTCTCCTCCGTGTTCGCGCACGACCTCGAGGATCGAACGGCGGAGACGGGCGTCGGGGTGTTCTGCGATCATGCGCGAGAGAGATACGAGCGACTTCACGTGGAGTTCGGCAAACTTGATCGCGGGCTCGAGTTCGCGCAAGGTCATCTGCCAGGGCTGGCCGTGCACGGCAGGCCCGAAATCCCACCCGTAAAGAAGTGCCACCTTGCGAGCGATGGTCGGGGCGCGGGCGCGGATGCCCACGATGTTGCTCGGCAACTGCCGGTTCGTCACATCGTTGAACCAGTCCCGCCAGAGCGACGCGGCCTGCGGATCGAGGCCGGTACACCAACCCGCAGTCGGCGTGGTAGCGCGCTGCTGCAGGAAGTCGATGAGCGGCTGGCGGAGGGAAGTGTCGCCCACGGGGTCGGGGTCGGTCCGCTCCCTCTGAGCGTAGAGGACGACCCACCGGCCCATGAACCCGCCCGTCCAGTCTTCGGCCAGGGTGTGCTTCTCAAGGTACGGGATGGAGCATCCGCCCATGACCGAGAGGCGCGGGTTGTCAACGCGGATCATCTTGTTGTTGGCCTTCGCCCTCTGGATGGGCCCCGCGTCCCAGAGGTCCGTCAGCAGCGTCTTGATCGGCTCGAAGTAGCCCCGCTGTGCGGCCGCGAGGAGCTTTCCGAACTCGGAGACAGGGACGAGCTGCGAGGACTGGCGCGCCAGGGACTCGACGAGGCCTTCCGCGGAACCCGGGAAGTCGCCGACGAGCAGCGGCGCAGCCGCGAACAGGATGTCGCGTCCGATGTTGACGGCGGTGGACTTCTGGTCCTCGCCCGACCGACCGATCAACAAGGAGTACAGGTTCGCGCGGAGGTCTCCGGCGTAGTGCATCCCGTAGGCGAGCGGGCAGGTGGCGGCGAGGATGGAGAGTCCGACGCCGAGGTGGTAGGCCAGAGGCGCGGTCGTTTGACGCGCCGCATGGACGACGTAGGTCTGGATAAAGCCGGGCGGGGGCAGCGCCCGTGCAGCATCAACTTCTGTGAGCACGGCAGGAGGTTCCGGGGCAGGGTGGCAGGGGCAGCAGTAGGCAGGCCGGAAGTATCCGCTTGACGGTTGACAAGCACGTCCCTTTTTGACGTGCCGCGCGAACCCGGCGGCGTTACCCTCCATGCGCTCCCGGAGCGTCTTTGTCCAGCCCGATCATCCCCTCCTCGTACACGGTCCAGCTCGACCAAGAGGATGGGATCTACCTGACCGTCCTTCTTCGGGAGACGGCCTCGGGGGAGCAGCCCTACGTGGGGCTTCACGTCGGCACGCTGTACGAGGAACTGCGCCGGAGCACGGTCGAGGGCGGGACATTGGCCATCGCCGACCGCCTGGAAGCCTACGCGATGACCCTCCGGCACATGGCCGCCTTCCTTCCTGCTCCCTCGGAGACTCCGTGAACCAGACCCCGTCCCCCGCCAGCGTCCGCAAGCTCACCCTCTTTGCGGCGATCAACCACCTGGCGAAGATGGCGGATCCGCGCCTGTCCGAGCCGCCTCAGGCCAGCCTCAAGGCAATCACGGAAGCCCTCATGTTCGCGCGGCAGCACGACCCGGAGTTCGGACTTGAACTGGAGGAGTGGGCGAAGCACACCCTCGGGCTCGTGTCGCGGATTCAGGCGACCCGCGACTGAGAGCACTCGTCCATCCCGGGAGGCACGCGGGCGGGTAGTCTGCCCTGCAGAGGTACTCATGGGCGTCCTGATCCCGCCGCGGCTCTCCATCCGGCTTAATCCCGCGGATCCGTACGAGCGTCTGGATCACCTCCGGCGCATGGCGGCGGCCAACAGCGGCGCTTCGGACAACGAGAGGCAGACTGCCCTGCGGATGATCGCGCGCATGGAGGCTGAACTTCGCGCTGCCGGGAAGCCGACGACGCGGTACACGCCGCCTCCTCCCCCGCGGGCGCAGTCTTCGTATGCCTCTTGGTATCAGGATGTAGCGCCTCCCGCTCCCACGTTCGTAGCCATCCCGGCGGTCTACGCTCCGATGGTCGAGAAGGACCTCTTGCCCCGGGACCAGGGCGGAAAGAACTACGGCATGGGCTCGAAGGCCTCGTACCAGTTCGTGAAGGCGCGGTACACCGGAACCCCTTCGGGCCTCCCGAAAACCATGTACTTCGAGTACGAGCCTGTGGACGGGTTCCTCCTGCTCGGCGTGCCGAACCGAGGATATGAATACAAGCCCACCCTTCTGGGCTTCTACGGCAACTTCTGGGGAAGCCCGAGGAGCGCAGGGCAGCCCCAAACGCGGGATCTGGAGCTGGGCGAGGGCGGCCTCTACCACTTCGGTACACTGGTCTTTGCCATCGACTCGGCCGACGTGAGGGCGCTTCAGAGTGCAGGAGCCTTCTTTCAGTTGATGTGATGGCACTCCCCGCCTACATATCCGGACGCCTGAGGAGTAGTCTGGCGTCGAGGACTGCTTCAATGCTCGACCTGCGCAAGCGCATCACCGACATCGTCAAGGCGTCAACTCGGGTGACCAGTCTCCGGTTCGGGCCCGGGGACTCTGCCAGGACGATCGCTGTTCGGGAGCCGAACGGCACCTACCTGGGTGCCATCGAGGTCGGGACAGACTCGGTGTACTTCGTCAACCGCGGGTCCGCCCTCATCACGCGGGAGCGCGGAGCTCCGACGGCCATCGCTCGGGTTGCCGGGCTGGTTTTCGGCGCGGGCCGCCCGCTCTGGAGCGCGATCGACGAAGCCGGGAAGGGTGTCCTCAGTACCGCTTCCGATGCAGGAACCGGGCGTGCTGAGGTGGCCCTCAAGAGGCGCAAGGCTTCCTCGCACATCGCGAACCCGGCTCCGCGAGTGAAGCGGAGCGACATCTTCTCTCAGCGCGGCAACCACTACGTGCTTCTGGACGGCTACGTCCACAGCGTCAACGCGTATCAGCAGTCTGATGGGACGTACCTGATCGAGTTCAGGTACACGCTGGAGCCTCACATGGTGGGGATTCTTGAACCGTCGGATAAGGCGGCCCTGGCGCACTTCGGGGTGGTCTTTCCGCACAAGAACCCTTCGGGTGCTCGTCCGGCGCGCACGCCCTACTACGGCCCGAAGCCCCAGATGGGCCGCCGAGCCGCCATCCGCGAGCAGGTGGAAGAGATCTCGAGCAGCACGGAGCACCTGCCGCACAACGACGACCTCCCGCAGCCGCTCAAGGTCGTGATCGGCCCGAAGTTCTACTCTGCTCCGCAGTTGACGCCTGCTGGTAAACGCGCCTTCAAGGAGATGACGGGAACGGAGTACTCGTTCTACGAAACCCCGCGGCACCTCCCCGCGCTGGTGTGGCTGGCAGAGAACCGTCCGGCCATGTGGTACGAGCCGCCTCGTGTCATTCCTGTGCCTGACGGCGTGTACGAGATCCGCGAGTACGACGGCTTCGAGTCGCTTCACACCCCCGAGTCTATCCAGTGGGTGCGCATCGAGGGGG
>Ga0164295_10003825_pt1 | contig 12006 bp, 15 predicted proteins | sample GEODES006metaG_FD_111798 | JGI IMG/M metagenome (GOLD analysis project Ga0164295, IMG submission 111798) | Oligotrophic lake water microbial communities from Sparkling Lake, Wisconsin, USA - GEODES006 metaG | ecosystem: Environmental > Aquatic > Freshwater > Lake | place: USA: Sparkling Lake...
ATGATTGCAGCGGATGAGGATCACACTCGTCTGTTGTGATGTGTACAATCATTGTGGCTCCCGAGTGTCAGTGTGGAACGAGGGGTCCTGGCAGCGAGAGAGACGGAGTAAGAGAGAGATACTTGGCGGCACCGGCAGCTCGCAGAGGTGCTGGTCGCCCTGGCACCTTGATGTTCGCTGGAGATAAGGGAAAGTACGAGTTCACAGTCCGGTGTCCTTTCACACTCGTCCTTTCACACTCGTCATGGCGCCGATGGCGGCGCGGTGTCCTCCGACCCGCCCTCTGACGATGCTTGCGTCTGCTGCCGCGATAGCCGTCGTCGCACTCATCGTCATGCGTTTCCGCCGCGTCCGCCAGCAGCAGAAGAGGATTGCCTTTCTGAACACCGAGGACGCGCCAAAGTGGGTTGATCAGCTCGAAATCTTTGCGCGAGCGCTGGAGCTGCCAGTTAGCCGCTTTGAAAAGTTTGATTGCTTTCGAGGGCAGTATCCAAGCGCCGATGCGCTGCGCCGTGGCGTCTATGTGGGAGTTCTCATCACCGGCAGCCACTTCTCGTGCGTCGATCCCGCGCTGCCGTGGCTCCAGGGGCTCTTCGAGTGCATACGCACTTGCGAGGAGCTGCCGCATGTGAACGTGCTCGGCTGCTGCTTCGGCTGCCAGGCGGCCGCTGTGGCCCTCGGCGGCACGGTGGGGAACAATCCGGACGGCAGCTTCGCATTCGGCGTCGAGAGTGTCGACCTCACGCTTTCCGAGCTGCGCGTCGCGACGCTTCGGCTCCTCGAGAGTCACGGCGAGCAGGTGCTCACGCTGCCGCGCGGCGCCACACTCGTCGGCACATCGGCCTCCGCGCCGCACGAGCTCTTCGTCGCCGGGCGCCACCGTAACGTACTTTGCTGCCAATCGCACCCCGAGTTTGATCGCCATCTGCTGCAATCTCGCATCGAGCCGGCACTCGTCGCCAAGGGAAGGCTGAGCACCGCGCAGCTGCACGCGATGAGCGAGGCGCCCGCTCACTTTTACGAGTGCTGTACCGCGTGGGAGAGCGGCCCCGGAGGGCTCTGCGGTGGCTCACTCGTGGGACGGCGCCTCTACCGCGACGTCCTCCTCGAGGGCATCACTGTCGCGCTCGCCAACCTTGCCGAGAGCTGCTCTCGAGCAGCCGACGAGGCGCGAGTGTAGGGCGCGTGATAGGGCGCGTAGCAGTACTCTAGCGGCTGGTCCCATTAGGCGGGCGGTCCAGCGGATTTGAAATCGGGTGGCCGCGGATAGTGTGTGAATCCAGAACGGTCAACGGCGGAAGCCCTCGACATCCGCCGCATCGCGCCTCTCCCGCTCGCTCCACCCGACCCGAGTGCCGAGACAGAGCACCCTCCAGACCCGGCCCACGTCTCAGCGGGGAGCGGCAGCGGGGTAAATGAATCTTTCATCCGTCATCTTAGCCGCTGGCCCACCGAGGATTTTTGTATTTTGGTGCCATTCTGCCATATTTAGGGCTCGATTTAGCGGCTAGCGGGTCCCATTATGCGTTAGGCCGAAGAGCGAGGTGGTCCGCTCGCAGTCGCACTCATTAAGGGTAATTTTGGGAATGAACCCGCTACATGAACAGATGTGACTGCCAAGGCCCCCGGGCTGGGGCGTGGAAGGGTGGGAAAAGAATGGAGCCCCCGGCGGGGCGGGGGAGGGTGGGGAAAGAATGGACAACGGTATAGAGCCAGACAGCGAAATCAAGCTGGTTCGACTCGCAGGGGGCACTTCCCGCGAACTTAGGGGTTTTGGCTCGTGGTTTGTTAACTTGAGCTTGGGATATTTCCACGTCGTCGATTTTGTGTTCTGAAAGTTTTGTTCTAAAACTCAATGGGAGAGCAGGGGACACCTCTGGCTCGAGTTTCGTCCAAAACCCATTTGCAATCTTTCGCTCATCAAGCTTCTAGAAGATCTAAGTCCCGTTCTAGCGGCATATGTCATGCATGATGTGTAGCGGCATTGATGACGTTAAAAAACGGCTAAGAGGTCCAGTTTGTTTGTGGCGCCTGCTCCAGTCCACACTAAGTCCACACAAAAGCGTCACGCTCGCAAATCGCTCGATACTATGGATCACACGATCCAAACACCGCGAACGCGCAAATGCTATACCTTTCGCTTCAGCTCGGCTTGTTCGCTGTGACGCTTCCTTCCAGGTCGGACACGTCGACACGTCCCATTACCCCAAAGAAGTGACAAAATTCTGAAACGTTCTGAGGAGAGAAGGCTTTGGAGGTAGGGGGGTCCCCAAGAGTTTCACAAGCTCTTCGCTCATTGCGTGTTCGGCCCATATCATGATTTCAACAGCCCAGCGTGAGTCGCCGCAGCTGCCGACGTTGCAGTCATAGAGATTCAAGCTCGTCTCGCACCCACGCGGCCTCAACATGCCCACCTTCTCCATGGCGTCAACCTCTTGAGCAGTTAGCAAGCACATGCTCCTAAATATGGAGCTGCTGTAAGTCTCGTTAGCGAGGGAGCACTGAGATGCCGATGCCTCCAGCGCCAACCAGTTTTCGTAATAGTGGCGGCGCGTATTGACGATGGGCTGGACAGTTTTACTGGCATGGCTTCCCATCACCCAAAAGAAGTTGAACCATTCGAATCCTCCTGTGCTTGGCGCAATGCCTGCGTGCTGCACCCTTGGCAGGAGCAGCGCGAACAAAGACCGCACAGATCTCCAGCTGGCCACGACCTCCTTGAAGAGGGCCATTTCAGAAAGTGTGCGGCGGGTGTCGGGATACAGATCGTGCGTCGCGCCCTTGTTGTGGAAGTAGAGGAAAAGATGGTTCGGGCTCTTACAGGCGAGTCGCCAGAGGCGGTGTAGGGCAGGCCACTCGTGTAGATTCTCGCCGACCCTCGAGTACAACGTGCCGTTCCGCCGCCTCACCTGTTCACCGATCAAGGTCATGGCATTCGACGCTTGTTCGGCCTGTTCGAATCTGGTTGAAAGATGCCCGAATCGCTCGGCATCAGAGCACGCAGAATTCGCGGCACTTCCAGCCGAAGTGCCTGTGCTAAAGATATAAGATAGCTCAACGTGCACGTGTGCGTGCTCAGGCTGGAACAAACCCACCAGTTCAAGTGACTCGAGCTGTGCCTCTACGATACTCATGGTCTTCTGACGAGCGAAGCTCAGGATGTTGGCGCCGTACACTACCTCAATGAACGGTGGTGCCGCTTGCAGCGTTGTGCTTGAAGTTCTATCTGTGCTTGGTAAACTTCTCCCATGACTTCTCCTTGCCCAGCAGCGACTCGCTCGACTAGCCTCTGGACTGCTGTACACTACGAGCACGTCGGCCTTCAATGTACCGAGGGGGCGATGCACGGTTGTGTTGGAAAGCACATGTTGGGTCGCGATAGTGAACATGCGGCTCAGCTCTTGTACGCGGCGTGAGGCCACGCGAACAACAGAACAGAAAAGGATTGGAATCACACAGTTTTCGTGACGTGGGAGAGTGTAGAGTGCGTAACTTCCATCCTATATAACTAGAGATACTCGGGAATTACCGGTACATGGCTCGGCATGCGTCCCGCACAATGTATATCAACAGCGAGTTTGATATCGATGTGATAAGTCTTAACTTGGTCGATCGATCGTGCATGCAAATGTGGCGATTCTCTCTGCACGCAGTCGTTTTGTCGCTCGCTGACGCGCAAATCATGTCACATTTCTATGAGAAGACCATTTCCAAGGAGGCTGACGAGAACCGTCGCGTTGGGGCCGGCATGCTGCAACGCGAGCGCTCATCTGTCGTGATGGCCTTTGCGGCAGGTGTGATGGTGACGATGGCTCTCTCCGCGGCTTGGCCCGCAGCCACCATCGAATCTGCGCTCGCCCAGCAATCATACTCCCGAATGGAGCGTCTCCCTAGGCCCGCAACCACCGTCGCGTCTGCACTCTCGCAGGACCGCCGGCCGCAGCAAAACGAGCACATGCGCATGTATCTCACGCCATGCCTGGCCAATGTCGAGGACGTTTCGATGAAGGTAGCTATCACTTCGAATAAGGTGGGCAATCCCATGAAGAGATCAGACAAGTGCGATGGCCATTCATGTGAGGATGCGTGCATATGAGCGACCGAACGCGCACGCGCCCATACATGTGCAGTGTGCCCTGCTATCCACCGCGGGGTGCGCCCTATTCCATCCGCGGCTTCCTGACATCCTGACGCGCTCGAAATGCGTGTGGGGCTCTTTCGCTAGACCACTTCGCCTACCATCGCTACATCTCGCCTCTCGCCGAGGAGTTCTTCTCCGGCGCTCGGGAAAAGGTCAAGGTGCTTGAAATTGGACTCGGATGCTATCAGGGCAATACCGGTGCGGGCGTGCGCATGTGGAATGACATCTTCAAGAACTCGCAGGGGCGTAAACTCGATCTGCACGTGATGGAGTACGATGCCGAGTGCGCGCACCTCTGGGCGCGAGAGTGGGTCAAACGATTCCACCACATCAACTTGCGTATCTTCACCGGAGACCAGAGTAACGAGGCCAAATTGAGGGAGATACTTTCTGAGGGCCGCGGCGAGTATGACGCAATCGTGGACGATGGTGGCCATACGATGCTTCAGCAGCAAGTTTCATTGCGCGTGCTCTTCCCAGCTCTCAAGCCGGGCGGCTTCTGTAAGCGGCATTGGCGAGTACATTGTGTCTGGCCGCGTTCCCCTGCTTTTCAGCCTTCGGTGTGTGTCATTCTCACCCTTTGCTTTTGCCTCGTGTCTGTGTGCGTTGATGAGCAGATACTGTCGAGGACCTTGAGACGAGCTACTATACGGCGTATGGCGGCAAGGACCCCAGAACTGGTGTGCGCCAGGGCGGCAAGGCCGCCGAGACACCTTTTGTGATGACCGAGGCACTGGGTGCTATGGTTGCCTGGATGACGGGCGACCGCACAGCGGCCTCGGCTGTGGTCAAGCTCGGACTCGAGCCGATAATGCCCTTGGTCGAGCACATCGATTGCTACCCTGAGATCTGCGTCCTCCAGAAGTACGGTCGGATGGCTAGTGTGAACTCGTCGCACGTATCCAACACGCATGATTGATAAGGGGGCTCGTCAGCGCACAGCGGGCTGTGGTACAGCCCGTTTGTCGTGTGTGTGAATCTGTGAAACTGAAAGGCTCTGTCGGCGGTGTCGGCGGTGCGGGTACGGGGTACTAGGGTTTCGACACGTGGGATTCGATCGGATTCCGGCCGATCGGATCGAATACGCAGCGCGAGGACGATGTGAATTATACTTTATAGCGTCGTGAAATTTATAGCGAGAGACGTACATGAACGATGTAGATGTGTACAGACTACAGAGTTACACAGTAAAGGGAATGTCTAATTATCGTTGGCGGACCGTTGGGTACGACATGTACGCACGTATGTACTCGACATGTGTACATGTACACACTAGACACTTATTCCGGAGAGCGGAGTAATTGGATTTAACAGCCATGTATGCTGTATCGATTGAAAACCAAGCGGTGAACGGTCGGTCGGGTCGTACGTCGTGTAGAGAGCGGTCGCCGGTCCTACTGGCACCGGGCTAGTACCCCGCCGCGCTCCGGCTCGCACGAGTTCGTGTGTTTCGTTTACAAAACGAAACATGTAACACGGCGGCGGGCCGGGTTCAACTTAACGCTTGTTTATTACAGTCACATGGTGCACATCACACGTCGCACGCCGCTTGAGGTGTCAGATTTGAGAAAAGCGAGCGCTCGCCCGGCTCGCCGATTTGAGATTACTCCCGTGTATCCCTCATGGGATCGGCACCTACCACCTAATCGGCATCTTCATTGCTCAGCAATAGGAACCTTCTGACCGGCATACACATCGGCGAGCTCTTGCAGATGCCGCCGTTGCTCGGCAATCTGCGGGGCGAGATAGTTCTCGAAAGTCTGACTTCCGCATCCAGCTGGCCATCGGAGCGTGTGCGCATAGTCGACTTCCTTGAAGAGGGTGAGGATGCGCTTCTCGGTGATAATCTCGGTGATAATCTCGGTGACCGCGGAGGCATTCGGCGCGGCTTCCGATGCATGTACCGGTAGAACGGCCTCGGAGGTGAGGCTCGGAGGCGGTCGAAGGCGCTCGCCGCCATGCCAGGATCTCGGGTCGATCTCGCCGTCCGCCGTGCGTGAGAAGAATATGAGTAGGCTGCCAGCGCGTGGCTGTCAAGCAGGCGAGGGAGGGTTAAAGGGAGTTGTACGCGCGGGGAGGGTGGGTGTGAGAGGTGAGAGATGTGAGAGGGGACACAGGAGCACATGAGAGGGGAGCGGGAGGCAGGGGAGATTGCACCTGGATCCGGAGTGCGGAGTCGTTCATGTGGCCCTCGAGAAGCAGCGACGGTTGGGTGACCTGGAGATGTCGCGCCTCCACATCTGTCACCACATCTGAAGGGAGTCGCACCTCCTCCGCACCTGCGTCGCATGCTGCGTCGCGGGAGCGGAGTCGCGCCTGAAGCCGCGCCTCTACTCCCTGGAGTCGCGCCTCTACCCCTGCATCGGCCTCCGGCATCGTTACGGGCTGTCGCGTCCTTGTGTGCATACATCTCTGGCGCAGCAGTGAGCGCGAGGCGCAGAGCATGGCATCTGTCTCCGCCGACTGAGCGAGCGGAAAGATGGTCGCGCCGCCGCATTCGGGCGCGAGGTCGTTGAGATATAGGATGCATGTTACGGAGCGGAAGATGGCGTGATTGTTCGTGTCCACGTGTAGGCCCTCGGGGTACGAGGATGCGGTACTCGCCGAGCTGTTGTTTTGTGGATCAGTCGACTTTGTGCAATTGACACGGAGGGCATCGTTTGCGCCCCACTGCCCGTTGAAGAGCTCACACGATATGAGTTCCATAAACTCACGCTGCGCCGGATTCGGCTCCGTGGCCGCAGGAGAGATGTCTCTCAGAAGCTGTAACATGTCTTCCTTTCCGAACCCTAGTGTGGGGCGATGCTGCAAACTCTCGAGTAGGTTCTTATCCACGAACTCGTCGAAGATGAACACGAGTGGGCTTTGTGATACCTTTCGGAGAGCGCGTATCACCTTCTCCTTGGGATGCAGCGCGCGCGCGGCGGCGGGAGACTCGTGGAGCATCCTCGTCACGGTCCTCAGCATGATCAATTTGCGTCGAAAATATTTTTCCGGAAAAGTCCTTTTCTGGCTCTCCGAAAAGAGCCGGCATGTGTGTGCTGGCGTTTCATCGCGCATCATTCGCGCACTCCCCGTTCACGGACGTGTTGGCCCCTCGGGGGGAAGGGGGGGGGAGCGGGGGTTGAGCGGGGGAGTTCTAGCCGCCCGAAAGCCGCCCGATGGCTCCAGAAGTACGGGCGCGCGCGCGCGCTCCAGCACCGTTTACGTACCGAGGTACCGTTTACCGGCACGTCACTTCACCGTCACCTCAGGTACGGTCCGGTGAACCGAAGACTAATTTCTCTTTTATAGACGGCCCTCACTCGGCCAGAGACGCCTTGAAGGACGCACACCCGCTAGCCCCGGAGAGCCGCAGCCGTCGCCGCGCCGCCGCCCCCGCCACCGCCTCCGGTCTTCTAAGTGTAGAATATTAAGAATAGTGACCACGGACAACAATGCGGTTACCTACACGTCTACACATCCTCGTCCGATAACGCATCGTCGACCTCATGGTCGACTACCATCGAGGCAGCCAAGGCTGCCGAGGCCACCGCCTCCATCCCTTCATTCCCTGCACTCTCGTCGCTCACTTCTGCATCACGTTCACCTTCGCAAGACACCTGCTGGTTGCCCTGAAGTTTGGGCATGGCTTCGGCTGCAGCTCTTGCGCCTCAAAGGTAACCTCAAAGGTGACCTCAAAGGAGCGGCGTTTCGAGCGCGGTAGCGTCAGCGCGTCCGAAAAGTGGCGAGGCCGCACGAGGCCTAGGCGAGGGCGCAAGATGACTTCAGCGCAGTCCAACATCGAGCCTCCAGATGCCGTGGGGATGCTGTCAGAGTCTGAGCGTGGCAAATGCACCTCGTGTGCAAAGATGTCCTTTGATGGAAGCAGGTGTACCTCGACGTCTTCACGCTTGCCGAGCACCAACACGTGCAGCTCGAGCCACGCAGTACTCATGATGGCGAAGGCCAACGCTCGCCGCCAGAGCGAGCGCATGCGCTGGGAGGCCTTTTTCTGAGCAACCTTGCCGATCGCGGACATGAGCACACCCTGGCCAAGCGTGACTCGGACAGCATGGCAGAAATCCTGCAGCGTGAGCTTGCGCGCCTTGAGACCCCAGAGCAGCGGCCCGAGCTGCGCCGGCGTTTTTTGCTGCTTCACGGTTTCTAGGAGGGCCTCGGTGAGCTCGGCGAGCGAGACACGACCGGTCGTCGCCGGCAGTAACGCGGTTTGGGACATCTCCTTACTGATCGGCCGGTGTCTCTGAGAGAGTGCGCGCTCGCTTCCTCCTTTAGAACTCTCCTCTCCCTCTTCGGCCGTTATACATCTCCATTTGGCAAGACGGTCACAGCCCTCGCGACACCTACAGTGCTTTCATCTCCTGATTCGCTAGATCCACTTGGCGCCCATATCCGGATGCAAACTTGCAAATTGCTGAGTTCACGCGAGCGAGTGCGAGCCGTCTCGGGGGAGCGAGCGGCGCTTGCGCCTACCTACCACGATGCCAGTCCATCCGAGTGCACACCCGCTGATACTGCACAAAATCACGCAGATGCGCAAGGTGCGCACCTGCCGCGCTGCGCATGGCCTTAGCGCGCGGTCCCATCGCCAGCACTCACTCGCACTTTGCACGCCACCGTGCCGCTCTGCAGGCGACGACTTCCAAAAAGTACCTCTCGCAATTGATGAAGGAGGTGTCAACCTTCTTGTGCTACGAGGCGACGGCGAGCTTAAAGCTCGAGGCATGCGACGTGAAGACGTGCGTCGGCGATGAGAAGGGCCAAAAAATTGCCGAGCGCGTGGGCATCGTGCCCGTGCTGCGCGGCGGACTGGGCATGGTGGAGTCTATGACGGAGATGGTGAGCAACGCGCAGGTGTGGCATCTGGGCATCTACCGCGACAAGACATCGCTGCTGCCGATCGAATACTACAACAAGCTGCCCAAGAAGGTCACAGTGCACACCGTCTTCGTGCTCGACCCGATGCCCATCTCCGGCGCGACGGCAGTGGCGGCCATCGACATCCTCAAGGCCTGGGGCGAGTCGATGAAACCGCAGAGGGAGCTCGCGATCGTCTTTGTGTGCATCGTCGCATCGACTGCTGCCATCCAGTTCATCTCCGAGGCGCACCCGCAGGTACCCATCCATGTCGGCCTCGTGGACGCGGCCTCGATCATGCCGGGCATGGGCGACATTGCCGACCGTCTCTTTGGCACCGATGGCGCGGAGCTGATGACAGACGAGCAGGACGGGATGGTGGACGAGTAGGTACGCGGCAGGCCCGATGGCTGCGCCGCCTCAATTAGGGCTCGCCGCCGCGCTCGCTTTGTGAGAGACGCAGCTCGGGATTGCACTCTCTCTCTCTCGCATCTTGTGCGGCGATCATCGAGAGGTCGGTGTCTGTAGTGTAGAGCTGTACTCACTGACGACTGAGATGATGTCTCAACTCACATTCTATTTGTCGTGCGCCGTGTGCATCTCCAGAGATTGTACGTTACGCTCTCGACGGCACTCCCTCAATGACGCACGCGAGCACGCCGGCGTCGCCCGCGGGCGCGGTGCGCCGCGCCTCTCACCTGTGCCCTGCTCGCCACGTGTGCCGTTGCCGCTCCGCGGCGGTTGTTACTTACTTACTTACTTACTCTCACCTCAAGACGCGGACCGTCCTCGGCGGGACCGGTCCGCGGTCGCTCGAGAACGTGCCGGTGTTATCTGTTAAGTCCCGCTATCCCGGATCGTAAATAACGGCATTTTAATATACTCATGTGTACAACACATGCTCGATGGCTCTGGGATTTGGATCGTTGCTCGACGGCCATTATTCGATTCGGCGTAACGACGATCTTTCTGCGCCTGGCGGCGAATGGATCCTCACCTTGATCCGCGCCCTACTCGACTTGAGAGGCGCCCAGGCCCCAAGCGCCGTGACGGGCGCATACTACAACAAGCGCCCGGAATCGGCCACTCTCCAGCACGTATTCGACTCTGATGAATGGGTCCACGCATCGGCCCGGTAGTGCAGAGTCGGGGCAGCGGAAGAAGAGGAGGTCCTTAGGTGTAGAGGAGCACATGGCTAACGCGGAAGGGGGCGTCAAGGGTTCTGACTCGCGATGCCGGACGTCGACGTCCGTGTCGGGGGAGCGTCCTTATTTGGGTCCGGGCGTGCTGATGGCCGAGTGGCCCGAGGGCAGGTAGCCGTGGCCGTGCTTGCCGAGGATCTGCTGCACGCGCGCGTCGAGCTCCTGCCGCGAGATGCGCAGCGACGCGGTCGCGCGCCCGCGGCTGGCCGAGGGTTGCCCAAATTGCGATGAGGGCTCGGGCGCAGGCTCGTCGTGCGCGCTCCCACTGAGGTATGCGTCGGCGGCGGGCGCGGCGAACGCGGCAGTGCGGATCGATGGGACGAGCTCGCGAAGGCGGGAGTCGACCGCGGCAGACAGCGACGTGGCGTTGGGATCGGCGCCGCCTGACGGGCCGGCCGTTGGCGGCGCGGATGCCGCTGCCATGGCCTCGACCATAAAGGGAGGCGGCACACCGCCGCGGCTGCCGCTCAGCAGGCCCTCGACATACGCGCTCGCGCCACCGTCTCCTCCGAGAACACCGCCGTCGTAGGCTCGTGTGTAGTAGGCGTCTGCGCCGCTCTGGTACGAGTCCGTGCCGAAGAGGTTGGCACTGGTGCCGTAGGGCGCTGGCTCGGGCGCTGGGGCGGAGTGCATGCCGCCGTATGGCGGCGCGCCGCCATAGGCCGTACCGAGCGGTGAACGCGCGACCGCCTCCACGCCGGACAGGCGCATTCGCAGCTCCTGTACCTCCGCCTCGAGAGATTGGCGCCGCTTCGTCTCCTCCATCAGCTCGGTGCCCATGCGCACGATGAGCCGGCCGCATTCCTTGACCTTCTCGTCGAGTGACGCTGCCGCGCGCACCGTGCCGGTGCGCTCCAGCGCCGCGCCTACCGCGCTCTCGATCGCAACCTCGACAGCTTCCGACATCGGACCGCCCTTCTCGCGCAACTCGGCGATCTGCAACTCGAGGGCCCGACGGAAGTCACGCTCCGAGAGCAGAGCGGCCTCGACCTCTGCAAGCCGTGCCTCGTGCAGGGTCGAGAGCGACGCGGGCGCGGGCGCGCCCCCACCCGCATCCAATTGTCGTTGCATCTGCTCCTGATCCTCGACGACCTCGGCAAGCTTGCGCGCCTCCTTCGCGTATCGAGTCTCCATCGACTGCCGGAAGGCGTTGAGGTCGGCGTCGAGGCGGCGCAGCACCTCGCTGTGGTCGATGGCCGTCTGCTGGAACTCGCTCACCGCGCGCAGCGTCTCCTGGTGCGCCGTCGCCGACGCATCGCGCAGCAGGCCGAGCTGCTTGTCAGAGTGCTCGCGCAGCTTGCTCTCCGCGGCGATGGCCGCCGAAGTGGAGGTCTCGACGCCCTTGGCGATGTCGAGCCACTTCTTCTCGGTGGCCACCATCGTGCTTTGCATCTCCTCGCGCACCGCCTCCAGCTGCTTCTCGAGCAGCGAGCCGCGCACGTCGAGCTCAAACTTGACCGACTCGAGCACCTTGGCCTGCGCCACGCGCCCAGCGTCGAGGTTCGCCGCGAGCTGTTGCGTATACTGGCGCACTTCCATCTGCGACGACGGTCCGCCGCTCGCGCTCGGCGGCAGCGACGGCAGCGGCATCGAAGAGATGGCGCGTGCAGCGTCTCCTGCGGGCGCTGCGTAGCTGCTATAGCTGTGAGGGCTGCTGTAGGGGGCGGACGCTTTCACCGACGGAGGTGGAGCCGACCTCCTGACCCCGAGGTTACGCTCGGTCTCATTGATGATGCTGCTGATCTGCGCTCGCCAGTCGAGAGAGACGGCCATTGCGCGTTACCCGCCGAGCGCTCAAACGAGTCG
>Ga0164295_10003826_pt1 | contig 12006 bp, 14 predicted proteins | sample GEODES006metaG_FD_111798 | JGI IMG/M metagenome (GOLD analysis project Ga0164295, IMG submission 111798) | Oligotrophic lake water microbial communities from Sparkling Lake, Wisconsin, USA - GEODES006 metaG | ecosystem: Environmental > Aquatic > Freshwater > Lake | place: USA: Sparkling Lake...
CTCAGGAAGTCCCCGGCTTGCGTCCCCTTTTTGTACTCATTGCTCGTTGCAATCTTGCTTCTCAACCCTTCCCTTAACCTTAACTCCCAGTCCCCTCGCTAAAAACCATAAAAGTATGCGCAAATATTGAAACTCCCTCCAGTTGTGCTGTATATGGTTCTGTACTGTGTGGTGTAGAGCATTTATACACAGGAAAAGGGAAGACAAACAACCGCTATGATCAACAGGTAACATTATCGACCTAAACTATAACCATTTATCTCGCGCCGATTCTACTGCTGTTAGATCAGCGTAGCTATCATAAAATATCAATATTGCTCGTCTAACTTGACTTCAGATATCTGTCTGATGGCTATCCACAATGGCGTCGTACTGCACGTACTATAGAGCCTCCAAATCATCAATAACCCTGTTCCACGGCCGGTAGTGCTTGAACTCCTTGATCATCTGCACCTCAGTAATCCAGTGGAAGTGTGATCCTAAGTCAGGGGCTGTACTGATGCTATCGGCCCTCGCAATGAGAGGCGTCAGAGGGAAGTGCACTTGTCCTTTCAGATTCGCTAAGGCAGGCCACAGACAGAATGTGCTTGCGGAGCAGACGACCACATCAGAGTACATGATCCTCGCGTAGTCCAGAAACACGTCACCCCCGCGCTTAAGTAGAACAACTGCTTGCGGGAATTGCTTGCGCAGATACGAGAACAGTCGCTGCAGAATCGTCTCACAGCGATTGGAATACACATGAGCCCTCGACCGATTGGGCGAGTCCGCGATGATGTATATATATCGGGCCACGCTCACAGGTATCCGTCGGTGGTTGTAGGCTGAGAAAGGAAGAAGCCCGTACTTGGTCTTCCCGAAGCCGATATTGTCGCCGCAGCGGTACTGGATAGTCACATTGGGTATCAATGGGTGGAAGGAGGTCGACGGCATCGAGGACTTGTCAGTCTCGGGGTCAACCTTTGTCCCTGCCGCAGTCCCGTTGGAGATCCGGACATAAGCATCCACTGCTGGCTGCAGCGCAGTCCTGATGAGAGGGATGCGTCGCAACCAAGGGGCCTCGCTATTCTCCCAGCAGAATTGCAAGCATTGGCAGACTGCTTTCATCTCTGCCTTGACCTTCCCGGTCTGCTGTGGGTGAGGGTGGATGACCAGGTCCGGTAAGTGATGGAAGAACTCGTACTGGGCGGGACCTAATGCAGTGCGTTGGTGTTGGATAGAGTCAAGCGAAGTTGAACAAAGGAGTAAAGAGGTGTCTTGTGCTACGCTAGGTTAGTTCAGGTCACCTTCGGTCACAAGAATGTCGGGTTGGGTTATCTTGAACTGCTTCCCGACTGCTATGAAGTGAGCCCCGGCCAGGTCGGCACAGGCCAGGTCGTTGAGATAGTAGCCCAGCGTGTTGCCCAACTACAGCGTGCCAGATAATACTGTGAGTGGCAGATACAACTACTGTCCTCCTACAAGCAGCAACAGCAGTTGTCGTACCTGGAACATGTTGACGCATAGCGGATAGACCATCAGCGGCGCACTGCCGATCACGTCTTTCCACCGGCCCTGCAAGAAGTCATCTCTTGTACCACCATAGTCATCACCCCAGCAGTCGATGCGCTGGTCGTTCAGCACCGATGTCACATTCCGCAAGAAGCCTATCCATCACTTCATCTCATCAAATCGCCCACTACAGCATTGAGTCGCAAGAGCTACGTACCAGTCATGTAGACAGAGTCGTTGCTGAGGCGACTGAGGAAGATGCTCTTCTTTGCACTTCGCCCTGTAGATGGCGCTGCGTCGGTTTGGGGTAACAGCTCAGCCCTCGATCCCGCTGCGGGGCCACTATGGGACTCCGCGTGGAGCTCTTTCGAGTCAACCCTCTCTTCTACACGCACCTCATGTACCCTTTGCTTGCCGTGGTGAGCTGAGGCCTGCGTCAGCAGCTTGTGGACGTGGGCTGTGCTGTATGCGGACACGATGTCTTCGTCGGCGCGGATCACAGCCCCATCTGGGATCATGTCCAGCATGTCATCACCCACGTGCTTGGTGTGCTTATCGGTGAACTTCATCTTCAGGAACGTCGCGTAGTCCGGGAAACTCCTTTTGCGGCCCTTGTGAATCAAGTACACTGCGCGGCCGCTGTCGCCCATGACCGCCTTGCCGTCGAGGTGGTCAAGCAGCTCCTCGAGAGACAAGGGTACCATCTCGTTGAGGTAGTGGGGCGCATGCTTCTTCAGTGCATTTCGATAGTGGCTGGGATCCTTCATCGTCGATATCGCCTTCACATTGCCCCTACATGAGAGGTTGAATGACAGTCACTCCACATCGATACCACCGCCCAACAACTCACTTGTACTGCCGGAAGTTGTGCTCCAATATCCTGGGCACCTCCTCCTTCGACAGGCATCCCTGCAACTCCAGCTCACGTACACTGTAGGTGAGCACGAAGTTGGTGGTGCAGAACAGGGTCTTAAACTTCACATCCCAGCGCGTGAGGTGGATGATGCTCCTCCGCTGGTAGACGGACCGCACGATCTCCACGATATTCCGCATGGTACGCAAGAAGACGGGGTGTCTGGGGGCAGCGAAGATCGCCCAATTCACCAGTGTATTTCCGTGAAAGAACAGCGGGATCTATCCACCGTCCAGAGATCATCACTTCACGATGGACAGTAGTACACAGTGTGGGTAGTACCTGCGCATCCGAAGTATCAGTGCTCATCCCTGTGTAATGGGCGGCATTGGAGTAGTTGGGGTATGTGAAGTACGTGTGTGTGTCCGAGAGATGGTAGGTGGGCGCATAACAGTCGCCCATGGAGGAAGCACCTTCCTCAGACATAATGAGACGGTCTGTCCCTGACACCACCTGATACCAGCGCGTGGTGGTGGGAAAAGATAAGTGTAAGGGATACAAGGAGTAACTCAATTTCTCAGAAGATAGATCTATCGATCGATCGATCGTCGCACCTCATCCAGCGGAGTCTTCATGTCGCTATCGTCGTCGATGTACATGCCACCGTACGTGTACAGCACGGCATATCTCCAGATATCAGCTTTTGAGGCTGCGTATGCCATATGAATCTTCGAGTAAGCCCAATGCAGGCTAGTGTTTGCGAACACGGTGTCCATGAACTCGTCCTTGCAGCGGTTATCGCAGATGGTCCTGTTCCAACGCCGATTGCGCTCGAAGAACTCCTGCAGCGGACCGGGCAGTGGGTCGCTGCGGATAGACGAGGAAGAGACATGATGTCGAGTCAGCTTATAGACAGCTGCACTGCAACTTAACTACCGCATGGCATGCATGCATGTGAAGTAACTTACTCGCGGTCCTTCACTGCGATCCATATGAGTCGTGGGATGTATTTGCGGTACTGCGTGCTAGGAGTCCAGTGGTCTGGTAGCACTTGCGGAATGACATCCAAGCTAGACTGATACGTACATGAGCTGCTTCGGAAGGACTCTAACAGCAGATACAGCAATGCCAACCATGGCAGATGGATGATGATCATGGTTAACCAATATACTGTAACTTTAACCGTTACAACAGAGCAAAGTTAACTTTCTTGAAGTGATGCTGCAGATGAAGTGCCTTCTCTTGTTCGTCGTCGTGTGCTTGACTGTCACATGCTGGCCCATGCAGAAGGGACAACGCGGAATGTCAAGCAGTTCTAAGATCAATCAGACTAGTTTGCGACTCATGATCAGCAAGCAGCAGAACTGGTTATCCGAAGCTTCAAATCGTGGTTTTATGTCAGCGCATAAATTTAGTTCGGTCAATGGGCGGAAGCAGTTGTTGGCATTACGCGGCGGCGCTACGAGTATATTCACAGATGCTACTCTAACCTTAGTTGTCGCCGCTGAATCGCTGCTTTGGGTTAAAATTTGGACTACTTTAGCCTCGAATCGAGTATTGGATTCGAAATTGACCAGGAAGATCATCCACAGTGGCAGCGCGCCGCTATTCATTGCTCACTGGCCGTTGTATTCTGACCTTCCTCATGCAAGATGGTTTGCCGGCCTCATACCGTTCCTGCAAATAGTAAGGTCGTTCATGATGATCACAGTAAGTGTTCCGTGTCACCTGGATTATGAACAGATTCTACTAAACCATAGGCTTTACCTCGCTGGTACGAGGAGAGATTACGCAGAGTCTTCCAACCAAGAGGCTGATCGTAGTGAGTTGATCCAGGCAGTGTCACGCACGGGTAATAGAGGGGAGGCGTTGGGGGGTCCGCTACTGTATTCAGTCGTTCTGTTGGTGGGCACCGTATTCTTCTTCAGGTATGCCACACCTTAGTATGTTGCCCTGCTTAGAGATCTATTCTCATAGTTTCCGTCGGAAAGGGAGTCATCTGTAGGCATTGTCGCTATGAGCCAGATGGCCGCTGGAGATGGATTCGCGGATATAGTTGGAAGGTATTGGACCCTGCCATGCATGAGACAGTGTCACGTACCATATCATGTAATGAAATTAAATTGATGCTCTGCTGCACTGCTGTCGGGTGGCAGGCGGTTCGGGACTGTCAAATGGCCCTTCGCACCTAATAAGAGCATCGCGGGGTCTGTAGGATTCGTCGTGGCCGGGTTCGCAGTAAGCGTAGGCTTGTTGGCCCTTATGAACTACACAGGTAACTAATGAATTCAGCTCGTGGATTTACTTCCTTTCGTTATGCTTATGTGTATCTCTTTGCAGGAGTGCTGTTGATAAATGTTGTCGATAAGCTGCCAGCTCTGTTGGGGATATCTGTGTTCAGCGCTGCCGTGGAGCTTATTCCAGGAGGTGAGAAGTACTCACCTATCTACATCGCTGACTATTATTAACTTCACTTCCCCTCGCTTTCCCAGTGGATGACAACATCAGCGTGCCCGTCGCTGCCGCAATCGCGACTGCAATCTTGCTGTGATGGTACTCGCCCGTGTTTATACATCCAACTCAACTCAGTATTTCATCTATAAATTACAATAAACATTTTGTTGCAATGCATCATACTGCACTCCTAAAGATTAATGATTGGGTCTGATAACGTTATACAGCTGTAAGCAAGCTCTTATTACAATTCGCTATCCATGCTGAGGATTAGCATTGTTTTAGCAACGATCCTCATCGCACCATAGCGACGCAAGCGATAATTTCTAACTACACATATAAACCATATACATGCTGATACGGAAAGTCTGCTGGTTTCTTCCATTGGTGGAGCGGTAAACTCCTTACGTTCGTAAAAACCAACTGTATCCTTAGACGCTGATAACTAGCAGGAGTAATTAGTTTGCTTTATTATTGAGGTCACCACTGAAAATAAGTCGCTTGTATGCTTAAGCGTCCGAAAAAGATAGATCTGAAATTATGCAGATCCTTTATGGTCAACTGCTGACCCAGCTAGCGTGCCTGCAGTAGCAGAGGTGGGACCGGCAAGTATTGTAGGATTTGCAGAGTTCGTTGCTTCACTGCGACTTGTTTGTTGCTGTTGTAATGACTGCTGTCTCTTCTTCTTCTTCTGAATTAGAGAAGCGAGATCCAAGTTGAAGGCTGTTTCGCCTTCCCGTAAGCACTTACCGCACATGACAGAAAATGATGCGATTGACCGTTACGTTGCATTGGGGCTTAAGTTTAAGTTAACTTACGAACGTACGTGCGTGCTCATGAAGAGAATGACAAGAAGCAAATACTGGTTGTGTGCCTTGCTGAGCTGCGTCTGCTGTGCCGGTAAGTACTCCCCCTATATCTGAGTAAAGTATGCGGCAGTAAAGCATCGTGCGCTGCCTTCAACACCACAGGGGTTTCTACCGCACAGAACTATGATTGGTCTTGGGCTCACAAGCTGTATAAAGATCCTTGCCCAAACGTGTACGTGTATGATACGGGCAGCGAGTTTTACGGCAAGGATGGGTTTGACTACAAGAGCTACATATCGCACGGCTTGAAGGCGGATTACTATGGCGCTCCGTGCGGCGCACCAGGGGTCTACAACACCGACCAGGTCATGCTCATCCGCATCTTCCTGCACCGCCTGTTTCATTCCAAGACGTGTCCACTGGTCACCGACCCCACGAAGGCTCAGGTATTCTTTGTCCCTATGTATCCCGGTAAGAATGCTTCCGTTGCTCTCACTGATGACCTTCGGAGTAATTCTGGCATTGTATCAATAGGTAAAATGTCTTCACAGGACTGGGTCAACACCTGCAAGGCACATAAAGAGAACCCTATCCCTCTGTTGCCGTATTTAAACAACGAGACAGCTCCATTCCACTTCTTCATGGTCAGCAAGAGCAGCATGTATGGCTGCGATGGCTGGTTCCGCTATCCAGTGGACCCCCTCATCAAACAGGCGGTTCGCTTGGCATATGGCACTACGTATATTGGTAGAAATGAGAGTGGGACCTCCGATTATAAGCCTTGTTGTCCATATGAGGGCAGTCCGGATCAGGTCAACCTACTGGAGGACCACGAGTACAGTCCTCACGCGCTCTCGATCCCCTACCCCTCCAGCATTCACTGGTCCTCCAAACACGGCGGGATGAAAGCTCCCTGGCAGTTTCCTCCTAACTCTCCCAAAAGGCCGTACTTAGTGTCGTTCACTGGCTCATTCCGCGACTGCTTGTTCGGCCACATTCGGCCAGTGCTGGAGAAGGCATTCCACAATTGCCCGGAAGACGTGTGCATCTCAACCCACGGCGGACATTGCAACTTCATATCGACGAAGATGAAGTCCATCTACTGCCTGGAGCCTGGTGGAGACTCTCCGTGGAGGAAGTCCCTGTACGACTCCATCACCTCCGGTTGCATCCCTGTCATATTCAGTAAGTACAACTTATTGGTATCCCCGTGGCATTGGGGCCCTCTAGTGCACAATGCGTCCGTGTACATCGATGCCCAGCGGTTGATTAGCGGTGAGGTGAACCTCATCGAGGAGCTGCAGTCCATCTCGAAGGAGCGGCGAAAAGCCATGCAGCGCACCATCTCTGAGCTGGGACACACTCTGCAGTACTCGCTGGATGATTATCCGAACGACGCGGTGGAGATCATCTTAAAGGGCGTCCATAGGTACGGGAAGATGCGTTCTGAGCAGAGTATTCTCGACCTTTGATTTGCTTTGCGCAGTAAGTAAAGCTAATGTAAAGTCTCTTAGTGTGTTGGTTACAGTAACTTACCCATTGGATGTACAAAAACTTACAGTACGTACGTAAATTTGCTTCACACGCTTGTACAGTACGTAAGTTAACGTTCACACAACTCAGCGTTGTGATGTCGAAAGGAGGTTTGTCGACGGCAGATCTACAGAGAGGAGCCAAGCGATTGAATCATGCGTCTGTGGCAGCGGAGTCCAAGTCTACCAAGGATGACACCGACCTGGAGGCCATCTCCTCCCTAGGTGAGAGGGAATCACATGTCAAGCTGTCTGATAAATGTGTCTGTCTCATCTCTTGGGTACTTCTCACTGTTAATCTATTGCTTACAGAGCAACTATATCGAAGGCATGGAGGCGACCTTGATGAGATGTGAGCAGTTTATGTTCATTTTGTTATAATTTCTATTTTGCATCATGGCTGCTGTGACCTAACGCTATTGCAGATTCGCAGAGCTGAAAGCAGATCCAAGCAAGGCGAAGAAGCCTCATCATAAGCCCAAGGATGAACATGAGTTCGCTCGCCAGTACCTGCTAGGCTATTATAGCATCCTGGATCAAGACGTTGATGAGGTATCCGCTGATACCAAGTCCGCTCACAAGTAACCGATGATCTGTCAAGCACTACGGAAGCTCGATCTGATAAGGCATCATAAACCACGCTGCATTTTTGTAATCTTTCTGAACTTATTCCAACTCCAACTCAATTACAAGCACTAATCTGCTGCCTGTCGATGCAGAATCAATGCGGCAGAAGATTCGCACCATGAGATGAGTGCAGGGATGGGTATCAACTTACTATAGCTCAATCACGACACAAAGTAGCTAGCATTTAATGAAATTTAAATCGAAAATTGTTAACTCTATAATGGTGTCTTTTTCCGCAGTCTCTGAAACTATAGAGAACAAGTAAGCGAAATAGGATCGGGTACCTCAGAAAGTCAGAGAATTCTAATAGAAGTGCCAGCATAAGATGCATCATCAGCGTAAGAAAGTCAATGCGACATTATGTATGGTCTACTGGACAGGCATACAACTCACTACACTCAGAGATTTTGATTTTCATACTGTACATGACTTCATCGTCATTTTGACTAGTACTACGCTAATGGTCTCATCACAGCATACTGTACTGTAAATATTACTGCTGCAGGTACCACACTACTATCGTCTAAGAGCTTAAAGCATCGTTACCTTTATGTTACTGCACTGGTTCACTGCAGCGCAGCTAGGAGAAAACTCGAAGCCGCACCAGTTCTTCGTGTTGCTTGAACACCGTTGCTTCCAGTCGCTCCGGGGACATGCGCAGACAGCGGTCTATCTCGGCGAGTGTGCTGTCGACCTCACCATAGTGCTGACGGGGGGAGGCGGTCTGCGATTGTCGTCGGTGCAGAGGCTCAGCGACTTCCCGTTCGAAGCCGACCAAGAACTCGAGATGCTCCACCAGTTCCGGGTGCTTCGACCGTATCTCCAGCAACAGTTCGTCGGCCATCATAGCAGTACTCACTTCGGAGCGGGTTGATGAGTTAGTACTTACTTTATCCAAACGATGGCGGGCGGAAAATGGCTGCACAGAAGGCAGTGGAACATGAAAGAAGTCTGCAATGCTTGCATCTCTCCTAGATTTCTCAGCTCCATAATGAGCTTTTCTAATTCCTTCCGCACTGTGCTGCATCAGGAAGTGTTCCTCTGTCATCGCAACAGAGTCGATGGGACGCTCATCGAAAGATATGCTTACGTCAGGGGTTGAGAACATAAGCTGCATATCTTCGTCAGGGTAATCATCGACTTTCTCCGATTCGAAGTGCACTCTCCTGCTCGACCTCAATTCTTGATTGTCGTCAGAAGCAGTGTCTTTAGATGAAGCTTCTCCTTCATGCTCATGATCATTATCATCATCGAACATGCTGGACATGAGACTCAAGATATCTGACGTTACACCGGTACTCCTCCTCCCTGGTGGAGGAACATCATCAGTCGCATCGCCATTCTGTCGCCTTGTCGTGAAGGAGTTCTGACGGAAGCAGCTGCTGGTTGCTTGTACCACCTTGTACCGCTTTAGATCGCTGTGCTCGTGCACTTTGATGGGACTATTCTTCCACGCAGTCGCATCGACATTGTTCCTTGCCGCGTGGAGCATCGCACATTGTGTTTTTACGGGTTTATTTTACGACACGGTCGTTCATTGAAGGTAAGTTACGTACGAAACGTAAACGCACTCAGTTCAACACATCTTTTGTGTTGACTTACAGCAGTACTTGTAAGTTATGTGGTGCTTCAACCATGCAGACTTGAAAGGCTCTATTCCCAGCAAAGATAGCAAAGCCGATGAAGGAACGCCTCTCTTACTTGCGCGAGACGATGATGACGAGAAACCTCTTGCTGTCCATAGATTGCATTCCATCAGCTGCTGCAGTATCGCGGTGTTGTCACTACTGGTGCTGAGCATAACCTATTTCGTTTTATACACCAGCAATCCAGGAAGTACCATCGAGTTGGAGCATCTATCAAAGATATACCTTTCATCGACCAAGTATCAGCGCTATGTCCGAGTGTCTGGAGGGTCCTCGAGTGCTGACAGTTTGAACCATAAGTTGGTACTGACGGAGGACATTCCTTGGTTGCATGGGTCGACTTTTGAAGTATACAACAGTAACTCGAGCCTCAACAAGTGCTTTCGACTGCGGACTGCTTGGAAGAGGTGGTTGCGCATAGATGCACAGACAGATGTATTGAAGGCGGACGCAGAGTCCCAGTGGGATGGCACCCTATTTGAAGCGATCTCGTACTCTACATTCCAGTCTGGCACATATCGTACTGATGACGACAGCCACCAATTGATGGTGTTCAAGCAGTGTGAGGGGGACAAGTTGTTAGAGGTGGTAGAACATGCCAAGGCGGAGGATGAATTAACAATCACGGACGCCTCAGATCGCCCACTACAGGTCGTGTTAAGATCTTTCCAGAAATTATTGAGTGCAGAGTATGTGTACAATCATCCGAGTAGGCTTGATGACAGACAGTTTAGTTACTTGCGCTATTCCGGAGTCAAGCTGTTCTCCGTGAAGTCGTTCAGTCCGTTCCAGAGGAGCGACTTAGGATCCGTCTTCAAAGTCACGAAGGTCAAGCATATGAGGGGGGTCAACCTTGGGGGTTGGTTCATCCCTGAAATATGGATGAACCCAGACTTCTCTAGTTGGACTGGGCTAGGATGGGCTGGGTCGTTGTGCAGGTGCTGTGTTATGCTGCGGATGATCGATGATGCAACTGCGTGTACTCACTTAGTCCTCACCAATCAATCTATCACAGAGTTGTTAAGTTCGACTCAATCGAAGCTGAGCGCCGCATGGAGACCCACTTGTCCTCGTGGATAACGGAGGAAGACTTTTCGCAGATCGCGTCGTTCGGCTTCGACAGCGTGCGGCTACCAGTAGGGTACTGGAACTTGGTCCCCGATCCCTACCACAAGTTCGTCCCGAGAGACGTAGCACTGAGTCATCGCTACATCGACTGGACCTTCGACATGGCCGACAAGTACGGTCTGACGGTGTTGCTGGATCTTCACGGCGTCCCAGGCTCACAGAATGGAAATGATCATTCTGGTTAGTCGAACATTACCGATGATACTGATAACTACGATGATTATTTTAGTCTATCCTTTTGTCCAGGTTGCAATAATGGTACTTCTTGGTTGGAGAAGCAAGAGAATATCGACCTGTACTTTAAGACGATCTCATTCATGGCACAGCGGTACTCTTCTAGGGCGTCTCTCGTGGGCTTCGAATTGGCCAACGAGCCGTCCGACCGGTACATGAGCATGCGGCGCGATCAGTTGATCGGCGTATACAATCAGGCCTATCAGATCGTCAGGAAGCATTGCAGGGAGTGCCACGTGGTCTTCAACGAGCTGTACGAAGTGGCCTACTCTGATTGGACGACACACATGGTCGAGCCGGACTACTACAACGTCGTCATGGATCTGCACCTGTACAACTGGCAGGCCCCATATACGTACGTGAATACCTCAGAGCACATTGCAAACGCAGTTGCGTGGGGTGGGTTGATCGACGACTTGACACAGCATCACCCAGTGGTTGTGGGTGAGTGGTGCTACAGCACGGGCATCTTCCACCAGGTAGGGCAGTCCTATGTCGATGCATGCGTGCACTCGTTCCGCCGCGCCTCTGGGTGGTACCTGTGGAACTGGAAGGTGCAGGCTGACATCCCTTTCGCCGAGTGGAACGTTCAGCTGCAATCCAACACTCCAAATGGCCTGCGCAGTACGTACGATACAGACTGACTGATGAGTTCGCCTCTCCCAGCATATGACGGCAGTCGATGAATCGCCAGTTGCTGACCTGACCTGACCTGACCTGACCTGACCTAGATAGAGATAAAGATAGATACACTACAAAATACAGTACGTAAGTTAACTTAACATCAATCGCAGTACGTGCAGTACATTAAAGTTACCTTCCATGATCGAACAGCAACAGTCACTGCAGAGGAATGTCATCATCGCATCATCTTGCTCAGTAGCTATAGTGCTCCTCATGCTACACACAATACTCAACTTTGATTTTGCACTAGCACCTACCCTGGTTCAACGAAATGTATGATTACAAGATCAAGCGAGTGAGCAATGGCAGGACCAACAGCAGTCTCTCCTGCTTCGTCGCAACAGTACTGAGCATCTTAGGCATCTTTATTTTTGTCACCATCCTGTCCCATAACACCCTGGATGACATCGATCATCTGGGAAATTCTCCGGTGGTCAAAAATAAGATGGAGCGATGGGACATCATCAGGGAGGGAGAGAAGGACATGCAGCTGCTGGTCAACTCCACCAGCAGCGAAATGAAGCTTATTCGGAACTATGTGTCAAAGA